>Ga0182007_10000934_pt1 | contig 16083 bp, 14 predicted proteins | sample Sormic07211113_1_FD_123023 | JGI IMG/M metagenome (GOLD analysis project Ga0182007, IMG submission 123023) | Rhizosphere microbial communities from Sorghum bicolor, Mead, Nebraska, USA - 072115-113_1 MetaG | ecosystem: Host-associated > Plants > Roots > Rhizosphere | place: USA: Nebraska... | reverse complement strand
CGGCCGCGGCCGCGGTGATCTCGGGGCTGAGCGAGGAGACCGTGAGGGCCGCTCGGTTCGCCTTGGTGACGGTGGTACGGCCGTTCTTCTCGTGGACGACGAGATCGCCGCCGAGAACGGGGAGGCCGGCGTAGGTGCGCTCGTATCGGGTGTGCGTGGTGCCGTCGGCGTCCTTGATGACGTCCTTGACGACCAGCTTCTCCTTGCCGCCGAGGCCGATGCGCCGCGCCGTGTCCGCGGCCGCGGACTGCGCACTTCTGATCAGGGCGGCATGGCGGGTGGGGGTCAGCGGAGCCTGGGCGGCACCCGCGCGGGGCTTGGCGACGATCTTCGCGGCGGCCGGGTCCGCCGGGGCGGCGGTGGCCAGGCCGGGGAGGGCCAGTGCGAGCAGTGAGCCTATGGAGGTGAGAGCGATCGCGGTGGCGCGTCCGCGCCGACGAGAGCTGCGGTGTCGCAGGGGCAACGGTTCTCCTTCGGTACGACGGCCCGTAGTGGGGGCCGCGGACGACACGGAACGGCAGGGTGCGCCGGTCCGGAGGCTGTACGGGATGCGGGTGGAAGGAGGTGGGGGGTGGTGCTGCGGCTGCGCCGCGTGATGAACCTGTCAAGAAATGGTGAAGTTCCGTTGAAGAGTGGCAGCATCGAACCGTAATTGTCATGCCTTGGTCAAAGCAACGGCTTGAAATGGTCATGCAGTTCAGGCAAATGGGACTGGACGACGCCGGTTTTCGGCCCTCCCGGACGCCGCCGGACAGGGCGCGCGGGTCGGGCCCCGTCGACGACATGCCGGCCGCACGGCGCCAGGCCGGTTCCCGGGGGTGAGTCCGGGAACCGGCCCGGCGATTCGGTGCGTTGGGGGTCCTACTGTCCGAAGCCGTAGGCGAAGAGGTGGTCGGTGCCCGTCGAGCCCGTCACCGGAAGCGTGATCGACGCCACCTGCTTGGACGGATCCAGCGCCGCCTTCGTGGCGAAGGCGTGGGTACCGACGTTGTTGCGGCCTCCGCTCGGGGTGTTCCGGTAGGCCGTCGTGACCGCCGTCGTGTTCCCCGGGAGCGGCTTGCTGGACCCTCCGTTGAGCGTCCAGTCCGAGAAGCCGACCGTCGCGGTGGAGGAGGTGCCGTCGGTGTAGGTGACCGTCAGCGTGCCCGAGACACCGCTGCCGTCGGTCGGCGCGTTGGTCGCCGCGCCCAGCAGGCCCAGCGAGGCGCCCGATGTGCCGGCCGGCATACGGATGGTCTGACCGGCCATCTCCAGGTTGTCCAGCTGCCCGGACGCCGCTGTCGGCCAGGTGTAGGAGATGCCGTCGGCCGTGGCGGTGGAGCCGTTGCCGACCCCGGCCGCCGACAGCGCGTTCTGCGAGAAAGGCCGCCAGCGCGTAGTCGGCGGAGTCGTACTCCAGTTGGGTGGAGACGGGGCCGTAGAAGTTACAGCAGTTGTAGTCGTCCTCGTCGAGGGGCAGATAGCCCTTCGCGTCGCGCACGGACTCGCCGGGGCGGTCGTTGAAGTTCACACAGGGGCGCTCGGAGCCGCCGCCGTCGTCGGTGCTGGATCAGTCGTCGTGGGCGGCCGGATCGGGATCGAGATCGGGATCGGCGTCGAGTGCGTCGAGCACCGCGTCGCCGTTCGCCCTGGCCCACTCGGTCAGCGTGTGGATCGGATCGATCAACGTCGCCCCGAGCGGGGTGAGTTCGTACTCGACGCGGGGTGGCACCTCGGCGTAGGCGTGGCGGCGGATGAGTCCGTGCTCCTCAAGGCGCCGTAGCGTCTCGGTGAGCACCTTGCGGGAGATGCCGCCGATCAGCTCGATCAACTCACCATGACGCACGGGGCCCTTGCTGAGTCCGTAGAGCACGACCACGGTCCACTTGTCGGCGATGAGTTCGACCGTCAGGCGTGCCGGACAGTCGGCGAGGAAGACATCGCCGGGACGGAAACCGCTCATGGCGCCAAAGGTACCTGGAGGTTCCTGTCGGCTTCATAGCCTGGGTTCACTTCTCCCCTCCCCCTCGAAGCACAGGAGAGTCATGCGAGTTGTCACCCAGGAGCTGTTCGGCGGTCCCGAGGTGCTCACCATTGTGGACGCGCCCGAACCGCGTCCCTTCCCGACCGAAGTGCTCGTCCGCGTCAAGGCGATCGGGCTCAACCCGCTGGAGGCGCGGCTGCGTGCCGGGGAGTTCCCGCTGCTCGGCCGGCCGCCGTTCGTCCTCGGCTGGGACATCAGCGGGGTGGTCGAGGACGCGTCCGGGACATGGCGGTTCAGGCCCGGCGACGAGGTGTTCGGGATGCCCCTGTTCCCACGGGCGGCGCGCGCCTACGCCGAGTTCGTGTCGGTGCCCGCGCTGCACCTGGCGCGCAAGCCGGCCACGCTCTCGCACATCGAGGCGGCGGCTCTGCCGGTCGTCGGACTGACGGCGTGGCAGGGCCTCGTCGACATCGGCGGAGTGAAGGCGGGCGACCGCGTCCTGGTCCACGGCGGTGGTGGCGGAGTCGGCCACGTCGCCGTCCAGATCGCGAAGGCGCGCGGCGCGCACGTGATCGCGACCGCCGGCGCGAGCAAACAGAAGTTCGTCGAGGGGTTCGGCGCCGACGAAGTGATCGACTACACCGCGGTCGATTTCACCGAGGCGGTCCGCGACATCGACGTCGTGCTCGACACGATCGGCGCGGACACCGTCGAGCGCTCGCTCCAAGTGCTGCGCCCCGGCGGCCATCTGGTGACGGCCGTCGCGGAGGAGGACACGAAACTCATCGCCCGGTACGAGGCGGCGGGCATGCGCTTCAGCGGCATCGGGGTCGAGCCCGATCCCCTCGCCCTGCGAGGTCTCGTCGAGCTCGTCGAACAGGGCAGGCTCCGGGTCCATGTGCAGGAGACGTTCCCGTTCGAGCGCGTCACCGACGCGCACCGACTGCTCGACGGCGGTCACCTCCGGGGCAAGGTCGTCCTGACCGTCTGACCGTCTGACCGGATGGCCGCGCCTGCTTCACGGGGCCATGGCCGGAGGACCTCCGGAGTCCTCCAGGCCGCGCGCTCCTGGTCTCAGGACCGCTCCGGCCCGCTCGCCTCGGCGGTCCCGGATGCCTCCGGGGCGGTCAGCAGGGCCAGATGGGCGAGGTCTCCGGGTGGTGGCGTGGTGAACGACCACAGGGGGGCCGGGGAGCCGTCGGCGACAGCGGCCGGGGCGTCGGTCAGGTTCATGCGCTCGCGCAGACGGCCGTAGAAGTCCATCGGGCCCAGCCGCACGGCCCGCAGGCGGCGCGGGGCGGCGTACACGCCGATCCAGTCGCCCGGGTCGAGCACGCCCCGCAGCTGGCCGTCGATGCTGACCGCGGCGGGCCCCGAGCGTTCCAGCAGGCGCAGCCCGACGGGCTCGTCGGGGGCGGTGACGACCGAGCGGTCGAAGGTCATGTGCGGGGCGACCGGCGTGAAGACGAGGGCTTCCGCGCGCGGTGAGACGACGGGCCCGCCGGCCGCGAAGCTGTAGGCCGTCGAGCCGGTCGGCGTGGCCACCAGCAGCGCGTCGGCCGAGTACGAGGCCAGGAGGCGGCCGGAGACATAGACCCCGACGGACACCTGACGGTCCCTCACCAGCTTCTCCAGCACGATGTCGTTGAGCGCGGTGACGTCCAGCGGGATGCCCCAGTCCTTGTCGACCTCGCAGTCGGGCCGCACCCGCGGAGGCGGCAGGAGCGGTCCCCGGCCGTACTCGATGAGCGACTCCATGCCCGCCGGCACCTCCAGCCGGCGTGAGGCGCGCAGGGCCAGCAGCAGGCGGGTGTCGATCTCGAACCGGTCCTCCCGTACCGCGTCCAGTGCCGAGCCCACCGCGGAGGCGGACACCTCCGTCAGAAAGCCCACCCGGCCCAGGTCGATGCCCAGCACCAGGGCGTCGTTCGCGGCGGCCAGCCGGGCGCCGCGCAGGAAGGTGCCGTCGCCGCCCAGGGTGACCACGAGGTCGGGGTGGCCCGCGGCCTCGACCTCCTCACGGGCGCTGCGCCGCCCGCCGTCGTGCCACACGTCGATGTCCGTGCACCGCACGGCGTGCCGCTCGCACCACGCGCGCACGTGGTCGGCCGCAGCCACGGCCTCCGGGCGCCCGCCGTGCACGACCAGGCCCAGCCGGCTCACTGTCACATCCGCCTCCCGGCGATCGGGGTCACCAGGTGGTGGCCTCGGTGGGCAACACGTGCCAAGTGTCACCCGTGGGGGCATGCGCGGTGGCGAGTTGCCCCGGCGAGTCCCTCGGCCCCGCCGTTTGCCGCAAGGTCCGGTCCGTTGCGTACTTATTGCCCAGAGGATCTTCACTATTCCCGACGTGAGTTCATATGATGCGAAGATCAACAGGCCCGGCCGGAAAGAGACTTCGGCGGGCCTCTCACGTTCCCGTGGGGGATTCATGCACATACGCGTCGCGGCCACCGTGGTTTCCGGTGCCGTCGTTCTGTCCGCGCTCGCTCTGCCGGCTGCCGCTCAGGCGGCCGAGCGAGCGAGTGCGACCGCACAGCTCAGCTCCTTCGCCTCGACGGCCGTTCGGCCGAACGACTCGCTCGGCAATACCAAGTTCACGAACGCGGTCATCAACGGCGGCAAGGACATCGTTCTCGGCACCACCGGCACGAAGTCCGTCACCGTCACCTACACCGCCACCGACCAGAACGGCGTCGCGCTCACCGAGGCCTTCCTGTGGCAGGGCACCGACAGTTCGACCACGGAGGGCATCACCGGCGGCCTGGGCACGGACGACGACCCCGCCTGCACGGAGACGGCGACCCAGGGCGTCTACAACTGCAAGGCCGTCTTCAACATCCACCCGGCCACCGACATGAAGGACAACGGCGTCGCCGGCACCTGGAAGCTGTTCCTGGGCGCGTGGGACCTGTACGCGAACGCCAGTTACAACGACGACGTCGCCACCGCCTCGATCAAGAAGCTCTCCACGCTGACCGCCGACGCCACGCCCGAGCCGGTCAAGAAGGGCAAGACCATCACGGTCGCGGGCAAGCTCGCCCGCGCCAACTGGTCGACGGGCAAGTACGCGGGCTACGCCAACCAGCCCGCGAAGCTGCAGTTCCGCAAGAAGGGCAGCAGCACCTACACCACCCTCAAGACCGTCAAGACCAACACCACGGGTGTTCTGAGCACCACCACCAAGGCCACGGTCGACGGGTACTACCGCTACGTCTTCGCCGGCACCGCCACCACCGCCGCCTCGACGGCGCCCGGTGACTTCGTCGACGTCAGGTGAACGGAGCACGATGACCATCGGACCGCCGTCCCCTCGGGGGCGGCGGTCCTTCTCGTCGCTCAGCTCTCGGCGGCGTAGACGTCGACGACCTTGCCCTTGGTGTCGGTCCTCAGATATCCCCCGCGGTCGTACTTGTCGCTCAGATAGAACCCCAGGCCGAACCCGGGGTGGAAGGCGTCGGGCATCATCACCACGATGTACCGGCTCTCCGGATTCTTGACGTTGAGCTTCCTGTCCGCCTCCTTCATCAGCGCGGGGACCTTGTCCCAGTTGAAGATGTCGGGATTGAACGGCTTGTCGAGGCTGGTCAGGCTGCCGTCGATGATGTCCTTCTCGACTCCCTGGCCCGGGCGGTAGGTGTAGCTCTCGTACGCGACGTTGCTGTCCTTGAGCAGCACCTCCGCCGACACGTAGTCCGGGTAGACCGTGAGGTCGCCGAACCGCTTGCGGCCGGTCTTCTTCTCGATCGCCCTGATGGCCGTACGGATGTTGGCCGGAGTGAGCAGGTTCGTGTGCGCGGGCAGTGTCCCGGAGCCCTGCGACCTCTGGGAGGAGGGAGTGGATGCCGACGAGCGGTTCGTGAAGGGGGTCGAGCCGCCCGCGCCGGCGGAGTGCCTGCCGCCCAGGGGCAGCAGCCACCAGGTCACGGCGAGGACCCCGACGAACGAGATCCCCGAGAGGCCCAGCAGGAGGGGCCGGCCGGCACCGCGTCGGCGTGGTGCGCTCGCGGGGGCGGTGGGCGCACCCGCCGGAGCACCGCCGTAGGGGACGAAGGTGGGCACGGAATCGGAGGTTCCCTGGGTCTTCCGCGTGAACGGCGTGGGCGGAACCGAGGGGGTCGACGGCGGGGTCAGGTGGTACGACGTGGGCTCGTCCCGCGTGCCGGCCCGTACGGTCGCGTCCGCCTCGATCTCGGCCAGGCGTCGGTCGAGCACGGCGGCGGACGGGCGCGCGGCGGGGTCTCGTACGAGGACGTCCATCAGGACGGCGCCCAGGGGGCCGGCTTGGGTCGGTGGCGGGACGTCCTCGTGGAGGACCGCGGCGAGGGTGGCCAGGGTGGTCGCCCGGCGCAGCGGGTGGCGGCCCTCGACGGCGGTGTACAGCATCATCGCGAGGGACCACAGGTCGGAGGCGGCTCCGCCCTCGTTGCCGGCTATGCGCTCGGGTGCCATGAAGTCGGCCGTGCCGATGATGGAGCCGGTGGCGGTGAGGTTGGTGGTCTCGCGGATCGCGGCGATGCCGAAGTCGGTGAGGACGGGGCGCCCGTCGGGCCGGAGCAGGACGTTGGCGGGTTTGACGTCCCGGTGCTGGATGCCGGCGTCGTGCGCCGCGGTCAGCGCCGCCAGGACGCCGCGGCCGATCCGTGCCGCCTCGGCGGGGTGCATGGGTCCGCGGGCCAGACGGTCGGCCAGCGAGCCTCCGGCGACCAGCTCCATCACCAGCCACGGGTACGTGCCTTCGCCGCCGTCGACGATGTGGTGGATGGTGACGACGTTCGGGTGGTCGATCCGGGCCAGGGCCCGAGCCTCGCGCAGGACGCGTTCGCGCAGCATCCGCGCGCTGTCGGGGTCGTACTCGGCGAGGTCCCGGTCGGGCGGGCGGACCTCCTTGACCGCCACGAACCGGTGCAGAACCAGGTCCCTGGCCCGCCAGACCGTGCCCATCCCGCCGCCGCCGAGGCGGGCCTCCAACTCGAAGCGCCCGTCGACGACTCGTCCGGCGGGACCTCTTTCTGCCTCACTCATGGGCGGGAGCTTAGTTGGCGCCGCTGACACCGCTCACCCCTGACAGCCCTCGGCGGCGGGGCGCACCACGGTGCCGTTGCCCCGGCCATGACGCGGGCGGGGCAACGGCGGTCCGTCGGCACGGGGTCGCGCGAGGGGGTTCACGCGTCCACGTCACCGCGAGGCGTGTCTCACTGGGCGGTGAAGGTCCACAGCAGGTTGGTGCTGCTGCCGTAGCCCCACTGCTTGGTGACGGACCCGGAGGCCACGTTCCCGCCGCCGTCCAGGACCAGGCCGGTGGCCCGGTTGGCGATGGTGCACATGCCCTCGCCGCGGTGAGTGACCGTCCACTGCTGGTTGTTGCCGCCGTTCCACGCCGCCTGCTGGGCCGGGGAGCCGTTGGTCGTGGCACCCACGCCGTCGGCGACCATGCCGTTGGTCCGGTTGACCAGCTTGTAGTAGCCGCCACCGACCTCCACGAGCTGCCACTGGAGGTTGGGGCTGCCGTCCCACGTGTACTGCTTCAGGTTGGACCCCGACGCGACGTTCCCGCCGCTGTCCAGGGCCAGGCCGTCGGTGACGTTGGTGATGCGGAAATAGGTGGCCGGATTGAACTGCACCTTCAGGGAGGTGATCTGGTCGTTCTGGCCGGTTGCTCGGAGGTCGGGGTTGTCGGCGGTGAAGGTCCAGGACGTGCCGGTGAAGTTGTCGCCGCTGTAGGCGATGATCTGGTTCCCGGCGGCGAGCTGCAGGGAGGAGATGCTCTGTGGGTCCACCCCGGCCAGCTGCAGCTGCTCTGCCGTGTAGGTGCCGGGGTCGAGCACCGCGTAGTTCGCGGAGTAGTTGACGTCCTGGTAGACCACGGCACCGACCGCCGGCTTCAGCGGGGGGATCGGGCCGGAGAAGCTGAGCTTGAGGACGTAGGCGCCCGCGGAGTACGGCGCCGAGGAAGGCAGCGCCACGGTCAGCCCGGAGGAGTCCTGCGTCGGGGCGGCCAGGTTGATGTAGGTGCCGGCCGTCGAGTCGAGCAGCTTCACCGAGGAGAGCGAGGAGAGGCTGATCCGGTCCGAGCTCAGTGTCTTGATCTTCAGTGAACTGCCGGGCCAGCCGAGGACGGTGGCGTACAGCACCGTGTTGCCCTTGCTGCGGGTGAAGCGGATGTCCTGCGCGGTGCCGACGAGCGGGGCGGTGAACGAGCCGCCGCCCATCCGGGTCGGGCCCTCGCCGTACTGCGTCCAGGCGCGGGTCGCGTACATCGACTCCCCGAAGCGCTTCAGGTAGTCGCCGATGCCCAGCAGCACGTCCTTCTGCCCCTGGGGGATCGTGCCGTCGGCCATCGGCGCGATGTTCAGCAGCATGTTGCCGTTCTTGCTGACCCGGTCGATCAGGGAGTGCAGCATCTGCTGGGTGCTGTAGTAGCCGATGCCCTGCGTGTAGCACCAGCTGGAGCTGGAGATGCTGTCGTCGGTGAGCCAGTAGGGCGCGGTCAGGTCGGCCGGGCCGCCGCGCTCGTAGTCGAAGACCTCGCCGTGGCCGTTGTAGCCGTCCTTGTAGGTGGCGACGACCTCTTTGCCCCAGGAGTTGGCCTGGTTGTAGTAGTACGACAGGAAGTTCAGGCGCTGGGTCTCGTCGACCTTGTCCAGGTCGAAGTCCTCCCAGAGGATGTCCGGTTGGGCGCGGTCGACGACTTCCTTGAGCTTGTCGTACCAGAGCTGGTTCTCGGCGGTGGAGCCCAGCTGTCCGTAGAGCTTCTTCAGGCTGGGGTCGGTCTGGGCGGCCACATGGTCGTAGTACCCGTTGAAGTTGTACGCGTGGTGCATCGCCACCAGCAGCTTCAGGTTCTTGGCCCGGATCGCCGTGGTGAACAGCTTCAGCAGGTCGAGCTTGGGGCCCTTGGCGACCGAGTTCCACTCGTTGACCTGCGAGTCCCACATGGAGAATCCGTCGTGGTGCTCCGCGACGGGTCCCGCGAACTTCGCCCCGGCGTCGACGAACAGCTGGGCCCACTCGTCGGGGTCGAAGTTCCCGCCGGCGGACTTGAGTCTGGGTGCGAACTGGGTGAACCGGCCCGACTTGTCGTTCGCTCCGTTGATGAAGTTGTGGTACGGCCATACCGAGGGGTCGCCGTAGGTAGCGATGTGGTGCGTGTTGGCGTTGCTCCCGGCGATGTGCATGTTGCGCGGGTACCACTCGCTGTCGTACGCGGGGACGCTGAAGACGCCCCAGTGGAAGTAGATGCCGAACTTGGCGTCCCGGAACCATTCGGGCGCGGCCGGGTGCTGGTTCACGGAGGCCCAGGTGGGTGTGTAACTGCTGGGCGCGGCTTGCGCGTTGCCCGCACCGAGCAATCCTCCGGCCACTGCGGTCGCCGCCACGGCGGTGGCACCGGCCAGGAACTGACGTCTGTTGATCGAACTCGGCATGGAGACATCCCTGATGCGAAGGAGGGAGGGAGCGGGAGGGGAGGAACACGGCACCGGTGTTACGCAGAAAGGTCGACCATGTGTCCCCGCCATGTCAACGGGCGTGCAGGGATGAAAAGCATCGCTTGACCAGCGGTTTCATCCCTTTTGTTGGGTTTTATCGCGCATCGAGCACGCCCAGACATCGCATGTCTTGGAGCTGTCAGCCTTCGCCGCATCCAACCCGACCACCAGGCCGCCCCGCCCGCTCCGGCCGCTCCGGCCGCTCCGGCCGCTCCGGCCGTCCCAGTATCATCGACGTCACCTGGCATGCGAGGCCCCGAGCAGGTGGCGAGGAACGTGGAACTCCACCGTCGACCCATCCCCGAAGGCATCTGGGACGACCTTCGCTCCCGGGACTGATCAGGTCGGACGTGCCCGCGCGCAGCGGTCGCGGAAGGAGTTCTCGTTGTCACTGACGGACAAGGCCATCGAGCAGATCCGTGAGCTGATCCGCACGGGCGCCCTGCCCCCGGGCTCGAAGCTCCCGCCGGAGCCGGACCTGGCCGCTCAACTGGGCCTGTCCCGCAACCTCGCCCGCGAGGCGGTCAAGGCACTGGCCGTCGCCCGCGTCCTGGAGGTGCGGCGCGGCGACGGCACCTATGTCACCAGCCTGCAGCCGAGGCTGCTCTTCGAGGGACTCGGCGGAGCGGTGGAACTGCTCCAGGGAGACGCGGCCGCCCTGCAGGACCTCATGGAGGTGCGCCGTCTGCTCGAACCCGTCGCCACCGCGCTGGCCGCCACCCGCATCACCGACGATCAACTCGCCGAGGTGAGCACACACCTGGAGGCGATGCGCGAGGCCCGCGACGACATCGAACGACTCAACGTCCACGACGCGGCCTTTCACAGTGCCGTCGTCTCGGCCACGGGCAACGACACGCTGCTCACCCTGCTGGAAGCGATCTCCGGCCGCACGCTGCGCGCACGCATCTGGCGCGGTCTCGTCGACGCCCAGGCCGCGGAGCGCACCCTGGCCGAGCACGAGGCGATCTACAAGGCGCTGTGCACCAGGGACGCCTCCCTCAGCCAGGCCGCCGCGCTCCTCCACGTCAGCAGCACCGAGCAGGGGCTGCGGGACCACCTGCGGGCCGACCCGAAGGCCGGCCGGGGCAGTGGCTGACCCGCACCCGCGCGTCAGGGGCAGGAAGCGGTCCCCTGGTCGAGGATGTGCGCGTCCGCGTTGTCGCTGACCTTCACCCACAGCGCCGTGGTGCCCCGCCGGTCGTAGGTGCGGGTGAACTCGGGCTGGCCGGTGCGGATGAACCGCACCTTGTAGCACCAGCCGGCGTCCACGCGGAAGGCGTCCCAGTCCTCGCTGTACGGTGTGTGACCGCCCCTCGGCGTGAGGTTCCGGGTCTTCTGCGCCTCCCCGTCGGACTTGCACTTCGGCTCGGTGGTCGTCGAGTCGCCGGTGCTGTCGCCGGCCCGGCACCAGTTGTAGTAGGCGGTGGCCCCGTACGCGCTGTCGTTCACCGTCGTCGAGCACAACGTGAGCGTGCACCCCGTACCCGCCTGCGCGGCCGGCGCCGAGCCCACGACGGCGGCGAAGCCCAGGGCCGCGATCGCGACGACCGACCGGACCCGCCCCGTACCGAAGCGCTTGGCGACCATCTCTTCTCCGTGCATGCGCACACCCTCTCTGACCAGCGGCGGTCCCTGAGGCCCAGCCGTCCCTGCCTGACGACGGCAATGCTGGGACGCCCGCCTTGCGGAAACCTTGCCGCCCGGGCCCCGCGTGCGCGCGAGGGGCACAGGACGCACGCTGGGAACATGGCCACCGACCCGACCGTCACCGTCTATCCGCCGACCGAGGACGGCGGCCGGCGTATCCGGATCGGGGACCGTTTCGTCGGCATCGCCTACGGGCTGCTCGATGTGGCCGCCTTCCTCCAGGAGGCCGGTCTGCAGGACTGGGACGAGATGGATGTGGCCCGGTCCGATCTCATCGAATGGCGCGGCGGCGGCCCGGAGCAGTGGAAGCACTGAGGACTCCCGGACGACCGCCCCGACTCACGCCGTCCCGCCCCATGCCGCCCCGCCTCATGCCGTGACGAGCTTCTCGAAGAGGAACTCGTGCTTGAGGAACGACGTCTCGTGTTCCGCACCCGGATACGGCGCGATGAGCGGCGCGGCCTGGAGGAGGCGCCAGCCGTCCTGGAGTGCGGCCAGTCCCGAGTCGTAGGGCGGCTCGTCGCTGTCGCCGGTGGTGGGCCGGGTCGCGCCCGTGCCGTCGTAGCGTGCCCATCCGATGACCGGCGAGTCGAGGGCGGAGGTGGCCAGGTAGAGGACGAGGACCTGCTGGCGCACGGTGGTCGGACTGGTCATGCGTGGCTCCTGTGCGCGGGTCGGTTGGAGATGCGGGTGGCCCAGTACTCGATGTCGAAGCCGGGGTCGGCCGAGAGCAGTCGCCAGAGCTTGACGCGGTTGTGGATCTCCAGGCGGCCGGTGGCCTGCTCGTACCAGGGGAAAGTGCGCCGCAGCTCCTCACTCACCGCCGGATCGTGCAGGTCGGACGTGTCCCAGAGCCGTACCTGGGGGACGGTCGGATTGAAGCGGATCTTGTACATGTGGCGGACGGTGTCGCTGTCGTTGCGCCGGCCGCCGTGCCAGATGCCGTGGTGGAGCAGGACGACCGTGCCGGCCGGGCAGGTCAGCCGGGTCTGGCCGCGGAGGTTCTGGTAGCGGCCGGTGTCGGACTCGTTGGTGCGGCGCAGATGGCTGCCCGGGACGATGAGCGTGCCGCCCATGTCCGCGGTGACCTCCTGCGGGTAGTACATGAGCTGTACGTCGAAGGCGTCGGGCCGTACGTCGATGATGGCGTCGGCGTGCAGCGGCTGTGCGCTGCCCTCGCGCGGTTCGCGGATGTGCACGAAGTGGTGGTCGACGGTCGGCTCCGGCCCCACCAGGCTCTCCAGCGCGCCCGCGACGGCGGGGAGTTCGACGAGGCGTCGGGCGAAGGAGCCCTCGGGGAAGGCCTTGGGGACGGGGGTGCCGTAGGCCACGGAGGGCAGTCCCCCGGCGAAGACGCCGAGCGCCTCCTCGTTGAGTTCCGGGGGCACGATGCCGTCCAGGCGCAGGAAGCCGTGGGCCACGAACCGCGCCACCTGGACGGAACTCAGTAGTTGTCGTGTGGTTGGCATACGGCAACCGTAGGAGGAGAACAGGCGCAGGTCGTGGGCTGTAATCGGCATGCGCTGGTAATTTTCCGTCATGACGCATTCCGTGGAGCTGGCTCTTGATCTGCCTCCGCAGGTGGCCGACGCGGGAGTGGGCGTCCATGGCCACGCCGGTCCGCACGAGGTGTTCCGGCTGCCGCGACTGTGGCAGCTGCATCTCTACGGCTACTGCGGCACCCTGGAGTTCGACGGCTTCCGGCACCCGATCCGCCCCGGGCACATCAGCCTCGTACCGCCCGACACAGAGGTGCGCTTCCACTACGACGCCCCGCCCTGCGAGCACCTGTACGCGCACTTCGTGCTGCCGGGCGGGGGCGAGCGGCGCCGCGTTCCCGTCATGCAGGACGCGGGGGCCGAGGCGGTGGTGCTCGGGGCGTCGCTGCGGCAGACGGTCGCGGCCGGCACCCAGTCCCCGGCGCGGGCCGCGGCGGAACTGTGGACGGTGCTGTGGCGTACGACGGGCCTGGCCGGTGCCTCCGGGATCCGTGAGGGGTCGGGGCATCCCGCCGTGCGGACGGCCATGGCCCATATCGAGGAGCATCTGGCCCGTCCGCTGGGCGTCCCCGACATCGCCCGCGCCGCCGGGATCTCGCACACCCAGCTCACACGGCTGTTCCGCAGGGACACCGGGCTCACCGTCGTCGGCTACATCCGGCGTCGGCGCATGGAGCGCGCCCGGCACCTGCTGATCGCCTCGACGCTCGCCATCCCGGCGATCGCCGCGACCGTCGGCATCCCCGACCTCCAGGCGTTCAACAAGACCTGCCACCGCGAGCTGGGCGCCTCACCACGTGCGGTCAGACGGTCGGGAGGTCGGGGCGTCGGTGCGGGCTAGGGCCTGTTGCGAAAGTCCCGCTTGCCTCGGGACTTTCGCAACAGACCCTAGCGGTTGACGGAGCGCATCCCGGCCTCGTCGTACCGCTCCCCCGCGGCCTGCGGCAGCTCCGCGTCGATGCGCGCCAGGTCGTCCTTGGTGAGGGTGATCTCGACGGCGCCCGCGTTCTGCTCCAGGTAGGTGCGGCGCTTGGTGCCGGGGATGGGGACCAGGTCCTCCCCCTGGGCGAGGACCCAGGCGATGGCGAGCTGGGCCGGGGTCACGTCCTTCTCGGCGGCGATCTCCTTGACCTTCGCGGCCAGGCGCTGGTTGGCCTCGATGTTGGCGTCCTGGAAGCGCGGGTTCTGGCGCCGCCAGTCGTTCGCGTCCAGGTCGTCGGGCGAGGTGAACCGGCCGGCGAGGAAGCCGCGGCCGAGCGGCGAGTAGGGGACGAAGCCGATGCCCAGGTCCCGGCAGGCGGGCAGGACCTCGTCCTCGACGTCCCGGGACCACAGCGAGTACTCGCTCTGCACGGCGGTGACCGGGTGCACGGCATGGGCGCGGCGGATGGTCTCCGCGCTCGCCTCGCTCAGCCCGATGTGGAGCACCTTGCCCTCGGCGACCAGTTCACCGAGCGCGCCGACGGTCTCCTCGATGGGCACGTTCGGGTCGACGCGGTGCTGGTAGTAGAGGTCGATGTGGTCGGTCCCGAGGCGCTCCAGGGAGCCGTGGACCGAGCTGCGGACGTGCTCGGCCGAGCCGTCCTGGGGGCCCACGGTGGTGATGTCGCCGGGTACGGCGTCGTCCATCCGGTAGTTGAACTTCGTCGCGAGCACGTACTCGTCGCGGTGTCCCCGGATCGCCTCGCCGACGAGCGACTCGTTGGTGAGCGGCCCGTACATCTGCGCGGTGTCGAGGAAGTCGATACCGAGGTCGAGGGCGCGCCGGATGGTCGCGATGCCCTCTTCCTGGTCGGCCGTTCCGTAGAAGGCGGACATCCCCATGCACCCCAGGCCGATGGCCGATACCCGGAGGTCTCGCAGACTGCGCTTCTGCATGTCGTATTCCAGCCTTTCCTGCAACTCGTTCGTCGTTCGGTGGCCGCGGGTCCCGCACCCACCGTCTGTGACGCTACGGCTTGGAGAGCACTCGAACGCAAGCCGTGGCGCGGAGCGGACCGGACGGGTGAAATCTGACCCGGCGTCAGCTGTGCGGGGCATGGATGAGGACGCCCGGCACCCTTCGTGGCCGGGCCGATGACACGACGTGCCGGAGGCGAGCGATGAACGAACGGGTGGAGCAGGACGACACTCATATCCAGAAGGTCCCGGTCCTGATCGTCGGCGGTTCCCTGGTCGGTCTGTCGACGTCGGTGTTCCTGGGGCGGCTGGGGGTGCGGCACACGCTGGTCGAGCGGCACGCCGGCACCTCGATCCATCCGCGCGGCCGGGGCAACAACGTGCGGACGATGGAACTGTTCCGGGTGGCCGGTGTCGAGCCGGCGATCCACCGGGCCGCCGAGACCCTGTCCGGCAACCACGGCATCCTGCAGACGCCCACCCTGGTGGGCGACGCGGGCGAGTGGCTGTTCCGGGAGATGGACCCCGGTGGCGGGCTGGCCCGGTTCAGTCCGAGCGGGTGGTGTCTGTGCAGCCAGAACGATCTGGAGCCGGTCCTGCTCGACCACGCGGTGCGGCTCGGCGGGGATCTGCGTTTCGCCACCGAACTGATGTCCTTCGACACCGACCCGACCGGTGTGACCGCCTTCGTCAAGAACCGGGAGACGGGCGAGCACACCACCTTCCGCGCCGACTACCTCGTCGCAGCCGACGGCCCGCGCAGCCCGATCCGTGAGCAGCTCGGCATCGGCCAGAGCGGCCCCGGGGACCTGTTCCACAACGTCAGCATCACCTTCCGCTCCCGCGGGCTCGCCGATGTCGTGGGCGACCGGCGCTTCATCGTCTGCTACCTGACCAGTCCCGACGCCGACGGCGCGCTGCTGCCGGTGGACAACGTCGAGCACTGGGTCTTCCACGCCCCCTGGCACCCGGAAAACGGCGAGACGCTGGAGGAGTTCACCGACGAGCGGTGCATCGACCACATCCGGCGCGCCATCGGCGTCAGCGACCTCGACGTGGAGATCACCGGGCGCGCTCCCTGGCACGCCGCCCAGCGGGTCGCCCGCAGCTACCGCTCCGGACGGGTCTTCCTGGCCGGCGACTCCGCCCACGAGATGTCCCCCACCGGGGCGTTCGGGTCCAACACCGGGATCCAGGACGCGCACAACCTCGCGTGGAAACTGGCGGCGGTCCTCGGCGGCTGGGCCGGAGAGGGACTCCTGGACTCCTACGACGCCGAGCGCCGCCCGGTCGCGGAGGCGACCAGCGCGCGTGCCGCCGCCCGCTCGGCCGAGCACAGCCACCCCGGTTTCGCCCCGCCGCCGGGCGCCGGCGGAGGCGGTGGACCCCAGCGCGGCATCCTCAACGTGGCCCTCGGCTACCGCTATCCGCGCGGTGCCGTGGTCGGCGCCCAGGCCATGGCCCCAGTCGTCCCCGAGGGTCTCGACCTCAGCGGTGAGCCCGGCAGCCGCGCTCCGCACCTGTGGGTGCGGCACGAGGGCGAGCGGGTCTCCACCCTCGATCTGTACGAGCGGTCCCTGGT
>Ga0182007_10000931_pt1 | contig 16106 bp, 16 predicted proteins | sample Sormic07211113_1_FD_123023 | JGI IMG/M metagenome (GOLD analysis project Ga0182007, IMG submission 123023) | Rhizosphere microbial communities from Sorghum bicolor, Mead, Nebraska, USA - 072115-113_1 MetaG | ecosystem: Host-associated > Plants > Roots > Rhizosphere | place: USA: Nebraska... | reverse complement strand
GTAGCCGATGGCCAGGGAAATGACCATATATGCCAAGCGTTGCAATACCGGCAGATTCTTGCTGGAGATCGCTACCAGCGTGGCGCCGGCAAAGGCGCCGATCAGCGCGTTGCCATCGATACCAGGGAACAGCGTCGACAGCCCGATGCCGGCAGCGCTGGTGACGACCAGGGTGGTGGTACTGGGTTCTGCCATAGGTGATTCTCCGATTAGTCCCACAGGTTCACGACCTGGGCGGTTTTAGTAGGGGTTGCGGTAGGTTCGGGCAGGTTAACCAGGAGGCCGTGCGGCAGGATCGGCCCCAGATCGGCTAAGCCGGGATTCAATTCAAGCGCCGCCTCGACCACGTTGGAGGTCGCACCTAGGTGACGCCAGCACAGCAGGTCCAGCGAGTCATGCTGTTGGGCGCGTACCTGCATCAGATCAATTCCACCGTGACGTGAGGCCGGCCAATGATGTCGGCGATGGCCCAATGGGCATTACGGCGCTGCTCGGCGGGGGCGTTATCCAACGCTTCCATCATCTTCTTATCGGACATGGACGAGGCTGTGCTGTCGTAGTCGCGGTAATGTTCAATCAGATCCGCCTTGGCCCAGCAGTAGACGGCGCGACGATAGTGAGCATTGAGGATGCTTTCCCGATTGACCCGATCCGCAGGCACGGCGGCCAGGCTGGCAAAGCCGGCGGCAATTTGCACCAGTTTCCAGTCGCGCAGCTCCGCATTGACATGCAGGGCGGCGGCAACAATCGCCTGGATCAGTCGCGGACTGGTGACGGTGCCGTCCAGGCGCATGTTGTCGCGCATGTCCTGCAGCACGATATCGGGATAAAAGCCGTCGTTTTCGACGCTACCGACTTCCGGCAAGGAATTGCCGGCGCCGGCAGAAGGTGGCGCGATAGCAATAAAGCTCATGAGTAAATCATCCGTAAATAAATCGGCGGTGGGCGGGCGTCAGAAAGAAATCGCAATGACTCCCTCATCGACCCGCGCCGCCGTGCGCCAGGGGGTGCTCGTTTAGCCGGGGACGGCTTTTACTATGCGTGTGCGCAGCCGTTCCATCGTCGGTTTAACGCCGACGCCAGGAAATAACTGGACGGCGCGCTCCATCAGTTGATGGGCCGCTTCCGCCTGCGGTAACTGGGACGCTTTCAACAGTTCATCACCGGCCAGCTCGAGAACGGCCAGCATGGCGTAGGCGATTGCCTTCAACAGCTTGGCGCGTGCCTGGTCCGGCGCGTCGCAGTGTTCGGTCATGTGCTGCACCTGGGTCAGGATCTCGACGGCGCCGACCGGGTCGCCGGCCAGCTTGCCCTTCAGGAATGCGGCAGAAAACTCATCCAGCAACATCGTCGGAATATCGCGATTGAACTGGTCCGGCAAGGTCAGCTTGTGGGTGATGGCATAGCGCGCCATCTCGACCGCCCGCGCATAGTCGCCGCAGTCGATATGCCACACCAGGAGCGCCGTAAACACATCGTCCTGTCCGCCTTGGCCCTTGGACAGCACACCGTCGATCCAGTCCTGGTACTCGGGCAGCAATGTGGCCTTGACCTCGATCTTGCGTTCCATGGACTGGATACCGCTCAAGCTGCGGCGGTCGTTTGCCAACTTGTAGAGCATCATCTCGTAGGCGCTGCCGCCGGTCATACCGCCAGGGGCGGCGTCGGCGGCTGCGCGTTCGGCTAAGACGCGTGCCTTATGACGCTGGGCGGGAGAAAGATCCGCCATCTCAGGCTGCCAGCGCAATATTTTCGATCAGGGCGCCGAGACCCAGATCCTCGATCACATACGCGTCGTTGGACGATTCGTAGTTTTCGATACGGTCACGCTTGGCTTCATCGACCACCCGGCGCCGGCGAGCCGACTCTTGCAAGTAGATCGACAGATTATCCAGGCGGGTAATCAGGATCGTGTTGTCTGGGAAGAACGGCACGGCAATGGCTTGCAGGCCGCCGATGCGTTTCTGGCTGATGACGATGTCGGTGGCCAGCGTCTCGGTCGGCGCCTGCTTGGTGTTCACCAATGGGAAATACTTGTCGTGCAACAGGTTGCGACTGACGATTACGACTAAACCGGCATCTTTCTGGTACCAGGGATCGAGCAGGTTAATAGTGTCGAACACGACTGCGTCTAGATTCTCATAGTCGCCGCCGGCGCCGACCATCACCTTGCCGGAATCCTTTTACCCTCATGCATGACGCGTTCCGGCGCCTGTTCGCGGTAGTGCTGCAACCAGCCCTTGTTGACGTCTTCCAATAGCGGGTTTTTTTCGATGTCGGTGTCTGCGGCAACGCTACGGCCATTAAAGCCGATCATCATACGATCCAGCGCCTGGCGCGCAAGGATGGCGTTAGCGATGCGTTGCTGGAAATCGGCAAACTTGGCCCAGGCATCCAACGTCTGATACTTGATATGCGTATCGAAGTTCGTCTTTTCGCAGCGATAGCCACGGTTGTCCAGAGCGGTGAGATCTCGGGTCTTGCGGTCGGCCTTGTCGGTATTGGTGCGGCCTGCAATCGGACCGGAAATGCCCAGGCCGATCTTTTCGCCTTCTTGTTCGGCGACGCCGTAAATGTTGATCTTGCTCAGGAACTCGCTGGATTCCTGAATTTTGGTTTCCAGCTTTTGCTGCACGCTCGGCGCCACGCTGAACATGCTGGCGACGTTGCCGGTATCGTTCAGTTGCGCCAGGCGGGTCGTGTATTTGTCAAAGGCGACGCGGGTGATTTTTTTCATGCGGGTGACTCCTGTTTGTATGGGGCGGTAATCGTGTTGGGGCAGGATGGGTGGCGCGGATTAAAAATCGGTTTCCGCCAGGCCATCGCCGCCAGTCGCGGCAGGCCGGTGCGAGTGGTTCGCATCGGTCGTTTCGACCTGCAGGCGGAATGCCGCGAAATCCTCATTCGTCTTTTGCAAGGCCGCTTCCAGCGTGTCGACACGCTTCTTTTCTTCGGCGAATTCGTCGGCGCTCAGATTTGCATGGGTTGCCAGGGTTTCGACTGCGTCGACCAGTTCGCCGAAGCGCGCATCGTCGCCGGTAGCCTTATTGGAGAAACGTTTCAACAGGTTTTTGAGGGTGTCGGACAATGTGATTCCTTCTTGTTCAGGTTGGACAATTTCCTCGAATTCCAGCGCTGTTTCCTCAGCCGCCGTAAACAGGTTGTCGGGGGATTGCTTGCGAGCTGCAAACGGATTGGATTCAGGGTGTTGGGCGGCGAACGATAAAACCTCGGTGCCGAGGCTGGCGGGGCTGTCGGTGACAGCCAGGCCGACCAGGTAGGCTTCGCCGGTGTCGGCAAACTTCGGATTGATTTCAATGCTGGTATAGATCTTTTGGCGCGCCTTGTTCATGGCCACCAGTTCCGGCGTGGGCGAGATCTGCGCAAACAACGCCAACTTCTTGGCGCCGCCCAGCTCGACCTCCTCGGCTTTGACTGCGGTTACGTCGCCATAGGCTTTAAATTCACCAGCGGACCAGGTGCTGCGCAGATGTTCCATCCAGATGCGAGCGCCATATACCTGCGGATCGAAGTTAGCGGCCATTTGCGCAATGAAGGCGCGGTCGATGACACGGCCATCAGTGGTGGCGCCTTCGACGGCGACGCGGAAGAATTTCGATTTTGTCGGAGCGGTAGATGTCGGCTTTGCCATGGTGTCGGTATTGGGGAAGTTCGAATACCGTCATGGTGGGCGGTGCTGCGCGTGGAAACAATCGGCAGCGGGTTGATAACCAATTTACTGACTTCTTGCCAAGGGCTTTTACCAGCGTTGCCCTCTACGCTTGCGGCATGTCAAAAACCGTTCTCACTCCACCATCGCCACGTCCGGCCCCTCGCACGCCAGGCAGTCAACGCAAGCCGGCCGCGCCGGCCAAGGCGGCAAGTGTTGTCGATGATCCTGCCGCATTACGCGATGCCGCCCGCGCCTTGTACTGGCAGGGCTGGCGCATCTCGTCCATCGCCAAACATCTAAAAATCAAACGCAGCACGATTGCCAGCTGGAAGCAGCGCGACCAGTGGCATTTGTCGACTGCCATCGACCGCGTGGAAGGAACAATTGAGGCGCGCATGGTCCAGCTGGTCGGCAAGGACATCAAGACCGGTAGCGACTTCAAGGAAATCGACCTACTCACGCGCTCCCTGGTGCAGATGTCGCGTAAGCGTCGCTATGACGGCGGGGGCAATGAGGCGGATCTCAATCCGAATCTGGACAACCGTAACGCCGGCCCGAAGAAGAAACCGACCCGCAACGAATTCAGCGAAGAGCAGCAAAGTCAGCTACTGGATGCCTTCCGCGATTCGCTGTTCGACTACCAGAAGGTCTGGTATCGCAACGGGCATGAGCGCACCCGCATCATTCTGAAGTCGCGCCAGATTGGCGCGACTTGGTACTTCGCACGAGAGGCACTGGCTGACGCCCTGGCGACTGGCCGCAATCAGATCTTCCTGTCGGCGTCGAAGGCGCAAGCGCATGTGTTCAAACAATACATCGTGCAATTCGCCAAGGAAGCGGCGGGCGTGGAATTGGCGGGCGACCCGATTGTGCTGCCGAATGGCGCCCACCTGTATTTCCTGGGGACCAGCGCCAGGACCGCCCAGGGCTATCACGGCAATTTCTACTTTGACGAATTTTTCTGGACCCACAATTTCACTGAGCTGAACAAAGTGGCGTCCGGTATGGCGATCCAGAAGAAATGGCGCAAGACCTATTTCTCGACGCCGTCGTCGGTCAATCACCAGGCATACCCGTTCTGGACCGGAAAGGACTTCAGCGACCGACTCCAGAAGGCGCAAAAGGCAAAAATCGATATCTCGCATTTGCGGCTGTCGAGCGGCTTTACGGGGGAGGACAAGATCTGGCGGCAGATCGTCACGATCTTGGATGCCGAGGCCGGCGGCTGCAATCTGTTCGACCTGGATCAACTGCGCGACTACGAATACAGCCCCGACCAGTTCGACAACCTGTTGATGTGTAATTTTATCGACGACACCAAGTCGATATTTCCGCAGGCCGAATTACAGCGCTGCATGGTGGATGCCTGGGACGCCTGGGAGGATGTGAAACCGTTTGCGGCGCGCCCGTTTGGTTATCGGCCGGTCTGGATCGGCTACGACCCGTCATTGTCCGGCGACAGCGCCGGCTGTGTGGTCCTGGCGCCGCCACTGGTCGCCGGTGGCAAGTTCCGCGTGCTGGAGCGCCACCAATGGCGCGGGATGGACTTTGCGGCCCAGGCGGAAGCCATCCGGCAAATGACCTTGCGCTACCACGTCGAATACATCGGCATCGACACCACCGGTATGGGCATTGGCGTGTTTCCGATTGTCAGGCAGTTTTTCCCTGGCGCCACCGCGATCAACTATTCGCCCGAAGTCAAAACCCGCATGGTCTTGAAAGCGAAGGACGTCATCAGCAAGGGCCGTCTCGAATTCGACGCCGGCGCCACGGATCTGTCGGCGGCTTTTATGGCAATCCGCAAGACCATCACCGCCAGCGGCCGGCAAGTCACTTTCGACGCTGGCCGTACCGCCGAGACCGGTCACGCCGACTTGGCCTGGGCCTGCATGCATGCGCTCGATCACGAACCGATAGAAGGGGTATCGGACGCCACCACCTCATTTATGGAGATTTTTACATCATGAAGAAACAACGATTCAAACGAACCCGGCAAGCGGCGACAGCGCCGCCCGACCAGGTAGCGCCGCCGGCGCCGTCCATGGAGGCGTTTTCGTTTGGCGACCCGACACCGGTCCTGGATCACGCCGACATTATGGAAAGCTTGGAGTGCTGGCTCAATGGCAAGTGGTACGAACCACCGGTCAGTTGGCAAGGGCTGGCAAAGTCGTTTAACGCCAGCGTCCACCACAGCAGTGCGATCCACTTCAAGGCCAACATCCTGAGCTCGACCTTTGCGCCCAACAAATACCTGTCGCGAGATGCCTTTAAGCGGTTCGCGCTGGACTTTCTGACCTTCGGCAACGCCTATCTGGAAAAGCGCGCCAGTCGGACCGGCAAGACATTGCAACTGGCGCATGCCTTAGCCAAGTACATGCGACGCGGAAAGGATCTCGATACCTATTTTTTTGTGTCGGGCTGGCAGCAAGAGCATGAGTTTGCCAAGGGCGCGGTATTTCACCTGATGGACCCGGACGTGAACCAGGAGGTGTACGGCCTGCCGCAATACCTGTCCGCCTTGCAATCTGCCTGGCTCAATGAGTCGGCCACGCTGTTCCGTCGCAAGTACTACAAGAATGGCTCGCACGCCGGTTTCATCCTCTATATGACCGACGCCGCCCAGAACATCAAGGACGTGGACAACCTGCGCACAGCACTGCGGGATAGCAAGGGACCGGGCAATTTCCGGAATGTCTTCATGTATGCCCCAGGGGGTAAGAAGGATGGCATCCAGATTCTGCCGGTGTCTGAGGTCGCTGCCAAAGATGAATTTTTCAACATCAAAGGCGTGACCAGGGACGACCTGCTGGCCGCGCACCGGGTGCCGCCGCAATTGATGGGGATCATGCCGAGCAATGCCGGCGGCTTCGGCGCGGTCGAGCCGGCGGCCCGCGTGTTTGCCCGTAATGAACTGGTGCCGCTGCAATCGCAATTTTTAATGATCAATGAATGGATGGGAGAAGAGGTCGTGAAATTTGATGAATACACATTAGGGAACATGGAAGGGAAAGCAGCATGAGCGACGTAGCCGACCGCGCCGACTGGCGCATTGCCCACGACATCAAAGTCGGCAGGGCGCATGCAAGTCGAACGCCACAGCTTGAGGCGGACGGGCATTGCCATTATTGCGATGAGCATGTCGCCTATGGAGCGTTGTTCTGCAATACGGATTGCCGGGATGACTACGAAAAGGAACAGGAAGCGCTCAGGCGCACCGGACGCTGACGACATAGCTGCCCCGCTGCCATGTTGTTACGGCAGCGCCTGCATCGTCTCAAGCCGCTTTACGCGGCTTTTTTTACGCCCTGGCATTGTTTCCTTGTTATGAAAAAAGCCGGCGACTGTGACCTTTCAATCGCAGTCCCCCCACGCCTGCCCGTCGAGTTAAATGTACCGCTTTTAACGCAGATCGCAAAAACGCCTAGCCCCCAAGTTGAGCGGGGTTCAAGGGGAAATGGGGCGCAACGGTCCGATGCAAAATGACGCATTTTGAATCCTTGCGACTGTGGCAGATGCGTACACGAAAGTTGGGCATCGGTACACCATTAGTATCAAACGAACCTGCTAATTACCCATCCAGGCGATGCCTGGAGCGCCCGCAGGATCATTAGAGGCTAAAGCAATCTCAACAGGCAAGTTAAATATCAGTCTCACGGAAGAAATATTTTTTATAGCTATGCTATCTTTTCCCGTTAACAACAACAACCCCCCGGAAGAATTGATATCTCGTGCACCCGAATAACTCTTAATACTGCCATCAACAAGTTTAATAATCATCTGAGCTTCGACGAACACCTTTTTGACTGAAAGAGGTTTAACCAAGACCGCTGCAGATAAAAGCGTTTTGTCAGATATAGCGGAAGGTGGAGTTAGATCAAAAAATAATGGGTTATTGATTAAAATCGATCCATCATCCCAAGTTGGTGCCGGTTTAAGTACGTCACAGTTTCTTTGGTACATCCAACTTTTTCCTTTAAACCATGGATCGACAGGAACACATAGTGATGCAACGCCGGAGTCAATGGCAGCGGCCATACTCTGCCATTGAGAATTATTAATTGTTGAAGAGCTAAATTCTCTGCTTATTTTTCCTGCGTATGACAACCAACCGGCACCTATAAACCAAACAAAAAATAGTAAAGCGCCAAGGTTTTTTCTGAAGTGCCCACTAGATTCAGAAATATTTTGATCTGTTAGCGCAGAAAATAATCCGGATACAACCAAAATGCATCCAAAAAAACCCACAATGATGTGCCTATAAATGTTAATACCATCAAGTCTCATCATGTCCCGGTTCCAGATGTCGCTCAAAGCAAAAGCGTTCAAGAGAACATTAAAAAACAGAAGTGAAATCCCGATGACAATTAAGGCACCAGCCTTGCTTTTTTTGTAAAAAATTACAAATCCACTTACAGCAAAAATAAATAGCCCGGCCAGCATAAAAAGGTATTTAGTAAGCCGAAGCGCTTGGTCAGTAAGCTGAAACGTCCGGCCAATAAGTTGAAATGTCTCGCCAATAAGCTGAAACGTCTCGCCAATAACGTAGCTACCCAAAAGTCCAAAAAAATACTTAAATGTAGCAATTATTTTTGAAACGAAAGTGATTTCGTTGACCCGTATTGGCATCACCCCAGTTTTTGCGCTAATGACCATTTGCAAAAATTGTCCTATGCACAGCGCTACCGCTACAATCGTTATCCAGCGAAACCTTGATTTACTAACCGTCGCTGTCAAAATCATTGCAGGGAGCGCAGCAAGAACCGCCGGTTTGGAAACCATCAAAATCGGGACAAACCAAGCCCACCAAGGAATCTCTTCTGAGTCGTCGACCAAGGCAAGAGCAGTGACGATCGCCACAAAAAATGCTGAAAAATATGTGAAATTAATAAATGTTCTGGTTTCAAAATCGGCAACCATCAAAATGGAAATGGCCGTTAAGAAACGTAATGAGTCACTTTTTACCAAGCTACGGAATTGTGTCAAGCAAAAAGTACCTATCATCAATCCCGTACAGAGAATTGCGGACCATGTATAAAAGTATGGAATTGATGCTGCCGGTAGATTAAGTTGATTTCCAACAAAGGCAATTAATCGCGGAGGAGCAGGAATATATCCAGCATCCGTGGAAAAAAATTTCACCAGATACGATGGCGAATTTGCATTAGGAAAATAGTTAGTGGCCATTTCGGCCCACATCTCTCCGCCTAGCACCCAGCCTGGCTGCATGGCCAGCTGATAACAAATATAGAAAAATACTGTCAACAAAAACAAAATAACTGGACGAAGGTCGCTCTGCATTGGCACATTGCGAGTCGAAATGCTGATCTCAAACAATCGATTGCGGACTTTTTTTGTATAAGCTATTATTTTTTTTATCATAAAAACCAATCACTATTATTTTTCAACATTATTTAGCAAGATTCATTCGGTACTGTTCAGCATCCCAGTTTAGTAACTCGGCGATCTGAATATTTGTAAGAACTCTCATTGGAGAGTGAGGTTTTTGTCTTACTATTACATCGAAGTAGCAGCGCAACTGTACTTGCTTCGCCTTGTTAAAAGATGGCTTTGCATATACCCCTTTACCACTTATAAAAACAAGTTCAGGTAGCTCGTTCAAAAACATTTTTTGACCATTCAAAGCTTCCCATTTTTGATATGCATAAGCCTTAGGACCTAAAAATACTACGTGGTCAGGATATAGCGCCCACTCAGAACTCAGTCGGTTAAAAAGGTCGGGATTTAATGCTAATTGATGTATGTCCAAATCAGCTACTGGGGCATATTGGTCAATCAGGTGTGCCGGAGGCACAAACATCAAGTGTGATGGAGGGAGAATGTCAGCGGGTCTGGTGCTTAACGCCAGCGTTAATTTACCAATAATTTGGTCCACCTCTGCGACATCTGAACCACCGATCACGACTCCATGATTTTTAAGAAAAATTACCTTGGTCGTTGGCTTTTGAATCAGGGCAGCGCTGATCTCTGCGGCAAGGGCGGCCCCAGGTTTGTAGTACTCAACTACAGCCCAAGGCGTAGATTCATCGAGCAAAGATTCAAAATCGGCCTGAAAATTGTCATGAACCAAGTGTGCCAACACTTCAATTGCATGCAGATGCACCACCACACGTTGTGGCATCAAAGCATGCAGCAGAGTTTCGATAGACGGTCGGAATAAGGACTCTCCGTGTAGTCTTGGATCTACCGAAAAGTTTCCACCGCCAAGTGCATTGAGCAAATGAGGCAAGTCAATGGGTACAAAGATATCTTTTTCTTCTGCGTCAGCAAGCCACGTGCCCGAGGCCTTTACCCAGAGTACGTTTCCATCTTTCCATGAAACATTTCCTCCCGCCCCCTGAACTAGCAAGGGATCTGTGCCAATTCGGGCGCAATATGCTTTAATCTGCTCAGCCGTTGTTTTAATTGGCGTACTCATAATTGTTCAGCCAACTTTGCGATCAATTTCCTCAATTGGGAAAACTCGTTGAACGATGCATCTGGTCTGTTAGCGTCCGTGTCAAGCTGGACACCAGCATGTGTTTTTTGAAGTGTCACGGCATTGATATTTTCTCGAGCCCCTCGAATGTCATTCACGGGGTTGTCGCCAATCATCCAGATACAGTCACCTTTCGGACGCATTTTCTCCAGCGCAATCTGGAAGGGGGCTTCATGCGGCTTATCGAAACCAGCCTCTTCACTGGTGACGATGTAGTCAAAGTAGTTGTCCAGCCCGAAGTAGACAACCTTTCTAAATTGAATCTGTGCGGTTAGGTCGGTGACGATTGCTGTTGGGATGCCGAGTAAACGGATATCGTCCAGCAACTCCTTTACTTCATCAAACAAAATGGCGTTGCTTAAAAAAGTTCGCCAGTAGGTTTGTTCAAAATCCAGGGCCAGTAACACTTGCGAACCCAAACCCATAATCTCAAGCATGCGCTGAAGGTAGAGCAAGCGGCTATGGGAGGACGCAGTATGCTTGAGCCGAGTTTTGACCTGGTTTCTAGCCTCTTTGAATGCGCTGTCAAAATCTTCGGGCGAGATTGAAAACGTACTAACAACTTTATCTCTAACCGCTTTCTGGGCAGCAGCGTGCGCAGGATCATACGGATACAGTGTGTTGTCTGTGTCGAATAACAAAGCGTCTGGCAGGCGAGCGAATCGCTCTTGATTATTAATTTTCACTATATGAATCTCTTTGTCAATGCTTGGCTGATATGAGACAGGGTGATTAACTGCATCAAGCCCGCCATGCCATCTTGCCACTTGGGCGGAATGTCTAAGAACTCCAGAACATGCGGGCACAGCATCTCTGCCGCCATCGCAACGTCTGCTGCCGATGTCTCGCCTTCGATAGTCATCTGCACTTCGCCACCGTCATCGCTTACGACGATGTCAACATGCAGTCCGCAGACGCCAACCAAAACACGGTTCAGTGAGAGTTCGTTGAACCCATGTCGTGTTTTGACTAGCAGCTTTAGGCGAAGGAGGTGTTTGTTATCCAGGCTTTCGAGCATTCGGGGATGAATCGGGTGCAAGGCAAGAGTCAGATCACCATAGGTCGATTGAGGTCGGATGAAGCGTTCAGAATCAGGTTCCCTTTTTTCGAATGAACTTAACACGCGCTCCAGCGTGTGGCCTCGCTGGTGTACGTCTCGCTTGAGCTTAAAGTGCCGACGCAACCCCTCATCAATATCGAGGTAAATTTTTAGGTTGTAGCAATCTCTGAGTATCGGAAGATAAAGCGCATGCAAACCACTGGCGATGATGAAGTCGTTACTGGCGATTCGGGACGGCTTGCTCATCTTCCCCGTTGTATGGTCGTAGTGCTTGGATTGAATGCTCTTGCCGTCAGTCAAAGAAACCAGATCGCGACAAAACCCTTCCAAATCGTTGGCCATGGGATTCAGATGAGTCATCACCTGCCACATAGGCTTCTGTCTGTCCCATAAATGGTAATCGTCGCCGGAGAGCTTGACGACCGAATGTCCGCCAATAAGTGCTGTGATGGAATCGGCAAAGGTGTCTTTACCCGCGCCAGAATCACCTGCTATGCCGATGACAAAAGGCTTGCGACTCAGCCTGAAAAAATCATTGCGACTGATTGCCTCGCGCCAGATTCGGATGGCCAGCACAACGCCGATGGCCACCATGGCGGTGTGCAGGAGTGAGGCGACATGACTGCCGAGCTGTGCCGATATATGGAGCGCACTGCCCAAGTCAAAGCCACGGTTATTTGTAAATTGGAGCGGCGTGACAAGTAGGGTGCCCAGCACATAAAGAGCTGAAAACGCCCCAATCAGTAAGATGGCGATTCGCCCGCTCATTGCCTGATAGAGCACAAGAAAAGGAATGCTCCAAACAAACCAACCGGGTGAGGCCGGCATCATCAAAACGATCAACAAGAAGGCCATTCCCGTTGTTGCTTGAAATAAATCAAAGTTCAAACGTCGGACTCGCCACGCCAGGTAAAGCATGATCATGTAGACCAATGGAACTATGTAGACGGAAACATTTCCGTCCAAGCTGAGAGCTACTTGATAAATCTTTCCCATCTCCGGATTGCCGAACAGCATTTGAAGACCGGCGTAAGAGAAAAGAAAAGGCACGCCAAGAATCAGTGCACATGCAAAAAAACCAAACAGAAATTGGGCAATACGCTGCCGTAAAGCTTTGTTGTTGTATAGATAGATTACAAAAAATGGCAACGCAACGACCATGCTCAATTTGGCTGAAATCGCTGCTGCACACAAAATTCCGGCTAGTTTTAGCTCAACTCGACGAATGAAAAATATTGACAATGTCAAGAGCAAAGCGGGAACCAGGTCGTTGAGCCCTAGTGCGTAAGTGGCGAGAATGACAATGGGAGATAACCAGTAGACAGCCAGAAGCAGACGTTGGCGCCCAGGCAAAAGGTAATGAAGTGTGATCAGCAAGCAAAAATCAGCTACCAACAACATCAGCTCATACCCATACTGCAGAGGAGCGCCGATTAGCTTGGCAGCAAATGTCATCGGCAAGAAAGCCAACCACATCGCATAGCCATAAGGAAACGCTACGGACGCCCCTCCTCCAGTTATCCATGCCGACCAAGGGTCAAGTGTTATCGAAGAAATGCTGGCATCCAAAAACGGGGCATACCAATCGGATACGGCAACAGGAGCCAGCCTGAAGATCAGGGTTAAACGAATTGCGAGACCGAAGAAAAACATCGGATGAAGGCACACTTTCTTCATTGTGAAAATACCATTTTTTCCCAAAGGTCTGGGCGTTTCGTGCAAACAGCATCCGACTCAATATTCCACTCTCTCAGCAGTGATGCCAGAGCAGGGATTTCAGTTTCAGCATCCCGCCCCTGCAATTCTGGAGAAACCAGGCAGAGCTTGAATCCGGCGTTCTTGAGGCGCAGGGCATCGTCTTCACTCAGAGGGAATTGGCTGAAACAGTCCACCCAAACCCAATCCACTTTGCCGGCCAAGGTCAGTGCCGTCTCAATTGACTCAAACTCCGACACCCGAACGGCACAACGATGCTCTCCGGCTTTTGACCACTTCACCAGAAACGGGAATGATTGGTCCAGGAAAAAATAATCGTCAATGCCTTTCGAGGCCATGAGAGCAATCAGACGGGGTTCGAGACCTTCTTCTTTAACATTGAGAATCAATGTTCCATGCTGATAGGCTTCAACCCACTCATCAAAAGACTCGCCAACAACGAAAGGATCATGATGCATGATCAACTTCTGCCCCTCGCTTCGAATGTCTACTTCGACGCCATATTTGTGGTCGGTTGCCCGAAGTTCGGCGATGGTGTTGCGGCGATGCGAAATGAGTTTCATGTCGAGATTTTCTTTTTTAATTGCAGGCTGAAGTCTATGGTCCTGCGGATGAACTTCCACTTCGCCGCCCAGTTAACGTTCCAGTGCGACACGCCATGCGCTCGCTCACCAAACTTGACAGGAAAGCGGTGAACCTTGAGCCTTTGGGTTTGAGCCAGATAGTAGGCGTACAGGTCGAGCGAAAAATCGTCGGGTGGGAAACTCCACGACTCGAAGAACTTGCGAGGGAACATGGTCGGCTGAGCATTGATGTCCCACATCGGCCTGGCCAAAAGAAGCGTTTCAAACAGACTCATACCGACGGTAAATACGACATCAGCAAATGGGCGACCATAGCGACGGCCCTTCACGAAGATGTTCGCACCATGTTTTTCAAATAGCGCAAGGCCGCTTAGTGCATCTTGTGGATCAGTCTGCATGTCTGCATGTGTCCAGCCAAGGATTTCACCTTTCGCGGCCCTGAGACCTGACAGAATCCCAAAACCGTAACCTTGGTTCTTTTCAACACGTACGGTCCGACAACCTGGATACCTCGGCAGCAGATTCAAGAGTACCTGGGGCGTGCTATCTGTCGAACCATTGTCTACCAGTATGACTTCGACTTCTGATTTTGCGGCAAGCGCTTTGCATCGCTCTAGCAGCAAAGGCAGATTGTCCGCTTCGTTGTAGCAAGGAATAATCAGTGAGAATTTCATGTGAGTCCTGAAGGTGCACGCGACTTGAACACAAATAGCTTCATGCCTAAGAAATTAAGAGCGGCCGAAATCCCCGTTGCCAGAAAAAAAGCGAGGTGAACGGCTGCAAACGTATCGGCGAAAAATTTCAACGCCAATGAATTGACCAATACGTTGGCTCCCAGCGTGGTCCCATACAAGGCAGTAAATCGCCACAAACTGCCTGGTGCATGTGACTTGTGGCCAAAAGTCCAGAAACGGTTGGCAAAGTAGGCAAATAGCGTCCCGACAAGGAAACCTACGGCCTTTGCCATATCGACACTTGCTACCCCAAGCCAGACCAAACTCCGGTATGCACCAAAATCAACCAAAACGGTCAATGAGCCAACGATCAAAAAAATGCCAAGTTCGCGCTTGATCATGCTTGCGTGCCAGGCGGATGTGGCAATGTGGTTTGGTATCTTTTCTCAATATCTTTTAGCTTATCTTTCGGAACGCGTCTATCCAGTTCCAGTCGATAGGGATGACCAGGCCATTTGTGGAAGCATGACTGCCAGTATTCAAAAGTGCGCAGGTCATTCGGGGTTCCCCAGCACAGATAGCTATCGACCTCAAACAGGTGACACTGCATTCCAAGTTCAATCGCATCGTTGATGCATGAGTCAATGTAAAACTCGCCGTTAATCCGTCCGTCACGAGCAATCAGATGCTCTACAGCCCGACGGAAGTCTGCGGCGCGGCGGAATGTAAACGTCCCTAAAACAATAGGATCAGAGGCGGTGTTGTCGAGTGGTGTTTTGACGGAAATTGAACGGATTTTCCCTTCCTTCGCATCGATCCAGCCGAACATTTTCGGGTGACGTACCGCATTGGGGTAGCCACGAACACCCCAGACGATGAGGTCCACATCCGGGTTATCGACCAACCCGTTGAAAACGCTAGAGTCATATAACGCACCATTGTCACAAGCCCCAATGGTGATAGGCCCTGGGACGTTACCCAACTCATTTTCTAATGCATCCAGGCCAATCAATGCCGTACAAGCCTGGCCCTCAGTAACACGATCAATCGTTTTGATGATCGACATTGGATAGAGTCGATTAAGCTCGTTCGAAACGTCGTCGTACCCTGGCATATCGGCTCTCAGCACAAAAACATACTGCTCGCCAGGAGGCAGGTCATGTGTTGCTTGCGCAACCATGGGCATACCAGAAACCGGAATCAACGGCTTGGATAACGCGTACCCCTCGTTGGCAAAACGCTGACCCATGCCTGCCATCGGAACAATCAGTGAGCCGTGGGGCTGGTTCTCTTCTTTTACCGGAGAGACCAACTGTCTAAAGGCATCGGACCAGGTGTTGTATTCAGCAACGTCTTCCGGCGTACCCCATTGCATAAAATGTTGGAGTGGGTAAACGGCCACAGGCTGGTCATTGGCAAGAAGCGGCTTATATGCGAGGCTGACGTAGTATTCGCCACCCACATTGAGATCCTGCTCCATCGCAACACGAAAAGCTTCGTTCATGATTTGCGCTGTAGCAAAGTAATATGTTCCACTGGAGGCGTACTCCTCCATGCGGTCACTGGTATATGGTTGTTTTTCCTGAATATCTTGAACCCAGCCACTCATTTCACGCATGTAGGCGTAATTCGTGCTGCCAAGCGTGTGTGGATGGAAACCTTTATATGCGGGTATCGCTCCGTGACATGCAGTTTTGGTAACGAATTGTTTGAAATGATTCCAGTCCCAATAACAAGTAAAGTCACAGTAATTTACGACAACGGGGCGGTCTAGATCAATTAAGTTCTCCACTTGCCGTACAGCGTAAATCGGACCAAGTTTGTGGGGCGGGATGCCTATGATTCGGCCCGAAGGACAATATTGCCTAAGGATAGACTCCATGCTGTAGCGGGGATCATCCAG
>Ga0182007_10000930_pt1 | contig 16138 bp, 6 predicted proteins | sample Sormic07211113_1_FD_123023 | JGI IMG/M metagenome (GOLD analysis project Ga0182007, IMG submission 123023) | Rhizosphere microbial communities from Sorghum bicolor, Mead, Nebraska, USA - 072115-113_1 MetaG | ecosystem: Host-associated > Plants > Roots > Rhizosphere | place: USA: Nebraska... | reverse complement strand
GGCCGCACTCTACGTGGACCGGGCTGCTCCGGCCGGCATCGCCCAGGCCGACCAGCTGCACGGCAAGGCCATGAGCTACAACAACTACGTCGACGCCGACGCCGCCCTCCGCGCCGCGTTCGACTTCGCAGACCCCGCCGTCGCCATCATCAAGCACGCCAACCCGTGCGGCGTGGCCGTGAGCCCGGACGCCGAAGGCGGCATCCGTCAAGCCTACGAGCTGGCCTACGCCACCGACACCGAGTCGGCGTTCGGCGGCATCATCGCGTTCAACCGCGAGCTGGATGCTGAAACCGCCAAGGCCATCGTCGAGCGTCAGTTCGTCGAAGTGATCATCGCCCCATCCGTCAGCGCAGAAGCCCGCGCCATCGTGGCCGCCAAAGCCAACGTACGCCTGCTGGCCTGCGGCGAGTGGTCGGCTGACCGCGTTCCAGCCTGGGACTACAAACGCGTCAACGGCGGTTTGCTGGTACAGAGCCGCGACATCGGTATGATCGGCAGCGAAGATCTGAAAGTGGTGACCAAGCGCGCGCCAACCGAGCAGGAAATCAACGACCTGATCTTCGCCTGGAAAGTCGCCAAGTACGTCAAGTCCAACGCCATCGTCTACGCCAAGAACCGTCAGACCATCGGTGTCGGCGCCGGCCAGATGAGCCGCGTGAACTCCGCGCGTATCGCCGCGATCAAGGCTGAACATGCCGGCTTGCAAGTGCAGGGCGCGGTCATGGCGTCGGATGCGTTCTTCCCGTTCCGCGACGGCATCGACAACGCAGCCAAGGTCGGTATCACTGCGGTGATCCAGCCAGGTGGCTCGATGCGTGATAACGAAGTGATTGCGGCAGCTGATGAAGCCGGCATCGCCATGGTCTTCACCGGCATGCGCCACTTCCGTCACTAATAAGACAACGGCCGCACTGAACCCGGTACCTGCTGCGTTGGAGCCGACCTCGATGATGCTCATTGCCAAAAGGCAACTCCGCTCATCGAGGTCGACTCCGCCTTGCATCTACCGGCTTCATTGCGACCTCCTACGGCGTGAAGCGCTTTAGGTTCCAAAACAGAATTAGCGTCATCCGAGGTTTTTGAAATGAATGTTTTGATCATTGGCAGCGGTGGCCGTGAACACGCCCTGGCCTGGAAAGTGGCTCAGGATCCGCGCGTGCAAAAAGTGTTCGTTGCCCCGGGCAACGCAGGCACCGCCATTGAAGCCAAGTGCGAGAACGTCGCCATCGACGTGCTGGCCCTCGAGCAGCTTGCAGATTTCGCGGAGAAAAACGTTTCCCTGACCATCGTCGGCCCGGAAGTGCCGCTGGTTGCAGGCGTTGTCGACCTGTTCCGCTCCCGTGGCCTGGATTGCTTCGGCCCGACCGCAGGTGCCGCGCAACTGGAAGGCTCGAAAGCCTTTACCAAGGATTTCCTGGCGCGTCACAAGATCCCGACCGCCGACTACCAGAACTTCACCGAGATCGAGCCGGCCCTGGCTTATCTGCGTGAAAAAGGCGCACCGATCGTGATCAAGGCCGATGGCCTGGCCGCCGGCAAAGGCGTGATCGTGGCCATGACATTGGCTGAAGCTGAAGACGCGGTGCGCGACATGCTCGCTGGCAACGCGTTTGGCGATGCCGGCTCCCGCGTGGTCATCGAGGAGTTCCTGGACGGCGAAGAAGCCAGCTTCATCGTCATGGTCGACGGCAAGAACGTGCTGCCGATGGCCACCAGCCAGGACCACAAACGCGTCGGCGACGGCGACACCGGTCCGAACACCGGCGGCATGGGCGCCTACTCCCCGGCACCGGTCGTCACCGCCGAAGTCCATCAGCGGGTCATGGACCTGGTGATCTGGCCAACCGTGCGCGGCATGGCCGAGGAAGGCAATGTTTACACCGGTTTCCTCTATGCCGGCTTGATGATCGACAAGGCTGGTAACCCAAAAGTTATCGAGTTCAACTGCCGTTTCGGCGATCCTGAGACCCAACCGGTGATGCTGCGTTTGCAGTCGAGCCTGGTGTTGCTGGTCGAAGCGGCCCTGGCGCAAGCGCTGGACAAGGTCGAAGCACAGTGGGATCCACGTCCGAGCGTCGGTATCGTATTGGCCGCTGGCGGTTACCCGGGTGACTACGCCAAAGGCGTTGCCATCAACGGTCTGGATGCAGCCGCGGCACTGGAAGGCAAAGTCTTCCACGCTGGCACTGCACTCAAGGACGGTCAGGTGGTGACGGCCGGTGGTCGGGTACTGTGCGCAACCGCCATGGGCACCAGCGTCGACACAGCCCAGCAGCAGGCTTACAAACTGGCGGCTAAAATCGACTGGGAAGGCTGCTTCTATCGTAAGGACATTGGCTACCGTGCCATTGCCCGCGAGCGTGGCGAAAATCAGGAATAAGCCATCCATTCGGCCAGGCAAGGGCTTGCAGCCCTTGCCGGACTATTCCGGCGCCGCGCATAGTTATATTCTGGCATCAACCTACGAAGGGATTTCGCCGTGCGCTGGCTCAGGATTGCCATAGGCTTCACCGTCACTCTGCTGACCTTGCTCTGCATGCTCCCGGCCCAGGCCTCGCAAGGCAGTGGCTGGGCGGTATTGCTCGACGAACAGGGCGATCTGCAGCTGAGCGACATCCGCTCCGGCCGCTACACCAATCAATTCAGCCCCGTTGAACTCGACCGCCTCACCGCAGCCGGGCCTGACGGTGCGCTGTGGCTGCGTTTCAGGCTGGCACCCGGCAAACACGAACAGTTGCTGAGGGTGTTCGCTCCCGACCTGTCGCACCTCAATCTGTATGTGCTCGATGGCGACCAGCTGATCGATCAATTGAATACCGGCACCGGGCAGCCTCAGGCTGAGCGCCCCCTGCCCGGCAACGACTTCATGTTGCCGCTGCCGCAAAGCGACAAAACCCTCGACGTCTATATGCGACTGGTCTCCGAACACCAGTTTCGGCCTTACATCACCCTGCAATCGGCGGTCATGAGCGCAGCCACTCAGAACCAGACGTTGATCTACGGTCTGCTCTTTGGCTGTCTCGGGATGCTGATCCTGCATAACCTGACCCGCTACACCTACACCCGCTCGCGCAGCAGCCTCTGGCTGGCAGCGTGCGAAGGGTTGTTGCTGCTCAGCCTGGTGCTGCTGCTGAACCTGGCCCGCCCATGGTTGCCGAACTGGTCCGTCGTACAAACACCCGGTGCCTATCTTGCCTTGCTGCTGACCGCACCTTGCGGCCTGATGTTCGCCTACCGTTTTTTCGCCCCGCTCGGCCCGCACCCGCTGAACAAGCTGCTGCTGGGGGACATCCTGTTCATCGTGGCCTGCGGCCTGCTGCTGTTGTTCGTCAACACCCTGCCGCTGAACCTGATCACGTACGCACTGGTTGCCCTGGCCGGCCTGAGCATGTTGTTCGTCAGCGCCCATCACTGGCAAAAAGGTTATCGCCCGGCTCGCCTGTTCGTGGCGGCCATGGTGGTATTCAACCTTGGCACGTTGATTATCCTGCCGGCGCTGCAGGGGCTGACCCTTGTCGCCCCGCAAGGCCTGATCATCACCCTGCTGGTGTTTATCTGTATCAGTGGCCTGTTGATGAGTGTGGCCCTGGGCGAGCGACAGCGTAGCATCACCGAAGACCGTTTCAGCGTCAGTCGCGACCTGGCTGCCAGCAATGCCGAAATAAACGCCAAAGCTGAATTCCTGGCGAAAATCAGCCACGAAATCCGCACCCCGATGAATGGTGTGCTGGGCATGACCGAACTGCTGCTGGGCACACCGCTGTCGGTCAAGCAGCGCGACTATGTGCAAACCATCCATAGCGCCGGCAACGAACTGCTGACACTGATCAACGAAATTCTCGACATCTCCAAGCTCGAGTCCGGACAGATCGAGCTGGACGATGTGCAGTTCGACCTCAATGCCCTGATCGAAGACTGCCTGAGCATCTTCCGCGCCAAGGCCGAACAACAGAACATCGAGCTGATCAGCTTTATCCAGCCACAGGTACCGCGCGTCATCAGCGGCGATCCGACGCGCCTGCGCCAGACCCTGCTGAGCCTGCTGGAAAACGCCCTGAAGAAAACCGACGAAGGCGAGATTCTGATCGTTGTCGCCCTGGATGAACGCAGCGCCAAACCGCGGCTGCGCATCGCCGTGCAGGACAGCGGCCAGCCGATGGAGGCTGAAGAACGCGACGCACTGATGCACGCCGAGCTGCACAGCAAGCATTTCCTCTCGGCCACCAGCCTGGGGGGCAATCTGGGGCTGGTGATTGCCCGTCAGCTGATCCGTTTGATGCAGGGCGAATTCGGCATCAAGAGCGGCGCCAACCAAGGCAGCACATTGTGGCTGACCCTGCCACTGGACCCGGACCGTCTCGAGCATCCGACCTCGGACCTGGACAGTCCGTTGCAAGGCGCACGCGTACTGGTCGTGGACGACAACGACACCTGTCGCAAGGTGCTGGTGCAGCAGTGCAGCGCCTGGGGCCTGAACGTCAGCGCCGTACCGTCCGGCAAGGAGGCCCTGGCGCTGCTGCGCACCAAGGCCCACCTGCGCGATTATTTCGACGTGGTCCTGCTGGACCAGAACATGCCCGGTATGACCGGCATGCAACTGGCCGCCAAGATCAAGGAAGACCCGAGCCTGAACCACGACATTCTGCTGATCATGCTCACCGGCATCAGCAACGCGCCGAGCAAGATCATCGCGCGCAACTCCGGGATCAAGCGCATCCTCGCCAAGCCAGTGGCCGGCTACACCCTCAAGACCACCCTGGCGGACGAACTGAACCAGCGCAACAACGGCCCGGCTACCTCGCAGCACCTGCCCACCGGCCCCACCCTTCCGGTCAAGGTGCCCAGCGACTTCCGCATCCTGGTGGCCGAAGACAACAGCATCTCGACCAAGGTCATCCGCGGCATGCTGGGCAAGCTCAACCTGCAACCGGATACCGCCAGCAATGGCGAAGAAGCCTTGGTGGCAATGAAGGCCCAGCGTTACGACCTGGTGCTGATGGACTGCGAAATGCCAATCCTTGACGGCTTCTCCGCCACCCAGCAATTGCGTGCCTGGGAAGTCGGCAACCAGCGGATTCGCACCCCCGTGGTGGCGTTGACCGCGCACATCCTCGCCGAGCACAAAGAGCGCGCGCGTCAGGCCGGCATGGACGGGCACATGGCCAAACCGGTCGAGCTGTCGCAGTTGCGCGACCTGATCGAGCATTGGGTTGCCCAGCGCGATCATCAGAATCGTACGGCTTCGACGTTCTGAGCAATCTCCCGTCGCGCGCCGACAACTTTCTAAACCGGCTGATAGACTCCGCTCCAACAATCTCCTGCCGCGAGCCGACATTATGCTCCACGTGTTATTCAGCGTTTATCTGAAGATGCTGGTGCTCTACAGCCCGTTCTTCGTGTTGTCCTGTTTCATCAGTCTGAGCCGCGGTTATTCGCGCAAGGAACAACGTCGCCTGGCCTGGAAAGTGGCAATTGCCACACTGGTTTCCAGCGTCTTGCTGTACCTGTTCGGGAGGGTGATATTTGACGTGTTCGGCATTACCGTGGATGCATTTCGCATCGGCGCCGGCAGCGTGCTATTCATCTCGGCGCTGGGCATGGCCCAGGGTAAGTCGGTGGTGCAAACCGACAACGTGCAGCAAGACGTGACCATCGTCCCGCTGACCATCCCCCTGACCGTCGGCCCGGGCACCATCGGTGCGCTGTTGGTGATGGGTGTCAGCCAACCGCACTGGGACGACAAACTCACCGCGATCCTCAGCATTGCCCTGGCCAGTTTCACGGTGGGGGTGGTGCTTTACTTGTCGAACCGTATCGAGCGGATTCTTGGCGATCAGGGCCTGCAAATCGTCAGTCGCTTGATGGGACTTTTTGTCTGTGCGCTGGCAGCACAGATCATCTTTACCGGCGTAAAAGGCTATCTGGTGCCCTGATAGGCGAACAACTCCGTCATCCCGTGAACGTGGTGATCGCCACACCGACCCCATCATGTCAAAGGCCGCGAACGGAATCGTTCGCGGCCTTTTTTCATGAACTCGGCGCCAGTCGCTGCTTATCCTGCGACTGCCGGCTCCGCCAACAACTCCTGCAGCGTTGCACTGCCGTTTTTTTCTTTCCTGTCGCGCAACCGCGCCACGAACATCGATACCGGATGGGATTGCAGCTTTTCAAACGCGAGGAACACATCACCGCGCAATGCCGGGTCGACGGAACACACATCACGGAAGATCAGACTGTGCTCACTGTCCGGGTCAACGATGACCAGATGTTCCTGAACAATCTCGAACAGCAATCTTTGCGGATCATCGAAGGCCCAGATCAATTTGCCTGGAATGGCCGGCACTTCACCCAGTGCGTGCCGGCAGTCGACGATGACTGAGTCGAGCCTCAGCCAGACAGCCTTCGTCAGGTGATAAGTCACGGCACCCTGCCCCAATCGCAGAATCAACGTATTGACGTCATCGGGAATCAGCGGCAGGAGATCACCCAGGGTCTTTTCTCCTTCGACAACCAGCACTTCGGCGTTGCGCTGGACATAATCGAACGGCCCGATGCTTCGCCTGTCCGGATACACACGCACCCGTCCTTCCCGGGCCTCATGCAGCAACACATTGACCTGGCCTTGAGTGCCCAGCAGCGAATAATCTACGGGCAGGTCCTTACCGGTAATCCGGATCAGCCGGGCGCTTTGGACGGCATACCACTGCAAGCTGCCGGGTTCGGACTCCACAGATACAAATTCGGCATGTTCCGTCGTTTCCAGTAACGCCTGGAGACTTTCGATCAAGTGTTCGCCATGGGCGCTCACCCAGTCGTGGCTGACGCCAGTGATGATCTCCACCTCTTGATGGCGGAGTTCGAGCAGTACGCCTTCAACGGTTGTCCCACGCAAGCCGGCGCCCTCGATGGTCACGTCGGCAAAACGCCAATCCGCCCACTCTGGTTGATGAGCCGGCAACCTGTCGCCCAGTAACAATCGCGAGCCCGTGCCGAATGCCTGATCAAGTTGCCGCGGATCGATGAACGTCTGATTCCAGATTTCACCGCTGGACAGATCGAACAGCCAGACCGCCTGATTGTCCGGGGTAACGCCAAGCAGGCGAATTTCCTTGTCGAGTCCCGGATCGCACAGCACCAGGCGGTTACTCACATACCAGGCACCCACGTTGCCGTTATCGGCGAAATTGCGCAGGCCGACAATGGCAATATTTTTGCCCGGGTAACGCTCGGCAATCGGCTCCAGCGCCTGCCACCACTGGGCGCGGCCGTTGAGCCACTGCTCGCTCAGGCCGCCCAGCTGCACCTCGCCTTGCGCGGTCAGGTTGAAAAACAGCCCCTCCTCATCGAGTGCCACATAGCCGCTCTCGACGGCCACGACCTGCTTGAGCCCGGCGGGCTGCACCCATTGGTGGGCCCATTGTCCCTTGTCCTCTGTCACGGTCCGTTGCAGTCGGCAAAGGGTCTGGGCGAGCCGGTCGTAAATGAAGAATATGTCGCTGTCGTCGGCCATCGGCAACAGCATCAGATCGTTCAGGTGCTTGATCGAATCGGCCCAGCCACGCGTGTGTTGAGGTCGGGGCAGCGGATGAATGAGCAACTGATCGCGACTGCGAACCCACGCCATGTCTCGCCGATCCGGGTCAAACTTCCAACAGATCGAAACGTAAGGCGCCGGCTGCCAGTCGACCGTTGTGAAGCCGTCCCGCTGAGGAACAGGATTGAAAGACACATACTTGCCGAACACCGATGACCAGTCGGCCAGCGTTTCGCTGGCAAACACCAACGCCTGCAGTTCCCGCGCCATATCGTGAGTCACGGAACTCAACAGCAATCGACCTTCATGAATCAGGTAACGGTACTGCCTGGCGGCCTGATTGCCCGTGACGTACTCCTGCACGACATGAATCACACCATGAGCATCCGCTTCGATACTGCGAATGGTGCCTTTGCTGTCCTCTAGCAGTAAGCGATAGCGATTCTTGAGCAAGCCTGTGGCGGCATCGACTTGCCAGATCTGGTGGCCCTCCGGTTGGTAGAAATAAGCAGAACCCTCGACCACCATCGACAGCCGCGCCTCGTCGGCCTCAAGGACGGTCTCGTTGCGGATATACAGGAAACGATCTTCAGCGCAGTCATACCAGGCATTGGTGTAACGGGGCTCGTCCGGCGCCTCGTACGGAATCAGGTAACGATGGATCTGCGTGTACGGCAATACCAGTCGATGCTCCTGCGCGAGGCCTTTGTAGTGCGCCAGCAATGCCTGTTCATCGAGTCCTTCAGGCGCTGTCTGCTGGAGAATGTCCAATTGGCGTTTGCCAGGGTCAACGCTGAACAACTGTTTATCCACCACCTGGATCAGCACCTCATGACGACCTTTGCCGGCAATTTTCACATGGACAGTACCGATGTACAGTTCGCCGTAAGGCTCGATGCGGATATCACTTTCACTCGCCCAGCTTGCCTGCAACACCCAGTGGCATTGCTTCAGGCTGGGAGAGACAAGACGGATACTTGCACCGGGATTGAGCATCAATGAACAGCTCCCCCCAGCGCCTGTCAGCTCATACGACAGCTTGCCGTGCCAGGCATCCGGCAAAACGGGGACCACCAGTGAACGATCCACCGCATCCAGTTGCACCTCGATGACTGTTTCGCGATACACCGGATTCAGGCGATGAAGGATGTAATGCGACGGAAAGGAATAGAACGTAAACAGAAATAGCCGCTGACCATCCGCTTGCTTTTTTTCAAGGCGCCGGGCCGTGTCAAAACCAGGGTCGTGAAATGCGGAGGCGAACGGCAGCGCCTTGTACTCATAGCCGTAAAAGGTTTGCGGTGTGCATGGCAGCACAATGGCTTGCCCTGTGGGCGGTGCAAATTCTTTTTGACCGGGCAGGTTCAATTCCTGGCGGATATTGATCGCCCGCGTGTAATCAACATCGAAACCCGGCACTCCAAAGTGGTCGTGCAGTGGAAACAGCTTCGGGCTGTCGAGCAGCAACTTGCCAGCACCCAGATCTATGCGCTGGACGATCAGCGAAGGCCGCACGACCCAGGCGCCAACGGTGTGATCGAACCGGTAGCCATGCGAGCGATAACCCCGATCCATGTCGTCGAAGAACTTGCCGACCTCCTCGGCGTCTCGCAAGATGCTGGCAAACCCTTGGGCCAGTGCAGCAACACCAATGGCCAGGCCACCAAGAATCACCCCGGCGCCACCGAGCACCGCAGCGGCGGTCGATGCGCCGGCCAGTCCTGCACCGATACCGCCTGCCGTGAGCGCCAGGCTGGCGGTATCGAATGTCAATTGAGTACCGAACTGGGCCTTCTCGACTTCGTTTTGCGCCGTCGACAGCTGATAAATATCAAAGCCGACGTTGGCCAGCCCCAATACGGCGCCGACACCTTCACCGGCTGCATGCCCCAAAGCTTCGCCGACGACCGGAGCGCAAGTACGAGCGATGATTTTCTCTTCTCTCAACGCGGTGCGAACCAACTGCACCAGGCCAACCACATCCACGACGGTGCCATGCACCAACTGGGCATAGTTGACGTAAGCGTGCAGGCGCACGGCGGTGGTCAATGTCCGGCCCTCCCCTTCCCGGCCACGCAACGCGTTCATCAACGCCTGAATGGCGAACCCTGCGTTGAGGGTGTGAACACTGCCGATCTCTGTCGGATCCACGACACCGCCCGTCCCGGCCGGTTTACGCGCCAGGGTCGAAAACTGTTCCGACAGCCAATTCTTGATCCGCAACAGACGGTGATCGCCGCTGATCACCTGAACCTCGTGTTCCGGGTCTGACGGATTGATCAGACTCACCCGATATTTACCCTCGGGCGTAATTTCCAGCGTTTCGAACAACGGCACCAGCGGCGTTACCGACGCATGCAACTCCTGCAAACCGACGCTGGCGTGTGCGATCTGCTGTCCCCACCAGTGGCTATCGAGCTCCAGCAAACTGCTGCCCAGATGCCAATTGTTGACCAGCGATTGCCCACGGGCACTGTTCAGGCGCTGGCGAATCGGACGCAGCGGTGCTCCCGGCAACGGTTCGGACTTCAGTAGCTGCTCCACGGCAAATCCGGCAGACAGCTTCAAGTCAGACACCTTTCCCCCATGCAGGTCAATCAGGTCAAACTCCGGCCGGGCTTGCGAACCATAGGCCGCGTAATGCCGTGCCATGCCCTGCTTCAGAAAAAAGTATTCCAGCGCCCGCTTGAACATGGCCGGTTGCTCGAACTCGAACAACGCGAAGTTGGGGTCGTAAAAATGATAAGTGGTGTGATCGCCCTCTACGGTCTTGGCCACCAGCATCGAATGATTGTCGGAGTTAAGCATCAGTGCGCGGCTGCCTTCATGTTGCTCGAGAGCGGCAGTGACCTGATCCAGGTCCGCGCGGTCAAGCGGTGCCCCTACATCGTTCAATTGCACATCCCGTAGCTCTTCCAGCGCTTGAAGGAAGGTTGCCGAATCAGCTTGCTCGGGATCGATGGCGGACAGATAGAAACGTTCACGCAACTGCCGGGAGGCCATGTCGTCCTGCATCAGTGCCGCGCTCATCACCAGGGTCAACGGGTAGCACCGACCACCAACCGCCTCGCCACCGCTGCGCAGCAGCAGATCCTGGGGAACCAGTTTGATGCTGCTGGCTTCGATCTCGTCGAGTATCTGCCCCACCTTCTCGACGATCTGCATGCGATGTTCAAGGGTCGCCACTTGCTGGATTTGCGCCATATGGCGCCCCCACTGGCCCGCCGTCCGCGCCAGTGTCAATGCAGCCTTTTTCAGTTCAAGTGCGCTGCCGGCCGCCCTCGGCGCCGGTTCTGAATCACTGTTCAGACTGGCGATGAATCCCGGTGCCTCGCGCTTGTACAGTTGCCGCTCAATGACGGCGTAACGGCCTGAAGCACCCTGCCCGACCATGCTGTTGGCCAGATTGTCCAGCTCACCGGTGAACTCCACAAAGCGTTGGTTATGCAGTGAGTCCATCCCCAACAACACCCCCAGCGACAGCCTCTGCAAGGGGGTCGTCTCGACGAAGTGACGGGTGCCATTGGCGATGTCGCTCAGCACTTCATCGACACCCGGGTTGTGGCTTTTCCCATCGTTCAGGAAAGCAGGGGCTTGCGATTCGAGGGGCTGATTACGAATGGCCTGGCGATCATCAAAACTCAGCGGCAGTGGATCTTCGAAGCGGATAGCGCCAGTGTGTCCCCGACTCATCGCCGCCATGAACGGCTCGCCCAGCCCTTCGACCAAACGCTCCAGCACGTGGGTCAGCAGCACCGGCCGCTCTTCGATCACCGGCCAGCCCTGCTCGAACTCAATCGTCGGGCCTTTGAGCAATTGCGCGATATCGCCGCTGTAACGGGTCTTGTATTGGCCTTCCTGCCAGCGTTTCTGCTCATTACTGACCCATTTATCAGGGTCGGTTTCATTGTCCTTCCAGGAATGGTCCAGTTCTTCTTCGGTGGCGCGGTTGACCGACGTGTAGCGCGCAATGGCGGCCTCCTTGCGCACGGCCTCAGCCACCGAGGGGGTAAAGTGGGCTCTTGCGTAATCGGCCATGCCATCACGCACGGCTCCAGGGCCGGTCAGGTAGATAGTCCCTTCGCTCTGAAGCCGAATGCCGTCGCGAAAGTAGGTCGCAATGGCATCGATCAGAAACCCTGCAAATATTTCCTCTTCCATCGACAGCTCAATCAGCGGCCCATACGTTCCTTCCACCACTTCCTGCACCAGCGGTGCCATGGCATCAACATCGCTCAAAGCAACGCCTCGTCGGGCGGCCAACCGGTTCGAAGCCTCAATCACCTCATAGTTGAACCGGAAACGCTCGAGCACGGTTTGCAGAATCGTCGAGCGGGGATGCGCCATCAGAAATGCATTCGTTATCGAACTGCCTTCCGACGCCGCTCGCAGCATAAAGGGTCGGGCCAACCGATCTGCCGGTGGCTGAAATACCTCACTCAGGCCCGGCCGGCTTTTTACAAAAGCCTCCAGTGCCGGCAAATGCTCAGGGGGAATCGTCTCGATGTAACTGGAGGATGCCCGACGCCCAGGCATCCATTCAGGATTGTCATTGAGCAATAACTGCAAAATCCCCAAATGCGCATCGGAACCCAAACCGTGGATATCGACTCCGCCCAGCGTTCTCGATAACGGCGGCAGGTTATCCACATCGGCATAGATGCCACCTTCGCCAAACAGAACTTCAACACGCACCACATCGGACGCCGCCGCCAGATTGCCGCGTAATCGCATTTCCTGTTCGTAGATGCCCTGTAATTGCAACGGCACCTCGGCCGCATCAAGATCGCGCAATTGGAAACCGTTCATGTCCTGCACACTGCGGTGATTGCTTTCCTTCAACGCTTGCAGCTTCGCCGCATCCTGGCCGTAGGCCCGAGTCAGCAAATCCATCCGAGCCTCATCGGCTGATTCACCGTTTGCCACTGCCGCATTGATGTGTGCGTACATCTGTTGCTTCAGAACAATAGCGCGCTCCTCGTACAGGGTTGCCAGTTCATCTTCGGAGATACTTTTGTCTGCAACCTGCATCAGGGCATGCGCCTTGGCGGCGTCAACAATCAGTTTGTTGGTTTGATAAGCCAGCAGCGCATCGCTGTCATACCAGAGATTGAGGGTGTAGCCATGCTCGGCCAACACTTGTTTCCATAGGTTGAGGTAATCGCGCTGAATGGCGCCGAGACCGCCACCGAGCCAGACAAAATGCAACACCTTGGGAACTTCCGTCGCCACTGTGTTCATCTGCTCCACACTGAACCGAAGACGCGACTCATACCGTTCGACTTCGTCATGTATCTGCGATAGTTGCATCGCGGTGTCGTCAGCATTGCCCGGCGTCTGCGAATCAAGATTGCGTTTGACTCGTTTGTTGCCCAGCAACAGTGTCAGCGTGTGTTTGAATAACCCTAACGGTTCGAGCAGTCTTGGCGACTCCAGCAACCCCACACAGGCAAAGTAATAACGCAATAGTTCCTCGTAGTGTGGACTGTCTTTATGCGACGACAATCCGCGTTCAAGATCCGCCAGTTTGAAAAGACTGACAAAATCAACATAACCATCCTTGTTTCGGCGCTCAATATCGTGCATGCGTATCCCGTTTACTGTTTCGGTTTAATTATCAACGAATAGGCCAGCCAATAAGCACAGACACTCAAACAACAGGGCATCTAAAGTCTTGGCCTGGAAGTTGAAAACTACGCCTTGAAACAGGCAAGCTCAAACAGGAAGAAATTCAATTAATTTCAATAAAGCAGAAACAAAAAAACCTAACAACACACTCTAACGACACCAAAAGTTACTTAACACACCACGAGCAAACATTAAACTACTGCCACTTCAAACAAACCTGTCACACACTCAACAATGCAAAATATTTAATATTTCCGAATAAATAAAACAAGACATTAGCGACAGAAAAAAGACCACAGGCAACCGCGCCAAATCCCATGACAGCCGCTGAAAAGGACGACACGTTCGAACGTGGAAAAAACCAACCCGACCACTGGGATTCCAGTGCTGTGAAGTGACGGAAAAGACTGCGGCCCCGAAGGGCCGCTGGCTATCAGGACGCCGGTTTTTCACCGTACCAGCGTGGCGTATACACCCAATCGCCGCCCTCCGCGCGAGGGAATGCGCAGGTAGTGGAAGAGCCGACGAGCACCATGGTGCGCATGTCCACTTGATCCGGGGTCAACGCCCCCAGAGTGGTCGTGCGCAAGGTCTGTCCCGGTCGGCCGATATCCCGCCCCAGCACCACCGGCGTTTCAGGTTTGCGATGCTGCGCGACGATCTCCAGCGCACGCCCCAACTGCCATGGCCGTGAACGTGAAATCGGGTTATAGAACGCCAGGGCCAGGTCCGCTTCGGCGGCCAGGTCCAGACGCTTTTCGATGATCGACCACGGCTTGAGGTTGTCCGACAGGGACATCACGCAGAAGTCATGCCCCAGCGGCGCACCGGCCTGGGCAGCGGTGGCGAGCGACGCGGAGACGCCCGGCAGGATCTCCAGCTCGACAGTGTGCCAGGCCGGGTCACTCGACTCGTGCAAGGCTTCGAGCACCGCCGCCGCCATCGCGAACACGCCCGGGTCGCCTGAGGACACCACGATCACCGAACGGCCCCGGGCCGCCAGTTCGAAGGCGTGACGGGCACGCTGCATTTCTTCGCGGTTGTCGGTGCAATGCAGCACCTGATCCGCGCGGAAGGGACCGGCCATGCGCACGTAGGTTTCGTAGCCGAGCACATCGGTGGCCCGGGCCAATTCGGCCTTGACGGCCGGCACCATCAGTTCGGCGGCGCCCGGGCCGAGGCCGATCACGGCCAGACGCCCGCGTGGGCGGCCGACTTGCGTGAGGTCCAGTGGTTGTTCGGTCACGGCCACAGCCACATTGTTTGTCGTTGCGATGATCGTCGCCTCGGGCACCGCGCTACGGGCCAACGCGCCGATATCGCTCGCCGGCGCGACAAAACGCAGCGGCACACCCAGCGCAACGGCCGCTTCATGCAACACCGGGTTGGCCATTTCAGTGTCAGGCGCCACCAGACAGGCCAGCGCCTGCACCGCGACGTTCGCCTGCTGTAACGCCGCGCAAACAGTGCTCGGTAAATCCGCCGCGGCGGCGCCAATCGCCACCGCAACACTGCGCGGATAAATCACCAGCTCATTGGCACTCGCCTCACGGGCGTTGCTGCCGACATGGATCGAACGCTGCGCCAGCGGATCTTCCACCAACTGCGCCTGCTCCAGCCACGGCGCCGCGCCTTCGATGCGCACGCTGTGCCCGGCGAGCAAATCAGAGACAAAACGCTTGCCCAGTTCCAGATCGCCAAGGGCGTAACCGCTTGGCGGATTGAGCAGGCAGGTGCCAAAGCGCAGTTCGCCGCTGGTGGTGATCGCCGCAGCGACCTGCAACCCGCTAGCGATCTCGCGCGCCATGACGTTCACGCCACCGAGGCCACCGAGCAAGGGCACCACCGCGCTACCGTCTTCGGCCACGGCCAGCACCGGCGGTTCGGCGCCCTTTTCCAGCAACAGCGCAGCCAGGGTGCGAATGACGATCCCCGCCGCGCACAGGGCAATGATCGGCGTGTCCTGCTGATACAGCTCGCGCAGGGTCGCGCCGAATTCGGGATAAGTGCGGTCGGCACCCTCGACCCGTCCGGCCAGGCCGTGGATCAACGCAGCCGGATACACCTGTTGAATGCGGCGGGCAGTGGCCAGACTGCCTTGACCGAGAATGACGATTGCGGGCGTGGAATGAGTCATCAGCCTTGCCACCGCTCGCCGGGAACGATGATCAGCGAGAAATACGGCGAGGACATCGGCTCGACCTGATCCAGCGGCACGATTTTCTGGTTGGCCATCGTCGCGCGCTCCACATACAGCGCACGCTCTGCCAGACCGAGTTCTTCGAGCACCTGACGGACCTTGGGAAAGTTGCGCCCCAGTTTCATGATCACTGCCGCATCGGCATCGGCCAGGCGACGCTTGAGGTCTTCGTGGGGCAGCACGCCGGACAACACCGACAGGCTCTGATTGCGATACACCAGCGGCGCACCGAGTACCGAGGCACCGCCGAGCATCGAGCAGACACCCGGCACGACTTCGGCTTCGTAACGCTCAGCCAGTCGATCGTGCAGGTACATGTAGGAGCCGTAGAAGAACGGATCGCCTTCGCAGATCACCGCCACATCACGGCCCGCGTCCAGATGCGCGGCGAGTTGTTCAGCGGCCGTATCGTAGAAATCGCTGATCACTTGTTCATATGACAACGGCGCCGGCAGCGCTTCGGTGGTCACCGGATAAACCAGCGGCAGCAGGGTTTGTGGATCTTGCAGATGCGCTTCGATGATGCCGAACGCATTGCCCTTCTTGCCCTTGGCGACGAAGTACGCCACCACCGGCGATTCGCGCAGCAGGCGCAAGGCTTTGACGGTAATCAGTTCCGGATCACCGGGGCCGACGCCCAGGCCAATCAAACGTCCAGGTTGCTGCATCATTCGATCTCCGTGGCGAGGGCATTGACGGCGGCGGCGGCCATGGCGCTACCGCCCAGCCGGCCTTGCATGATGACGAAAGGCACGCCACGGCTGTCCGCCGCG
>Ga0182007_10000929_pt1 | contig 16140 bp, 12 predicted proteins | sample Sormic07211113_1_FD_123023 | JGI IMG/M metagenome (GOLD analysis project Ga0182007, IMG submission 123023) | Rhizosphere microbial communities from Sorghum bicolor, Mead, Nebraska, USA - 072115-113_1 MetaG | ecosystem: Host-associated > Plants > Roots > Rhizosphere | place: USA: Nebraska... | reverse complement strand
CTGGGGGCAGAACGAACGCGGCGAATGGCCCTCGGACAACTTCCTGATCCGAGGCACCCGCTTCAATACCGGCGTGCTATTGCGGCGCATGATCGACCGGGGCGCAGACATCATAGACGACCCGACCCAGGCGCATATGGTGGCGATCGACGCCCGCGCCCCGCTATACGATGGCGGCATCTGCACGCGCATTGACTGTGTATCGCTGGGCGTGGTTGTCAATCGCGAGGGTAAGCGCTTCTACGACGAAGGCGAGGATTTCTGGCCCAAGCGCTATGCGATCTGGGGACGACTGGTGGCAGGCCAGCCAGGCCAGCAGGCGTTCTCGATCATCGACCAGCAGGCCGTGGGGCGCTTCATGCCGCCGGTGTTTCCCGGTACCCAGGCCAACACGCTGGGCGAACTGGCACGCAAGCTGGGCCTGCCCGAAGCCGCGTTCATCGACACCGTGGAAAGCTACAACCGCGCGTGTCAGGTCGGCACCTTCGATCACACCGCGCTGGACGACTGTCACACCGAGGGGCTGTCCCCGGCCAAGACCCACTGGGCCCGCCCGCTCATCAAACCGCCGTTCTACGCCTACCCACTCAAGCCCGGCGTAACTTTTACCTACCTGGGCCTGGCCACTGACGAAACCGCTGCCGTGCACTTTGACGGAACGCCCAGCCGCAACCTGTTCGTGGCCGGGGAAATGATGGCCGGCAACGTGCTCGGCAAGGGCTACACCGCTGGCATCGGCATGGCCATCGGCACCGCTTTCGGACGCATTGCCGGGACGCAGGCTGCGGCTTGCACAGGCTTCGGCGCCGCCATTGTGTCTTCCAACTCGAACCGGGAGTTGCACCATGCATCTGTTTGATCCTTCCACGCCCGGTGAACTGATTCCGGTGCTCAATCTGCAGGAAACCGAAGTACAGCGGACGATGACCATCTGCAACAGCTGCCGCTATTGCGAAGGTTTTTGCGCAGTGTTTCCGGCCATGACCCGGCGTCTGGAATTCGCTCAGGCGGACATCCATTACCTGGCCAATCTGTGCCACAACTGCGGCGCCTGCCTGAGCGCCTGCCAGTACGCCGAGCCCCACGAGTTTGCCGTCAACGTGCCTAAGGCCATGGCCAAGGTACGACTGGACACCTACGCCGAGTACGCCTGGCCAAGGCCGCTGGGGAAACTTTATCAACGCAACGGCCTGACCCTGGCCTTGGCGACAGGCGCAGGACTTGCACTGTTCCTGACCTTGACGCTGCTGATCATGGGCAACCTGTTCACCGCCATGCCGGGGGGGAATTTCTACGGCATCTTCCCGCACAACACCCTGGCGCTGATGTTCGGCGTGGTGTTCGGTTTTGCCGTATTGGCCTTGTCCATCGGGGTACGCCGTTTCTGGGGCGAAGTCTCGCCAGCGCAGGCCTCAGGAAGCGTCAAGACTTCGGCCGCCCTGGAGGCCACGGCCAACGTCGCGCAGTTGAAGTACCTGGATGGCGGCCATGGTCAGGGCTGCAACAACGAAGACGACCGCTTTACCTTGTGGCGTCGGCGCTTTCACCACCTGACCTTCTACGGCTTCATGCTCTGCTTCGCCGCCACAGGCGTCGCCACGTTGTACCACTTTCTGCTGAACTGGCACGCACCCTACCCCGTTTTCAGCCTACCGGTGATGCTCGGTATCGCCGGTGGGATCGGCCTGCTGATCGGCCCGGCCGGCCTGCTGTGGCTGAACTTGCGACGCAACCCTGAACAGGGCGACGCCGAGCAGAAGCCCATGGACTGTGGCTTCATCGCCTTGCTTCTGGCCCTGAGTGTGAGCGGCCTGGCCCTGCTGGCGTTTCGAGAAACGACAGCGTTGGGGCTGCTGCTTGCGGTGCACCTGGGCTTTGTCATGGCGTTCTTTCTGACCATGCCCTACAGCAAGTTCGCCCATGGCATTTTCCGCAGTGCGGCCCTGCTCAAGTTTTCCATCGAAAAGCACCAGCCTAACTCGATCAATGCCGGCAGCGATTGATCCGCAGCCACCTTCCAAGGTGGCTTTCATTCCAATAACAATACTGAGCACACCACCGCCATGATGAACACCACACCTCCGATCACCCCCTCAAGGGCGCCAAAAATCGCCGCCATCGTGCGGGTCACCAGCGGCAACTTTCTCGAACAGTTCGACTTCTTCCTGTTCGGCTTCTACGCCACCTATATCGCCCAGACGTTCTTTCCGGCCACCAGCGAATTCGCCTCACTGATGATGACCTTTGCCGTGTTCGGCTCAGGCTTTCTCATGCGCCCGCTTGGCGCGATCGTGCTGGGTGCGTACATCGACAAGGTCGGGCGTCGCAAGGGCCTGATCGTCACGCTGTCGATCATGGCCTGCGGCACGGTGCTCATCGCACTGGTCCCCGGCTATGCCAGTATCGGCCTTGCGGCGCCGATCCTGGTGCTACTCGGGCGCCTGTTACAGGGATTTTCCGCTGGGGCAGAACTGGGCGGCGTTTCAGTCTATCTGGCAGAAATCGCCACGCCCGGCCGCATCGGTTTCTATACCAGTTGGCAGTCGGCAAGTCAGCAGATCGCGATCATCCTCGCCGCCGCTCTTGGCTACGGCATCAACGCCTGGCTGGACGCCACCCAGATCGCTGCGTGGGGCTGGCGCGTGCCGTTTTTCATAGGTTGCGTGATCATCCCCTTTATCTTCGTGATCCGTCGTTCGCTGCAAGAAACCGAAGCGTTCAAGGCCCGTACTCACCACCCGAGCGCGGGTGAGGTGTTTCACTCCATGCGGGAAAACTGGCGCACCGTGCTGGCCGGCGGCTTGCTGGCGTCGATGACTACCACAACGTTTTACCTGATCACCGTGTACACCCCAACCTTCGGCAAATCAGTGCTGCACCTGAGCACCACCGATAGCCTGATCGTGACCCTGTTTGTCGGCCTGAGCAACTTCGTCTGGCTGCCGATTGGCGGGGCGATTTCCGATCGAATTGGCCGTCGTCCGTTACTGCTGGGCATTTCGTTGCTGTGTATTTTCACGGCCTATCCAGCCATGCATTGGCTGGCTGAAGCGGCGAGCTTCGAGCGTCTGCTAGTGGTGCTGCTGTACTTCTCGTTCTTCTTTGGTATGTACAACGGCGCGATGGTCGCAGCCCTCACCGAAGTCATGCCACAGAACGTGCGAGTAGTGGGGTTCTCGTTGGCCTTTAGCCTGGCAACGGCCATTTTTGGCGGATTCACACCGGCCATGTCGACCCTCCTAGTACAAGCCACAGGAGACAAGGCTTCACCGGCCTGCTGGCTGATGTTCGCCGCCGTCTGCGGCCTGTCGGCGACTCTGGTGCTCTATCGTCGGCAAAAAGCATGGGTGACAAAGTCAGCCTGATTGAATGCGATTGCGCGTGACGACACTATGTCTTCACGTGCATCTGCAATTTAGCACTGCTTGTCTATCTCACACTTCGTAGCCCTACACGGTAGATAACTAGAGCAGACAGTAGGGAGACCCACTGCCTACTCACTCCCACGTCGAGCGATGGGCAATCACTTACAGAACTCAGTGGAACTCTGTAGCGCAATACTTGGAGCGGGAAACGAGACTCGCATCTGGCGTCAGACCCATTGAAATTAAAGGGATTTTTTCTCGTGCCGGAGCAGGAAAAGACTCAATTCTGGACTTGTTTTCAGCGAGTAACAAGATTCATACAAAGGGGCCAAGCAACGCCATTGGCTCCCTCCACTCATAGCCAATCAGTCTTCCCGAAACAAAGAACCTCAACCCTGAACTTTTTCTTGAGTATCTCAAGAGCAAGAACGACAGAATAAATAGCCACTGACCAATCATTCAATTCATATCAGTTTTTTCCCAACTGCCCGCTCAATTTTTCCAACTCCAATTCTAGATCAACATCTGCAATAACCCCGGCACAGTACAATCGCAGCAATAGATACAACGGCATCAGCATTCGCCCAGTCTTTTCAATTCGACTACCCGAACTCTGAGTGACTCCAAACTTTGCCCAAAAATCTGCTTGAGTCATACAGTGCTGCGTCCGAAAAACAATCACTTCATTCACAAAATTCAAGCAACTATACATACACACCAAATCCCAGTCAGATTCCGGGAATCGTCACATATTCTCCGATATCAGAAAACCTATCAACACTTATAGTTTAACGTTTATGCAATCTGCATAAAGCTATGCCTTTCGAAGCCGAGGATGTCGACATGAAATACTTAATAGACAAACGCGAGAATATTTCACCAGACTATCTGGAGGGCATGCACAAACTCCGCGCCTCTGTTTTCAAGGATAAAAAGGGCTGGGATGTATCGATTATTGCCGATATGGAAATCGACGGCTACGACGCCTTGGCGCCCTCTTACATGCTGTTAATTGACGACCATAATGAAAACAAGGTTACCGGTTGCTGGCGTATATTGCCGACGACCGGTCCTTACATGTTGAAAGACACCTTCCCCAGCTTGCTGACCACCAAAAAGCCCCCCCGCGCAACCAATGTATGGGAGTTAAGCAGGTTCGCCATAAACAGTGGTGACAGGGGTGGGTTCGGCTTCTCTGACACGGCGATGCAGGCTATTAGTCATCTCATCAGACATGCTCATTCGCAACACATCGAAAAGCTCATTACTGTGACGTCGGTGGGTGTCGAGAAGATGCTCATGAGAGCCGGGCTGGAGTTAGTCAGGCTGGGGCCACCACTCACTATAGGTGTCGAACGAGCGATCGCCGTTGAAGTCAACTTGAGTGACAGGACGTTGGACGCCGTCAACGGTGGTTAATCTACCCAAGTGACGCCCGCTGGCCCTGAGGCGGGCGTCGATGTTGCCACGGTCGTGCCATTTCAAGCGACCGCGCAAGTTGCAGTAACATTGCTTCGTTACCCATCTTTGCAACGAACTGCGTACCGATCGGAAGACCTGCCTCGTTCCAGAACAGCGGCACACTCATCGCGGGCTGCCCGCTCATATTAAAGGGTGTCGACCAGCCCATGTACTCCATGACCTGACGAGATGTTTGGGGTAACCGGTTGCCCAAGCGCAGCGGCCAGTCCTGCCCCCATTGACCCAATACTTTACGCGACAGGCGCGCCTCCAAAGGACTCAAGCGAAAAGCGCCCACGGCCGATGGAAGTTGATTGACCACTGGGGTCACCAGCACATCATAGTCTTCATGGAACGCACTCATTATGCGCCCCTGGTGAAGCGCCAACTCTCTCATTCTGGCCAGGTGGACCGCTTTGAAAATATGGCCTTGCCGAGCCAGTGCCCAAGTGCCAGGCTCGAAATCTTCATAAGTCGCCACGCGATTGAGCATCCGCCCCGCGTTCTCCACCAGACTTGCCATTTCCCCGCACACGATGGTCAGCATCGCCTCACACAATTGGTCAGCGGACGCCAAGGGCGGATGAGCCTCGACAACATCGTGCCCAAGGTCCGCCAACAGTTGCAAACTGCTCTCTACTGCCGCTCGACAATCGGGACTCAGTTCCCCGCCTAGAAAAGGCTGGAAGGTGTAAGCGATGCGCAATCGGCCAGGCGTGTTGCAGGTCGAAGATAGAAAAGACTCTTCAGGCGCCGGCCACCGGTACGCGTCGGCGTCATCACTTCCCGCAATCAGAATATCGAGCATGGCCGCACTGTCACGAACGCTTCTGGAGACTGCATGCTCAACCACCAGTCCTTGCCATAGCTCTGAAAAATGCGGGCCACTGGGAGACCGGCCACGGGTTGGCTTAAGGCCGAAAACGCCGCAATGGGAAGCAGGCAATCGAATTGACCCGCCCCCATCGCTGCCATGGGCTATGGGCGTCATCCCCGCCGCCACCGCTGCACAAGCGCCGCCGCTGGACCCTCCCGGTGACAAACCGAGGTTCCAGGGGTTGCGTGTAATGCCGGTTGCATCGGATTCGGTATAGGGATGCAACCCCAGCTCAGGCGTGGCGGTTTTTCCGACAAAGATCAACCCGGCCTTTCGATAGCGTTTTATGGTCTGCGAGTCTTCCCGGGCAACGTAGTGCTTGAATAGACGCGAGCCATTACGGGTTGGGCAGCCCTCGATTTCCGCGAGCAGATCCTTGATCAGTATGGGCACCCCTGACAACGGGCCATCGGCAAGCGGCAGCCGGCATTGGCTTTTTGCCTCATCTTCAAGCAGATGCACGACTGCGTTGAGTGGGCCATTACGTCCGTCGATTCGCTGAACGGCCGCCCTCACTAACTCCGAAGGCGTTACTTCTTTGCGACGCACCATATCCGCGAGCGCAATGCCGTCCAACAGGTCGTATTCTGGAAAGTGAAATGCACTGGTCATGGGAGCCCTTGATTTTTTAGACGTCATGATAATCCGCGTCAGGGCGTGACCAGGCCTGAACGAATGCCGCTGATCACGGCATGCTGGCGTGACTCGGCATTGAACTTGCGCATAAAGTTGGTGACATGATAGTTAACGGTAACTTCTGCACAGGACAGGATTCGCGAGATTTCCCAGGAGGTTTTTCCGGCGGCGACCCATTTCAGGCATTCCAGCTCACGCGCTGTCAGCTTCGGTGGTGTTTCGAATTCTTTTTCAGAGGCATTTTGTAGTTTTTGAAATGATTCAATCAGATAATCACGCATCAGCGCGAATTGTGGCAGACCTTGGGCATTAATCAGGTCGGCTGGCGACTTCTCATCCGTTATAAAGTTCAACATTCCAAACTCACCGCGCGGCCCATGTATGGGCATGCACAATCCTGAACGAACGCCACTGGCGCTTGCCGCCTCATACAATTGCAGCTCGGGTGGATTGATGAAATTTTCTTTTGTCCAGACCAGCGGTAACGAGCTATTGAGGCAGTGAAATACAACTGGATCGACTTCGTAACACGCATTTGAATCATAGAAGGCGCGCCACGATTTGGAATAATTGCTGATAATGGTAGAAGAACTGAATGGCGTACTGATCGTGGGTTTCACTCCGAAAAGAACCGAAGAAAAGCCACAGTCCTTCGCCAGGGAAAACAGTACCTGGCTCCATGCATCCAGCGTTTCACACATCAGAATTTCTTCCAGCATTTTAACCTCCTTGTCGTTGTGATGAGCCTGCCAGCGGTCCGCAGAACATTGGCGTCCAACAGTTGAGGAGCAATGCTTGCCTTGCAAGACAGGTTGGATCCAATCCACTTCAAGAAGTAAGCTAACGAAATCACAGCCATTGTCAAATTAAAAAAATTATATGCAGCGGCTCATTAAATGAGCTGATCAATGGTTCACTCACGCGCGCCAAGATAGTGCATAAGTGTGTTATGAAAGTGCCTGATCCGAGACTCATGAAGATCACTCAACACCAGCGGATCATTGCTCAGGGCTTGCAGGCCCGCACGCATGTTCTTGATGTTGTCCATGTCTTGATCGTATACATACCCCAGCCAGTCAGGCAAAACGCCTGCGTGCTCGTACGTGTCATCGGGCCCCATGTGAACCGTAGCTGCAGGCTCGGGTCGCTGCGCGCCCCTGGGTATATCCACCAAGTAGAAAAGATCAAAAATACAGCTGTTGTGATCATTATGGTTGGGTCGAAAACGCAACACGGGCGGCAAAGAAATTCCGCGAAAAAAGATCATGTTGGGAAACAGCGAGTACTGCAGGACGTCAACTGCCTCGGCATCGGACAATTCACTGACGTCTCTGCCACTCGCCAGCCCGTATTGCAGTCGCATCACGCTCGCCATATAGCGTCTTGCTGTCATCCCGGCCTGCAGATGTGGAGCGCCGGGGCCGCTTTTGCCATTAAGTACGTTGCGATGAAACTGATCCATGATCGCCTGCTCGGACAGCGATTCATGGTCCTCCCTGACCGATAAACCGACGGCGTGAAAACTGCGGCTCACATGGCGCTCATCCGGTCGAACATCGTATTGCAGGGTGTCGCTCAGGTGCGCCCACGTATGACCATGTGTCTCAGGTGCATGCAGCCCCTCCATGAAGGACTCCATGACGTTTTTCCAGTTGGCCGGGAGTATGTGCTGACTGTGCCCCGCAATGTACTTGCCTTCGTACTGATTGATGGCCAACTCGCTCGGCAGGCTCTCCATGTAGTCGGACAAGGGTTGGCAGGCCGTATCCATATTGATGAAAATGAAACCGCCCCAGGTGTCTACCTTGACCTCCAGCAGGCGCCGGCCTTCCCAGTCCAGATGGTCAAAGTCCCAGGACGCTGGAATCCGCTTGAGCGTACCGTCCAGGTCCCAGGCAAATCCGTGATAGGGACAGCGTAGTTCTCGCACGCTCGAATCACCGGAACACAAGCGCCGGCCACGGTGACGGCAACTGTTGTAGTAGGCCTTGATCTCCATCGCTTCGTTGCGCACGATGATGAAGGACAGTTCACCGATCTCGTAGAGCGTCAAATCCCCCACCTCCGGGATCTGCTCCTCGCGCGCGGCCATCTGCCAGACCCGAGACCACATCCGCTCCATCTCCAGCCGATGAAAATCGGCGCAAAGGTAGGCGGCACGATCCACTTCCATGCAGTATTTTCCCGCCGGAAAATGCTCACGCATGTCAGGCGGGATACTGCTCTGATCGTCCCGTGCCAGAACCTCTTGATAATCGACGGGCATGGACAAATCTGCGACGTGCTCGATCAATTTGCTTTTCATCGTCCCTCCTGTGATGCCATGTAGATGAGAGGCCTGGGCTTACGCAGGCGTTTGGGAGACTGGTGCGACCGGACCGAGATTCTTGATGTACCTGGCCACCACGTCCAACAACCCCAGATGGTTATACAAACCAAAATGGTCCATGCCGGCTATCTCCGAATAGACCGCCCCCTCATGCAGTTCGATAAAGCGCCTTGACTCGTGGGGACTTACGGCGTCATCACAGGATCCGGAAATGACATGGCACGGCACCGCCAGCCGTTCATCCTGCAGTGGGTACTCGCCGACCTGCAGTGCGGTAATGACGCGGCTATAGCAGTACAGCGACTCCGCAGACTCGAATGGAAGGCTTGTCAAATGGATCAGGTTCGGATCCGTAGCGTCCAGGATCTCGCTGGACTGGCGGCTCTGCGTTGCACGTTCCTCGTTGTCGCTGCCCGAACGCGAAAAAAAGGAAGCGTGGAAACGCTCTGCCTGACTGCGCGATTGTGAAATAAGGGGCAGCACTTGCCGCAGGTTGCGCATGAACGCGGTTTCCTCTTCTTCCTCGCCCACCAGCCCATAGGCGCCACTGATCAGTGTCAGGCTCGCAATCTCTTTGAGTTTGCGTGCGTGATAGGCGATATAGGCCCCCGAACACCAGCCGATCACATGTGCCTTTTCGATATTGAAGTAATCGAGGATCCGCTGCAGGTCGCCGATATGCGCCGCGACGCTGACATCAATGGCGTCGATGTCGTCGACAGGACTGGGGATACCCCGGCTTTCCCAGGTAACAAAGCGGAAGTCATCTTCAAGGGCCTCCCTGAGCCGGTTAGCCAACTCCAGAGGCATGCCAACCGCGTTGATGAATACCACCGTTTCCTTACGTTTATCCGCCGAGGCATAGACGTTGAGAGGCACCCGGTCTTGGGTATCGATCACGTACTGACGCAACAGATCAGGCTTGCGTTGGCTCAGCGCCGCCACGCCGCCGTTGATGTAACCCTCCACGTCTGCAATCGTCAGCGCACAGCCCCCGCCGTCGGCCCGAAGAAAGGTTTTGGTATTGTGGATATAGGGGTTGTAGAACACCGTCTTGCGGGCCAGCAGCTTCTCGATTGCCGACGGGTTTTCCAGTCCGCTTTCATCAATCTGCAAGCCGCTCAGCTCGATAGCCTGCGAGATGATGTCGAGCAACACACGCACCTCGATGTTGGTGGACGACGTAGCGTGGAAAATGCCGCGCGGGCAATTGGACAGATTGTCGTACACCCGCATGATGTCCTGGCACACCTGGTCCACCGGCACCAGGTTGACTCTGGCGTGGGGCTTGCCCGACAGGCGCACCGTTTGCTCCGTGTTGCGCATTGCGCGCTTGAGCCGGTTGACCTCACGCAGGAACCCATACAGGCCGGTGGTGCTGCCCCCTGCGGTTTTGGTGTCCTGCGGGCCGATGACGATCGACGGCCGGATGATCACCAATTCAATACCGCTGGCGGTGCACAGGCGGTCAATCAAATGCTCGGCGGCGCACTTGGTTTCTTCGTAATAGTTATTGAATTCGGTGCTCTCATGCAGGCATTCCTGCACCTCGCCCGACCCTACTCCTGCGGTGTAAGCGGTCGAGATATAGAAAAATGTCTTGCAGCCCAGCGCACGCGCCGCATCGAAGGCATGGTTCAAGCCGTTGATATTGTGCTCGTAGATAATGTCGCGGTTCTTTTCTTCGAAGTTGAGCGATGACGCGAAATGCATGAACACCGCCTGCTCCGAGGCCGACGCCCGGGCCTGGGCGATATCCATCCCCGCCATGGGCTGGGTGATATCGGCGCGCCGGGCTTTCAATCCGTCAAAATAGCGCCGCGTGTCAGTGGCAGGATAATGCTGGCCCGCCGAGAGCACCGCATCGCGGATACGGTGCCGACACTCGTTGTCGTCACGCCCCCTGACCAGGCACGTCACATCGAACTCACCGGTGAGCAAATGCCGATAGATAAAATGGCTTCCCAGAAAACCAGTGCCGCCGGTCACATAGAGCTTTTTCATGTCGCCTTCCTCGAACACCGTAAATGACAGACCTGCTCAGGCCGGTTCACGCGCTTGCTGGCCAGCCATCAGTCGTAATTGATTCTTGGCAATCTTGCGCAGGCCGGCGCGGGGAAAATCCAGCAGGAAAATGATCTCGTGCGGGCGCTTGAAGTCCGCCAGGCGCTCGCGGCACGCCTGCTCGATACGCTGCCTGGCCAGATCCTGATCCTCGCGGCCATCAGCGTTGAGCACAGCAAACAGAACCGGCACTTCCGTCAACAAGGGATCGGGGCGAGACACGACCGCCACCTCGCTGATCATGGCACTGGCATAGGCGGCGAACTCGATCTCGGAAGCCGAGACGTTTTCGCCGCCCACCTTGATGATGTCCTTGAGGCGCACATCAAAAAACAGTACCCCCTCGGCGTTCTCGAAAAAGCGGTCCCCGGTGATGTACCAGCCGTCCTCGGTGAAGGCTTCGCGGGTTTCGTCAGGTTTGTTGAGATAGCCGAGAAATAGATTCTTGCCCGGTTGCGCATTTAACTGCAGGTCGGCGCTGATTCGCGCATTGAACGGTCCCGCATTCGCGACGGCATCGGCCAACCGATAGCGATAGCCGCTCACCGGTTTGCCGATCGAATAATTGATGTCCGCACTGTGCTGCTCACTCGTCAGGCTGCCGATGGCGAACAGTTCGGTCATGCCCCACCACCCTACCGTCTTCACGCCAAACAGCGCTTCCACGTCGGTGTTGCGGCTGGGAAAACCCCAGAACCGGAAACTGTGCCGCGACGGTGTCTCCAGGGCTGCCAGGGCGTGGCAAACGAATGGCAGGATCGCGGCCCAGGTGCACGCAAACCGCGCCGCATCGCTCCAGAATCGCTGGGGGTTGAAGACCCGCCTCAGCACCATGGCGCCTCCCGAATACAACGAGGTCAGCACCTGGTATGAAAAAGCCATGGTGTGGCAGAGCGGAAAGAACACCAACGTCACATCGGTCTCGGTGACCCGCAGGTGCTCGATGTTGGACTGTGCCGACCACACCAGGTGCGCATGGCTGATGACCACGCCCTTGGGCTTGCTCGTGGTGCCCGACGTATAGAGAATCAACGCGGGATGGTCAGCAGCGACGTACGCCATATCGACACAGGCCCCCTGCGTCGCGGCCAATTCATCCAGGGCAGGGAACACGGGCCACTTGCCTGTCTCCTCACCCAGGGCCGACACCACTACTCTGGACACGCGCAGGTCATCGGCGAACAACCCCAGGTCATCAAGCGAAGTGATGATCATCGACGGGGCGGCATCATGGACGATGTAATGCATTTCTTCCTGGCTGAGGCGATTGCCCACCAATACGGCGGTCGCGCCCAAATAGGCGCAGGCAAATACCAGAATCAACGCATGAGGCTCGACATCGAGGCACAGCACGAGTCGATCGTCACGTTTGATGCCGAGCCTGGTCAGTGCTGCCGCAGCATTGCCCACAGCCTGATAAAACGCCGCATAAGACAGCTTCGCGTCGCTGCCCAGATCGGGGAGGTACAGCGCGGTACGCTGCCCATGCCGATCGCATACATGCGCCAACGCCAGGCACGCATTTGCACCGAGGTCGGGGGTCAACTGTTCCATTTCACATTCCCTTGCCATGCCAAAAATACAAAGCGCACGTTGCCAGCCGCTTTACCGCCCGGCGAAGCGAGTTCACGTGCCGCGCTCCGATTCAGCCCTCGCGCGCCGCTCGATCATTACATCGCTGTCGATCAGGTGAACCTTGTAGGTGGTCAATGCGCAGCGTGTATGTGGCCCCAGCGCCTCACCGGTGTGCAGGTCGAACCGGGCGCCGTGGTGCGGGCAAATCAATTGCCCCCGCCGGATCAAGGCACCGTCCATCGTCTTGCCCTGGTGCGGGCAGCGGTTTTCCACGGCATAGACTTGCTGCCTGGCCTGGCAAAGCAGGATGGCCTGCCCTTCGACCTCAACCGCCAGGGTGCCACCTTCCTCCAACGCATCCCGCCTGGCCGCAAACCGGCAGACAGGCACGTGCTCGGCCAGCATGGACGATGCCTTCAACGCGTCACTGCTCACGCTGGGCGAACCACTGGACAATCTGGTCGATACTGCAACCGTAGAGACCCACCGCGTCCTTTTGCGCCACGGTGACCTGACTGACACGCTCAAGCTGCGCGAAGAGCGCCAACATGGTCAGCGAGTTGATTTTCAATCGGGTCTCGATCAACGGCACATGCGGCTCGACCGTCACGCTTCGGCCCAAAGCGGCCTGCAACGCGTCCTGGACGGTCTGATGAGTGATCTGCATCTGGGCCTCCTATGGATGCCGGCGAGCCGGGCATCGGTGCGGATTGGATTTTCATATTCCCCATCTTCCCTGCGACCATCAACCTATAAGCCTCAGGGGATACATCTCTGGGCGACCATGCAATACTTGCCGGACAGGGGCTTATGCTTCGTCCGGCCAATAGCGCTGACGGGCGAACGGGTACGTGGGCAGCGACAGTTTCTGCGCCTGTGCCACGCGGTAGTATTCAAGCCAATCAAAGCTGACACCCATCTGCACAGCAGCGCAGGCGAAGCGCTCTATCTCAGCGAACGTCAGCACACCGTCGGCCAGGTGCACGCACCGCCCGGACGGTGGCACCGTTACGGCCCAGGCCTGTCGGCTGACGACCAGCACAGCGGCTGAGTTCGAGTCGGGCCAGCATGGGGGCTCTACCTGGGCGGCGCCCCGCCCGTCCTGCAAAAATCCTTGCAGCCACGCAGGACTGGCTTCGACAGCCTGCGATGCCTCACGCTCGAGCTGCAGGCATCGATTGATCCAGTAGCCATAACCGGCGTCGATCACCGCCTCGAACAGCACGCCCCAACGTGCCAGCTGTTTGTACAACGCCACTTCAAACGCCAGCTCGGCGCAGCGAGCCGTCGCGTCGACGTCCAGTTGCACGCCGCATAGACGGTCCAGGCACCCCGCATAGTCGGCGGCCATGGCGTGATACCTGGGCGACGCCAGCCATGCCTGTCGATTGGCGCCGTCAAGGTGCTGCGGCTGTTCGCACAGATACAGCACAAGGCGCGGCGCAAAGCTCCCTGGAGCCTCCATCACACCCTGCGCGGCGTCTGCAAAAAAACGCTCCACGTCCATATCCGCTTTCAGCACGCGCGCGAACCGCTCGCGGTGCGCGCTGCGGCTGATGTTTACCGTATAAGCCAATGCCCGCCGATCGATTGGCGCGCCTGCCCGGGTGAATTCGGCGAACCGCAGCAGGTACTGGCGCAATTGATCACGCGTGGCGGCAGACAGGCAAATCGGCACATCCACCGTGCCTTCGACTTCATGGCCCGGCGCTGGAGGGGCAGACTGCAGCACGCTGAACACATTGGTACCGCCGATGCCCAGGCAATTGATCGCTGCCAGCCTCGGGGCGTCGGCGGGTTGCCCCAAAGCCTGCGACCACACCCGGGTGTCCTGGCTGACCCGGAACGGAGAGCGTTCGAAGTCTATGCGCGGATTGGCCGTGGTGTAGTTGAGCGAAGGCACCAGGGTGTCGTGCTTGAGCATCAATGCCACTTTGATCAGGCTGGCGATACCGGCGGCTTGTTCAAGATGACCGATATTGGATTTCACACTGCCGATGGCGCAAAAACCGTTGTCCTGGGTATCAAGCCGGAACGCTTTCTCCAGCGCCTTGATTTCCAACGGGTCGCCCAGGGTGGTGGCGGTGCCATGACACTCCACGTAGCTGATCTGCCGTGCATCGGCGCGCGCCAGGGTTATCGCCCGCACCATGGCCTTGGCCTGCCCTGGCACACTGGTGGCGGTGTAGCCGATTTTCATGGCCCCGTCATTGTTGACATGACTGGACCTGATCAACGCATACACGTGATCGCCATCGCGCAGCGCGTCGACGTGGCGTCGCACGATGACGCTCGCCACACCACTGCCGAACAACGTGCCGCTGGCGTCACTCGAAAACGGACAGCAACGGCCGTCGCGAGACAGCAGCGGGCTCTGACCGATGGGATAACCGATATGGTGCGGAATACGAATGGCGCTTGCCCCTACCAGCGCAGTGTCGATTTCGCCCAGCCGCAGAGCGTTGCACGCCAGGTGCAAGGCCACCAGCGAACTTGAACACGCGGTTTGCACGGTCATGCTCGGCCCCGTCAGGTTGAGCTTGAAGGACAGCCGCGTGGCGAGAAAATCCTTGTCGTTGCCCTGATGAACCAGGCTGGCGGTTTCATGATGCTGGGGGTCGAGCCGATCTGCGAAATGGTGCAGATAGCTGGTGGTAATTCCGCCCATGCAGGCAAAGACACCGGTCACGCCGGCTTGTGCCGACTTGACATGCGCGGCGTCCTCCAGCGCTTCATAGCCAACTTCCAGCAGCAGCCGATGCTGTGGATCGAGCAAAACGGCCTCGCGCGCGGAAACCCCAAAAAAACGCGCATCGAACCCTTCGATATCCTCCAGCACCGGACTGCGGCGAATGTAGCCAGGCTCGCTCCATTGTGCGCGGGTGACACCGGCCGCGCTCAATTGCCGATCGTCAAGCTCGACGATCGACTCGCGCCCCTCGCGCAGGTTCTCCCAGAACACGCGCTGGTCGGGTGCGCCGGGAAAGCGGCACGCCAGCCCGACAATGGCCAGGGTGTCCAGATGGCTCGGTACGGCCTGGCTCACAGTTGGCGCAGATCGCGCAATTGAGCATCCAGCGGGTCCGCACCCAGCCCCGCGCCCCCTTGCGCCGCATACGCCCGGCACAGGTCCGCCACCGTGACGATGCTGGTGATCGCGACGGCCTCGGCGAAAGGATCAGTCTCGTAGACCGTTTCCAGGTTGCTGATCAGCGTGGCCAGGTCCAGGGAACTGAGCCCCAGATCACTGAAGCGACTGTCGATTTCAACTGCCACCAAAGGCCCACCCTTGGAGCCCAGGATCTGGGCGATCTGATACTCGACCTGATCGAATACTTGTTCGATGACTTGATGATTCAGCATGTAAAACCTCCATCGATTGCGATATTTTGGCCGGTGACAAAGGTTCCACGGTCCACCAGATACAGGATCAGGTCCGCCACCTCCTGTTGGGTGCCAAGGCGCCCCAGCGGCGTGCGACGCGTGATCCTGCCGAGCGTTTCGGCGCTCAGGTCCTTGACCATGTCGCTGGAAAAGTAGCCCGGCGAGACCGAGTTGACACGTATGCCTCGAGGGCCCAACTCCTTGGCCAGGCTGCGGGTCAATCCATCCATCGCGGCCTTGGTAGCGCTGTACACCGTCAGGCCGGAATGACCACGCAGGGCGTTGATCGACGACACGTTGACCACACTGCCGGCGCCACGCTTGAGCAACTTGCTCGTGACCAGCTTGGTCAGGTACAACTGCCCCTTGAGGTTGATGTCCAGCGCGTTGTCGATTTCCGCCACGCGCATCGTGCTGAGGATTCCTTCGACGCCGGTGGCGGCGTTGTT
>Ga0182007_10000925_pt1 | contig 16157 bp, 17 predicted proteins | sample Sormic07211113_1_FD_123023 | JGI IMG/M metagenome (GOLD analysis project Ga0182007, IMG submission 123023) | Rhizosphere microbial communities from Sorghum bicolor, Mead, Nebraska, USA - 072115-113_1 MetaG | ecosystem: Host-associated > Plants > Roots > Rhizosphere | place: USA: Nebraska... | reverse complement strand
GGTCCTCTCCGGCGAGGGCGGCGCGCATCTCGACTTCGCGGTCGAGGACGTGCCGGCGTTCGTGGAAGCGGCGCGGGGGCTGGGGGCGGAACTCGTCACTCCGCACGAGCGGTGGGCGGTGCTCCGCTCGCCCGCCGGGCAGCTGTTCTGCGTCCACGCGTGGGGGCGGGGCGAGCCGGTCCGCCCTCCCGTGGTGCACGACACCCGCCTCGACCAGGTCTGCCTCGACATCGCGCCGTCGCGCTACGACGCCGAAGTCGCCTTCTGGAGCGCCCTGCTGCCGGACTGGGAGTCGGTCCCCGGCTCCCTCCCCGAGTTCCACTTCGTCAGGCCCGGCCCCGGCCTCCCGATCCGCATCCTGCTCCAACGCCTCGGCGAGGAACGGGAGACGACCGCCCACCTCGACCTGGCCTGCGCCGACATCGGGACGGCCAGGGCCCGGCACGAGGAGCTGGGCGCGGAGTTCGTGGCCGACGGCGCCGGGTGGACGGTGATGCGGGACCCGGCGGGCGGCCTGTACTGCCTGACGGGCCGGGACCCGGAGACGGGTGGGGCACCTAGCCGGTACTGACCGCGCAGAGGGCGATGACCACACCGTCCGCGGCTGTGGGCGTCGGGCACGCGGTGGGCCGCAGCCGTTCGGCGGGCGGCGTCGGACCCGGGTTCGCGTTCTCCCACCCGCGCGGGGGCGGCGGCTCGGCCGAGTCCTGGAGCCACAGCGTCAGACCGCCCGCCACGACCACCAGGGCCGCCCACACGGCCACGGCCCACCGCCACGCATTCCGGCGCGATAAACCGGTCACGCCCACGGCTCCACAGCCACCACCGCGTCCACCGGGATCGGCCCGTACACATGCGGGAACTCCTCCCCGCCGGGCTTGTTGGACTCGTACTTCAGCGGTACGTCGAGGCGGGCGGGGTCGATGACCAGGACCACCAGGTCGTCGACGCCGTCGAAGAAGCGGCGGGCCGTGGCCGGGAGCTGGGCCCGGGTGGAGCAGTGGATGAAGCCCTCCTCCCGCAGGGTGCGGCCGCGGGTGGAGATCTCGTACGTGCCCTGCGCCCGGGCCGCGTCCCAGAGGGCGCGCTCGGTGAGGTGGAGGATGCGGGTGCGGTCGGTCATGCGGTCACGTTACGGGGTCAGCCGCGCCGCCCGGCCCTGGAGGTAACGCTGTTCGGGGAGGCTGAGGGTCTTCCCGGCGGCCGACGCGTAGGCGCTCCGTGCCTCCTCGTAAGCGCCCGCCCGCTCCAGGAGGTGCCCCCGCACCGCGTCCAGCCGGTGGCCCAATCCCGGCTCCAGCAGGGAGAGTTCGGCGAGACCGGCGTACGGGCCGTCGACCATCGCGAGGGCGACCGCGCGGTTGAGGCGTTCGACGGGACCGGGGACCTGGCGGACCAGCACCTCGTACAGGCCGAGGATCTCCTGCCAGTCGGTCCGCGCGGCGGACGGCGCCTCGTCGTGCACGGCGGCGATGGCGGCCCGCAGTTGGTACGGGCCCGCGCGCCCCCGCGACAGCGCCCGGGTGACCAGCGCGACGCCCTCCTCGACGGCCGCCCTGTCCCAGCGCGTCCGGTCCTGCTCGTCGAGCGGCACCAGCTCGCCGTGCGGTCCGGTACGGGCGTCCCGGCGGGCGTCGGTGAGCAGCATCAGGGCCAGCAGACCGGCCACCTCCCCGGTCTCGGGGAGCAGGCGGTGGACCACGCGGGTCAGCCGGATCGCCTCGCCCGCCAGGTCACGGCGTTGCAGACGGGCGCCGGAGCTCGCCGTGTAGCCCTCGTTGAAGATCAGGTAGAGGGTGTGCAGCACGGCGGGCAGCCGGCTCTCCCACCCGTCCGGCCTGCCGAACCGCACGCCCCGCAGCTTCTGCTTGGCCCGGCTGATCCGCTGCGCCATCGTCGCCTCGGGGACGAGACAGGCGCGGGCGATCTCCGCCGTGGTCAGACCGCCCACCGCGCGCAGGGTGAGCGCGATCTGGGCGGGCGGGGTAAGGTCCGGATGGCAGCACAGGAACAGCAGGGAGAGGGTGTCGTCCTCGCGGGGCGCGCGATCACCGCCCGTCACCCGCAGGTCCAGTGCCGCCGCCCGCTCCTCCCGCGCCCGCCGCGACTCCTCCGACCGCAGCGTGTCCGTCAGCCGCCGGGAGGCCACCTTGATCAGCCAGCCGCGCGGGTTGTCCGGCACCCCGGCCGCGGGCCACTGCCCGGCCGCCGCGAGCAGCGCCTCCTGTACGGCGTCCTCGGCGGCGTCGAAATGGCCGTACCGTCTGACCAGCGCGCCGAGGACCTGCGGCGCGTGCAGGCGCAGCAGGTCCTCCACGGGGGTGGTGGTGCCCATGTGCCGCTCAGACGTCCGCGGCGGAACCGTCGTCGATGGGCCGGATCACCACGGGGTAGTTCCTGGCCCCGGCCGGCAGCGGGCACTGGACGACGCGCCCGGCGATCTCCGTGACGCGTTCCAGGCTCGCGCAGTCCAGGACCCAGTAGCCGGCCAGCAGTTCCTTGGTCTCGCTGTAGGGGCCGTCGGTGATCACCGGCTTGCCGTCCTCGCCCAGGGCGACCTGCCGGGTCCGCGCCGGCTCGGTCAGCCCCTGGGCGTCGACCAGTTCGCCGGTCTCCGCGAGGTCGTCGTTGATGGCGCCCATGAAGGCGTACATCGCCTGGACGTCCTCCTGGCTCCAGGCCGGGGAGATCTCGTTGGCCTTGCCGCGCATGCCCTCGTAGTCCGCCTGTGTGCACTGCACCATGACCAGGTACTTCATGAGTCCGCTCCTTCGGTGGGCGCCGCCCGCCCCTTGTCGGCTCTGGGCGGCTCTCACAGGGGACGTCGGAGCCGGGTCGGGGTTCTCGACACTTCTCGACACTTCTCGGCGCGGAGATTCAGGAATTTTCCGCGACGGGCTTTCCCGGCTTCCCGGGCGCGGCGCCCTCGGGGACGTACGCCTCGCACTCGGGATCGCGGCACGGGCCCGGCACCCACCTCGGGACCCACGCGCCCAGCGTCTTGTACCGCTTGATGACCGTCGCCACGGGCTGCCCGCAGACCGGACAGACGTGTTCTGAGCTGTCCATGCCCTCAGCGTAGGCCCGTCACGGTCCGCGCGCGTCTGTGCGGACGAGGACGGCCGTCGCCGGAGGTGCGCTGGTCCCGGTGGGTGCGGGGCTCGCGCCACATGGGCCACATGCTCGGGCCGTCGTGGGGGAGGGTGAGCGGGCGGCCGGCGGGGGCGAAGCCGAGGCGCTCGTACAGGGCGCGGCTGCGGGCGTTGCTGGCCTCCAGACAGGCCGGCACGCCGTCGCGGTCGCAGCGGTCGAGGACGTGCTGGATCAGGGCGGTGCCGAGGCCCTCGCCCTGGCGGTCGGGTGCCACCCCGATCATCCACAGGTAGGCGTGGGCGCGGCCCGCGGGGTGGATGCCCGCGGTGAGACGGCCGATCAGCTCGACGCGCTCGTTGTCCGGGTCGACGGCGGCACGCAGTTGGGCGGCCCCCTCGTCGTCGTCGGCGTCATGGGCGTCGGCGGGCACCGTCAGCCACAGCGCGCACGCGCTGCCGTCCTCGGTGAGGTCGACACGGCCCTCGGCGAGCGCGATGTCCGTGAAGGCGGCCATCAGCCGGTGGTGCGTCGTACGGAAGTACTCCTCCCCGGGGAAGACCCAGTTGCTCACCGGATCGTCCTGGAAGGCCTCGTCCAGCAGCCGGACGACCAGCTCGCGATCGCTCTCGTCCGCCGTCCGGATCGCCACACCCATGCTCGTGTCCCCGCCTCTCAACCGACCTTGTTCTCAAGGAGGTTGAGCCTACCCGGCGGCTCCGGCACCCGGACGGGAAAGCAAGCGGGCGGGGCCCGCACACCGTGGGGATGTGCGGGACCCGCCCTACCGGAGCCTCGGCGGCCGTACGGGGTCAGGAACCGTACGGCCTCTCGGGCGCCGGTGTCCTGGACGTCAACTGCTGCGCCGGGTCACGAACTCCGCGAGCGCCAGCAGTCCGCCCGCCGCCTCCGGGTCGGGGATGGCCCGGGACAGCTCCTGCATCGCGCGGGCCATCCGGTCGGCGGCCTGGGCCTGCGCCCAGTCCCGCCCGCCGGCCTCCTCGACGGCCTGCGCCGTCCGCGCCAGATCCTCCTCGTCCGCCTTCTCGTACGGCACCTCGTACAGCGCCGCCAGTTCCGCCGCCGCCGGTGTGCCCGAGGTCAGGGCGGCGACGACCGGGAGGGACTTCTTGCGGACCGCGAGGTCGGCGCCGGCCGGCTTGCCGGTGCGGTTCGGGTCGCCCCATATGCCGATGACGTCGTCGATCAGCTGGAAGGCGAGCCCGGCCTGGCGGCCGAACGCGTCCAGCGCCGCCACGTCCTCCTCCGGGGCGCCCGCGTACAGCGCGCCCAGCGCACAGGCGCACCCCAGCAGCGCGCCCGTCTTCGCCTCGGCCATGGTGAGCACCTCGTCGAGGGTGACCTCGCCGGGGTGGCGCCGCTCCAGCGCCGTGTCCGAGTGCTGGCCGGCGCACAGCTCGACCACACAGGCGGCGAGCCGGGCGGCGGCCGCCGCGGACGCCGGGTGCGGGTCCCCGGCGAGCAGCCCGAGGGCCAGCGCCTGGAGGGCGTCCCCGGCGAGGATCGCGTCCGCGTCGCCGAAGACCGTCCAGGCGGTGGGCCGGTGCCTGCGGGTGGTGTCGCGGTCCATCACGTCGTCGTGCAGCAGCGTGAAGTTGTGCACCAACTCCACGGCCGCCGCCGCCCGTACGGCCGCCTCGCCCGCCCGCGGTCCGCCCAGCGCGGTGGCCGCGGTGAGGACGAGCGCCGGGCGAATCGCCTTGCCCGCGTTGCCCGCCGCCGGTGTGCCGTCCGCGTGCTCCCAGCCGAAGTGGTAGAGCGCGATCCGGCGCATGGATCCGGGCAACGAGTCGATGGCGGCGCGCAGTTCGGGGTCGACCGACGCCCGGGTGCGCTCCAGGATGGCCGCGGCCTCATGGCCGTCGAGCGGTGCGGCCGGACGCGCCGCCCCGGCGGGTTGCCGGGGCACGGCGGGCTGCCGTGGCTCGGCCGGATGCCACGGCGTCTCCGTCAAGAACTCGGTCATGAGGTCCCCCTCGGTCAGTCCGCGGACGGTGGCGCTCGCGCTCCCGCCGGTCGCATTCGATCGAGGTCTACTACCCCTCCCGGCGGCCGGAGACACCGCTCCCATGTGCAGAAACGTCACCTCCAGCGGCCGATCTCGACGTTCTCCAGGACTCCGAGCGCGTCCGGGACGAGGACCGCGGCCGAGTAGTAGGCCGTCACCAGGTAGTTGATGATCGCCTGTTCGTTGATGCCCATGAACCGCACGGAGAGGCTCGGCTCGATCTCGTCCGGGATACCGGACTGCTGCAGGCCGATGACGCCCTGCTCGGCCTCGCCGGTACGCATCGCGATGATCGAGCTGGTCCGGGCCTGGCTGACCGGGATCTTGTTGCAGGGGTAGATCGGCACGCCCCGCCAGGTCGGGATGCGGTTGCCCGCCACCTCGACGGTCTCGGGGACCAGGCCGCGCTTGTTGAGCTCACGCCCGATGGCGGAGATCGCGCGCGGGTGCGCGAGCAGGAACTTGGTGCCGCGCCGCCGGCTGAGCAGCTCGTCCAGGTCGTCGGGGCTGGGCACACCGTCGTGCGGCTGGAGCCGCTGGTCGTACTCGCAGTTGTTCAGCAGCCCGAACTCGCGGTTGTTGATCAGCTCGTGCTCCTGGCGCTCCTTCAACGCCTCCACCGTCAGCCTGAGTTGCTGCTCGGTCTGGTTCATCGGCTGGTTGTAGAGGTCGGCCACGCGCGAGTGGATGCGCAGCACGGTCTGGGCGACGCTCAGTTCGTACTCACGGGGCTTTGCGTCGTAGTCGACGAAGGTGTGCGGGATGTCCGGCTCGCCGGAGTGGCCGGCCGCGAGCTCGATCTCCCGCTCGCCGTACTTGTTGGTGCTCTGCTCGGGGACCGCGCTCTGCCGCCGGAGGTGCTCACGCAGGGACTCGGCCCGCTCCGCGACCTGCTCGACGTCCTGGCGGGAGAGGATCAGGACGGTGCACGCGGTCTGCGCGCGGGCCGTGTACTCCCAGATGGCGTCCGGGTCCAGCAGCGCCGACTCGCCGAAGTAGGCGCCGTCCGCGAGGACTCCGAGAACCGCGTCGTCGCCGTACGGGCCCGTGCCGACCTTCTCCACCCTGCCGTGCGCCAGCAGATGGACCTCGTCGGTCTGGCTGCCGAAGGAAGCGATCACCGAACCCGGCGGGAACTCCTGCTGCCGGCAGCGCTGGGCGAGCTCCGCCAGCACCTCCTCGTCCTCGTAGTCGCGCAGAGCGGGCAGTTCGCCCAGCTCGGCGGGGATCACCTCGACCCGGTCACCGGTCTTCACGAACGTGATCCGGCCGTCCCCCACGGCGTACGTCAGTCGCCGGTTCACCCGGTACGTGCCGCCCTGCACATTCACCCAGGGCAGCATGCGCAGCAGCCAGCGGGAGCTGATCTCCTGCATCTGGGGTGCGGACTTGGTCGTGGTGGCCAGGTTCCGCGCGGCGGCCGTGCCGAGACTCTGCTGCGGCTTGCCCTGCTCCGTACGGACCTCTTCGCCTACCGACATATGAGAAATGCCCTCCCGATGATGCGCCGACGCCCGATTGCGCCGCGCATGATGATCTGCAGGGCAAGCCTTCCTCACGGAGCGTGTCGGTGGTATTACCCGAAAGAGCGGGAATGGATCAACCGGGGGCTGGGAAGCGGAGACGCCGTCGGCGTCGAGAAACGCCGTCCCGCCCGTCACAATGAAGCCGTGACCAGCATCGACGCCCTGCATCCCCGTCTTCCCTCCCCCTTGCAGGAAGTGTCGGACCCCCGCTTCGCCCGCCATGGTCTGCGTCTTCTCCTCAAGCGGGACGACCTCATCCATCCGGAGCTGATCGGGAACAAGTGGCGCAAGCTCGCCCCGAACCTGGAGGCCGCGGCCGGTCGCACCGTCCTCACCTTCGGGGGCGCGTACTCCAACCACCTGCGCGCCACGGCCGCCGCGGGGCGCCTCCTCGGTCTTCCCACCGTCGGCGTGGTCCGCGGCCAGGAGCTCGCCGACCGTCCCCTCAACCCCTCCCTGGCCCGGTGCGCCGCCGACGGCATGCGGCTGCACTTCGTCGACAGGTCGACGTACCGCCACAAGACCGAACCGGACACCCTCGCGCGCGTGCTGCGTGCGGCCGGCGCCGAGGGGGCGTACGTCGTCCCCGAGGGCGGGAGCAACTCCGCGGCGGTGCGCGGATGCCGGGCCCTGGGCGAGGAGCTGCGCGGCCGTGCCGATGTCGTCGCCCTCGCCTGCGGGACCGGCGGCACGCTCGCCGGTCTGGCCGCCGGGCTCGCCCCCGACCAGCGCGCCCTCGGCATACCGGTGCTCAAGGGCGGCTTCCTGACCGCCGGCACAGAGGAACTGCAGCGGCAGACCTTCGGCGGCCGGCGCGGCCACTGGTCCCTCGACGACCGCTTCCACTTCGGCGGCTACGCGCGCGTGCCCGGCGAACTCGACGCCTTCGCCCAGGACTTCGAGCAGCGTCACGGGGTGCCGGTCGAGCGTCTGTATGTCGCCAAGTCGCTGTACGGACTTGTCGCCCTCGCCGAGGAAGGGGCGTTCGAGCGGGGGACGACCGTGGCCGCAGTGATCACCGGCCGACCGTTCCCGTAGGCGGCCTGGTCCGGGTCGCCTCCTCTTCGAACTCGTCCCTCTCCGGCTCGCCCCGTCGGCTCGCCCCCTCCGGCCCGCGCCTCTCCGGCCCGCGCCTCTCCGGCTCGCCCCCGTCCGCTCGCCCCGATGGTGTCCCGCCAAGCGGTGTGGCTCGATCAAGCTGGCGGAATCCCCAGGTCACGGCCCCATGACCCTCGCCGCTCCGGCTCGCCCCCTCCGGCTCGCCCCCTCCAGCTCGCCTCCTCGGCTCGCCTCCCGCAGACGGGAGCTCACGTCTCGGCGGCCCCAAGGTCTCTCACGTCGTCTCCCGGTAGGCCGCCGCCTCCTCCAGGTCAAGCCTGCGCAGGAGGGTGCGCAGCATCTCGTCGTCGATGTAGCGGCCGTCCCGGAGGCGTACGAACATCGCGCGCTCGGCGCCGATCATCTCGCGGGAGAGGCGGCGGTAGGTGTCGTCCACAGACTCGCCGGTGACGGGGTTGGTCTGGCCGAGGCGCTCCCAGACGGCGTTGCGGCGGCTCTCCAGGACCTGGCGGAGGCGGTCGGCCAGGGGCGGGGGGATGGTGTTGCGTTCGTCCGCGAGGAGTTCGTCGAGGCGCTGCTCGGCGACCCGGGAGGCCTGCGCCTGGGCGTTGGCCTCGGCGAGGGTCTCCGCCTGGACGTCGCGGCCGGGGAAGTCGAGGAGTCGGATCAGCGGGGCCAGGGTGAGGCCCTGCACCACCAGGGTGCCGATGACGGTGGTGAAGGTCAGGAAGAGGATCAGGTTGCGCTGGGGGAACGGTTCGCCTCCGTGGACGGTGAGGGGGATCGAGAAGGCGATGGCCAGGGACACCACGCCCCGCATCGCCGCCCAGGAGGTGACGATCGGGCCTCTCCAGGTGGGGTTCTCCTCGCGTTCCCTGATGCGCGCGGAGAGGAGGCGGGGGACGAAGGTGCCGGGATAGACCCAGACGAACCTCGCCACCACGACCACCAGGAAGAGCGCGACCGCGTACCAGGCGGCGTCCAGGCCCTTGTACGCCCCGAGGCCCCTGAGGACGATCGGCAGTTGCAGTCCGATCAGCGCGAACACCGCCGATTCGAGGACGAAGGCGACCACCTTCCACACCGCCTCCTCCTGGAGGCGGGTGGCGAAGTCGACCTCCCACGCGCGGTGTCCGAGGTAGAGGGCGACGACCACGACCGCGAGGACGCCGGAGGCGTGCACCTGCTCGGCGACGGCGTAGGCGACGAAGGGGATCAGCAGCGACATGGTGTTCTGGAGGAGGGCCTCCTTCAGGTGCGTGCGCAGCCAGTGGATGGGGGCCATGAGGATCAGGCCGACCGCCACTCCACCGATCGCCGCCAGCAGGAACTCGCCGATTCCGCCGATCCAGGAGGCACCCTCGCCGACCGCGGCTGCGACGGCGACCCGGTACGCGGTGATCGCGGTCGCGTCGTTGAGGAGGGACTCGCCCTGGAGGATGGTGGTGATCCGGGAGGGGAGGCCGACTCTGCGGGCGACCGCCGCCGCGGCCACCGCGTCCGTCGGCGCCACCACCGCGCCCAGCGCCAGGGCGGCCGGCAACGGCAGGCCGGGGACGATCAGATAGGCCGCCCAGCCGACCACGAAGGTCGCGAAGAGCACATAGCCGACCGAGAGCAGGGCCACCGGTCGTATGGTCGCCCGCAGGTCGAGGTACGAACTCTCGACGCCCTCCTTGTGCAGCAGCGGCGGCAGGACGAGGGGGAGCACGATCTCGGGATCCAGGGTGTAGTCCGGCACCCCCGGGATCGTCGACACCACCAGTCCCACCGCCACCAGCACCAGCGGCGCCGGCACCGGGGTGCGCCGGGCCGCCGCCGCGATCGCGGTGCTGGCCGCCACCAGCAACAGCAGTGGCATCACGTCCATGACCCTCGCCCACCCTCGTCCATCGCCGTCCGCCCGCCCTCGATTTTCCGCGCGGCCGGCCGCGCGCCCGTCGTAACCTGGCAATCATGAAACAGTGCACGCACGCCGACGCGCTGCCGCACCCGGAACCCGAGGCGCTCCACGAGACCTGCCCGGAGTGCCTGCGGGACGGCACGCACCCGGTACAACTCCGGCTGTGCCTCACCTGCGGCCACGTCGGCTGCTGCGACTCCTCCCCGGGACGGCACGCCACGGAGCACCACAAGGACTCCGGCCATCCGATCATGCGGACGTTCGAGCCCGGCGAGAACTGGCGTTGGTGCTTCGAGGACCACGTACTCGTGTGACCCTGTACACGTGTGTGGTGGACCTGTGCAACTCTGAACGTGTGTGACTCTTGAGGACCGGGTACGGCCGCCGATGGGGACGGTTCGACCGTCTGACGTCTGGGTACGTCAACCCGGCGCGCGTTCTTCCCAATTGGAGCCGCAGACCCCTAGACACGGAGCGTGTCCACAGTTTTACTGTGAGTGACGGCAAGGGGTCGGGGTCCCGGGGACAGGAAAGTTGAGAGCGCGATAGCGTCACCGCTGAAGCACACTTCGCGTTACCCCGGGGGGCGACCCTCGGCCCTGAATAGCTTGTACCACCTTGGAGGTGAGGGTGTCCCAGATCGCAGGCGAGCCCGCGGCGAACCAGGACTTCGTGGAAGTCCGGCTGCCGGCAGCGGGTGCCTACCTGTCGGTGCTGCGGACGGCCACGGCCGGCCTCGCGGCCCGTTTGGACTTCACCCTCGACGAGATCGAGGACCTGCGCATCGCGGTGGACGAGGCCTGCGCGATCCTGCTCCAGCAGGCCGTGCCCGGCTCGGTGCTCAGCTGTGTCTTCCGGCTCGTCGACGACTCTCTCGAGGTCACCGTCTCGGCCCCGACCACGGACGGTCACGCCCCCTCGCGGGACACCTTCGCCTGGACCGTCCTGTCCGCTCTCGCGGGCAAGGTCTCCTCCGCCGTGGACGAGGACAAAACCGTTTCGATCAGCCTCTACAAACAGCGCGGCGCGGGACCCGGGCCGGCGTGAGGACAGGGGACGGGCCGGTGCGTGACGAAGAGCGCGGCACACGGGAGCTGCCGGCCGAGGGCACGGGCGGGTCCCGACGCATGGGGGACGCCGTCAACGGCACGGACGGCGCGGCCGGCATCCCCGAGCAGGCCCGGCCGCATCCGGAGGACGCCGCCGACGACAGGGCGGCCGGCTTCCTGAGCGACGGGCAGCCGGATCGGGAAGGTGCCGCGCCGAGCGCACCCGAGGACGACCGGAACGGGGCCGCCACCCCGGCCCGGCCGCAGGCGGGGGCTCGGCGAAGGACAACGGGCGGGACGATGAGCGAGCACGAGCGAGACGATCAGCAGGGCGGCACACAGAGCGTGCAGCAGGCCACGCAGCACGACGTACAGGACCGCAGCGGGGCCCGCGCGATGTTCGTCGAGCTGCGGGCCCTGAAGGACGGCAGCCCCGAGTACGCGGAACTGCGCAACAAGCTGGTCCGTATGCACCTGCCGCTGGTCGAGCATCTCGCGCGCCGCTTCCGCAACCGCGGCGAGCCGCTCGACGACCTCACCCAGGTCGCCACCATCGGTCTCATCAAGTCGGTCGACCGCTTCGACCCGGACCGCGGCGTGGAGTTCTCGACGTACGCGACCCCGACGGTCGTCGGTGAGATCAAGCGCCACTTCCGCGACAAGGGCTGGGCGGTGCGCGTCCCGCGCAGGCTCCAGGAGCTGCGCCTCGCGCTCACCACGGCCACCGCCGAGCTCTCCCAGCAGCACGGCCGCTCCCCCACGGTCCATGAACTCGCCGAGAAGCTCGCCATCTCGGAGGAGGAGGTCCTGGAGGGCCTGGAGTCGGCCAACGCGTACTCCACGCTGTCCCTGGACGTCCCCGACACCGACGACGAGTCCCCGGCGGTCGCGGACACCCTGGGCGCCGAGGACGAGGCCCTGGAAGGCGTCGAGTACCGCGAGTCCCTCAAGCCCCTGCTCGAGGACCTCCCGCCGCGTGAGAAGCGGATCCTGCTGCTGCGCTTCTTCGGCAACATGACCCAGTCACAGATCGCCCAGGAGGTCGGCATCTCCCAGATGCACGTCTCCCGCCTGCTGGCCCGCACCCTGGCCCAGCTGCGGGAGAAGCTCCTGGTGGAGGAGTAGACACCGAGGAGTGGACAGCGCGGAGCGGAACAGCGCGGAGCGGACGGCGGATCTACGGCCGCTGCGGCGCCGTACTCCTACTGCTTGCCGTCCTGCGCGCGGCCCGGACCCTTGATGCCGAGGGCCTGGGTCGTGGCCGGATTGACCAGCAGGACGAGGGACGCGACGGCGACGACCGCCAGCGCGATCCCCGCCGGGATGGCCACGCTGTCGGCCTGCAGCAGGTTGTAGGCCACCGGCAGCGCCATGAGCTGGGTGATCACGGCCGGGCCCCGGCTCCAGCTCTTCTGCGCCAGCAGCCCGCGCGCGGCGAGCAGCGGCAGCAGGGCGAGGACGATCAGCGTGATACCGCCCGTGACGGCGGAGCCCCGGTCGTCCGGGGCGCCCGCGAGCGCCTCCACCAGCATCCAGACGCCTCCGGCGAGCAGCGCCAGGCCCTCCAGCGCGGCGAGCGCGGCCGCGTAGGTCAGACGGCGCGGGCGGGGGCCGGTGTTTTCCTCGGTGGCGGGGGTCTGCTCAGTGGTCACCCCTGAAGGGTAGCCCCGGGCGCGCGGCGGTCCGCCGGGGGACGCCGGCGTCCGCGGCGGGGTTGAACGCGGCACAGGTGGCGAGACTCACGGCCTTGCCTCTTACCTGATCCACACCTCGAACTGTGCCCGGTACCCCCCAGTAGGTACGCTGCAACTCATGCGTGCACTTCTCGTGGCCAACCCGGCAGCTACCACCACAAGCGCACGGACGCGCGATGTGCTGATCCACGCGCTCGCGAGCGAGATGAAGCTGGAGACGGTCACCACCGAGTACCGCGGCCACGCACGCGACCTGGGCCGGCAGGCGGCCGACAGCGAGGACATCGACCTGGTCGTGGCACTGGGCGGCGACGGCACGGTCAACGAGGTGGTCAACGGGCTGCTGCACGCCGGGCCCAACCCGGAGGGCCTCCCCCGGCTCGCCGTCGTCCCCGGCGGCTCCACCAACGTCTTCGCCCGCGCCCTGGGCCTGCCCAACGACGCCGTCGAGGCGACCGGCGCCCTGCTCAACGCCCTGAGCGAGGGCAGCGAGCGCACCGTCGGCATGGGGCTCGCGGCCGGTACGCCGGGCACCGAGGACGAGGCGGTGCCGGAGCGGTGGTTCACGTTCTGCGCGGGCCTGGGTTTCGACGCCGGCGTGGTCGGCCGGGTCGAGCAGCAGCGTGAACAGGGCAAGAAATCCACGCACGCCCTTTATCTGCGCCAGGTGGCACGCCAGTTCCTCCAGGAGCCGAACAAGCGCCACGGTTCCATCACCTTGGAGCGGCCCGGCGAGGAACCGGTGAGCGGTCTGGTGTTGTCGATAATCTGCAACACCTCGCCGTGGACGTATCTGGGCAATCGTCCGGTGTACGCGGCACCTAAGGCTTCGTTCGATACCGGGCTCGACGTACTCGCTCTCAGCCGTATGTCCACGGTCCTGGCTGCCCGATATGCCACACAGTTGCTCACTTCGTCCCCCGAGCGCGGCCCCCACGGCAGGCATGTGGCGACCCTGCACGACCTTGACCAGTTCACCTTGCATTCGAAGGTCCCCCTCCCCCTTCAGATGGACGGCGACCACCTCGGACTGCGTACCAGCGTGACGTTCACAGGCGTACGCCGTGCACTGCGTGTGATTGTGTGAGCAGAAAGGGCTGAAGTCCTTTCACTCGAACGTTTAGGCCAGGGTCCACCCCATGGAAGTACGGCTGTGACCTAGTCGACACCGAGGAATCAAAAAAAACTTTCCGGAAGGGGTTGTATCCGCCGCTGAGGTTTGCGAGTCTCTACGTGGCGGTCGGGACAGCCCGCAACACCGGCGTCCACAGACCACCGGAACCCCTCTTCGAATCACAGGACATCGCCAGGGAACCTGGTTGGTGGCCCTTCACTCGTTGAGGGATTCGTGAAAGCGTTCACATTCACAAGCAACTTGCACGTAATACCAAGGAGAGGTAGCAGCCATGGACTGGCGTCACAACGCCGTTTGCCGCGAGGAAGACCCCGAGCTCTTCTTCCCCATCGGCAACACCGGTCCTGCGCTGCTGCAGATCGAGGAAGCCAAGGCCGTCTGCCGTCGCTGCCCCGTCATGGATCAGTGTCTGCAGTGGGCGCTCGAGTCCGGCCAGGACTCCGGCGTCTGGGGTGGTCTCAGCGAGGACGAGCGTCGCGCCATGAAGCGCCGTGCCGCCCGCAACCGTGCCCGTCAGGCCTCCGCCTGACACACCCGCCCCACCCAAGCCTGAGCTTGGCGGCGCGTACAGCGAGTACGCATCTCCCGCCCCCGAGCCGCAGCGCGCAGTACCCCCGGTGCGCCTAGCAATAGAGCAGCAACGAGCGACTGGCCCCGGATCTTCGGATCCGGGGCTCTTTGCTGTTCGGGGCCCTGGGCGCTCTTCGTGCGCTCCTTGTGCGCTACTTGTGCGCGCTCACCGGTACGTCCAGGATGACCCGGGTCCCCCGCTCCGGCGCCGGCACCATGTCGAACGTACCGCCCAACTCCCCTTCCACCAGCGTCCGTACGATCTGCAGACCGAGGTTGCCGTCGGTGTGCGGGTCGAACCCCTCGGGCAGGCCCACGCCGTCGTCCTGGACGGTGACCAGCAGACGGGCCTCCTTGGTGGTGCCGCCGCGGACGACCGAGACCTCGACCGTGCCGGTGTCGCCCTCGCGGAAGCCGTGTTCCAGGGCGTTCTGCAGGATCTCGGTCAGGACCATGGAGAGCGGGGTGGCGACCTCGGCGTCCAGAATGCCGAAGCGACCGCTGCGCCGGCCGATCACCTTGCCGGGCGAGATCTCGGCGACCATGGCCAGCACCCGGTCGGCGATCTCGTCGAACTCCACGCGCTCGTCCAGGTTCTGGGAGAGCGTCTCGTGCACGATCGCGATCGAACCGACCCGCCGCACCGCCTCTTCGAGGGCTTCTCGACCGCTCTCGGAATCGATACGGCGGGCCTGGAGGCGCAACAGGGCGGCGACGGTCTGGAGGTTGTTCTTCACCCGGTGGTGGATCTCCCGGATGGTGGCGTCCTTGGTGATCAACTCGCGCTCGCGACGGCGGAGTTCGGTGACGTCCCGGAGCAGGACCAGCGAACCGATGCGCGTGCCCTTGGGTTTGAGCGGGATCGCGCGGAACTGGATGACCCCGTCGTTGGCCTCGATCTCGAACTCCCGGGGCGCCCAGCCGCTGGCCACCTTGGACAGCGCCTCGTCCACCGGACCACGGGTGGGGGCGAGTTCGGCGGTGGTCCGGCCGAGGTGCTGGCCGACCAGGTCGGAGGCGAGGCCCATGCGGTGGTAGGCGGAGAGCGCGTTCGGGGAGGCGTACTGGACGATGCCGTCGGCGTCCAGGCGGATCAGGCCGTCGCCGACGCGCGGGGCGGCGTCCATGTCCATCTGCTGGTTCGCGAACGGGAAGGCGCCCGCCGCGATCATCTGCGCGAGGTCCGAGGCGCTTTGGAGATACGTCAGTTCGAGGCGGCTCGGGGTGCGGACGGTCAGCAGGTTGGTGTTGCGCGCGATGACTCCGAGGACGCGCCCCTCGCGTCGTACCGGGATCGACTCGACCCGGACCGGCACCTCCTCGCGCCACTCCGGGTCGCCCTCGCGCACGATCCGGCCCTCGTCCAGGGCCGCGTCCAGCATGGGACGGCGGCCGCGCGGGACGAGATGGCCGACCATGTCGTCCTGGTAGGAGGTGGGGCCGGTGTTCGGCCGCATCTGGGCCACGGAGACGTACCGGGTGCCGTCACTCGTCGGGACCCACAGAACGAGGTCGGCGAAGGAGAGGTCGGAGAGCAGCTGCCACTCCGAGACCAGCAGATGGAGCCACTCGAGGTCGGAGTCGTCGAGGGCGGTGTGCTGGCGGACCAGCTCGTTCATGGAGGGCACGGGTGCGAGCGTACCTGGCGGTATGTGGATGGCCGAAAAGCGCCTTGAAACACCCGCGGGCCGCGGCGCCTGAGAGGGACCCTCAACCCTCTCGGCACCGCAGCCCGGAGCAGAATCGGCCGCGGGGTGTGCGGTCCCGGTATCGGCCGAAGGTTGAGGAGCCGGGGCAGTCAGGGCAGAGAGCTCCGGTTCCTCGGTCCGCCTTCCTGTGCGGGGAAGACGGAAGTCTCTACTTCAATTCTGGACTAGACCACTCTGGGTGTCCATGCGTTGGAGGCTGTTCGTTGTTGTCATTCCCTGATCGGCTCCAACTGCTCGGACGCCCTAGCATCCACCACGCAGCCTAACCCGTGTGGGTTCATGTGCGGGGCCAGATGGACATGGCAATTTCCGCGAGGGCTTCCAGTTCCTCCCGACTCGCCCCGTCCCGCGCCTGTTGCGACATGCCCTGGACGACCGCCCCGGCATGCCGGG
>Ga0182007_10000923_pt1 | contig 16244 bp, 14 predicted proteins | sample Sormic07211113_1_FD_123023 | JGI IMG/M metagenome (GOLD analysis project Ga0182007, IMG submission 123023) | Rhizosphere microbial communities from Sorghum bicolor, Mead, Nebraska, USA - 072115-113_1 MetaG | ecosystem: Host-associated > Plants > Roots > Rhizosphere | place: USA: Nebraska... | reverse complement strand
TGCGCTGGCGACCCAGTTCGACCACGCCACTGGCACACCACCAAAGGCCAGGCCCCAGATCGCCAGCAGTACCGCCTGCCCCGGCACCGAGGCCGGCAACAGCACCAACGCCAGCGCTGCAACGCCCACCAGCGCGGGCATCAACACCAGCGTGGCCAGTGGACGACGCTCAAGCAGCCACCCGGCCAACAACGTGCCGACGAAGTTCGCCACACCGAAACCCAGCAGCATCAGCGACAGCCCTTGCGGGCCAATGCCGGTAGTGCCCTCGAGGAATGGCCGAACATAGGTGAACATCGCGAAGTGGCCGCTGTGCACCAGCACACAGCCGAACATACCCATGGCGATACCCGGGCGTTGCAACACCTCGAGTACGGTGCGCAGGCGTGCCGGTGTGCGCGGCGCAAGGCGTGGCAACGTGAACGACTGGAAAGCCAGGGTCACCACACCTACCGCTGCCGCGGCAAAGAACGCGCTGCGCCAGCCATATAGCCCACCCAGGTAACTGCCCAGCGGGACCGCAACCACCGTCCCGACGGCAATGCCACTGAAAATGATCGACAGCGCTCGGGGCAACAAAGCCCCCGGTACCAAGCGCATCGCCACTGCTGCCGCCATGCTCCAGAACCCGCCAAGGGCAATACCCAGCAAGATACGCATCACCAATAGCACCGCGAGACTGGAGGAAACGGCGACTAAAAGATTGGATACGATCATCAACGTGGAAAAACCCAGCAGCACCCAGCGACGGTCGATACCGCGGGTCAGGCCTGGCACCAGCAGGCCAGCGAACAGTGCCACCACTGCTGTCACGGTTACCGCCTGGCCAGCCAGCGCTTCGGACACACCCAGATCGGTAGCCATCGGCGTCAAAAGGCTGGCCGGAAGGTACTCAGCGGTCAGCAATCCGAACACCCCCATCGCCAACGAGAAGACTGCCATCCACGCGGGGGTTGCAGGTTCCACATCCAGCCCGGCGCCGGGACGGCTGTCGGATACGGCATTACAAACACAGTCAGTCATTGCACGGATCTCCCAATCTTAATCGCGACCCGCAGTCTAGGCGCGAGAAACTGGATGATCTATGATCGAAAACCTCGACTTTTTGACCGAAACACCTGAATGATGCCTACTGATCAGTTTGCTCTCTCCTCGGATCTCATCAATGAGCTGTTGCGCGGCATGCGCCTGCGTGGCGTCGAGTATCGGCGTATCCAAGCCGGTCCAGCCTTCGGCCTGAGCTTCGCCGACAAACCTGGGCATGCCTGGTTTCACTTCCTGGCGGTCGGCAATGCGGTGCTGCGGATGGAGGACGGGACGACGTACGCGCTGTCTGCCGGCAACGCCGTATTCATCTCACATGGCGCGGCCCATCAGCTGCTTTCCCATGCGGACGTGCCTGTTCAGGACATCGACCATCTAGACGGCGCCCCCCTTGGTGATGCTGTCAGCGCGGTGGATACCGGAACCGATGCCAGCCCCACGCCGACCACCGTTCTGTTCAGTGGCTGCATGGAGTTTGAACTGGGCAGTATCCATGGCCTTGGCCGGCTGATGCCGGGCCTGATGCTGATTGATGCCGGTGGCCAGCGTTACCCCGGGCTGGTGCCTATCCTGACCACCATGGAGCGCGAGGTCAGCGCCGCACGTATCGGCTTCGCCGGCATCCTCGCGCGGTTGGCCGACGTGGTGGCCGCCATGGTCGTTCGCGGCTGGGTGGAGTGCGCCTGCGGCAATGCCTCTGGCCTGGTCGCCGCATTGCGCGATCCACGCTTGGCCAATGCACTTCTGGCACTGCATCAACAACCGGGGCGCGACTGGACCGTTGCGCAGTTGGCGGAGCAATGCAACACCTCGCGCTCAGTCTTCGCCGACCGTTTCCAAATGACGATTGGCATGGCCCCGCTACGCTACGTCACCGAATTGCGGATGCGGCTTGCGAGCCAGTGGCTGACGCTCGAAAGACTACCGATTGAAGAGGTGGCGCAGCGCTTGGGCTATACCTCTCAGGCCGCTTTCAGCCGCGCATTCAAGCGCATTACCGGCAAGACGCCTGGATTGAGTCGTCAGTCGAGGCAGTCCGTTGTTTCGTGAAGCCGAGCGGAAGTGGCGGATGATCCATAGAGCGGTTCTGCACTGTTGGTCTTCAAGGCTCAACCGGCAGAATCAGCGATACGCCAGGTTCAAATGGGAATTATGAGGCTGAAGGTCTCCAGACCTGTCCGGAGCGGCCCAATCTCACAACTCCAGTCGGAGCCCCTCTTCAGCCAATAACGATCAATCAATCGCGCCAGTTACATAACACCCATATCGCAATCACATAAATCCGACTGAACTGAGAGGCCTACCTTTTCTCCACCAATCGCAGTGACTGTGAACCTTCCAGGGACAGGTGAATCACGGAAGCCCTGCTCGGGAAATTCGGCGCATCGTCGTCGGTATTCTCCATCACGGGAATGTCGATCAGGGTCTGCTCACCCGCCGGGTCGCTGACCAGCTTGGCATCCAGTTTGTCGATGGCACGCCAGCTGTCGCCACCGATGCGCATCACATCCAACAGGCTGTAATGCGGCACACCTTCTTCATTCTCTTCGGGCGTAAAGGCCGCCAGGTATTGGCTGTAGTTGTTACCCATGCCGAAACCCTCGACGGTGAAGACCGCCAGGGTGACCTGGCTGTCCTCGCCGGTGTCCAGGGTCTGCACCATAGTCGCCTCAGGGTAGCCGGTGGCATAGCTGTCCTTGATGAGTGCCACCAAGTGCCCGATCTGTTCTTCCAGGGCTTTGGGAACGGGTTTCGATTCTGCGGCGTGAGTCAGGGTACAAGTGAAAAACAAGGCAGCGGTCAGCAGGCGCAATTTCATGAAAGTGAAGTCCGAGGTGTCGGGAGGTGAGCGCGCAATGGTAACGGTTGGGAAAGGATTTGGTAGCCCATTGTATTGTGCGGGATAAGAAAATGGCGTTTGCTGGGGGATCGTTGCTCAAACCGAAACCTGCCTTGAGCAAATCCGGCTAGGCGCGCTCACCCTGCTATCGTCGATTCTATTGCCGACCGTACTTCCAAGAGCCTTTGCCAGTGTCCGACATACCAACCCATCGCGCTTATACCGAACGCTTCAACACTGTGCTCGCCTACATCGAGGCCAATCTCGAAGGTGACCTGTCGGTAAAGACGTTGAGCCATGTGGCGAACTTTTCGGCCTTTCACTTTCACCGACAATTCACAGCGTTCATCGGTGTGCCCGTCTCTCGTTATGTGCAATTGATGCGACTGAGAAGGGCGGCGCATCGCTTTGCCGCCCTTCCCGATCATTCGGTACTGGATGCGGCACTCGCTGCTGGCTTTGAAAGTCCCGAGGCATTTTGCAGGGCATTCAGGCGCGCATTCGGCATGACGCCTAGTGCGTTCAGGAAGGCGCCGAACTGGCAGGTCTGGAATGCGGTATTCACCATCCCTCACTTTTCCAGGACGATCATCATGCAAGTAAGAATCGTGGAGTTCCCTGAAGTCAAGGTTGCAGCGCTGGAGCACCGCGGCCCCACCGGGCTCGTCAATGAAAGCGTGCGCAAGTTTGTCCAGTGGCGCATGCAGAGCGGACAGTCGCCGGTGATATCGAGTCGCACTTTCGGCATTCCCTACAACAATCCCGATACGACACCTGCGCATGCATTCCGCTTCGCCATCTGCGGCGAGATTCACGAGGCCGTGGGGCCGAACGAATTCGACGTGCACGAGCGCCTCATTCCAGGCGGTCGTTGTGCGGTAGTGCGACATACAGGGTCACCGGATCACATCGGCGAAACGATCTATCCGATTTACCGCGACTGGCTGCCCGTCAGTGGCGAGGAACTGCGTGACCAACCCCTGTTCTTCCACTACCTGAGCGTCTATCCCGAAACACCGCAGGATCAATGGCAGACGGATGTCTATATTCCGCTGCAATGATGAGACAGGCAGCCTTCGATTCAATTGAGCAAGGAGATACCTCCTCCGGCTTGCCCCGGGTCAATCGCTGTCATAGCGTCGGCTTGGGAATGGGGGTGCCGCCGGGAATCAACTTGGCGCCTTCAGGCCGCTTCGGACAGTCGCCGGAGGAGTACCATCGGGTGAGGATCCCCTTTTCAACCAGGAATCTCTGTTCGCAACGGGCATAATCGGGAATGTAGCCCCACTCCATCGAGTGGCTGCCATTGGTCAGCCATGCATAGTTGTAAGAGATGATCTTCGAACCATCACTCAATGCATGGCTACCTTTCGGCGTACCCCATGACATGACCAATTCATCCTCGGTCGCGCCCACCCACGATGCCGTGATGTCCGACGTCGTCTGGTAGCGCTGGTTCGTCACCAGGTTGCTCAAGGGAGAACCGGCACATCCGTAAAGCGTCAGCGTCAACCCAACACAAATCAAGAACCTCATATCCTGCCTCGAACTGATATCCATGCCGAAGGTCGCCATTAGTAACGCGCCTTGTACAAATGCTTGTGTAAAGCCAAGCCATGATGCAGTTCGGTATGGGGTTCTCGATATAGTATGCCTGTGCTATTCAACGCGTTAACCGTGGTCGGCTGGCCGGCCGCGCCATCTCACCCAGCTTCTGCCGTAACGAACCCCCTGCGCAAATCCTCGACCAACGCGCCCACCTCCTCCAGTCCCACATGCAACCGCACCACCGGATTCAACGCCCGATCCTCGGCGCTCTCGCGATCCCTTGTATTTGCCACGGTCACCAGGCTTTCATAACCGCCCCAGGACGCACCCAGGCCGAACAGTTGCAAGGCGTCGATGAACCGCTCAAGGTACGCATCGTCGGCTTCGCGAAGCTCGAAGGACAGCAACCCATTGCTGCCTTGGAAATCCCGCTGCCAAAGGGCGTGACCCGGATGCTCGGGCAGTGCCGGATGGAAGACCCGCTTGACCTGCGGTTGCGCCTGCAACCAGCGGGCGACTTCCAGCGCCTGTCGCTCGTGTATATCCAGGCGTGGCGCGAGGGTACGGGCGCCGCGCAGGACCAGGTAGGCGTCGTCGGGGCTGACGGTATTGCCGAAGGTGTCACTCATGGCCGCCAGTGCCGGCCAAGCCTCCTGCCGAGTGCAAACGCTGCCCATGACCACATCGCTGTGTCCGCTCAGGTATTTGGTCAGGGCCATGATCGAGATGTCGGCGCCCAATGTCAGTGGCCGGTACAGCACGCCCGAACCCCAGGTATTGTCCACTGCCAGCAGGATGCCCCGCGGTTTGCAGAGTGCGGCGATGGCTGGCAAGTCGCAGAGCTCGTACAGCAATGAGCCGGGGACTTCGGTGTAGACCATTTTGGTGTTGGCTTGCAGCCGTCCGGGCAGGTCGCTGCCATCGGGGGCGAAGTAGTCGACTTCTATGCCGAAGGTTTCGAGGAAGTCCCGGGCCACGCGCCGTACCGGTGCGTACACCGCATCGGTAATCAGCACATGATCGCCAGGTCGCAGGTAGGCCAGGAAGGTTTGCGCCAGGGCAGCCAACCCAGTGCCGAACAGCCGGGTGCGGTAGCCACCTTCCAACTCCGTGACGAGGTCTTCCAGGGCGAAGGCCGTCGGATTGCCCCGGGCGCCATAACTCAAGACCCGCTCACTGTCGCGCCGGGAACGGGCGTCACGCATCTGTGCCAGGTTGTCGAACAGCACCGTGCTCAGGCGGCTGACCGGTACGTTGACCGAGCGGGCACCGCTGCCTTTTTCCGGGCGCGCGCCCTGGACCAGGCGGGTGCGATCCAGCCCACCGACAACGTTTTGCGGCCCTGGTTGCAGCGGCTTGAGGCTGGCGACTTCGTCTGCGCTCATCTGCGCCAACAGGCCGATTTCCCAGGCCAGGTATTGGCGCGCCGCGTCCTTGTTTCCAGCGTGACGGTCGTGGGTGAAGAAGAGGAAATCGATACACTGTTCATCTGGCAGCGTCTGGGCACCCTCTTGCAATGCAAGGCCTGCCGAACGCCAGGTATCCACGCCGTCGGACAACCAGCGGACTGCCGTGTGCGGCAGCTCCAGCGCCGCCAAGGCGGCGAGCCGGGAATCATCGGCCACCAGCACCACTGGCCGTCGCTCATCTGCCAGCGCGGCGGCCAGCAAGGGCCGGATCGACCAGCGCGCGCCGGCGATATGCGTTTTGCGATAGGCGCTGCTCGAACGCAGGTCGATCAATGCCACCGCGTCATCCTTCAGGGCATCGGCCAAGGTCCGCACGCTGATCAGCGGCAGTTTTTCAGGCGCGACGACTGCTGGAACAGGTAATGCCAAGCCACTGCTCAGCCCTCCCGACAATACAAAAGCCTCATGCCCCAACTGCCGCAACCAACTGGCGATGATCGGTGCGCGCACGCCGTCGTCATCGAACAGCACAACCCGCGCTTGGCGCACGCCAACATACAGGTCGGTGGATTGAATCAACTGCCCGCCCGGCGTGTGTTGTGCTCCCGGCAGCGTGCCGGCGGCAAATTCTTCAGCGGTGCGCACGTCGCAGAGGAAAAGACTGCGTCCGGCGTCCGCAGCCCACTGCTCGACCTGAGTAGCCTCGACGCTAGGCACGCCGGCCCGTTCGGCCAGTCGTGCCGCCGCCAAGCGCTGCGCCGGCAATGTAGCGGCCGATACCTGGTCGGCATAGCGGCGCTCGCTACCATGCTCCAGTTGCAGGTCTTCCAGGTACCAGCCTTGCGTACCGTTCTCCAGGGCATAGATGGGGTTCTTCAGCCCCAGGTCGATCAGCGTCTGGGCGCCGATGATGCTGCGGGTTCGACCTGCGCAATTGACCACGATGGGGGTCTGCTCGTCCGGTACCAGATCGTGCACGCGGTAGCCCAGTTCGCCATTCGGGCAACAGATCGAACCGGGAATGGTCATCTTGCGATACTCCTCCAACGGTCGGCCGTCGAGTACCACCAAGGGTTCACCCCGGGCCTGCCATTGCGCCAGTTGACGGGCGCTGACGTGAGGCGTATGCCGGACCGCCTCCACCTGTTCGCCAAAGGCCTTGGACGGTACGTGCACGCCGGCAAACAGCTGATAGCCGGCTGCCTGCCAACCGTCGGCGCCGCCCTCCAGGTTATACACATTGATGTAGCCCAGCGCTTGCAGGCGTTGTGCCGCTCGCGTCGCCAGATCCGCGCCTTCCTGGTCATAGATCACCAGCCGCACCCGAGGGTTGGGCGCCAGTCGCCGCGCCTCCAACTCCAATCGGCTATAGGGCAGGTTCACCCCGAAAAACAGATGGGCTTCGCCGTACTGGCCGTGCTCGCGCACATCAAACAGGGCGATTTCCTGCCCATCGAACAACCACTGCTGCAGTTGTCCGGGAGTTATGGTCTGGCTCATGGGAGTCCCGCTGGAATAAAGGAATGACTGGTGCACGAAATGGCGTCAGTGGGCGTAGGCCTTGATCGACGGGGCCATTTGCGAGGCGTTGTAATTGAGAATCCGCCCATCGGCCTCGACCCCATAGCGACCATTGAGCGATTCCAGCGGCAAGCCATACAGGTGGAAATGCAGGGTCGGCTGTTCTCCGGCGACCCGAATGCCATGCAGGTCTTCCCCAAGGAACGAAATCGAGGTGCCGGGCTGCACGATCACTTCCTTTTCCAGATGCAGGGTGGTGTAGCCCGGTTCGCTCCCCTCGTCGTCGCGCTGGTAGACGTAGTTGATTTCCTGGCCCTCGACCGCAGTGATAATTGCCCAGGTTTCGTGGTTGTGAGGGATCGTGCTTTTGCCCGGCAGCAGCGAGTTCAGGTACAGCGTCGGAGTGTCGCCATCGTCATTGAGGCGATAGCGGAACGCGGTGCTGCCCTGCCCCGGTACCGGCGCCGGAAAGGTTTCGAAGTTGAACAGGTCACGGCGCTCGGCCAGCCCCTCCAACAGGCCAACGATTTCAGTCAGCGCGGCACGATCGACCCCGCGCTGATGGATGACGCGTACTTTCTGCAGGAAAGCTTCGATGACATCGGGACGGCTAAACACGCTCATGGGCAGGCTCCATTGTTCAGAACAGACAATTAAACGGACAGGCTGTAGCGACTCAGGTTGGTCAACAGGTAAGGATCATCGGCGCTGGGCGGCCGCCGCCCCGGATCACCCAAGGCATGGCGCAGAAACTCCCGGGTACGCTCGCTGGTGGGGTGCTGGAAAATCCGCGCGGCGCTACCGTGCTCGACGATCACACCGTTCTCGGTGAAATAGACGACATCGCTGATCTCCTCGGCGAAGCGCATTTCGTGGGTCACCAGCACACAGGTCATGCCCTCTTCGGTCAGTTCGCGAATCACCGTCAACACCTCGCCGACGGTTTCCGGATCCAGGGCCGAGGTCACTTCATCGAACAGAATCAGCTCCGGACGCATCGCCAGGGCGCGGGCAATCGCCACCCGTTGTTGCTGGCCGCCCGAGAGCTGCCCCGGGTAGGCGTCGGCCTTGTGCTCCATGCGCACCTTGGCGAGCAAGGCGCGGGCGTCTTTCTCGGCGTCGGCCCGATTGCGACCCAGGACCTTGCGCGGGGCGATCACCAGGTTCTCCAGCACCGACAGATGCGGGAACAGGTTGTACTGCTGGAACACAAACCCCACGCGCTTGCGTAACTCGATGCGCTGGGCTTCCTGGGCCAGGGTGTGGACTTCGGTGGCACCGACGCGAATGCTGCCGCGCTGGGGCTGTAACAGGCCGGTAATGCAACGCAGGATCGTCGACTTGCCCGAGCCGGACGGGCCGATGATCGACACGGCCTCGCCACGGTGCACATCCAGGTCAATGCCCTTGAGCACCGGGTTGCTGCCGAACGACAGGTGCAGGTCGCGCAGGCTGACCAGGGGTTCGGCGACGGTTTCAGTAGAAGGCATAACGTCGCTCCAGGTATTGGGTGAGGCGGGAAATCGGGTAGCAATAGGCAAAGAACAGCACCAGCAGACTCAGGTAGATCACCACGGTGAAGCCGGTCTGGTTCACGGTATTGCTGGCGATCTGCGCGGTATCGATCACGTCATGCACGCCCACCAGGGACGCCAGCGCGGTGCCCATGGTGATCACCGCGTAGAGGTTCATCCACGGCGGCAACATGCGCTTGAAGCACTGCGGCAGGATGATCGAGCGGAAAATCTGTCCACGGGTGAACGCCAGGGAGCGCGCGGCCTCCCATTGAGTGCTGGGGATCGAGGCAATCGCGCCCCGGAAGATTTCCGCGACGTTGGCACTGGCCGGCAACGCCAGGCCGAGGGTGACCTTGATCCAGTCGGGAAACGAGACATAGCCGTGGCCGATACGAATCTCGAACGGGAACACATAGGTGGTGAAATAGATCAGCACCAGCCAGGGCGCGTTGCGCAAGACCTGCACCCAGATCCGTGCCGGCCAGCGCAGCAAGCGCAGGGGCGACAGGACCATGGCGCCGACCACCAACCCCACGGCAGAACCCAGCCCAATGGCCAGCAGACTGATGAGAATATTCTGGCCGAAGCCTGCGGCCAGGGCCGGTGACCATTGCAGCAAGGCCTTGAACACCGGGCTGTGCGGGGCGAAATACGCCAGCCAGGACAGCGCTCCGATCCCCAGCAGCACCTTGCCGAAATGTCGACGCGGCCAAGTCAGCGGCACGATGACAGACGAATCAATGGCCATAGCCGGGCATCCTCAGGCGCGCTTCAAGGTAGCGCCCCACGCAATTGACGGTGAAACTCAGCAAGCCGAAAAACCCCAGGATCAGAATCATCAGCTCCAACACGTTATCGCTCTGGGTCCAGATCATGATGGCTGCGTAGGTGATGTCGCCCACGGCAATGGCCGAGGCCACGGCGGTCATTTTCACCAGATCGATCAGGTTGTTGATCAGCGACGGCAAGGCAAAACGCAGGGCCAGGGGCAGTTGCACGTTCCATAACAATTGGCGGTGGTCGAAGGCCAGCGAACTGGCGGCCTCCAGGGTCACCGCGGGCACCGCCTCGATGCCGGCCCGCAGCGCCTCGGCATGGAAGGCGCCCTTGTGCAGCGAGATCACGATCACCACCCAGGCGAAGGGGGTCAGCGGATTGGCCGCACCGACGGCCTCGGTCAGCAGCATGTTCAGCACCAGGAAGGCGCAATACAGCTGGACCAGGGTCGGCGTGTTGCGGGTGACTTCGATGAACACCCGCGCCGGCCTGGCGAGCCAGGGCTTGCCCGAGGTCAACAGTGCCGCCAGGCCGACGCCCGCCAGCAGGCTGCCGACGATGGTCAACAGGCACAACAACACCGTGGTCAATGCGCCCTGCTCCAGCGTGCCGCGCTGATAGGCATCGAGCAAAAAGTTGTAGTTGAGGCCGAGCCCGGCGCTCCAATGGACGAACTGCTCCAGCCAATGGCTCATCGCTCGTCCCTCAATCGGCCGCAAGCGTGGGCAATGCGGCGGCCCGCTTCGGCAACGGTTGCGGTCGCCGTGGCGATGGACAGGCGAAACCACGGCGACAAGCCATAAGCACCGCCCGCGACGCCAGCCACGCCCTCGTCCAGCAGGTACTCGACGACGTCTGCATCGTGCTCCAGACGCTGGCCGTCCGGGCGATAGCGCCCCAACAACCCGGCGCAGCGCACAAATACGAAAAAACCACCTTGAGGCTCGAGGACTTCAAGGCCTTCGACATTGCGCAAGCTGCTCACCAACACGTCACGGCGCTGACGATAAGCCGCGACCTGTTCCGCGAGGAAATCCAGCCCACCCTCGAACGCTGCCAACGCCGCTGCCTGGCCGACCGAGGAAGCCCCGGAAGTGGATTGCGATTGCACCACGGTCATGGCCTCGGTCAACGCTTGCGGCCCGGCACCGAAACCGATGCGCCAGCCGGTCATGGCATAGGTCTTCGACACCCCGCCCACCAGCAGGCAGCGCGCTTGCAGATCTGGCGCGACGTTGAGCAAGCTCTGGACCGGGCGCCCGTCGAAACGAATGTGCTCGTAGAGTTCATCCAGCAGAATCAGTACGTGAGCATGTCGCCGCAGTACTTGGGCCAAGCCTTGCAGTTCGGCCTCGCTGTACACCGCGCCACTGGGGTTGCCGGGGCTATTGAGGATCAACCAGCGCGTACGCTCGCCGATGTGTTGCTCCAGTTGTTGTGGCGTGAGCTTACAGCTCTGGTCCAGCCCGCATTCGATGAACACCGGTTCGCCGCCATTGAAACGCACGCTGTCCGGGAACGACGGCCAGTAAGGCGTCGGTACCAGCACTTCGTCGCCGTCATCGAGGGTCGCGGCGAAGGCGTTGAAGATGATCTGTTTCGCACCATTGGCAATCACGATGGATGCCAGCGGATAGTCCAGCTGGTTTTCCGTGCGCAGCTTGTGTTGCACGGCCATACGCAAGGCCTTTACACCCGGCGTCGGCGTGTACTTGGTGGCGCCGGCCGCGATGGCGGCATAGGCGGCCTGCTTGATAGGCGCCGGCGTATCGAAATCCGGCTCGCCGGTGGTCAGGTCGAGGATGTCGCGACCGGCCTCACGCAGGGCCGTGGCCCGGGACTTGGCGACGGCATTGGCGGACAGCGAAACCCGCTGCACGCGCTTGGACAGGTAAAGCGTCATGGCCGCATGTCCTCCAGGACCTTGCCGGGATTGAGCAGATTGAGCGGATCCAGCGCCTGCTTGATCCGACGCATCAGGTCCAGCTCCACCGCACTTTTGTAGCGCCCCAGCACGTTCACCTTGCGCTGGCCAATGCCGTGCTCGGCACTGATCGAGCCTCCGTGGGCGTGGGCGCTGTCGTGGACCAGTCGGCTGAGGGCGGCGTAATGGGCCATGTGCGCGTCAACCGTGGCATCCAGCGGATGGGCAACGTTGTAATGCAGGTTGCCGTCGCCCAGATGACCGAAGGTGTAGTGCCGCACACCGGGGAAATGCTGTTGCAGCAGCGCATCGGTATGGGCAACGAACGCTGCGACCTGGGAAATCGGCACCGAGATGTCATGCTTGATGTTGCGCCCGGCGCGCTTTTGCGCATCGCTCATGTTTTCCCGCAGTTGCCAGAACGCCTGGCTCTGGGCGAGGTTTTCAGCGATCAGCGCATCGGCCAGCAGGTGTTGCTCGAAGGCCTCGCCCAGTACCTGTTCGAAGACTTCCCGTGCATGGCTTTCACTGTGGTTATCGGACAGTTCCAACAATGCGAACCAAGGCTGGCGAGCACTGGAGAATGGCCGCGGACCGTCGGGAAACTGCTCGCGCAATAATGCAAGGCACTCGGCGCTGAGCAACTCGAAGGCCGTCAGGCTGGCCCCAAAACCGGCGCGGGCGTGAGACAACAAGGCCACTGCCTGCTCCAACGAGTCGAACGCCAATAGCGCGGTGACCTGGGCTTTGGGCAGTGGAAACAGCTTCAGGGTCGCGGCGGTGATAATGCCCAGCGTGCCTTCGCTGCCGATAAACAGGTCCCGCAGATCGTAGCCGGTATTGTCCTTGCGCAAGCCGCGCAGGCCGTTCCAGATCTCACCCTGGGCGGTCACGACTTCCAGGCCCAGGGTCAGCTCGCGAGTATTGCCATAGCGCAGCACTGCGGTGCCGCCGGCATTGGTACCCAGGTTGCCGCCGAGGGTGCAACTGCCTTCGGCGCCGAGGCTCAGAGGGAACAAGCGACCGGCCGTACGGGCAACCTCCTGGACAGTTTGCAGGATGCAGCCCGCCTCGACGGTCAGGGTGTCGTTGTCGGTGTCCACGGCACGTACCCGATTCATTCGGTCGAGCAATAGCAACACGGCGCGACCGCTGGCGTCCGGGGTGGCGCCGCCCATCAGTCCGGTGTTGCCGCCCTGCACCACCACGGGCGTATCGGTCGCGACGCAAGCCCGGACCACCGCAGCCACCTCTTCGGTGCTGGCCGGGTGTACCGCGGCAATCACTTGGCCGACGTAACGGCCCTGCTTGTCGGTCAGGTACGGCGCGGCTTCTTCACTGCTCTGCACATGCCTGGCACCCACCAATGCCTGCAACGCCGCAAACAACGACTGGCTCATGGTTGCGCGGCCAGAGGGGCGGCATTGCTGTACTTGGCATGCAGATCACGCAGGGCCTGGGACGGCGCCATGCCGGTACGCTCGCCCAACTCGATCAGCCAGCCGCTGCGGTGCCAGTCGCGCACGATGGCATCGAGTTTCGCCTGGGTATCGTGCTCGCCCTTGCGCAGCCAGATCACCGAATTCGACGGGATCAGATCCCCCGGCAGCGGGATTTCATAGCCGGCCCATTCGTCTTCGCTCAGCAGCGCATGCAGGGTCGGACTCACATGGACCGCGGCCACGCAGCCATTGCCGCGCAACGACAACAGCGACTCGGACTGACTGCGAAAAGCCTTGATCTGTGCACCATAGGTTTCCTGCAGGGGCTTGATGAAGTTGCTGCCCTGGGACACGCACACTGGCTTGCCTTTGAGGTCGGCCCACTGGCTGATACCCGATCCCTTGCGGATCAACGCAGCCCCACCGACCTCCTCATAAGGCGTGGGCACATAGTCGAGCATCTCAGCGCGCTCTTCGGTGAACTGCATGTTGGCGATCAGGATGTCGACTTTGCCCTGTTGCAGGAATTGCACGCGGTTTGGCGCCAGGACCGATACGGTCTGGGTCTCCACGCCCAGCGCCTTGCCGATGCCCTGGGCCAATTCGACGTTGTAGCCCAGGTGTTCGCCAGTCTTGGGGTCGATGGTGCCGAATGGCGCGCCACTGAGCATCACCCCGACGCTGATGGCGTGACGTTGCTCGATCCGGTCCAGCGTGGCATCGGCCTGGGCCAGGCTGGCAGCCGATCCGATGGACCATGCCAGGCACAGGGTGACCAGGGTTCGAGGGATGAAAAATGAAGTCATGGGTGATTACCTTGAGCGTCAGTCGTTGAGAGAGAAGGCAGGCGCGACAGTCCTCAGGCACCGTTGGCCTGGAACTGTTTCTGCAACTCCACCAAGGCCGGTGACGCCGGCGTGATGCGGTTACGGGTCTGGGCCTCGATCAGCCAGCCGCTGCGGTGCAATTGCTTGATGATCGGATCGAGCCTGGCCTGGGTATCGCTTTCGCCCTTGCGCGTCCAGATCACCGAGGGTGCCGGGTTCAACTCCGGGCTCAGGGCGCGGTAGCCCTGCCATTCGGCATTGTCGGCAATCAGCGGATTGATCAGCGTGGCGTCGTGCACCGCGGCAACGCAGTTGTTGCCCCGCAGCGCCAGGAGTGATTCCGAGGAGCTCTTGAAGGCCTTGATCTCGACGCCCAACTCGGTGAGCGGCTTGATATAGCTGCTGCCCTGGGAGGTGCACACCGGTTGATTCTTCAGGTCTTCCCAGCGGCTGATCGTACTGTCCTTGAGTACCGCCGCGGTGCCACCGACGCGGTAGAACGGCGTGGGCACGAACCCGAGGATTTCACCGCGCTCGGCGGTCCATTCCATATTGGCGATCAGCAGATCGACTTTACCCTGCTGCAGGAACTGCACGCGGTTGGCAGGCAATACCGGCACCAATTGCACCTCGGCACCCAGTTGCCGACCCAATTCCTGGGCGAGATCGACGTTCAAGCCACGCGGTTTCTGGGTGGAGGGGTCGATGCCACCGAACGGACCACCGGACAGCAGCACGCCGACCACCAGTTCGTGGCGTTGCTCGATCTTGTCCAGGGTGGCATCGGCCCGGACGATGTCGACGGCCGACAATGAGATCAAGGCGCCCAGCATGACAGGCAGCAATCGTTTTACGGGTGAGCGCTCGAGCAACATGGATTTCCCCTCATGAATGGCCGGCGTCCCCCGGCCTGATGAGTGGGCATCCTAGGTATCACCCGAAGGCAAAGGAAATTCAAATATCTAATATCGTTATAACTTCCAAGGTTTGGCTTTCAGGCAAAAAACGCATAACCGCTATTTTATTGGTTCACAGAAAGCCATGAACCATATTCCTCCCACCAATTCATAAAATTCTGTAATGTTTAGGTTTGCACCCTTGATATGAAGCAATCGCCATGTCGACCCTCGATCTCGAATTACTGCGCACCTTCATCGCCGTGGTCGATCACCACAGCTTCGCCGAAGCGGGCGCCCAACTGTCCCGCACGCAATCGTCGGTGACCCAGCACATGCAACGCCTGGAACAACAGGTCGGGGTGAGCTTGTTCGAAAAGCGCGGGCGGCAAAAACAGCTGACGGAAGCGGGCCAGCAATTGCTAAGGCATGCGCGGCAGATGCTGTCGCTCAATGATGACGTCCTCAGTTCCCTGCGTGAGAGCAGCCTCAGTGGTGTGCTGCGCATCGGTTCGCCCCACGACATCGCCGACACCATCCTGCCACCGATCCTCAGCCACATCGCCCGCTCGGCCCCGCGCCTGCGCCTGGAGATCGATGTCGGGCGCAGCCCGTTCCTGATGGACGACCTGCATCGCGGCAAGGTCGACATGATCATTTCCACCCGTCAGGATCCCAACCTTGAAGGCTTCGCCTTGCGCACCTCGCCGGTGTGGTGGATCTGCTCGGCCCAGTACCTTCACAACCCCGGCGAGCCGTTGCCGTTGATCCTGGTGGACGAACCCAGCATCTATCGCCGCTATGCCCTCGAAGCGCTCGAGCGCGCCAATATTCCCTGGCGCCAGGCCTACCTGGCCTCGAACCTGATCGGCATCAAGGCCGCGACCCGCGCAGGGCTGGGCGTCACGCCCCGCAGCATGGAAATGCTCGGGCCGGATATGCGGGTATTGGGGGAAAGCGATGGTTTACCGCGCCTGCCGGACGTGACTTATTACCTTTGGATTCGGCCAAATACCGTCAATCCATTGGTACGCCGGGCCTATGAGCTGGTCCGCAACAGCCAGGGGCACGGCAGCTGATGCGGCCTGTGCCCCGTCCGGTATCACGCCCCTGAGCGAATGCGCTCGACCAGGCGAGCCTGGAGTGCTTCCAGTTCCGCGGGATCAGCCTTGCCCCTGCCATGCACACCGGGCGCCTCACCTTCCCAGCGAGGAATGATGTGCATGTGAATGTGATAGACCGTTTGCCCGGCCACGGCTCCATTGAACTGCGCGACCTGGACCCCGTCCGGCTGCAATTCGTCCACGATGATCCGCGTCAGGTGCTGCACGGCAGACATCATCGCGCTCAGGACAGCGGGCTCGACCTCGAGGATATTGCGTGCCTGGGAGCCTTTGGGGATGACCAGGACATGGCCGCGCGACTGAGGAAAGATATCCAGGAAAGCCAGCACATCGGCGTCTTCGTAAATCTTGTAGCACGGCGCATCGCCGCGAAGG
>Ga0182007_10000921_pt1 | contig 16266 bp, 14 predicted proteins | sample Sormic07211113_1_FD_123023 | JGI IMG/M metagenome (GOLD analysis project Ga0182007, IMG submission 123023) | Rhizosphere microbial communities from Sorghum bicolor, Mead, Nebraska, USA - 072115-113_1 MetaG | ecosystem: Host-associated > Plants > Roots > Rhizosphere | place: USA: Nebraska... | reverse complement strand
GCCATGTCAGCGCTGATTCCAGCAAGGCGTAGTTTTTCTGCATGGCTGTATCGACCGCAAGAACTGCGTTGCGTGCACGCACGCGAGTACCCGAAGCGAATGCCACCATGTCGAGATCGTGGGAGTCAATGTCTTCCAAAATGAACGCACCCTCAGATCAGCGACAGACGCAGTACCTGCTCGGTCGTCAGGATGTCGCCGAAGGTGTCGTCGATGGAGGCCAGGGCCGCTCGATGCAGATTCGCATGAGTCACGCCTGACGACGCACCATCGTTGCCGTCCAGATCGCGCGTGGCGCAGGCATCGTCAACGACGATGACCGAGTACCCCAGCGGCACCGCGTCGCGCGCAGCGCCGGCCACGCAGGCATGGGTCATCAGGCCGGCAATGATCAGGGTTTCGATGCCGGCGGCGCGCAGACGACGGTCGAGATCGGTGGTGGGGAACACGCTGACCGAGGACTTTTTCAGCACCACATGATGCGTCGCGGGCTGCAGGTCGCGGTGAAATCGAACGCCGTCGCCGCCCTCCGCGAAGATCGGGCTCCCTGCCGGCGTGACATGCTGGACATGGAACACCGGCATCTTCGCCTGATCGGCGTGGTCGATCAGGCGCTGGGCATTGCGCAATGCGCGCTCGCCGTCCGGCAGCGGCATCCTGCCGCTGAAATACTCGTTCTGGAAATCGATGACCAGCAAGGCGCTGCGGGACGCATGGATGGTCTGAGCCGCGGTGGCGCCGCTCATGGTGCGGATCGTGGGATGATTCATAGTGTGTTCGATGTTGTTTCGTGTTCGTTGTTGACGTGGCTTCTTCTCAGCTCTCCCTGGCCTTGGCGGCAGGAAGTGGATCTTCCAGGACCGGCCCGTTTGCCGAAAGCACGCTGGAAGACAACAAGTGATCGATTCGGGCCAAAACAATGACCACCTTGGATTCAACAGAAACACATACCGTCGCCGTGATCGCTTTCGACGGCATCAGCGCCTTTCATCTTTCGGTACCCAGCATCGTGTTTGGCGACAACCTCGCGCGCCTGGGCGTGCCCCGTTACCGACTGCTGATTTGCGGCGAAAGGACGGGGTTGGTATCGACCCTGTCAGGCTTCGATATCGATGTGCCGCACGACCTGTCGGTGCTGCAGGAGGCCCACACCGTGATCGTGCCGGCGTGGCGGGACCCCGATGAACGCCCGCCCGAAGCACTGTTGCAAGCCCTGTGCGCAGCCCACGAACGCGGCGCACGGATGGTTGGCCTTTGCCTGGGCGCGTTCGTCCTCGCCGAAGCGGGCCTGCTGGATGGCCGCACCGCATCGACCCACTGGGTATGGGGCAGCGACTTCGCGAAGAAATACCCCAAGATCAAGCTGGACCCGAAGGCCCTCTTCCTGGACGATGACGACATCCTCACCTCGGCGGGCACGGCCGCCGCCATCGACTGCTGCCTTCACCTGCTGCGGCGTGATCACGGCGCCGAGGTGGCGAATCACGTGGCCCGGCGCCTGGTGGTGGCGCCTTGCCGACATGGCAATCAGGCGCAATACATCGAACAGCCGCTGCCGAAGGCAGACGGCCGGGATCTGCTCGGCAAGACGCTCGACTGGGCCATCGCGCATCTGGAACAACCGTTGTGCCTTGACCAACTCGCGGCCAGATCGGGGCTGAGCCGGCGCAGCTTCACCCGGCGCTTCAAGATGAAGACGGGGACCACGGTGACGCAATGGCTGCTGAGCCACCGGTTGTCCGCGGCGCAGCGCCTGTTGGAGACCACCGACAAACCGATCGAGCGCATCGCCGACCTCGTCGGCTTTGGCTCGACGGTGTCGCTGCGCCGGCACTTCGTCGCGGCCTTCTCGATTTCTCCTTCTGCCTACCGAAAGCAGTTCCCTCGAGCCTGATCGGTCGACATCGGAGTTGCGCGAAGGGGGTCTGCAGCGACGGTTCCCGGCTTTTCACTTTTGCGATCGCAATAGAAATCGATCTGCATAATTGCAGATCATGGACTGGGACAACCTGCGCTTTTTTCTCGAGCTTTCCCGCACCGGCACGCTGGTCGGCGCGGCGCGGCGGCTGGCGGTCGACCACACGACGGTCGCGCGCCGCATCCAGGCGCTCGAGAAGCAGGTCGGCGGCGCCCTCTTCTCGCGCGAAGCCGACGGCCACCGCCTGACCGAGGCCGGCCGACGGCTGCAGCCGCAGGTCGAGGCGATGGAGGCAGCCTTCCAGACGGTCGAGCGGTCGGCGCCGGCGTCGCAGGAGGGCTTGTCGGGACTGGTGCGGATCGGCGCGACAGAGGGCTTCGGCACCGTGGTGCTGGCGCCGCAGCTGGCGCTGTTCGCGCAGTCGCATCCGAAGCTGGTGATCGACCTGCTCGCGATGCCGCGGCTGGTGCACCTGTCGCGGCGCGAAGCCGACATCGTGATCTCGCTCGAACGGCCGGCCCGCGGGCCGGTGGTCGTCGCCAAGCTCAGCGACTACGTGCTGCGGCTCTATGCCTCGAAGGCGTACCTGTCGAAGCACGCCCCGATCCGCAACCGCGACGACCTGCGCGGCCACACCTTCATCAGCTACGTCGACGACCTGCTCTTCAGCAAGGAACTGCAATACCTCGACGAGCTGTACAAGCCCGACTCCTTCGCGCTGCGCAGCACCAGCATCCTGGCGCAGCACCAGGCCACGGCGGCCGGCGCCGGCATCGCGGTGCTGCCGGCCTTCATCGCCGAGCGCGACAAGTCGCTGCGCCGCGTGCTGCCGGCCGAAGCCAACTTCACGCGCACCTTCTGGATATCGGTGCCGGCGGAGACGCGGCACCTGGCGCGGATGAAGGCGGTGTGGGATTTCCTGCGCGCGACGGTGGAGGCTCAGCGGGACGTCTTGTTGCCGCCGGGGTCCGAAGGCTGAAGCCTGGCGGGCCCCTGCGGCTTTCTCGATGGACCTGATGGCACAACTTACATTACGGCCGCGCCCACGCCGCCGCCTGCGGAGACTGCGCGCCGCAGGCCAGCCGCCGCAGCTGCTGCAATTCGGATTCCTGAAACTGCGAAGACTGCATGCAGCCGAAGGCCCTGGCCTCTTCGGCAAACCGGTCCGGCGCATCCGGCAACGCATCGCGACCTTCGAGGCGAAACGAAACCGGCGCCAACGGCCCGAACAACAAGGCACGCGCGAGCCGAGGCCAGCGCTGCGGATCGGGCTCCACGCCCGCGGCGCGCGCAAACAGCAAGGCCATCAGGTTCATCTTGGTTTTCTCCGGCACGCCACGCGCGCGGCACTCGGCAACGCCCACCTCCATTTCTTCAAGTGTGGGCGCTGCGATGGCGCCGCTCCAGACGTAGGCGATCCAACGGGCCTGCAACTCGACCGGCGGAAACATCGGGCCCGACTGATCCCAGATGCCCACGAACGCGAGTCCGGGCAGCTGCGGATGGAAGGTGTGGCGGAAGAGATCGAGCCGTTGCGCGTCAAGGCCCAGCATGCGGCGGGTCGGCTCGCCGAGGAAGGGCATCTTCAGCTCGAAGCCGGTGCCGAAAACGATGCCGTCGTAGGTCTCGGCGGACCCGTCCTTGAAACGAACACGCGTGTCGTCTACCCTGTCGAACCAGGGACGCACCTCGATCCGGCCCTCGGCGACCAGTGGCAAGAAATGCTGGCTCAATGTCAGACCCGCTTCGAAGATGCTGTCGGCCGGCTTCGGCGCGCCGAATTGTTCGGGACTACCGCCCCAGGCCAGCACCAGCCCCTTGAGCATTTCTCCGAATTCGCCGCGCGGCAGCGACTCCTCCGCCAACGCCTGGAAGCGCGTGAACACGCGATGGTCCGAGGGCACGCCCGCCACCAGCTTCGGCAACACATAGCGCTGCCGACGATGGCACAGGTCTACCCTTGCCGCGCCGAGCATGCAGAGATCGCTGGCGACCTCGAGGGCACTGATGGCACAGCCCGCGACGAGCACGCGCTTGCCGCGGTAGCGCTCCGGATGCTTGTAGGCAGAGGTATGCGCCACGCCATGGCTGCCCGAAAAAGACGCCAGCCCCGGCACCTCGGGAATGCGCGAGTGCTGGAAGCGGCCACAGGCGACCACGACTCTGTCAAAGATCTCTGCGTCGTGCGCATCGTGGCGCACGGCCCAGCCGCCAGGCACGGGCGCAATCTCGTGCACCTTGGTGCGCAGTCGTATTCGCCGGGACAGGTCGAATCGGTCCGCAAAGCGCAGCAGGTAGTCGCCGATCTCGCGATTGGACGGATAGACCGCGAGACCCGGCGCGTGCGGCAGGTCGCTGAACTGGGTGAGAACGCGGCTGGTGTTGGTGCGCATCGATGGCCATACGCCGCTGCAGATCGGATCGCCGCTCCATTGGCCGCCAGGCCTTTGCGCCTGCTCGAACAGCACGGGCTCGAAGCCTTCGGATTGCAGGTAGCGGGCAGCGACCAACCCGCCCGGCCCGGCCCCGATGATTGCGACTCTTGGCATCGTTGGAACCTCCATCCTCGCCGGGATCGTCGCTGCTGGGGACGCTTCCCGATGCAGGGCCGATTCTCTCAGCTGCTGCTGATATGCTGGCGCATCGCATCTCCTCCGCATGCAGCCACTGCAAAGAAAACTGAACATCGGAATCGCCGGTGCCGGGCCCGCCGGTCTGGCGACCTCCATCGCGCTGGCGGGCTTGGGCCACCGGGTCGAGGTCTTCGAGAAGCACCCGACGCTTGAACCCTTGGGCGCGGGGCTGCTCATCCAACCGCAAGGACTTCGCGCGCTCGAAGCACTCGGCGTGCGGCGCAAGTTCGATGAGGTCAGCGTCCCCATCGGACGACTGCTTGGAACCAGCCACCGCGGCTGGCGCGTGGTCGACATCGACTACGAAGATGCACCCGCGCGCGCCGTCAGCCGGGCCCTGCTTGCTCGTGTTCTCTACGAGGCGGCCCGATCCGCCGGCGTCCATTTCTCATTGGCTCGCCATGTCGAGTCACTGGATGTGGTGGATGGGCGTGCGAGAGCGACGACGAATGCCGGCGCCTCGGATTTCGACCTGTTCGCCATTGCGGATGGGGCAGCTTCCCGCTTGAGGGAAAGCGCCGGCCTTGCGGGCCCTTCCAAGGCCTACCGGTGGGGCGCCCTTTGGGGCCAGTTCTGGGTGCCGGCCTGGAAGGATTCCGGAGTGCTTCTGCAGCGGTTCCGGGGAACCTCGGAGATGATGGGCCTTCTGCCGACCGAGCTTTCGGGCAGCGCCGTCCGGCTGTCCTTCTTCTGGAGCATTCGCGGCGACCGCTACGCAGCCTGGCGCTCGGCCGACCTGGCTGGATGGCGAGCGCATGTGCTGTCGCTCTGGCCCGAGTCCGAGCCCGTGGTCAGCCAGATTCGCCATCACGACGATCTGGCGTTCGCGACCTATCGCCATACGTGGCCGCGCTCGATGGGCGCCGGCCCGCTGTGCGTGGTCGGCGATGCGGCGCATGCCATGAGCCCTCAGCTCGGACTGGGGACGACGCTCGCCGTGGAAGACGCCCTCGCGCTTGCCCAGGCCGTGGCGCAGCACGGGGCGATGGGAGCGACGCAAGCGTTTTCATCGCGACGGTTGCGGCGTTCCCAGAGTTTTCAGACCTTGAGCCGATTGCTGACCCCGTGCTTCCAGGCGCAGGGTGCAGGCGTGTGGCGGGACGTGGCGTTCGCAACGGGACTGCGCATTCCGGGCGTGCCCTGGCTGATGAAGCGCAGCCTGGCGGCGCCTGCGAGATCCCATCCTGGCGGGACGGCGGCGGCGTATCCACCAGCCGACCCCAGTCGGCCCGCCCCTCTCGCATGACGCCCGGGCCGGTACGCCAGGCCTGGCGACAATCGCGAGCTACCCCGCCAGCCCCACGAACACGTTCTGCACGTCGTCGTTCGCATCGATGGCGGCCAGGAAGGCTTCCACCTCTTCGAGATGCTCGGCGCTCAGGCTCGCCGGATCGATCGGGTTCTTGGCCTTGTAGCCGAGCTTGGCCGACAGCACCGTGAAGCCCTGGGCCGGCAGCGCGCGGCTGACCAGGTCGAGGTCCGCCGGACTGGTCAGGAACACGGTGACGCCCTCGTCGCCCGGCTCGAAGTCCTGGGCCCCGGCCTCGATGGCCGCGAGCTCAGGGTCGGCACCGGCCTGCCGGGCTTCGGCCTCGATCATCCCCAGGTGGTCGAAGTCCCAGGCGACCGAACCGGACGCGCCCAGTTGCCCCTTGCGGAACAGCACCCGCATCTCGGGCGCGGTGCGGTTGACGTTGTCGGTCAGGCATTCGACCATCACCGGCACCCGGTGCGGTGCGAAGCCTTCGTAGATCACGTGATCGAAATGCACCGACTCGCCGGTCAGGCCGGCACCCTTCTTGATGGCACGCTCGAGCGTGTCCTTGGGCATCGAGACCTTGCGGGCCTGCTCGACCACCAGCCGCAGCCGCGCGTTCGACGCCGGATCGGCCCCGCTGCGAGCGGCGATCATGATTTCTTTCGCGAGCTTGCCGAACAGCCGGCCCTTGGCGTTGGCCGCCAGGTCCTTGTGCTTGGCTTTCCATTGCGCGCCCATGTGTTGTGTCCTTACGATGTGGTCTGGTCATGCGGACGCCGAGAGTACCGGCGACTGCGATCCGAAAATCTTGGTCTGCGATTGTGATCGCTTCGGCCCCCTGGAGCCGGCAGAACAAGTCAGCGTCGGTTGGCCTCGTCCCGATCGAAGCTGAAATCGACCGGCAGTCGACCCCGAAACTCGCGCAGTTCTTGACCCGTGGCAACGGGCCACACCGCCGGATCCGTCCCCGGCGGCACCGAAGGCCGCGTCCACCCCGCTGGCGTCCGCGCCAACTGCGCGCTGTGCCTCAACCCGCACAGCTCGCCGAAGCCCGAGGCCGAGGTCTCCAGGTACGGCGTCCGATCGGGCACGGCCACCCCGAGACCGCCTTCGATCCGCCCCAACCCGCGCAGCCAGCGCCCGGTCTGCGCCAGCGACACCTGCACGTGCCAGCTGCCGCCCTCGCGCTGCTGGCGCCACAGCGCCGCCGCCGCGCCCATCGCGATCAGGTAGCCGGTGGCCTCGTCGAGGATCTGCATCGGCAGCGGCCGGGGCTTGCCGTCGCCGGCGGCCTCGCCCTCGGCGTGGTTGAAGCCCATGGCCGTCTGGACCAGCGAATCGAAGCCGCGCCGCCCGGCCCAGGGTCCGCGCGTGCCGTAGGCCGAGAGCGAGACGTGGACGATGCCGGGCCGGATGCGCGACGTGTCTTCAGGCCCGAAGCCGAGCGCCGCCAGCCCGCCGGGGCGATAGCCCTGCACGAACACATGCGCGTCGGCCAGCAGGCGCGCCAGCGTCTCCTTGCCTTCGGCGGTCTGGAGGTCGACATGCGCCGACAGCTTGCCGCGGCTGGTGTCGGCGATGGCCTCGATGTTCGGCAGCTTCGGCGAGTTGACCAGCATCACGTCGGCGCCATAGGCCGCCAGCGCGCGACCGCCCACCGGGCCGGCCAGGATGCGCGTGAGGTCGAGCACGCGCAGGCCGGCCAGCGGGCGCTGGTCGTCCGCCAGCGGCGGCAGCGACTGTGGCGATGCATCGCCGATGCGCTCGATGGTGAACAGCGGCTGATCGGCCAGCGCCCTGCCCTGCGGGGTCGCATCCCACTCTTCGAAGCGCCGCAGCGCGGTCGCGACCAGGCCTTGCGCGGCCGCCGCCTCTTCGAAATCGACCGCCTTCCAGCCCTGCATCGCGGCTTCGGCATCGGCGCGCTGCGCGCGCTGCGGGTCCAGCCCCAGCAGCCGCAGCGCACCTTCGCGATGGTGAGCGAAGTTGGCATGGATGCGCACCCAGCCATCCGAGCTGCGATAAAGGCCCGAGAAGGCATCCCAGAGCTCGGGCACCCGGCCGTCGAGGCTGAACCACCCGGTGCATTCGAGCGCCGCATGCCGCATGTCGACGCTCACCGCCTGGCGCGCGGCGCCGCGCTGGTGGCCGAGTTCGCAGGCCGCCAGTGCCGCCGCCGCGATGCTGCATTGGGCCGCGGTGCCCACCGCAAAAGACGAAGGCAGCACCGGGTCGGTGCCCGGAAGCTGCGCAGAGGCCAGCGCCTCCTCGGGCAGTCCGGCCTGCAGCCAAATGCTGCGCAGGGCATCGAAGGCGTTCATGGCGCGGCCTTTCATCGGATCGTTACTGCAGCAGTTCGAATCCCTGCTCGCGCACGCTCTGCGAGTCGAACCCGATCTGCACGTTGAAGCGGCCCGGCTCCGCCACGCGGCGCAGCTGGGCATTGAAGAACTTGAGTTTGTCCTCGTCGACCGTGAAGCGCACCTGGCGCTCCTCGCCGGGCTGCAGCATGACTTTGCGGAAATCCCTCAGCTCCTTGACCGGACGGACCACCGACGCGGCCACGTCCTGGATGTAGAGCTGCACCACGGTCTCGCCCGCGCGCTGGCCCGTGTTCTTGACGGTCACGGTCGCTTCGACCTTGCCGTTGCGCGCCATGGTCGGGCTCGACAGCGTGACGTCCGACAGCGTGAAGTCGGTGTAGCTCAGGCCATAGCCGAAGGGATACAACGGGCCGGTGATCTCCTCGTAGTACTGCGAGGTGTAGTTGCCCGGCTTGCCTTCCGTGAAGGGGCGGCCCAGCCGCGGATGGTTGTAGTAGGTCGGGATCTGCCCGACCGAACGCGGGAACGAGATCGGCAGCTTGCCCGCCGGGTTGTAGTCGCCGTAGAGCACGTCGGCGATCGCGTTGCCGCCCTCGGTGCCGGTGTACCAGGTCTCGAGGATCGCGTCGGCCTCCTGCTGCTCGCGCACCAGCGCCAGCGGACGGCCGTTCATGAGCACCAGCACCAGCGGCTTGCCGGTGGCCTTGAGCGCGGTGATCAGGTCGCGCTGGCTCTGCGGCAGGTCCAGGCTGGTGCGGCTCGACGACTCGTGCGACATGCCGCGCGCCTCGCCGACCGCCGCCACGACCACATCGGCCTGCTGCGCGGCCTTCACCGCCTCGGCGATCATCTCGGCCGGCGGGCGCGGGTCCTGCGTCACCTCGGGCGTGTCCCAGTTGAGGAAGTTGAGGTACTTGACGACGCCCTCGTCGTTGGTGATGTTGGCGCCGCGCGCATAGATCACGCGGCCCTTGCCGTCCTTCGCGACCGCGGCATTCAGGCCCGCGCGCAAGGTCACCGCGTTCTTCGAATAGCCCGCCGCCGACCAGCTGCCGAGCATGTCGATCGGCGCGTCGGCCAGCGGGCCGACCAGCGCGATGGCGGCCGAGCGCGCCAGCGGCAGCGTGCGGTTGCGGTTCTCGAGCAGCACCATCGATTTGCGCGCCACCTCGCGCGCGGCCGGACGGCTCAGGCGGCTGTCGGCATTGAGGTCCGGCGGATCGTCCTTGGCCACGCCGATGCGCAGGTACGGGTCGCGGAACAGGCCCATGTCGTACTTGGCGCCCAGCACCTCGCGCACCGCGTTGTCGATCGCCTTCATGCTCACCTCGCCGGACTTGACCAGGCCCGGCAGCTCCTTCAGGTAGACCGAATCGGCCATGCTGAGGTCGATGCCGTTGTTGATCGCGAGCTTGGCGGCCTCGCGCTCGTCCTTGGCCACGCCATGGCGGATCAGCTCGATGATGGCACCGTGGTCGCTGACCGCCACACCCTTGAAACCCCAGTCCTTGCGCAGCAGGTCCTGCATCAGCCAGGTGTTGGAGGTGGCGGGCACGCCATTGATCGAGTTGAGCGCCACCATCACGCCGCCGGAACCGGCATCGATCGCGGCGCGGTACGGCGGCAGGTAGTCCTGGTACATCCGCATCGGACTCATGTCGACCGTGTTGTAGTCGCGCCCGCCTTCCACCGCGCCGTACAGCGCGAAGTGCTTCACGGCCGTCATGATGCGGCCGGCGGGCACTGGCAAGGTGCCGCCCTGGAAGCCCTTGACCGCGGCCTTGGCGATCTCGGACACCAGGTAGGGGTCTTCGCCGAAGCCCTCCGAGGTGCGGCCCCAGCGCGGGTCGCGCGCGATGTCGACCATCGGCGCGAAGGTCATGTCGATCGAGTCGGCGCTGGCTTCGCGGGCAGCGGTACGCGCCATCACGTCGACCGCGCCCAGGTCCCAGCTCGACGCCAGCCCGAGGCCGATCGGAAAGGTGGTGCGATGCCCGTGGATCACGTCATAGGCGTAGAACATCGGGATCTTCAGCCGGCTCTTCATGGCCGCGTCCTGCAGCCGGCGGTTGTCGGGGCGGTTGACCGAATTGAAGGTGCCGCCGACCCGGCCGGCCGCGATCTCGTCGGCCAGCTGCGCGATCGGCATCTCGGGGCCGATGCTGATCAAGCGGAGCTGGCCGATCTTCTCGTCCAGCGACATTCTTGAAATGAGGTCGGCGACCAAGGCCGTTTTGCTTTTCGGTGCGGCGGGCTGCGCCTGGGAGAAAGCCAGCGGGCTGGCCAGTCCGGCCGCCAGGGCCAGCACAAACGACATCTTCATTCAGTCTCTTTCATGGATTCGTCGCCGCGTGCGGCGATGCGTCTCGCGCACGGCCCCTCTCTCGAGGGGGAAGGCTTGTCTAGCCCTGGATGCTAAGCTAAGCCGATATTTGTCGACTCGGACAGATCCGAGATACGACAGGAAGTTTCCATAAGTTGATTCTCATGATTGCTCACGCCGCCCGCCGCCGGGGACCGAAGCCCGCGCTGCTGTCCCTGGCCTCCGCCGCCCTGCTGCTCTGGGCCTGCCAGGCCCAGGCCTTCTCGCTCGACGACGTCACGGCGCAGGCACGCACCCTGATGAACAAGCCCTACGTGGCGCCGGTGAACAACCTGCCGCCGGCTTTCAGCGACATGCAGTTCGCCGACTACCAGAAGATGCAGCCGCGCGCCGACCGCTTCGAATGGAAGGACCTGGACACGCCGTTCCGGCTGAACTTCTACCACCAGGGCATGCAGTTCAATTCGGCCGTGCGGATCAACGAGATCACCGCCGACGGCGTGCAGGAGATCAAGTACGACCCCGACCGCTTCGACTTCGGCGGCCTCGCCTTCGACCGCGGCGCGACCCAGGCATTGGGCTACGCCGGCTTCCGGGTGCTCTACCCGATCAACCAGCCCGACAAGCTCGACGAGATCGTGAGCTTCCTCGGCGCCAGCTATTTCCGCGTGATCGGCAAGGGCCAGGTGTACGGGCTGTCGAGCCGCGGGCTGGCGATCGACACCGCGCCGCCGGGCGGCGAGGAGTTTCCCAACTTCCGCGAATTCTGGATCCAGCGGCCGGCGCCGCAGGACCGCCAGCTGGTGATCTACGCGCTGCTCGACTCGCCGCGCGCCACCGGCGCCTACCAGTTCATCGTGACGCCCGGGGGCAAGGACGCGGTGGTCGACGTGCAGGCCAACATCTTCGTGCGCGGCGACATCAAGACGCTCGGCATCGCGCCATTGACCAGCATGTTCCTCTACGGGCCGAACCAGCAGTCGGACCTCAAGCGCGGCTTCAGGCCCGCGATCCATGATTCGAACGGCCTCGCGCTGCGCACCGGCAGCGGCGAATGGATCTGGCGGCCGCTCAACAACCCGCGCCAGCTCGCGATCAGCTCGTTCGAGATCGAGAACCCGAAAGGCTTCGGCCTGCTGCAGCGCGGCCGCGAGTTCTCGCGCTACGAAGACCTCAAGGACCGATACGACCTGCGCCCGAGCGCCTGGATCGAGCCGCAGGGCCAATGGGGCAAGGGCCGCGTCACGCTGATGGAAATCCCCACGCCGGACGAGACCAACGACAACATCGTGGCCTTCTGGACGCCTGACGCGCCCACCCGGCGCGGCCAGATGCTGCAGTTCGCCTACCGCATGCACTGGACCACCGACGAGCCGGCGCTGCACGATGCCGCCAACGCCTGGGTCCGCCAGACCTTCCACACCGACAGCGAGCAGCTGCAGGCCAACCTGATCCGCAAGCTCGACGGCAACAGCGCCTTCCTGATCGATTTCGAAGGCCCGGCGCTGGCCAGCCTGCCGCCCGGCACCGAGGTCAAGCCGCGGGTCAGCGTGGGCGACAACGCCGATCTGATCGACGTCGGCATCGAGCGCAACCCGGCGACCAAGGGCTGGCGCGTGTCGCTGCGAGTACGAGTGAAGAACCCGGCCCTGCCGGTCGAGATGCGGGCCGCCCTGGTGCAGGGCGACCTGCCGATCAGCGAGACCTGGAGCTACCAGCTGCCGCCGAATCCGCCGCCGGCGGCAGCAGCGCCGCCAGCGCCCGCGGCGACGCCCTGAGCGGCTCGCGGCCTCAGGCCAGCAGCTTGGCGCCGGTCTTGGCCTGGAGGGCGTCGAAGCTCACGCCGGGCGCGAGCTCGACCACCTTGAGGCCCTCGGGCGTGACGTCCATCACGGCCAGGTCGGTGATGATGCGGTCGACCACGCCGACCCCGGTCAGCGGCAGGCTGCACTTCTCGAGGATCTTGAGGTCCTCGGTGCCGTCCTTCTTGCGAGCAACGTGTTCCATCAGGATGATCACGCGCTTGACGCCGGCCACCAGGTCCATGGCACCGCCCATGCCCTTGACCATCTTGCCGGGGATCATCCAGTTGGCGAGATCGCCCTTCTCGCTGACCTGCATGGCGCCGAGGATCGACAGGTTGATCTTGCCGCCGCGGATCATCGCGAAGCTGTCGTGGCTGCCGAAGATGGCCGAGCCCGGCAAGGTGGTCACGGTCTGCTTGCCGGCGTTGATCAGGTCGGCGTCGACCTGGTCTTCGGTCGGAAAGGGGCCGATGCCGAGCATGCCGTTCTCGCTCTGCAGCCAGACTTCCTTGTCGCCGACGAAGTTCGCGACCAGGGTCGGGATGCCGATGCCGAGGTTGACGTAGAAGCCGTCTTCGAGTTCTTCTGCCGCGCGTGCGGCCATCTGGTCCTGGGTCCAGGGCATGTCAGGCTCCTTTGGTGTTCTTGATGGGCGCGGGGACTTCGCTGCCGGCGGCCGCTTGCGCGATCGCGGCCTGGGCCTCGACCTTGGCGGCGGCGGCATCGACCGAGGCGCTCACGGTGCGCTTCTCGATGCGCTTCTCGGGCGTGGCATTGAGCACGATGCGGTGCACGTAGATGCCCGGCAGGTGGATGTCGTCGGGCGCCAGCTCGCCGACCTCGACGATCTTCTCGACCTCGACGATGCAGATCTTGCCGGCCATCGCGGCGGCCGGGTTGAAGTTGCGCGCCGTCAGGCGGAAACGCAGGTTGCCGGACTTGTCGGCGACGTCGGCCTTGACCAGCGCCACGTCGGGCACCAGCGAGCGTTCCATGACGTAGGTCTCGCCATCGAACTCGCGCAGTTCCTTGCCTTCGGCGACCTGCGTGCCGACGCCGGTCTTGGTGAAGAAGGCCGGGATGCCGGCGCCGCCGGCGCGCAGCTTCTCGGCCAGCGTGCCCTGCGGCGTGAATTCGAGCTCGAGTTCGCCGGCCAGGTACTGGCGCTCGAACTCCTTGTTCTCGCCGACGTAGCTGGCGACCATTTTCTTGATCTGCCGGGTCTCGAGCAGCCTGCCGAGGCCGAAGCCGTCGACGCCGGCGTTGTTCGAGATGCAGGTCAGGTTCTTGACGCCCGAGTCGTGCAGCGCGTCGATCAGCGCCTCGGGGATGCCGCACAGGCCGAAGCCGCCGACGGCAAGGGTCTGGCCGTCGGCCACGACGCCCTTGAGCGCCGCGTCGGCGGAGGGATAGATCTTGTTCGCCATGGTTCCTCGCTGGGTGATGGGGATGGGGTTGAATCGGGTCGAAATCCGAACCCGGACGATACTACGTACTGGCATACGTAGTATTTCGTAATGGACACACCCGACACCGCGCTCGCCGCCATCGACTACCGGCTCGCCTTCGAGCAGGCGCCGGTCGGCATGGTGCTGTCGCGCCATCGGATCATCGTCGACTGCAACCTGCGTCTGTGCGAGATGTTCGGTGCCACGCGCGACGCGCTGGTCGGACAGTCGTTTCGAGTCCTGTACCCGAGCGTCGTCGAATTCGAGCGCATCGGCAAGCGCATGGAGCCGATTCTGAACGCCAGCGGCCGCTATGCCGACAACCGAATGATGAAGCGCCTGGGCGGCCTGCACGGTGCCTTTGCGGGCGAAACCTTCTGGTGCCACGTGAGCGGCCAGGCGCTCAACCGCGAGGCGCCGCACGAGGCCGGCATCTGGACCTTCGAGGACCTGGGCTCGCGGCGAGCCGCCAAGGCAGACCTGACGCCGCGCGAGCGCGAGGTCGCGGCGCAGCTGATGAAAGGGCTGACCTCGAAGGAGATCGGCCGGGCGCTGGCGATCAGCCACCGCACGGTCGAGATCCACCGCGCCCGGCTGATGCGCAAGTACACCGCGGCGACCACGGCCGAGCTGGTGCAGAAATTGATCGCTGGCTAGCGTCGGCGCCACACGATGAACCCGTACCACGACCCCGACAAGTCGCACCACCGCCCCAACGGCTTCCAGAACAACTACCTCGAGTTCGAGCCCAAGAGCCTGTCGGAGCTGCTGCGCTGGCGCCGCGAGGCGGCGCGCCTGCGCCTGCCGCCGCCGCCGCGGGCACCGACGCCGCGCGTCGCGCCCGAACTGGACTGGCTGCTTGCCAATGCACTCGCTGGTGCCGCGATGCAACCGGCCGTCACCTGGATCGGCCACGCGACGGCGATGGTCCAGATGGGCGGATTGACCCTGCTGACCGATCCAATGTTTTCACAGCGCGCCTCCCCGCTGCCGCTGCTCGGCCCGCGGCGCCATGCGGCCCCGGGCCTTGCGCTGGCCGACCTGCCGCACGTCGACCTGGTGCTGGTCTCGCACAACCACTACGACCACCTCGACGCGGCCTCGGTGGTGGCACTGAACCGGCAGCCGGGCGGCCCGCCGCTGTTCGTCGTGCCGCTGGGCCTCAAGGATTGGCTGGCGGCCCGCGGCATCACGCGCTCGATCGAACTCGACTGGTGGGACCGCCAGCGCCTCGAAGGCCCGCGGGGCCCGGTCGAGGTGGCCCTGGTGCCGGCCCAGCACTGGTCCTCGCGCAGCCCGCGCGACGCCATGGCCACGCTGTGGGGCGGCTTCGCCGTGCTGGCGCCCGACTGCCACCTGCTGTTCACGGGCGACACCGGCTACTCGCGCGACTTCGGCGACATCCGCCAGCACTTCAGCGACCGGCAGACCCTGACCCAGGGCGGCGGCTTCGATCTGGCGCTGATCCCGATCGGCGCCTATGCGCCGCGGTGGTTCATGCGCGATCAGCACGTGGATGTGGGAGAAGCCTTGCGGATCCACGCCGACCTCGGCGCCAAGCGCTCGCTCGGCATCCACTGGGGCGTGTTCCAGCTGACCGACGAGGCGCTGGACGAACCGCCGCGCAAGCTGGCGGAACTGCGCGAGCTCAGAGGGCTGGCGGAAGAGGAATTCTTCGTCACCGCGATCGGCGAGACGCGCCGGCTGCCGCCGCGCCGCGCGTTCAACCCGCTTTCCGAAACGTGAGGTTGATGCGCGAGGCGCCGAGCATCGGGTGCTCGCCCTCCTTCAGCGGCAGCACGCCGTGGAAATTGAGTCGGGCCGGCCCGCCCCACACCACGACGTCGCCGTGGGCGAGCGGCACGCGCCGCGGCCTGTCGCTGCGCGTCGAGCCGCCGAACTGGAACACCGCAGGAAGGCCGAGCGACACCGAGACGATCGGCTGGCCCAGATCGCGCTCGTCGCGGTCCTGGTGCAGCGACAAGCGGGTGCCGGGCAGGTAGCGATTGACGAGGCAGGCATCGGGCACGAAGCCGTCGAAGCCGGCCTCCGCGGCCGCCTGCGCCGCCAGCGCGGCAAAGGCGGCCGGCATCGAAGGCCAGGCCCGCCCGCTGTCGGGATCGATCGGGTCATAGCGGTAGCCGGTGCGATCGCTGACCCAGCCCAGCGCACCGCAGTTGCTCATCGCGACCGACATCGTGAAGCCGCCCGGGGTCACGAGATGGCGAAACGGCGCCCGCGCGGTCACGGCCTGCACGGCCGCGAGCAGGGCCGCATCGTGCCGGCACGCGAAGCGCCGCAGCACGACCGCGCCGGGCGCCAGCGGCTCCATCGACGGCGCATCGGGTTCGAACAGGTCCAGGGTCATTCAGGTGGCGTCGTGGAAGATGATGCCCAGCGTGTGCCGGCGGCCTGACTTCACGAGGCTGACGCCGTGGCGCAGGTTGACCCGATAGGCGCCGCGCGTACCCTGCACCGGGCGGTGATGCACCGCGATCACCGCGGCGTCGCCCTGCCGCAGCGGCAGCACCATCGGCCGCGACTGCATGCGCGGACG
>Ga0182007_10000918_pt1 | contig 16302 bp, 15 predicted proteins | sample Sormic07211113_1_FD_123023 | JGI IMG/M metagenome (GOLD analysis project Ga0182007, IMG submission 123023) | Rhizosphere microbial communities from Sorghum bicolor, Mead, Nebraska, USA - 072115-113_1 MetaG | ecosystem: Host-associated > Plants > Roots > Rhizosphere | place: USA: Nebraska... | reverse complement strand
GGTCTGAGATTGCGCACCGCGGCAGCCATCGGCCGCGTTTACGAACTGTGGCCGTTCCTGGCGGATTCCGATTCTCACGCCGTCCTCGAACTGGCGGTCGCCCGGACCGCCGACCACTTTCGAACCGCTCTCGGCCCCGCCGGCCCTTCACTGGCGCTGCCCACGGCTGCCGCCGAACTCCCTGCTGCTGCCGTGTCCGGGCCCGCACTTCAAGAAGTCCAGGAGCAGCTCACGGCGCTGATGCGAGAGATGGCTGCGGTGCGGCGGGAGCTGGCCCAGTTTTCGGCATTGCGCAACAACCTCATCACCAAGCTGGATGATGTGGTGGCGCGCGCCAAGGATGCCTTCGGCGGCGGCGGCCAGCCATCGGCGGCCGGATTCGATCCGCTCGCCGAAGCTCGGCGTGACCGCGACATGGGCCTCATGAAATCGACGTTGTCAGAAATTCTTGCGACGCTCGAGCGTATTGAGAGGGGACGAGGCTGAATCGCCAAGGGGGTAGTTTCAAACTACCCCCTTCACCGTCCACTACCGGCCGCACATAAAAAAGGGGGGTGGTTTGAAACCACCCCCCTTTCGTCCTGCCTGAATCAGCCTTCAAATCGAATCGACAAATCCTTGCATCGCCTTGATCAGCGCCTTCTGCTGATCATCCGACAGCTTGATCGACAGCCTGATCGAAGGACGCCCGATGGCATCGAACCTCAGCGAGCCCACCTTTTGCCCGCCCACCTTCAACGCGTGGCTCGCCTGAACCGGCAACGGGGCGGCCTCGGGCACCACCGACGGCGGTGAAACAAGGCGCGCAAAAACACTCTTCGCCGGCAAGGCTGTCTTTTCAGTCGACAACGCCTGCGCCCGTGCCAACACGCCCGACTCGTCCTCAGTCATGGCCTTGCCCAGGTCCGTTGCCCATGCCAGCTGGATCGACTGCGGCGTGGGAAAGGCCGCGATCACCGCGGCGGGCAGTCTGGCCAACGCGATCGCCTTTCCGAGGTTGCTGATGTCCACCCCGAGCGCGGCCGCCATCTGACGGTTCGACGGATAAATGCCCTTCTCGAGCGCACGCAGATAGGTCATTCCCTGCTCCCAGGGTGACGGATCCGCCCTGCCCCGATTCTCGCGATCCATTTCCTCGATCAAGGCCCGGTCGTCCAGGTTCTCGACCACCGCCCAGACCGGCAAGCCGATCTGGCGGCAGGCCTCGTAGCGCCGATGTCCGAACACCAGCTCATAGTGCGGACCGTCGCCCGGGTTCGCGATCGCGCGAACCTTGATGGGCTGCGAGTTGCGTCCCGCCTCCTGGATCTCACGCTTGAAATCCTCGAACAGCTTCCCCTCGAACGCGGACGCATGCCGGTTGGCGAACTCGCTGCGCGCGATGTCCGCGGTGTCGATCAGGCGTGCCGGCAAGGCACCGTCCCAGCTGCGCAGTTCGTCGCGAACTTCGCTCAGGCGCCCTTCCAGCTCGTCGACCTGTGCCGCCCGGGCCCGCAGTTCGTCGTTCTGGCGCAGCAGGTCCGAACGCTGGTCGTTGGCGAAGGCCATCATCGCGCCAGGCGCTGTCTTGGGTTTCGCGAGCTCCGGGTTGGGCTGCGAACTCGGCATGATCGATGCGAAGTCGATCTTGGAGGCTTTGTCTTTCAATCCCATGTCAAACCGCCGTTTCCAGTACTTGACGCTCCGCCACCTGGCGGGCCCAGACCGCTTCGATCTGCTGCTCGATCAACTCGCACATCCTGTCGTAGGCCACCCTTGCCCGTGAAAAGGTCTTGGAATTCACCGAGCCACGCGGCAGGTCGTAGACGGTTCCGAACTCGGCGCTCGCCGTGGCGGCCACCGCCGTCTTTGGAATCTCGATCGGCAACACCTTGTCGCCGTAGCCCTCGAGCACCCACTGCCGCACCACCGAGCTGGCCGTGTCGGAGGCTTCGACGCGCGACAGCAGCACATCGATGAACTCGAAGCTCTTGTCCTTGCCGCGGCTGCGCACCAGCTGGTTGCACAGGTCCGAGAACAGATCCCAGAACTGCGCCGAACTCGCGAAGTCCAGTGCCGAAGGCGGCAAAGGCATGATCACGCCATCGGCGGCCATCAGCGCGTTGATGGTGACGTAGCTCAGCGAAGGCGGGGTGTCGATCACGATGACGTCGTACTCTTCACGCGGAAGATCGAGGCCGCGGTCGAGCACGCGCCAGAACTCGAAACCCGGGTCTCGCGCCTGGCGTGCTGGCAAATGGAATTCCGCTCCGTAGAGAAGGGGCGCGGCGCACACCAGGTCGATATTGGGCCAGTAGGTGGGGCGCACGGCGTATTGGAGGTTTTCCTGGTCGCCGGTGAACAGCGACATCGCCGTGTGCTCGGTCTCGACCTCCGCGTCCGGCAGCACGCCGAACAAGGTCGTGGCAGAGCCCTGGGGATCGAGGTCTACCAGCAGCACGCGGTGTCCACGCATCGACAGGCCCTGGGCCAGGGTCACCGCCGAGGTCGTCTTGGCCACGCCGCCCTTGAAGTTGGCCACCGTGATGGTGATGCCGGCCGCGCCTTCCGGCCGCAGGTGCTCAGCACGCAGTTCGCGGGCCCAGCTCTGGGCCTCCGCCATGGACCACTCGCGGCTGTTGCCATGGATTTCGCCGGCCGGGAGGTCACCGCGTGTCAGGCGGTAGGAGATCTTCGATTTGTCGACACCGCACAGGTCCGCCAGCTGCACCGCCTTCAGCGTGGGCGCAGACTTCACGGCGGTGGGAGCCAGCATGGCGGACCGGATCCGGTCCATCATGCCGGCGATCTTGTGGGCTTGCTGCTCGATATCCTCCAGGTTTTGACGTCGAATGGTTTGCTTGATGTCCACGGGATCTGCCTTGAAAGTTGGAGTGTCTTGCGATTATGCAGGGCACACGCGAAAAAACGAAGAAACGTCGATCCATCACCTGAAGTGATGGCCCTCTTCTGCGGTTTTTGGCCTTTTCCTAAGCTCTCTCGGGAGATTAAGAAAGGAACTTCAATAAATTCAAGAGATTAAGCCCGTCGAAACTTCGATTTTCTTCAATTAAATCAACAGCTTACGCGTGTTCTGACGGTACGAATGTCCAGACTTTAATCGCTTGCGTCCGGCTCCTGATCGGATCCGTCCAGCCTTCCATCGCCAACTGTCCGGGTCGACATCGGTGCCTTCGTGCACCTTGTCCACAGCCCGATTCGGCCGGTTCCGCACCAGCTTGACGCCAACGTCCAGGTTTTAAGCGCCATTTTGAGGCTCATTCCGGGCCCTTCGGAAGCGCTGGACGCGCCAATGTCCGGCTTTTAATCGGGGAACGAAGAGGACCCGGGCGGCCCGTTGTCGCCAACCGTCCAGCTTTTAATCGGATCTCCTGCGCCTGCCCCCGGCACAAATGTCCAGGTTTTGCTCGGGCCGCTGTACCTCATTCCGCACGGGGTTGTGTCCAAACGGCGTTGGACATAACATTGACCCCGCTATGAGCCAACAGATCGCGGGAAATCCGGGCGACAAGCCAGTCATGAGCCACGCCGTCGACGACGTGCTGGAGCTCAGGAAGCCGCACGAGATGATCGTGATGATGCCGCGCTCGGCCCGCGTAACCCTGACCGGTCGCCGCATCTACAGCGCGCTGCTGCAGGTGGCGCAGACGCGGCTGGTCGCCTTGCCCGGCATGCCCGCGGCCGACTTCATGTTCGAGGCCCCGCTGGCAGCCATCCTGCGCACCACCGGCTCCAGCGGCAGCGAGCGCACCGCCGCCAAGAAGTACCTGATCGAGATGCGCAGCCTGGAGGTCGACTGGGAGTCGACCGCGCCGGGCGACGGCGTCAAGTGGCGCGGCTTTTCGATGCTGTCCGAAGTCGCGCTGGAGCTCAGGCGTGGCGAGAACTGGGTCAGCTGGTCCTATCCGCCGACCATCATGGCAGCGCTTCGGGATCCGCAGCGCTGGGCCCGCATCGACCTCGACGTGCTGGCCAAGCTGGGCTCCTACACCGCCGTGGCGCTCTACGAGATCTGCGCCCGCTACCGGGAGAATCCGAGCGGGGTCACCAGCCGCAAGCCCGTGACCTGGTGGGTCGACGCGCTCAGCAACGGGCCTGGGCCCGAGCGGCGCGAATGGCGCAAGTTCAAGAACGAGCGGGTCAAGGACGCGGTGATCGAGATCAACGCCGAGACCGATCTCGAGATCGACCTGATCGAGCATAAGCAGGGCAGGGTGATCACCGAGGTCCAGTTCGCGGTGCGCAAGAAGCGGCAGGCGCCGCTGCAGCGGCCGCTCACCGGCGAGCCGGTCGACGCCACCCTGGTGCTGCGGGCCGAAACGCTGGGCATCCGCGAGATCAAGCTGGAAGGGCTGCTGAAGGAATTCGGCGACGAGCGCGTGCGGGCCCAGATCGAGGTGCTCGAGCGGCGCGCCGCCAACAAATCGCTGCGCACCATCGAGAACGCCTTCTCGTACCTGCGCTCGCTGCTGCGCAACGAGCCCGCCACCGAAGGCGCCGCCGACCCTCGCGCCGCCGTCCCGCCGGTGGTGCTGCAGCCGGTGCCGGAAACCCCCGCGCCGGCGCCCAGTCTCGAAGGCGCGAACTGGCTGCGCGAGCAGATCGAGGCGATGAAGAAGGAGGTCGCGGCGCTTGAGCCGGCGCAGCTCAAGCGCTGGGTCGACCAGGCGCTGCAGGACCTGGCGCGCAAGGGGGCGCTGAACGCTGTGATCAGCCGGCGCGCGGCCCAGGGCGACGTCCTGCACGGCTTGCTGGGTTCGGCCGTGGTGTACGCCTATGCCGACGCCACCTACGGGCCGGACTGGAAAGTCGACCGGCAATTGTTCGACGCGGTGCAGTAGCCCCGCAGGGCGCTTATGCCCAGGGCATATAAGCAGCCTTCTATTGCGTCGTTCCCCTCGGTGCAGCGAGCCGCGATACTTGCGGACTTTGCGGAGCCGCTGCATCCGCCTGCCACGCAGGCCGTGCCGGCCGATCCCGTCCATGACTTCCTCTTCCCCGGCCGAGGCCCAGCCCCGGCCCCCCCTGATCCGACTCGAGTCGGTGCAGAAATCATTCACCTTGCCCGACGGCGCCGTCTTCGATGCCGTGCGATCGCTGTCGCTCGACATCCATGAAGGCGACGTCTTCGGCCTGATCGGCAAGAGCGGCGCCGGCAAGTCGACCCTGCTGCGGCTGATCAACCTGCTCGAACGCCCCGATGCCGGCAAGGTGCTGGTCGGCGGCCGCGACCTGACCACCCTGTCGCGCCGCGAGCTGCGCGACACGCGGCAGAACATCGGCATGATCTTCCAGCAGTTCAACCTGATCCAGAATGCGACCGTCTTCGACAACGTCGCCTTCCCGCTGAAGATCCACGGCCGCCATTCGCGCGCCGAGATCGAGGCCCGCGTGCGCGAGTGCCTCGAACTGGTCGGCTTGGGCGAGAAGATTCGCAGTTACCCGGCCCAGCTCTCGGGCGGCCAGAAGCAGCGGGTGGCGATCGCGCGTGCGCTGGCGCCGCGGCCGCAGGTGCTGTTGTGCGACGAGCCCACCTCGGCACTCGACAGTGAGACCACGCGCGCGCTCCTCGAGACGCTGCGCGACATCAACCTGAAACTCGGCGTGACCATCGTCATCGTCACCCACGAGCTGTCGGTGGTCGAGGTGCTGTGCCGCCAGGTTGCGATCCTCGAGCAGGGCCGCCTGGTCGAGCAGTTCGAGGTCGATTCGCCGGCCGCCGAACGCGCCACCGCGCTCGGCCGCGAGATCGACGCCCTGGTGCGCCGGCGCGAGCGCGATGCGCGCGAAGCGCTCGCCGCCCAGGCGCTTTCATCCCTCCAACGCCAGCAAGCAGGCACGCAGGAGCTGGCCCATGCCTGAGAACATCGCCGCCATCCTGCCCGAGCTGGGGATCGCCATTGCCCAGACTTTCATGATGCTGGGCATCGGCCTCACGGCCGCGCTCCTGATCGGCGGCCCGCTCGGCGTGCTGCTCTTCCTGCTCGGCCCCGGACAGTCGCTCGAGAACAAGCCCGCCTTCCTGATCCTCAACTGGATCGTGAACACGGTGCGTTCCTTCCCGTTCATCATCCTGCTGGTGGCGCTGGTGCCCTTCACGCGGGTGATCGCGGGCACCTCGATCGGGCCGCTGGCGGCCGCCGTGCCGTTGTCGGTGGCGGCCATCCCCTACCTCGCGCGGCTGGTCGACCAGTGCCTGCGCGAAGTGCCGCGCGGCGTCATCGAGGCCGCCCATGCGATGGGCGCCTCCGAGCTGCAGATCATCTGGCGCGTGCTGATCGTCGAGGCCCGCTCGGGCCTGGTGCTGGCCTTCACCGTGCTTGCCGTGAGCTTCCTGTCCTATTCGGCGATCGCCGGCGTGGTGGGCGGCGGCGGCATCGGCGACCTGGCGATCCGCTACGGCTACTACCGCTTCCAGACCGACGTCATGGTGCTCACCGTGGCGCTGCTCGTGGCGCTGGTGCAGATCATCCAGTTCGTCGGCAACACTGCCGCCCGTCGCCTGGACAAACGCTGACCCTGGCGCAGCCGATTCCGATTTCCAACCGTGACCGTTCCCATGAAAACATCTCTCGTCCGCCGTTCCGTCCTCGCTCTGTCGGTGCTCGCCCTGTCGCTCGGCGGCCTTTCGCTCGAGGCCCACGCCCAGGCCGCCGCCAAGAAAGACCTGGTGATCGGCGGCACCGCCGGCTCCAACGTCGACCAGCTCAAGGCCGGCATCGTGCCCCTGCTCGAAAAGAAGGGCTACAAGGTCAAGCTGGTCGAGTTCAACGACTACGTGCAGCCGAATCTCGCCCTGGCGCAGGGCTCGCTGGATGCCAACTTCTTCCAGCACCGCGTCTATCTGCAGAAGTTCGCAGCCGACCAGAAGCTCGACATCGTCGAGCTGGTGCAGGGCCCGATCGCGCCGCTGGGCGTCTACTCGACCAAGCGCAAGACACTGGCCGAACTCAAGGACGGCGACCGCTTCACGATCCCCAACGACCCGAGCAACCTGGCGCGCGCGTTGGTGCTGCTGGAGCAGAACAAGCTGATCACGCTGAAGCCGGGCATCGACGCGCTGCGCGCCACCGAGAAGGACATCGCCGAGAACCCGCGCAAGCTGAAGTTCATTCCGCTCGAGGCGGCCCAGCTGCCGCGCTCGCTGGGCGACACCGAGTACGCGATCATCAACGGCAACTTCGCGATGTCCTCTGGGCTGAAGCTGACCGAAGCCGTGGTGCTCGAGAAGACGCCCGACCACTATCTGAACGTGGTCGCCGTGAAGCGTGCCGACAAGGACACGCCGTGGGCCAAGGACATCGTCGAGGCCTATCACTCGAAGGACTTCCGCGCGGTCGTCGACAGCAAGTTCCCGGGGTACGCGAAGCCGGCCTTCCTGCAGTAGGACGGAAAAGGGCCGCGCAGGCCTCCCTGCGCCAACTCGGCAGGCGGCCCCTTATCGGAAATTATCGAATGGCTATAATTATTCAGATTCGATAAAACTGGATAATTCTCATGGCGATCTTCCGGCGTCCTGCGCTGGCCGTCCAGATGGCCGGTCAGCTGTTGCGGCCCGGCGTCCTGGACGAGGGTCTGCGTTCCGGCTTGTTCCTTTCCGGCCTGCGCCGCACGGGCAAGACGACCTTCCTGCTGAATGACCTGATCCCTGCGCTGGAAGAGGCCGGCGCACTCGTGATCTACGTCGATCTCTGGGCCGATACCCAGACCAGCCCGGCCGTTCTGGTCCAGGCCGCGATCCGGAAAACGCTGACCGAACTGCAGACACCCGCGTCCTCGGTGCTGCAAAAGCTCAAGCGCATCAGCGGCGTCGACCTGGGCGCATTCACCTTCAAGTTCGGCTTCAAGCTCGACAGCCTGGGCGCCCAGGGCGGGCCGACGCTGGCGCAGGCACTGACCGAGGTCGTCGACCAGGCGAAGACGGATGTCGTCCTGATCGTGGACGAGGTGCAGCACGCGATCACCTCCGAGGATGGCAACCAGATGCTGCTGGCGCTGAAGGCGGCGCGCGACGCCATCAATCCGCGCCCAGCCACGCCCGGCCACTTCCTCTTCATCGGAACGGGCTCGCACCGCGCGCTGGTGAATGAACTGACGGCAAGGCGCAACCAGGCGTTCGCGGGCGCCACGTCGGTGGCCTATCCCGTGCTGGAGACCGACTACGTCGAGCACTTGCTGCAGCGGCTCGCCGGAGAAGGCGCGGGCGCACTGCCTTCCCTGGCGATCGCCAACCAGAGCTTCAAGACCCTGGGAAACCGCCCGGAAGAAATGATCAAGGCCCTGGGCCAGCTGCGGCGGCACTTGCCGCCCGGCGGCGATCCGGATGCCTACCTGCCGGTGATTGCCGCAACCCTCCGGTCCACCGCCGCCGACATCGAACTGGCGAAAGTGGAGCAACTCGGCGGACTCGCCACGGCCATCTTCGAGCGCATCGCCTCGACCCATGGAGATGCCCGTGGCGTGTTCTCGGCCGAGGCCGCCGCCGCGTATTCCAAAGCCGTGGGACGCGAGGTGCGGGTCGAGGAAACGCAGCCCGTGGTCAACGAACTCCTCGCGGCGAACCTGATCATGCGCAAGGGCCATGGCCTGTACGGCGTGACGGATCCCTTCGTGCAGCAGATCTGGCGAGAAAAGAAGGCATTCGAGGCCAAGATCGGGTAACGAGGCATGATCACGGCCATGCGCACCATCGGCCTCATCGGCGGCATGAGCTGGGAGTCCAGCGCCGAGTACTACCGTCTCGTCAATCAGCGGGTGCGCGAGCGCCTGGGGCCGCTGCGCTCGGCGCAGCTGCTGATGCACAGCGTCGACTTCGGGCCGATCGAGCGGGCCCAGCACGAGGGCCGATGGGACGATGCCGGCGCCATCCTCGAAGACGCCGCGCGCCGGCTCCACGCCGGCGGGGCGGACTGCATCGTGCTGTGCACCAACACCATGCACAAGCTGGCCGATCGCATCGAGGCGGCGACGCCGCTGCCCTTTCTCCATATCGCCGATCCGGTCGGCCGCGCGGCGGCCCGCGCGGGCGTGCGCCGCGTGGGCCTGCTCGGCACTGCGTTCACGATGGAGCAGGGCTTCATGAAGGACCGGCTCGCGCAGCGGCATGGCCTGGAGGTGCTGGTCCCGGGCGCCGATGATCGTGCCGAGGTCCACCGGATCATCTACGACGAACTGTGCGTCGGCATCGTCGACGGCGCCTCGCGCGAGCGCTACCGCCGCGTCATCGGCGCTCTGCAGGCCGGCGGCGCCGAGGCCTTCGTGCTCGGATGCACCGAGATCTCGCTGCTCGTCAAGGACGAGGACAGCGCGCTGCCGCTGCTCGACAGCACGGCTTTGCATGCCGCTGCGGCGGTCGACTTCGCTCTCGCGGAGCTGCGACACACACAGTGATCTAGTCCGCTTTGATGTTGTTGCTCTGGATCACTTTGCGGTAGAGCGCGTACTGGTCTTTCAGCGCGGCGGCGAATTCGGCCGGCGTGCTGCCGCGCAGGGTCATGCCCTGGGCCACCAGCTGCTTGCGGGTCTCGGGATCGTCGAGCGATACCTTCATCGCGTCGTAGAGCCGGTCGACGATCGGCTTGGGCGTGCCCTTGGGTGCCACGATCGCGAACCAAGAGTTGAAGAAGAAATCGGGCAGGCCCGATTCGCTGACGGTCGGCACGCCGGGGTATTGCGCCAGGCGCTGCGGCGTCGACACCGCCAGCAGACGCAGCTTGCCGGCGGCGATCAGCGAGGTGACCGTGCCCAGGCCCTGGAAGGCGGCGTCGACCTCGCCGCCGGCGACTGCGATGGCGGCCGGCGTCGCGCCCTTGTAGGGCACGTGAGTCACGTCGATGCCCGCACGGCCGGCGAACAGGGCCATCGCCAGATGCTGCGGGCTGCCGCTGCCGCCGGAGCCATAGTTGAGCCTGGCCGGACGCGCCTTCGCCGCGTTGATGAAATCGGCGACCGTCTGGTAGGGCGAATCGGCCTTCACGACCAGGCCCCATTCGATCGTGCCGACCAGCGAGACCGGGGCGAAGTCGGCCAGCGGGTCCCAGCTGGTCTTGTAGATGTTGGGCACCATCGTCAGCACGCTGTCGTTGAAGCCGCCGACGGTGTAGCCGTCGGGCGCGGCCTTGGCGACGCGCTCGGCGCCGATCAGCCCCGCCGACCCCGGAATGTTCTCCAGGTAGAACGACTGCCCCAGTTCGCTGCCCATGCGCTGCGTCAGCACCCGCGCCCCGTTGTCGACGGCGCTGCCCGCGGCCAGCGGGATGATCATGTGGATGCCCTTGGCGGGGTAGGCGGTCTGCGCCGGCGCGGCGGCCGCGGCGGCCAGGCCCGCTGCGAGGATCAGGTGCTTGAGGAAGGCTGTCATGGCGGGGTCTCCTTGTGGTTCTTGTCCGTCAGGCCGGCCCCGGCGGTTCCGGCAGCCGCTCGAGCGCCTCGATGCCCAGCCGTTCGGCCAGCCGGTCGAGGTCTTCGGCCAGAGCGGCCGGCAGCGGGACGCCGTCGCGACCATAGGCTTCGCGCTTGCCGTGGCTCTGCTCGCCTGGCAGCCAGATGCGCTCCACGCCGGGCAGGCGCTCGCTCTGGCGGATGTCGCGCACCAGCGCGTCGACCGCGGCCTTGAAGGGCGCCGCCCCGCCGAAGGCCGCGAGGTCGATCACCAGGATCGCCTGGCCGGTGTTGGTCGGCGTGCGGTCGTCGGCGTTGAAGTCCACCAGTTCGCGGCCCATGGCCGCGCCGTGCAGCGTGCCGGCCAGGAGTCCCACGATGAGCGCCAGGCCATAGCCCTTGTGGCCGCCGATCGGCAGCAGGAAGCCTTCGCCGGCGCGCTTCGGGTCGGTCAGCGGCCGGCCCTCGCGGTCGATCATCCAGCCTTCGGGCATAGCCTCGCCGCGCTTGGCCTTGGCCTTGACCTTGCCGTAGGCGGCCACGGTGGTGGCCATGTCGAGCACCACCGCGGGTTCGTCCCCGGCCGGGATGCCGGCGGCGATCGGATTGGTCGACAACAGCATCTCCATGCCGCCCCAGGGCGTCATGTGGTTGGCATTGCCGACCGCGAAGTAGAGCCCGATCATGTCGTGCGCCAGCGGCATGCGCGCGTAGAGCGATGCCGGTCCGGCATGGTTGCTGGCACGCGTGCCGACCCAGGCGACACCGGCGCTGCGCGCCTTCTCGATCGCGATCTGCACCGCGCGCGACACCACCAGGTGGCCCATGCCGTTGTCGCCGTCGACCACCGCCATGGCGGCCCGCTCTTCGACCACGCGGATGTCGGGCCGGATGTTGATGCCGCCCGCCTCGATGCGCTGCACGTATTGCGGCAGCCGGATCACGCCGTGGCCGTCGGAGCCTTGCAGGTCGGCATCGGCCATGAGGCGTGCGACGCTGGCGGCGTCTTCGTCCGGCAGGCCGACGCGGCGCAGCGCGGCGGCGATGAAACGGCGCAGGCTCTCGCCCGGCGCCCGGAGGGTGCTCTGTCCAGTGATCGGCATGCGGCGGGTCGGCCCGCCGTGGCCGGCGCGCCGAATGTCTCCTGTTCTCGAATGCAGGGCAGTCTAGGAAGCGCGGCGCCGCCGGTCCAATGCCGATTCGGTCGCGAGCCATATCATATTGATATGCAAGAACTTGCGGCCGTCTGCGCCGCCGACCCCTCGTGAACCTGCGTACCCTGCGCTATTTCGTGGCCATCGCCGATGCCGGGAGCTTCACCGCGGCGGCGGCGGCGCTGTCGGTGGCGCAGCCCGCGCTGACTCGACAGGTGCGCGACCTGGAAGCCGAACTGGGCGTGCAGCTGCTCCAGCGCGGGGCGCGCGGCGTGCGGCTGACGCAGGGCGGCGCCACCCTCTACGAATCGGCACGCCGGATGCTGGCCGAGGCGGCGCGGGTGCGCCTGCAGCTGGGCGGCGATGGCGCCGCGCCCGATAGCACCGTGGTGCTGGGCGTCTCGCCCACGCTCACGCGGGTTCTCCTGCCCGGGGTGTTCGAGCGCTGCCACCGCCACCTGGCGGGCGTGCGGCTGGCGGTGCGCGAGGCCTTCACGCCCCAGCTGGTGGAAGGGCTGGAGCGCGGCCATGTCGACATGGCGGTGGTCACCAATCCGCAGCCGCATCGCGCGCTCGCCTTCGAGCCACTGCTGGCCGAGCCTTTCGCGCTGATCACGCCGGCTTCGCGCGGCATGCCGCCGGTGGTGCCGCTGTCGTCGCTGGCCCGGGTGCCGCTGCTGATGACCCGCCTGCATCGCGGCATCGTCGAAGCCAGTCTGGCGCCGCTCGGTGGCCGGCTCAACGTGGAGGCCGAGTTCGACTCGGTCGATGCCATCCGCGAACTGGTGCTGCAGGGCCGGTGGGCCACCTTGATGCCGGTGTCGGTGTTCAAGGAGCCGCGCGCCGGCACGGTGAGGCTGTCGGAGATCTCGGGCGCCCAGCTGCACCGCATGCTGGTGCTGGCCACGCGGGTCGAGCAGGCGCAGAGTCCGGCGCTCGCCGTCGTGCGCGACCTGGTGCGCGCCGAAGCCGCCAGGCTGGCCGCCGTCGGCGTGTTCAGCTTCGGCGCCGGCGTGGCCTGACCGGATCGGCACCAAAGCGCCTTGCGTTTCGATACAAGCGGTGTCCCTAGAATCGGCGGCCACGAGTAGAACGGAGCTTCCCTTTGCGCATTGCCACCTTCGCCCTTGCAGCCCTCGCGGCCGCGGCCACCCTGCCGGCGTTCGCGCAGGTCAACATCAACATCAACGTTCCCGGCCTGGTGCAGGTGGCACCGCCGCCGCCGCGCTACGAAGTCATGCCCGGACCGCGTCCGGGCCAGGTCTGGGTGCCGGGCCGCTGGGTCTGGAACGAGCGCGACTATGTGTGGCAGGGTGGACGTTGGGAGCGCGACCGGCCCGACTACGTCTATGCGCCCGGCCGCTGGGTCCAGGCGGGCGGCGGCTGGCGCTGGGTCGATGACCAGTGGAAGCCCGGCAAGCCGCCGAAGCACGGCAAGCACGGTCGGGGGCATGACCACGACCATGACGACGACGGCTACCACTGTCCCCCCGGCCAAGCCAAGAAGGGCCGCTGCTAGCCAGGGGCTTCAGCCGCGCTGCAATCGCTTGAGCGCGGCGCGATAGATCCGGTAGACGGGCCCGATGCTGTCGAGCGCGATGCGCTCGCCGGCGGCGTGGATGTTCTCGCCGCGCAGGCCGAAGCCGCACAGGGCGGGCACGCCCAGGCCATGCAGATAGTTCCCGATGTTCGATGGTCCGGCCACGCGGGTCGGCAGGTCGATGCCCAACTCGGCGCGGCCCGCTTCGCGCAGCGCCGCGACCATCGGGTCGGCATCGGGCACGCGGTAGGCGGGCCAGCCGGCGAACCACTCGATGGCGGTGGCGGCCGCGCCGGCATGGTCCGCGTCCTGCCGTTCGATCGTGGCCCGCACCAGCGCGCGCGCCTGCGCGTCGGTGAAACCGGGCGTCAGCCGCAGGTCGATCCGCAATTCGCAGCGATCGGGCACCTGGGTGTAGCCGCCGTCGCCGGCCTGGATGCCGGTCAGCGTGAGCCGGGGCGCGAGGCCGAAGGCCGGATCGGCCGGCGGCAGCGGCGCGGATTCGAGCGCGCTCGCCAGCGCCATGGCCCGCGTGATGGCGTTCAAGCCGCGCCGGCGGGTGGCGCCGGCGTGGGCGGCGATGCCGTGCACCGCCAGCCTGGCGCGCAGGAAGCCGCGGCCGCCGGTGACGATCCTGTCCATCCCCGGGTAGCCGATGATGACGCCGTCCGGCCTCGGCGCGGGCCCGTTCCCCAGCGGAGGATCGAAGAAGGCGCGGGCGCCGCCGAAGCGCCCGGAATGCTCGTCGAGATCGAGCAGCAGGCCGAGCCGGCCGGCGAACCCTTCGCGCGCTGCGCCGAATTCCGCCAGCAGGTGCGCGAACAGGGCGGCGCCGCCCTTGGAGTCGGCGCTGCCGCGGCCGTGCAGCCAGCCGCCTTCGATGCGGGGATCGGTCGGCGGCCAGGTCCAGCTGGCGGCGTCACCGAAGCCCGCGGTGTCGAGCGTGGCGTCGAGCACGGTCCAGGGGCCGCCCGGCCGGGTCCCGGCGATCTCGGCATAGAGGCCCAGCGGCTCGCCGCCGGCACCCTGCAGCCGGCGACAGGCCAGCCCCCGGCTGCCGAGCCAGTCTTCCATGCAGCGCAGCACCGGCGCCGGCGTGTCGGTGCCGGCGCGGCTCGGCGTGCGCACCAGCGACTGGAGCAGGGCGACGATCGAGTCGGTGGGAACGGGCGGGCTTGCCATGCGCGGCTATTGTGGCGCCGGCGCCAGCAGGTGCTGCAGCATGCGGCGCGCCGGAAGCGGCAGCGCGTCGGCATCGCGCACGCAGGCCAGCAGGTGGCGGGCGGCCCAGGCCTCCGCGATCGGGATGGCCCGGATGCGCGGCAGCGAAGGCGAACGGTCGGCCGCGGCCTTCGGCACGATGCCCACACCGATGCCCTGCTCGACCATGCGGCAGACGGCCTCGAAGCTGCGCACCCGCACCCGGTAGGCCAGCCGCTTGCCGAGCCGGCGGGCGTGCAGGGCGACGTGGTGCTGCAGCGGGCTGCCTTCGGCCAGGCCGACGAAGCGGCAGTCGACCACCTCGGCCAGGACGACGCGCCGGCGCCGCGCCAGCGCATGACCGCGCGGCACCACCAGCACCAGGTCGTCGCGCCGGAACACGAAGTGCTGCAGGCCTTCGACGTCGACCACGTCGGAGACGATGCCGATGTCGCACAGCCCGGCGCGCAGCGCATCGACGATGTCGCTGCTGCCCTGTTCCTCGAGGTCGACCGAGATCTGCGGATGCTGCGCGAGGAAGGCGCCGAGCGCCTCGGGCAGGTGCTCGGTCATCGCCGAGCTGTTGCACGACAGCCGCACGTGCCCGCGCAGGCCGCCGCCGTACTCGCCGAGCTCGCCGCGCAGGCGCTCCATCTGCTGCAGCACCAGCCGGGCGTGGTGGGCCAGGGTGCGCCCCGCCTCGGTCGGCTGCGCGCCCAGGCGGGAGCGCAGCAACAGCGGCGTGCCGAGGTCGGCCTCCATGCCGAGCACGCGCTGGCTGGCGGAGGCCAGCGTCATGTGCGTGCGGGCCGCGCCGCCGGTGATGCTGCCGGTCTCGACGATGTGCTCGAACAGCCGCAGGTCGGTGAGGTCGAATCGCATGCCGGCAAGGTAGCACGCCGAGCCTCAGGCCGGGCCTGAGGCCGGCTCTGAAAGTTCCGCATTTGCAGGCCGCGCCCGGACCGCGACACTGGCCCGATGCTGGATTCCGATCTTTCCCTGTGGGCCCTGGTCTCGGCCGTCTTCGTGCTGGCGGGCCTCGTCAAGGGCGTCATCGGCCTCGGGCTGCCGACCTTGTCGATGGCGCTGCTGGCCATCTGGATGCCGCCGGCTGCCGCCGCCGCGCTGCTGATCGCGCCCTCGCTCGTGACCAACCTGTGGCAGCTCCAGCCCTGGTCCGGCGTCATGGCCATGCTGCGCCGCCTGGCCGGCATGCAGCTCGGCATCGTCGCCGGCACGCTGCTGGGCGCCTGGTGCTTCGGTGCCCCGGCCGGCTCGGGGGCGATGCTCGCGCTGGGGCTGGCGCTGGCCGGCTATGCGGCCTGGGGCCTGCTGGGGCGCTCGCTCGCCCTGCCCGCGCGGCACGAGGCATGGCTCGGCCCGGTCGTCGGCGCGCTCACCGGCGCCATCACGGCGCTGACCGGCGTGTTCGTGCTGCCGGCGGTGGTCTACCTGCAGGCGCTGCGGCTGCCGCGCGACGAACTGATCCAGGCGATGGGGCTCTCGTTCACCAGTTCGACCTTGGCGCTCGGCCTGGCGCTGGCCGGGCAGGGCGGCTACTCGTTGCCCGGGGCCGGCGCCTCGCTGGCGATGCTGGTGCCGGCGCTGGCCGGCATGGCGCTGGGCCAGCGGCTGCGCCAGCGGATTTCGACGACGGTGTTCAAGCGCTGCTTCTTCATCGGCCTGGCGCTGCTGGGGCTCTACATAGCGGGACGTGAATTGCTGCGTTGAGAATCCGGCGCGCCGACGCACAATCTAGCGCGCGGCGATGGGCCGCCGCCCGCGTGTGCGGCAAACAGGAGTACGCATGTCAATGGCACTGTTGTGGGACACCGCGGTCGCGACCCTGACATCGTCGCTCGCCACCCCGGCGGGCATCGTGGCCGCCTGTTCGGCGGCGGTGGCCGGGGCGCTGGTGGTGGTCAGCTCGTTCGTGAAGACCATGATTCCGCTGCGCTGCCTGGCGGTCGGGGGCAACCTGGGCTTTCTGCTCTACGGTGCGCTCCATCCCTCGCTGATCATGATGCT
>Ga0182007_10000917_pt1 | contig 16312 bp, 11 predicted proteins | sample Sormic07211113_1_FD_123023 | JGI IMG/M metagenome (GOLD analysis project Ga0182007, IMG submission 123023) | Rhizosphere microbial communities from Sorghum bicolor, Mead, Nebraska, USA - 072115-113_1 MetaG | ecosystem: Host-associated > Plants > Roots > Rhizosphere | place: USA: Nebraska... | reverse complement strand
GGTCGGTCCGCGCTGCCGCGCGGCGCTGCGTTCCGGGGAGCCGGGCGCTCCAGCGCGTGAAGTTCACGAATCCTTGCCTCGTGTCGTCGTCTTCGGCGTCGGCGGTGTCGGCGGTGTCAGCGGCTTGTGGGCCGCCTCGGGGCGGCGCCGGTCCCGGCCGGAGAGCTGGGGGGTGGTGCCCCCGGGATGCAGCACGGTGGGGAGAGCCTCTTGGGGTCGAGGGGCGAGCGGTCGCTCGCCCTGTACGGGGGTCAGTCTGGCAGTGTGGCCTACCGGGGCGACATTCGTCAGACGCCTACCCGGGCGGTGGAGTTCCTGGGTCCGGTCAGGACGACCCCTTCGGGTCGTTCGCCGGGTCGGTAGGAGGCTTTCCACCGGCCGCGAGTTCGAACTCCGCACGGGGATGTTCGAGCGAGCCGAGCGAGACGATCTCCCGTTTGAAGAGGCCCGAGAGGGTCCATTCCGCCAGCACACGGGCCTTGCGGTTGAAGGTGGGGACCCTGCTGAGGTGGTAGACGCGGTGCATGAACCAGGCAGGGTAGCCCTTCAGCTTGCGCCCGTAGACGTGTGCCACGCCCTGGTGGAAGCCGAGTGAGGCGACCGAGCCGACGTACTTGTGGGAGTACGTCCGCAGGGGCTCGCCGCGCAGCGCGTGCGCGATGTTGTCGCCGAGGGCCCTGGCCTGGCGGACCGCGTGCTGGGCGTTGGGGGCGGTCTCCGTGCCGGGTCGTGCCGCGGTGACGTCGGGGACGGCCGCCGCGTCTCCCGCCGCCCACGCGTGCGTGACGCCGTCGATCGTCAGCTCGGGGGTGCACTTCAGCCGGCCCCGCCCGGTGAGCGGGAGGTCGGTGGCCGCGAGGAGGGGGCTGGGTTTGACGCCGGCCGTCCAGACGATCGTGCGGGTCGGGAAGCGGGCGCCGTCGCTGAGTACGGCGACGCGGTCGACGCAGGAATCCAGGCGGGTGCCCAGGCGTACGTCGATGTTGCGGCGGCGCAGTTCGGTGACCGTGTAGCGGCCCATCTCCTCGCCGACCTCGGGCAGGATGCGGTCCGAGGCCTCGACGAGGATCCACTTCATGTCCTCGGCCTCGACGTTGTGGTAGTAGCGCGTGGTGTAGCGGGCCATGTCCTCCAGCTCGCCGAGCGCCTCCACGCCGGCGAAGCCGCCGCCCACGAAGACGAAGGTCAGCGCCGCGTCGCGGATCGCGGGGTCGCGGGTGGAGGAGGCGATGTCCATCTGCTCGATGACGTGGTTGCGCAGGCCGATGGCCTCCTCGACCGACTTGAACCCGATGGCGTGCTCGGCGAGGCCGGGGACGGGCAGCGTGCGGGAGATCGAACCGGGCGCGAGGACCAGTTCGTCGTACGTCAGCTGTTCCGTGCCCGTGCCCTCCTCCTCGGTGGCGAGGGTGGTGAGGGTCGCGGTGCGTTTGGCGTGGTCGATCGAGCGGACCTCGCCGATGACGATGTGGCAGCGGTCGAGCACGCGGCGCAGCGGTACGACGACATGGCGCGGGGAGATCGCACCGGCCGCGGCCTCCGGAAGGAACGGCTGGTAGGTCATGTACGGGTCGGGGGTGACGACCGTGATCTCGACGGTGCCCTGCCGGAGTTCCTGTTTCAGCCTCCGTTGCAGGCGCAGGGCCGTGTACATCCCGACGTAGCCGCCACCGACAACGAGAATGCGCGCACGTTCCTTCACCATCCCATGACGCACCCGTGACTTGCGTTTGTCCACAGCCCCGACAATTTGTGTGACCGCGAGCCGGGGATCTGCGGAGTTGGCCGGATTGTCGGAGTGGGCGTGAGGAGTGCAGGTCAGTGGGTGTGCGCCGGGGGGAGGAGGGTGGCGCAATCGGCACGTAGACGACCCATACTCCGATCGGGGGGCGCTCCGTGCGGAACCTGCCCCTTCTGAATTGACCCCCTCTCAACTATGTTCGTGTGTCGACGGGGTGTAGGGGGATGCGCTTCATCGGATCGGAAGTCCGCGACGGGCGGGCCGACGTTCCTGCTCCTTCGCACGCTCCGGCTTTCAGTGGCGGGGAGAGTCTCCGGGGGGAGACGTCGTTACCGGGGGAACGCTTATGCATGTTCAGGACTCTCATTGGTCGTCCGCGCTGACAGCGGGCGGCGTGGTGAGCGCGGCGGCGGGCAACGGACGCGGGGACGCCTCGCGCTCTACGCCGCTGCGCGTGGACGCACAGCGCAATCTGGAGCACGTGCTGCGCGCGGCGCGCGAGGTCTTCGGCGAGCTGGGATACGGCGCGCCGATGGAGGACGTGGCGCGGCGGGCGCGGGTGGGTGTGGGGACCGTGTACCGGCGGTTCCCGAGCAAGGACGTCCTGGTGCGGCGGATAGCCGAGGAGGAGACCTCGCGGCTGACCGAGCAGGCCCGGGCGGCGCTCGGGCAGGAGGACGAGCCGTGGTCGGCGCTGTCGCGCTTCCTGCGGACGTCGGTGGCGTCGGGGGCGGGGCGTCTGCTGCCGCCGCAGGTGCTGCGGGTCGGCGTCGCCGAGGAGCGGGACGGCGGGTCGGTGTTCGACGAGGCCCGGGTGCCGCAGCAGCGGATGCCCTCCGGTCCTGGCGCCGGTGAGCTGCGGCTGGTGTCCGAGGGGGTCGCTCCGGACGACGACGCCGGGGCTTCCGCGCTGCTCGAGGTCGTGGGGCAGCTCGTGGAGCGGGCTCGTGCCGCGGGTGAGTTGCGGGCCGATGTGTCGGTGTCGGATGTGCTGCTGGTGATCGCCACCGCCGCGCCCTCGCTGCCGGATGCGGCTCAGCAGGCGGCGGCCTCGGCTCGGCTGCTGGACATCTTGCTGGAGGGGCTTCGGTCACGCCCGGCGTGAGGGGTGCCCTCTCGCCTGAGAGGTGCCCACTCGGTCATCACCGCGTCATGACTCGAAGGGGTGACTGTGGGGCGTGGGCTCTGCGCGGCCCGCGCCTGTCCAGTGACCCTGGAGCGCGCCCCGCGAAACAGGCATATCGGTCAACTTCTGTGTTCTGCGCGTCAATTGACGGTTCCCCGAATGGGTGATGGCCAATACCGCGGCGCGAGAAAACCCCACGGACGGGTGGAAGGGGTGTTCTCGGGGGGTCCTGAACAAAAGCCAATATGGCACTCTGACCCGGTGTTCGGGACCTGTAGGACAGGCGGCGGGGGCTTTCCGCGATGAGTGTTGACGGGCGGGACGGGGACGGATCACCGAGGGACGGCGACCCGGAGGGCGGCGGTACGCCGCAGGTGCCGATCCAGGGGGGACGCGCCTCCATCCCGGCCCAGGGCGGGGAGCCCGTCGAGGGCAGTGTGCCGGCGCAGCGCGACCGGCGTGAGGACAGCGGTGTGCTGCCGCCGCCCCGCGAGCTGCCGCCCGCCGACGCCCTGCTGATCGAGCGGATGCGCGCGGGCGACGACACGGCCTACGAGGAGCTCTACCGGCGCCATGCCGACGCCGTGTGCCGGTACGCCCGCACCTGCTGCCGGGACGCCCACACCGCGGACGACCTCACCGCCGAGGTCTTCGCCCGGATGCTGCAGGCGGTGCGCGGCGGACACGGGCCCGAGCACGCCGTACGCGCGTATCTGCTCACCTCCGTGCGGCGGGTGGCCGCCGGGTGGACGAAGTCGGCGAAAAGGGAGCAACTGGTCGACGACTTCGCGGTGTTCGCGGCGCAGGCGGCGCGGTCGTCGGAGATGCCGGACGACGACACGATGGATCTCGGCGCCGATGTGCGGGCGATGCACGAGGCCGAGCAGTCCATGGCGATGCAGGCCTTCCGGTCGCTGCCCGAGCGCTGGCAGGCGGTGCTGTGGCACACCGAGGTCGAGGACGAGTCCCCCAGCGAGGTCGCCACGCTCTTCGGTCTGGACGCCAACGGCACCCGGGTGCTCGCCAGCCGGGCCCGCGAGGGCCTCAAGCAGGCCTATCTGCAGGCCCACGTCAGCGCCACCCTGGTGGCCGACGAGGAGTGCGCCCGCTATGCCGACCGGCTCGGCGCCTACGCCCGCGGCGGGCTGCGCACACGGGCCGAGCGGGGGCTGCGCAAGCACCTGGAGGAGTGCGCCAAGTGCCGGCTGGCCGCGGGCCAGATCAAGGAAGTCGCCAGCGGGATCCCGGGTGTCGTGCCGGTCGCGGTCATCGGTTGGTTCGGGGCCGCCGGGTACGCCAAGGCGCTCGGGCTCATCGCCGGTGGGGCCGGTGCCGGTGCGGCGGGTGCCGCGGGTGCGGCCGCGGCGGCGAGCGGCGGCTCCTCGGGGTCCGCCGGTGCCGGCGCGGCGGCCTCCGAGGGGCTGGGCGCGCCCGTGAAGATCGGTATCGCCGCCGGTGCCGTCGCCGCGGCGGGCGTGGCGGTGGCCCTGGCGCTGAGCGGGAACCACCACACGCCCAGGAAGCCGGACGCCAAGCCGCCCGTCTCCTCGCCGGTCGTCCGCCCCGAGTCGCCGAAGCCGACGCCCCCGAGGAAGTCGCCCGAGGCCCGGCCGCCGGCGGTCGTGCCGGTGGCCGCCCCGAAGCCGACACCGACACCGAGGCCCACGCCGCGGCCGGCGCCGAAGCAGAGACCCACGCCCGCGCCGACACCGCACCCGAAGCCCACGCCCACCCGCTCCCCGGCCCCGCCTCCCCCGCCCCCGCCCGCGCCCGCCGTCTACGAGTGGAGCGAGCTCGCCTACGACGTCGGCGGCGACGGCACCGCGCCCGAGATGCGGCTCGGCGCCAGCAGCTGGGTGTGGCAGCGGTACGGGCTCTCCGTCGCCGGCAAGCGGTACACCCACGGTGTGAGCGTGCACGGCAGCTCCTCGGTCACCATCGACCTCAACCGCGGCTGCACCGCCTATGACGCCGAGGTCGGCATCGACGACATGACCCTGGGGCTCGGCAAGGTCCACTTCTCCGTCTACGCCGACGGCGTGCGGCTGTGGAAGTCCGGCCTGGTCGAGGGCGGCGACCCGGCGGTGCCGGTGCATGTGAACCTCGCCGGGCACCGGACCGTACGGCTGGTCGTCGAGCCCCACAGCGGCTTCGACTCGCTGACGCTCGCCGACTGGGCCGAGTCGAGGTTCACCTGCTCGTAGGCCGCGGTCATCCGCCGATGGGCGTGTGGGTGCGCAGGGCCTCGTCGAGGTCGTCGAGCAGGGCGGCCGGGGTGAGGGCGGTGCCCCCGGTGTACTGCGTGTGCCAGTCCTCGCCCAGGGCGGTGCGGGTGGTCGACTCGGCGCGCTCGGCCCTGGCGCCCTCCGGCATCAGGCGCGGATGGCCGCCGCGGCGGCCGTCCGCCGCCGCGAGCAGCCGGGCCGCGCGCGTGTGGTCGCCGAGGTCGGACAGCAGGACCGCCGTGTGGTCCACCAGTGTCGCCACGACCGCGTCGGCGACACGCTGCTCCAGGGCCGCCCGGACCGTGTCGACCAGCTTCGGCAGACCGTGCCGCGGACCCGACTCGGCGACCGTCACCATCGCCTCGATCGCGCTCAGCATCACCGTGAACTGCGGCGGCGGTGTGCCGCGCCCGGTCTCCGCGCGGGCCGCCGCGCACAGTTCGCGGGCGCGGGCGGTGTCCTTGTCCTCCAGGGCGATCTGGGCGCGCATGAGCAGGACGAACGCCTTGGAGTCCGTCACGGCGTGGCGGTCCGCCGCCGCCGACGCCTCGTCCAGGGCGGCCAGCGCGGCCGTACGGTCGCCCGCGCGGTAGGCGAGTTCCGCGAGCCGGGCCATCAGGAACGGTGTCTCCGCGTACGCCCCCACCTCGTAGGCCAGCCGCAGCGCCTCCTCGTACTCGCCCTTGGCCTCCTCGTGCCGGCCGCGCATGATGGCCGCCTCGCCGGCCGCGCCGCACACCTGGGCCCGCATCCAGCGGTCGCCCACGCGCCGGCTGAGCACCCGGAGCTCGGCGAGGTCCTCGTCGACGCCCGTCATACCGCCCGGTGAGTCGACGGCCATGTGCGTACGGAACATCAGGGTCACACCGACCGCCCAGTCGTCGCCGTGGGCGCGGCAGTGGGCGACCGCGGCGTCCATGACGGCGCGGACGTCCGTCGGACCGCTCAGGACGGAAGCGGCGAACGGCCACACGATGCCGGGGAACCTGGCCGCCTCCGGACCGCCCGGCTCGAAGAACTCCCGCACCCTGGTGACGTACGCCCGCAGCCGCTCGTCCAGGGCGCCGTTAATGGGCTCAGCGTCGGACCTGAGGAAGAGCTCCAGCATCCGCAGGTTCATCCGGTGCGTGTGCAGGGGGTGCCCCACCTCGGCGTCCGGGGCGGCGAGGTAGGCGGCGACCGGGTCGGTGCCGTCCAGGGCGGCCGAGGGGGTGCCCGTCCTGTCCGGCAGGGCGCCCAGGCGGAGGATCTGGTGGGTCCAGCTGACGCCCTCCCGGCGGTAGTTGCGCAGCCACCAGAACCAGCCCATGGACAGGGCCAGGCTGCCGGCCTCCTCCTCGGCGCCGGAGGCGAGGGCGCGGTGGAGGGCCGCGCGGATGTTGTCCAGCTCGGTCTCCAGGCGGGTGATCCACGGGAGTTGCCCGGCCGAGCGCAGCCGGGGTTCGGCCTCCGTCACCAGCGCGCGCACCCACGCGCGGTGCCGGCGCTCGGCCTCGGCGCGCGCCTCGGGGACCTCGGCGGCGCGCTCGACGGCGTACTCGTGGATGGTCTCCAGCATGCGGTAGCGCATGGTGCCGGGGCCGCCCTCGTCGTACGGGGACTCGTACGGAGCGGCCACCAGCAGGGACTTGTCCACGAGGGCGCCGATCAGGTCGGCGGCGGGGCCGGTGCACACGGCCTCCGCGGCGGCGAGGTCCCAGCCGCCGGCGAAGACGGAGACCTCGCGCAGGACCGTGCGCTCCCGCTCGTCGAGCAGGTCCCAGGACCAGTCGACGACCGCGCGCAGGGTCTGCTGGCGGGGCAGGACGGTACGGCTCCCGGAGGTGAGGAGGCGGAAGCGGTCGTCGAGGCGGTCGGCGATCTGGCGGGGCGTGAGCAGCCGCAGCCGGGCCGCGGCCAGTTCGATGGCGAGCGGCAGGCCGTCCAGGCGGCGGCAGATCTCCTCGACGGCGGCACGGTCGCGCAGCACGGTGTGCGCGTCGGGGCGGACGGCGGCGGCGCGCTCCTCGAAGAGGCGTCGGGCCTGGTCGGGGACGAGGGGGTCGACCGGGCGCACGGACTCGCCGGGGACGCCCAGGGGTTCACGGCTGGTGGCGAGGACGGTGAGGCCCGGGCAGTGGGTGAGGAGGGTCTCGGCGAGGGCGGCCGCCGCTTCGACGACGTGTTCGCAGTTGTCGAGGATCAGCAGCTGGGTGCGGGAGGCGCAGTACTCGATGAGCAGGGCGACGGGGTCGTCCTGCGGGGCCGTCAGCTCGGTGGTCATCAGCACGGTCTCGCGCAGACCGAGCGCGCTGACCACCGCGCCCGGCACCGCCTCCGGCCGGTCCAGCGGCGCCAGCTCGACCAGCCACGCCTGGGGAAGCCCGGCGGCGGCCTCCTCGGCGAGACGGGTCTTTCCGGAGCCGCCCGGTCCGGTGAGGGTGACCAGGCGTGCCCTGTGCAATGCGGTACGGATGGCGTCGAGTTCTGGTTCCCGGCCCACGAAGGAGGTCAGGCGGGGACGGAGGTTGCCGGTGCGGGACGGTGGCGGGGTCCGGGGCCGGGTCGGCTGCCGCGGCGGCTCGGTCAGGAGTTCGGTGTGCAGGGCTCGGAGCTGGGGGCCCGGGTCGGCGCCGAGGGCGTCGGCCAGTAAGCGGCGGGTGGACTCGTAGGCGGCCAGGGCGTCGGCGGTGCGGCCGGTGTCCCGCAGAGCGCGGATGAGGAGGGCGTGGAGGGGTTCGTCGTACGGGTGCGCCGCGGTCAGTTCCCTCAGGTGCGGTACGGCGATGTCGGCGCGGCCCAGGCGCAGGTCCACCTCGACGCGGGCGCGGGTCGCCTCCAGGTGGAGGGCGTCGGGGCGGCTCGCCGCGGCCGTGCGGTCGGGGAGGTCGGCGAGGGCGGGGCCGCGCCACAGGGCCAGGGCCTCGTCCAGGACGTGGGCGGCGTGCGAGGCGTCACCGTGGGCCAGGGCCGCCGTACCCTGCCCGACCAGGCGTTCGAAGACGTACAGGTCGACGTCGTCCTCGGTCGCCTCCAGTCGGTAGCCGCCGGGGGCGGAGGTGACGGTGTCCTTGCCGATCGCGCGCCGCAGACGGCCGACCAGGGCCTGGAGGGCGGCGGGGGCGTCCTGCGGAGGCGCGTCCGTCCACACCTCGTCGATCAGCGTGCCGAAGGGCACGACCCGGCCCGGGCGCAGGGCGAGGACGGCGAGCAGCGTACGAAGGCGGCCGCCGGGGACGGCCGTCGTGGCACCGCCGTCGTCCACCACCTCGGTGACACCCAGGATTCTGTACTGCACCGGGTCATTGTCGCCGGGTGTTCGAAGCGGGGCACGGCGTTTTGACGGCGGGTCGCTGCGGGTCGCTGCGGGGTCGGGGGGTGTCGCCCGGCGTCCCCGTTGTGCTGCCCTTCACCTCGCGGACCCGTACCACGGCTCTGCGTGAACGGCTAATGTCCGTATACGGTCGAGGCCCGTACCCGGGCCTATGCTGCGCAGGACTGGGTCCCCACCGGGGCCCTGCATTATTTCGGGGGACGCGTTGACCGGAGCGGCGCTGCAGACGGTGCACTTCAATATTCTTGGGGCCCTGGAGATCTGGGCGGGACGGGAGAGGTTGCGGCTCGGGGGGCCGATCCAGGAGCGGGTGCTGGTCACGCTGCTGCTGGAGCCAGGACGTGTCGTGCCGGTTACACGGCTCGTCGAGGCGGCGTGGGACGAGGAGCCGCCGGCGACGGCCGTCCATCAGATCCGCAAGGCGGTCGCCGACCTGCGGCGCCGCATACCCGGCGGGGCCGGGCTGCTGGTCACGGACGGGCCGGGGTATCGGGCCGTGGTGGACGAGGACCGGCTGGATCTGAGCCGGTTCGCCCGGCTGTGCGGTGAGACCCGGGAGCTGGTCGCCGGCGGGGAGCCGGAGCGGGCTGCCGAATCGTTGCGGCAGGCGCTGGGACTGTGGCGCGGGCCGGTGCTGGCCGGCTCGGGCGGGACCACCCTCGCCGCCGCGGCCACCGCTCTGGACGAGCGCCGGCTGGCCGCCGCCGAGCAGCTCTTCCAGCTCCGCCTCGATCAGGGTGAGGCGTCCGAACTCGTTTTCGAGCTACGCGAGTTGATCGCGGAGAACCCGCTGCGCGAGACCCTGCGCGGCCAGCTGATGCTCGCCCTGTACCGCTCGGGCCGCGCCGCCGAGGCCCTGGAGGAGTTCGGCCGGGTGCGTGACCTGCTGGTCACGGAGCTCGGAATCGACCCGGGACCGCGCCTGACGAAGCTGTACGAGGCGATCCTGCACGACAGCGACGAGCTGGCCGGCCCCGAGCCGCAGCCCCCCGTCACCGTCGCCGCCCCCGCGCCCCGGGCCCCCGCGCCCTCGCTCTCCACGCTGCCGTACGACCTCGCCGACTTCACCGGACGCGAGGAGGAACTGCGCACCCTGCTCCGACACGCCGCCGAGCCCTGCGAGGGGACGCGGATCGTGGCCGTGGACGGCATGGGCGGCAGCGGCAAGACCTCCCTCGCGGTACGGGCCGCCCACCAGCTCGCCGAGCAGTACCCGGACGGGCGGCTCTGCTTCGACCTGCGCGGCTACTCCCCCGGCGAGGAACCGCTGCAGCCGGCCGCCGTGCTCGGCGCGCTGCTGCGCACGCTGGGCGTGCCCGACCAGCGCGTCCCGGACGACGAGAGCGGCCGTACGGCCCTGTGGCGGGCCACGCTCGCGGGCCGGCGGGTGCTGCTGCTGCTGGACAACGCCTGCGACTCCGCGCAGGTCAGGCCGTTGCTGCCGGCCTCCCCCGGCTGCCTGGTGCTGGTCACCAGCCGGGCCCGGCTGATGGACCTGGACGGCGCCGAGTGGATCTCGCTGGACGTGATGCCGCCCACCGACAGCGCCACGCTCCTCGCGGAGACCCTCGGCGAGCAGCGCACCGCCGCCGAGCCGGCGGCCGTCGCCGAGCTGGCCGAGCTGTGCGGACATCTGCCGCTGGCCCTGCGCATCGCCAGCGCGCGGCTGCGCAACCGCTCCCGCTGGACCGTGCAGTACCTGGTCGACCGGCTGCGCGACGAGACCCGGCGCCTCGGCGAGCTCAGCTCGGGCGAGCGCAGTGTCGCGGCCACGATCCAGCTGTCGTACCAGGCGATGGAGGAGGAACACCGGCGGGCCTTCCGGCTGCTCGGGCTGCATCCGGGCACGGAGGTCGACGTGCACTCCGGCGCCGCGCTGCTCGGCACCGACCGCCGGGAGGCCGAGGACATCCTGGAGCGGCTGCTCGACGTCCATCTGGTGCAGCAGCACACACTCGGCCAGTACGCGCTGCACGACCTGGTGCGCAGCTTCGCGCAGAGCCTGTGCACCCAGGCCGCGCGGGCCGCGGACGAGGCCGCCGTGGAGCGGGTCCTCGACTACTACGTGGCCGCCTCCGAGCGGGCCTGCACGGTGCTGTTCCCCCGCCGGGCCCGGCACACGGCGCCGGCGCCCGTCGGCGAGGCCGAACTGCCGCCGCTGGACTGCGTCGAGCAGGCGCGCGGCTGGTTCGACCAGGAGCACGCGGCGCTGCTGTCCGCCGTGACCGTGGCGCACGAGCAGGGCCTGGACCTGCAGACCGGGCAGCTCGCCCGCAACGCGATGTTCTATCTGAACCTGCGCGGCGCGTTCGACGAGTACGAGCACATCGCGGTGCTCGCGGTGGCCTCCGCGCGCCGCCTCGGCGACCCGGCGGCCCTGCGCACCGGTCTGTCCAACCTGACCTCGGCGCACTGGAAGCTCGGCAAGTTCCGGCACGGTCTGAAGTCGGCCGAGGAGGCGCTGGAGATCGCGCGCTCCGTCGGCGACACCCATGGGCAGGCCGTCAGCCTCGACCAGCTCGGGCTGCTGCACAGCTGCCTCGGCGACCTCACCGAGGGCCGGGAGAACCTGGTCCGCAGCATCGAGCTGCACGAGAACCCGATGCGCAAGGAGATGGCGCTGTGCAATCTCAGCACCGTCTGCGCGTGGCTCGGGCGCTACGAGGAGGCGGCGGCCGCGGCCGAGCAGGCCGTCGAGCTGCGCCGCAGCGAGGGCGAGCCGGTCAGCGGCATACCGGCCCTGAACGACCTGGCGATCGCCCTGCTCGGCCTCGGCGAGCCCGAGCGGGCGAAGGACTGCCTCGGACAGGCGATGTCCGTGGGCGACGAGTCGTCGGTACCGGAGGACCTCGCGCTGACCCTCGCGCTCGCCGCCGACGCCGAGCAGCGGCTGGGCCGGCAGCGGTCGGCGTCGGCGTACGCGGAGCGGGCCCTGGACCTGGTGCGGGAGCGCGGTACGGCGCTCAGATGCTGTGACGTGGAGAACATCGTCGGCCGGATGCACCGGCAGCGGGGCGCCCACGCCCAGGCCCTGGAGCTGCACCGCAGCGCCGCGGACCGGGCCGGCGCGATCGAGTACCGGGTGGAGCTGGCCCGCGCCCACGACGGGATGGCCCAGGCCGCGTCCGCGCTCGGCGACGGGGCGTCCGCACGCCGCCACCGGGCGCGTGCGGACGAACTGTTCACGTCGATGGAGATGCCCGAAGGGGCCCGCTGAGACGGAACCCGGTCAGGCGGTCGTCGCGTCCGGGCCGCCGTTGTTGAGGGGGGCGGCGGCCTTCACCACGTCGGGGCCGCCGTTGTTGGCCTGGGCCGCCGGGGCCGCCGCGCCCCCGAGCAGCAGTACCGTCGCGGTGATCCCTATGAGTCTGAGCGTCTTCCTGCGCATTGCTGTTCCCCCCTGTGGTGGTGACGCTGTCGTTCGACATCCCTGATGGTGCCGACGCGCGTTCCCGAACCGTTCCCTTGTGGATACCGGTCGGCGAGGGCGCGGAACAACCGTGTTTCCGAGCCGCCGCAGGAGGGTTCGGCGGCCACCACGCGGGCGCCCCGGGGGGTGAGGACCAGCTGGGTGTACGCCGGGCCGAAGCGGTAGTCGGCCAGGTCGAGCAACGCCCGCGCGGACGAACGCAGTTCGGCCCGCCCCCGGTCGTCCGGCGCGGGCTGCTCCCGGCGCGAGGTGATGGCGAGGACATGGTGCGCGCCGTCGACCGTGAGGGTGTGCACACCGTAGGCGGGACCGGGAAGGTACTCCTCCAGCAGATAGGGGCCGGGCGTGGCGTCCGCCTTCCGGCGGGCCGTCCAGTCCGCCAGGTCGGCGGGGCCGGCGATCCGCGCGACCTGGTGGCGGCCCGCCGCGTCGGTGTGCTTGACGACCGCGGGGACGCCCAGTGCGCGGGCGTACAGCGAGACCTCGGACAGCGAGCGGGCCTCCCGGGCGCGGACCACCGCGCGGCCGCTCTCGTTGAGCAGGCGGCGCATCGCGGTCCGGTCGCTGATCCGGCGTACCGACTGGGCGCTGGTCTTCGACAGGCCGGCCGCGTCGGCGGCGGCGAGCGCGGCCGCCCTGCTGCACCGGCCGCCCAGGTGCAGCGCCCGGTCGATGCCGTGCCGGCGGGCGGTGCTGCCCAGCAGGGCGGCGAGGGCCGCGGTGTCCCCGGTGTCGGCCGGGATCAGCGCCTGCGCGAGGCGCGCGGTCTCGGCGCGGCAGTGCGGTGCGCACAGCGCCGGGTCCTGGACCGCCCAGACCCGGAAACCGGCGGCCACGGCCCGGGCCACCGAGGTGTGACAGGGCTGGACCAGGAGCAGCCGCCGGTCGGCTCCGGGAGTCACGCGTCGGCCGGTGCCGGGCGCGGTCCGACGAGTTCGTCGGCGAGGGTGCCGCCGCTGCCCCAGTGGTCGTGCGCGACGTCCCGGACGAGGACGGTCACGGCCTCCTTGGGGCAGCCCGCGATCCGCGAGGCGGTCTCGGTCAGCTCGGCGACCAGCTCGGCGCGGGCCGTGCGGTCGTTGCCCTGCCACCAGTCGACGGTGATCACCGGCATGTCAGTTCTCCTTCTGCGTGAGGGGGTCGGGGCTTTCGGGGGTGTCCTGCCACAGGCTCAGATAGCGCTCCCCGGTGTCGGGCAGCACGGTGACGACGGTGCGGCCCGCGTACTCGGGCTTGGCGACGAGCAGCCGGCAGGCGTGCACGGCGGCACCGGACGAGATGCCGACGAACACGCCCTGGGTACGGGCGAGTTCGCGGGCGGTGTCCAGGGCGTCCTGGTCGGTGACGGTGACGACCTGGTCGATCAGGGAGAGGTCGGTGGTCGCGGCGACGAAGCCGCCGTTGAGGCCGGGGATGCGGTGCAGTCCGGCGGTGCCGCGCGAGAGCACCGGGGAGTTCTCCGGCTCCACGGCGACGACGTGCAGCGAGGGGTCGCGCTCCTTCAGGTACTTCGCGATCCCGGTGAGCGTGCCGCCGGTGCCCACCCCGCACACGAGGACGTCGACCCGGCCCCCGGTGTCCGCCCAGATCTCGGGGCCGGTGGTCTCGTAGTGCGCGCGGACGTTGTCCTGGTTCTCGTGCTGGCAGGTGAACCAGGAGCCCGGGGTGGCCGCGTGGATCTCCTCGGCGCGGGCGATCGCGCCCGGGTAGCCGGCGTCCCGCGGGGTGCGGACGACCTCGGCGCCGAGCGCCCGCAGCAGGGCGATCCGCTCGGCGGTCGCGCTGTCCGGCAGCACGATCACACACCGGTGGCCGCGGGCGGCGGCGAGCGCGGCCAGCGCGATCCCCGTGTTGCCGGAGGTGGCCTCGACCACGGTGCCGCCGGGCCGCAGCTCGCCGCGTTCCTCGGCGGCCCGCAGCATGAACAGGGCGGCCCGGTCCTTGATGCTGGACAGCGGGTTCACCGACTCCAGCTTGGCCAGCAGCCGCACCCCTTCGGCCGCGTCGTCGTCGACGCGCAGCCGGACGAGGGGGGTGTTGCCGACGAGGTCGGCGACGGAGTCGGCGATGGGCTGGGGCACGGGGTGCTCCTTTCGGGAACGTGGTGGGTCGGGCCGGGTCAGGCGTCTTCGAGGACGAGTTCGCCCAGGAACCAGGCCTCGACCCGCCGCAGCCGCTCCTCGACGGTGGCCCGGTCGGGTCCTGAGACCAGCACCGTGCACAGGAAGTCGGAGGAGGTACGGGCCGTGGTGAGGGTCTGCCCCGGCCTGACGAAGACCCGGAACCGCTCGATCCACGGGAGGTCCGGCGGCCCCTCCGGCACGGCGGTCACCCGGCCCGGGCGCTTCATCAGCACCAGCTGGCCGGTCATGGTGCGCGGCAACGGCCGTACCCCGGAAGGCGGTTGCGGGACGGCGACCGGGAGGCCGAGTTCCGCGCGCAGCCAGCTTCGGGTGGGGTCGGCGCCGAAGAGCAGGGTGACGATGTCACGGATCGCGGCGCCGCCGGTGCGGCAGGCGATCTCGCACAGCACGAGTTCGTCGTCGGGGGTGTGGAAGACCTCCGCGTGGAAGGCGAAGTTCTCCGGTCCGGGCAGGGCGTCGAGCAGGCGCTCGGTGAACTCCAGCAGCCGGTGGGCGAGAGGGTCGTCGGTGTCGAGGGTGAGGTCGATGCGGGGGCCGGTGTCGGTGGCGTAGGTGGCGAGCGCGTACTGGTACTGCGAGGGCCAGGCGAACGCGGGCCGCCCGCCGAGGACCAGGCCGTCGATGTGGCAGAGCGGGCCCGGCACGTACTCCTCGGCGATGAGGTTCGGCTGGTCGGGGCCGTAGAGGTCGAAGTCCTCGGCGAGGTACGCGTCGAGTTCCGCGCGGTCGCGCAGGATGTGCAGGCCGACCGAGCCCGCGCTGTCGCGGGGCTTGAGGACGACGGGGAAGCCGTGCGCGTCGGCGAACGCGACGACGTCGGTCGCCGTCTCGATCTCCCGGTACGCGGCCACCCGCACCCCGGCCGCCGCGGCGAGGTCCTTCATCAGCGCCTTGTCCCGGAACGGCAGGACGGTCTCGCGGAGTTGGCCGGGCAGCCCGAGGATCTCGCGCAGTACGGCGGCCCGTTCGAGGTCGCGTTCGTGCGGGGCGACGATGTGGGTGACGGCGTGCTCACGGGCCAGGTCCAGGACGCGTTCCTCCAGGCGGCCGGCGGTGTCGTAGCCGTCGACCGCCTCGGAGTGGGCGTATCCGGCGGTGGGGACCGCCTCCCCGACCCGGTCCAGGTTCTCGCGGGAGGCGAGCAGCAGGACCTCGCCGTCGTGGTCGGCGAACCACTCGTCGTACGGCACCGCGTGCGCCGATCCGACCTGGTGCAGGACGAGAACGCTCACTCAGACCACCTCCACGCTGTGCCGGTACGCCGGCTCCGGTGCCGCCTGGGCGCGGACGAGGTCCCGCGCGTCGGCCGTACGGCCCGTGTACCGGACGGTGTCCACCCGCCAGGTGCCCTGCGCGTCGCGCACCGCCTCGACCTCCAGGGGATGGCCGGGGGTGGCGGGCAGGACGGCGAGTGCCGCGTCGGTGACGGGGTTGCCGGGGCCGTGGTGGCGGGGCCCGGTGGGCGCCGGTTCGACGGTGAGGCCGGCGGTGGCCGCGGTGTCGCCCTCGGCGACACCGCCACGGGCGAAGGCGCGCAGGGCGCCCTCGTCGGTGAGTTCGGCCAGGACGGGGCGCCGCGGCCCGCGCCTGCGCCGTACCACCAGCGGATATCCCCAGGTGTGGGCGGCCCGGTACAGATCGGGGATGGTGGCGGCCGGGGCACGCGGTACGACGGGCACCCCGGCGGCCCCGAGCAGGCGCGCGGCGCGGATCGCGTCGGCGCCGACCACCGCCTCGTCCCGTGTCTGCCCGGGCAGGCCCAGGTGGTCGCGGAGCGAGCCGGCGCGGATCTGGTCGTCGGGGTGCAGGGCGATCACGGCGGTGAGCTGTCTGCGGGCGGCGACCTCCAGAACGGCGAGCTCGGCGGCCGCGGTGGCGAAACGCGCGACGCAGTGCGCCTCGGTGGCCTCGAACTCCGCCGGCCGATCGGCCACGACGACGAGCTCGGCCCCGGCCAGCCACGGTCCGTAGGGGAGGGCGCCGAGGGCGGCGCGATGCAGGACTACGCAGGTCATGACCGCTCCTCCCCCTCCATGCGGACCGTCAGCCGGGTGGCCACCAGTTCCTCGCACAGGAGCACCGCCTTGCCCGTGTCCGGGGCCGTGACGGCGACCAGGCCCAGGCGGTCCCAGTTGTCGCGGGCGGCCCGCAGGACCGTGCCCTTGCGGGCGGCGATGTCGACGGCGAGGACATCGGGGTGGGTGCGCAGTTCCTCGGCGCCGATGACCTCGGCGACCGTGCCTGGGCGGCCCAGCAGGCCGCGTACGCAGCCGGCGGCGCGGGCCTCGGGGCGGGCCGGGAGCGCGTCGACCAGGCCGAACGGCCAGGCGAGG
>Ga0182007_10000916_pt1 | contig 16314 bp, 16 predicted proteins | sample Sormic07211113_1_FD_123023 | JGI IMG/M metagenome (GOLD analysis project Ga0182007, IMG submission 123023) | Rhizosphere microbial communities from Sorghum bicolor, Mead, Nebraska, USA - 072115-113_1 MetaG | ecosystem: Host-associated > Plants > Roots > Rhizosphere | place: USA: Nebraska... | reverse complement strand
GGCAGGCCCGCCAGCGGCGGCGAATAGAAGGCCAGCTTGGCCGGCGGCGCATCGGCGGCGAAGGCGCGGACCATGTCGAGGCGGCTGACTTCGAGCGCGCCCATGCGCTCGCGCAAGGCCGATTCGAGCGCGTCTTCCCAGCCGAGCTCGATGTGGATGCGGCTCCAGAGGCCCTGCAGGCTTTCGAGCCCATGCTTGGCGAGCCAGGGCGCGAGCTTGCCGTCGGTCTTGACCTTCTCCTGCAAGGCCTTGAGCGCCTCCAGCCGCGCCGACAGGTCGGCGTGGCGCGCCCCTTCGGCATTGACGGCGTGCTGGCGCGTGCGCCGGTCGTCGTCGAGCTGCGGCACGGCTTCCTGCAGTTCCTGCAGGCGCGCATCGGATTCGGCGGCCGCCTCCTGGGCCATCGCCAGTTGCTCCTGCTGCTCGCGCAAGCGCCCCTCGTCGGGCGCCGCGAGCGCGTTCTGGTCGGTGCGCAGCCGCTCGGCGCGCAGGTTGAGCTGGCGGCTCTGGTCCTCGATGTTGCGCTGGTCGGCGGCCAGCACCTGGATCTGCTGCTGCACCTGCACCACCGTCGCGCGCTGGGCGTTGGCCTCGTTCTGGGCCCGCTGCTGGGCGTCCTCGAGCTCGGGCATGCGGGCGTCGTGCTCCTCGAGCTGGGCGGCCAGCAGTTCGGCCTGCTCCTCGGCGTTCACGCCCTGGCCGGCCAGGGTCTCGATCTCGGCCTCGGCGTCGTCGCGCCGGGTGCCCCATTGCCCCATCTGCTCGCGCAGCTGCACCAGCCGCTGCTCGACCCGCTGGCGCCCCTCGACCACGAAGCGGATCTCGCCTTCGAGCCGGCCGACCTCGGCGCTGGCCTCGTAGAGCTTGCCCTGGGCCTGGTTGACCTGGTCGCCGGCCGCGTAGTGGGCCTGGCGCACGGTCTCGAGCTCGGCCTCGATGTGGCGCAAGTCTGCGGTGCGCGATTCGAGGTCGTTGATCGCGCGCTCGGCGTCGGCCTTGACCTTGGCCTGGTCGGCCTCGCTCTCGGTGCGCTTCAGGAACCACAGCTGGTGCTGCTTGCGCGTCGCGTCGCCGGTAAGCTGGTTGTAGCGCGCCGCCACCTCGGCCTGCTTCTCGAGCCGCTCGAGGTTGCTGTTGAGTTCGCGCAGGATGTCCTCGACCCGCGTGAGGTTCTCGCGCGTGTCGCCGAGCCGGTTCTCGGTCTCGCGGCGGCGCTCCTTGTACTTCGAGACGCCGGCGGCCTCTTCGAGGAACAGGCGCAGTTCCTCGGGCTTGGATTCGATGATCCGGCTGATCGTGCCCTGGCCGATGATCGCGTAGGCGCGCGGCCCCAGGCCGGTGCCGAGGAACACGTCCTGCACGTCGCGCCGGCGCACCGGCTGGTTGTTGATGTAGTAGCTGGAGTTGCCGTCGCGGGTCAGCACCCGCTTGACCGCGATCTCGGCGAACTGCGCCCACTGGCCGCCCGCGCGGTGATCGGCGTTGTCGAACACCAGTTCGACGCTGGAGCGGCTGGCCTGCTTGCGGGTGGTCGTGCCGTTGAAGATCACGTCCTGCATCGACTCGCCGCGCAGTTCGGAGGCACGCGATTCGCCGAGCACCCAGCGCACGGCATCCATGATGTTCGACTTGCCGCAGCCGTTGGGACCGACCACCCCGACCAGCTGGCCGGGAAGCAGGAAATTGGTGGGTTCGGCGAAGGACTTGAAGCCCGAGAGCTTGATGGAATTGAGACGCACGTCAGGTCGGCCCTAAGCCAGTTGTTTTGCCAAGGTTGGGTGCCAAGGTGTTGATTTGTAAGCAGATTCCGGCGGCTGGCACGTCCAGGCCAGGCCGCCACCTGAGGCGAGGATGATAACGTGCGGACCATGCGCGTTTCCCCTCTTTCCCCGTGTCTTGCTCGCCGTGCGTGGCTCATCGGCAGCGGCGCGGCGGCCCTGGCGCTCGCGGCCTGCGGCTCCACCCAGCGCGCCGAACCCTATGCCAGCAACGAATGGCTCCAGAGCGGCGCGAACCGCATCGCCAACCTGGCCTTGCGCGACAACCTGCAGTCGGTGCGGCGCGTGCAGATCTCGCTCTATCGACGCAATCCACGCGAATGGCGCAAGTGGTGCGGCAGCGCCGACGAGGCGATCCAGCGCACCTGGGAATCGATCTCGCAGAACGCGCCGCTGCCGCAGTTGCATGGCGCCTATGGCATCGATGCCGTCCGCCTGGCCTTCGAGACCGCGCCCAAGCCCTTCGAGGGCGACCGCGTCGCCGCGCTGGTGGTCGGCTGGGCGGCGCTGCTCAAGCAGGCCAACGGCGACACCTGGGAGCAGAACATGCTCGACGGCGTCAGTGCCGAGAACAGCTACCGGGCGGCGCGCAACTTCGAGATCTCGCTGTGGCTGATCGGTTCGAAGACCGGCCCCGACGGGCAGCCGCTGCTGCTGGCCACCGAGATCAGCGAGCGCGGGCGCAACCTGCTGGTCGACCGCGAACTGTCCAAGGTGGTGGCTCGGCTCGACCTGCTGGCGGCGCAGGCCGACGAGAAGTACCGGCGCGCGGCGCTCGACTTCAGCCAGAACTGGTTCCTGGGGAGCCTGGGGCCGTTTCTTTCGATGGTGCCGAAGTGAGGTTTCTGGCCGGGGGGGCGGGCTCACGCCGACGGTGTGCTCTGCTCCGCGAATGTCCCCCGCCCTTCGGGCTCCTCCTTTATTTCGCTGCGCAGAGCACACCATCGGCGTGAGCCGTCACGGCGGTCGTTGATCGGCGGGAACAACCTCCTGCTACCCGTGCCGAGGGCGCCGGGTGGCCCCCGCAGCGAAGTAAAGGAGGAGGCCGCAGGCCGGGGGACATGAGCGGAGGGGGCCACCCGGTGCCCTCGGCACGCGCCCCGGACAGCCATGGCGCGATCCTTGCGGGCGTTGCGCAAGCGGGGTGCCGATGGTCGGACAGCACCAGGTCCAATCCAGCCCCGCACCTAGAATCGATCGCAGTTTCTTCCCACTCTCGCAGGAACCTCATGAGCTCCATCAATTTCATCGGCGGCGAAAAAGGCGGTGTCGGCAAGTCGGTCACGGCGCGGGTGCTGGCGCAGTATTTCATCGACCACAGCCGGCCTTTCGTGGGCTTCGACACGGACCGTTCGCACAGCTCTTTCACCCGTTTCTACGAGGGCTTCGCGTCGCAGGTGGTGGTGGACAGCTTCGAGGGCCTCGACACGGTGGTCAACGGCTTCGAAACCAATCCGCAGCAGAGCGTGATCGTCGACCTCGCGGCCCAGACGCTGGCGCCGCTGTCGCGCTGGATCAAGGAGTCGGACCTGTTCGACGTCTTCGCCGAACTCGGGGTGGCGGTGAATTTCTGGCACGTGCTGGACGATGGCAAGGATTCCAGCGACCTGCTCGGCACCCTGATCGACACCTTCGGCGACCGGCCGAACTACATCGTGGTGCAGAACTACGGGCGCGGCAACGACTTCGGCCTGCTGCTCGGATCGCAGTCGCTCAGCAAGGCCACGGCGCACGGCGCGCGCGTGATCGCCCTGCCCCGGCTGCACGACGCCAGCATGCGCAAGATCGATGCGCGCAACACGAGCTTCTGGAAGGCGGTCAACGACCGCGAGGGCCCGCACGCGCTGGGGCTGCTCGAGCGCCAGCGCGTGAAGACCTGGCTGGCGACGGCCTACGCGGCCTTCGACACCCTGCCCCTGTAGGCCTCAGCGGACGGTCTTGAGCGCCGGCCGGATAGGCGGCCGGCGGAACGACCGCGCCAGCAGCACCAGCAGCGCCAGCCCGAACCCCGTGAAGGCGATGAACGACCAGTTGGCGATCGACAGGCCAAGGAAGGTCCAGTCGATCTGCGAGCAGTCGCCGGCGCCGCGGAAGATCATCGGCAGCGCGCGCTGCAGCGGAAAGGTCTCGATCATTCCGTAGATGTCGCGCCCGCACGAGACCACCTCCGGCGGATACCACTGCAGCCAGCTCTGGCTCGCCGCCGTGTAGGCGCCGCCCACGGCCACGACCAGGGCCGTCAGGATGGTGGCGATGCGCAAGGCCTTGCTGCCGCTGGCCGCGCCGAGCCCGGTGAACACGGCCACCAGCACCAGCGCATAGCGCTGCACGACGCACATCGGGCACGGCTCGAGGCCCACCACATGCTGCAGGTACATGCCGAAGGCCAGCATCGCGATGCAGGCCACGCAGATCAGCGCCAGGGCGCGCCTCGGCGCGCCGAAATACCAGTCGAACAACTTCAAGGTGAAACCCAATCCTCTACGAACACCCTGGCCTTGCGCGGCGTGGCGACCACCTTGTCGCCCTCGCCAAGACCAAGGTCCCGGAACTGTTGCGCAGGGAGTTGCGCCTCGATGATGGTTCCGGAGCCCGGATTATCTGGATTCGATTCGACCGGTTCCAGTTCCAGCCGCGCGATCGGTCCGACCACGATGGCACGGGTCAGGGTCGCGACGATGCCGCTGGCGCCCGGCGCGTAGCGCGCCACGTCGAGGTCGTGCGGCCGCACATAGGCCAGCGCCTTGCCGTCGCGCAAGCCCTGCTGGTCGCGGGTGTCGAGCCGGATGCCTTCGACCTGAACCTCGCCCTCGAGCGAACGGCCATGGAACAGGTTGACGTCGCCCAGGAAGCCGTAGACGAAGGGGCTCGCCGGGTGGTCCCAGACCTCCTGCGGCGAGCCGACCTGCTCGATGCGGCCGCTGTTCATCAGGACCACGCGGTCGGCCACTTCGAGCGCTTCTTCCTGGTCGTGGGTGACGAAGATGCTGGTCACGTGCAGTTCGTCGTGCAGCCGGCGCAGCCAGCGGCGCAGTTCCTTGCGCACCTTGGCGTCGAGCGCGCCGAAGGGCTCGTCGAGCAGCAGCACCTTGGGCTCGACCGCCAGCGCGCGCGCCAGGGCGATGCGCTGGCGCTGGCCGCCCGACAACTGGGCCGGATAGCGGTCGGCCAGCCAGTCGAGCTGCACCAGCTTGAGCAGGTCGTGCACCTTGGTCTTGATCTGCGCCTCGCTCGGGCGCAGGCCGCGCGGCTTGACCCGCAGGCCGAAGGCGACGTTCTCGAACACCGTCATGTGGCGGAACAGCGCGTAGTGCTGGAACACGAAGCCGACCTGGCGCTCGCGCACATGGACATCGGTGGTGTCCTCGCCCGCGAACAGGATGCTGCCGGTGCCGGCGGTTTCCAGGCCCGCGATGATGCGAAGCAAGGTGGTCTTGCCGCAGCCCGAAGGCCCCAGCAGCGCGACCAGTTCGCCCGAGGCCACGTCCAGGCTGACATCGCGCAGGGCGTGGAAGTCGCCGAATTGCTTGCTGACGTTTCTGATTTCGATACTCATGATTTCTCTCTTTCAGGCGGCCGGCGTCGGACGTTCCGGCGGCAGCTCGGCGATCGCCTTCATCTCGCGCTCGTGGCGCCATTCGATGACCGACTTGATCACCAGCGTGACCAGCGCCAGGATGGCCAGCAGCGAGGCCACCGCGAAGGCGGCCACCGACTGGTATTCGTTGTAGAGCACTTCGACGTGCAGCGGCATGGTGTTGGTCTGGCCGCGGATGTGGCCCGAGACCACCGACACCGCGCCGAACTCGCCCATCGCCCGGGCGTTGCACAGGATCACCCCGTACAGCAGGCCCCACTTGATGTTGGGCAAGGTGACGCGCCAGAAGGTCTGCCAGCCGGTCGCGCCGAGCACGATCGCCGCCTGCTCCTCGTCGGTGCCCTGCGCCTGCATCAGCGGGATCAGCTCGCGGGCGATGAACGGAAAGGTCACGAACACTGTCGCCAGCACGATGCCGGGCACGGCGAAGATGATCTTGATGTCGTGTGCCTGCAGCCAGGGGCCGAACCAGCCCTGGGCGCCGAACACCAGCACGTAGATCAGGCCCGCCACCACCGGCGACACCGCGAACGGCAGGTCGACCAGCGTCGTCAGGACCGCCTTGCCGCGGAACTCGAACTTGGCGATGGCCCAGGCCGCGGCGACGCCGAAGACCAGGTTCAGCGGCACCGCGATGGCGGCCGTCAGCAGGGTCAGGCGGATCGCCGCCCAGGCATCGGGCTCCTTGAGCGCCTCGAGGTAGGCGCCGACGCCCTTGCGCAGCGCCTCGGCCGCGACCGCTGCCAGCGGCAGCACCAGGAACAGGAACATGAAGGCCAGCGCGATGCCGATCAAGGTGCGGCGAACCCAGGCCGACTCGGTGGTGCCGGCCTGCACGCGGCGGATGGTTTTCGAAGGTGCGCTCATGGCTCAAGCCTCCGACCGGCGCCGCTTCCAGCCCTGCAGGCCATTGATGACCAGCAGCAGCAGGAACGAGATCACCAGCATCACCAGCGCCACCGCGGTGGCGCCCGCGTAGTCGTACTGCTCGAGCTTGCCGATGATGATCAGCGGCGTGATCTCCGAGATCATCGGCATGTTGCCGGCGATGAAGATCACCGAGCCGTATTCGCCGATCGCACGCGCGAAGGCCATCGCGAAGCCGGTCAGGAGCGCCGGCATGATCGACGGCAGGATCACCTTGGTGAAGGTCTGCAGCCGGGTCGCGCCGAGGCTGGTGGCGGCCTCTTCGAGTTCTTTCTCGGTGTCTTCGAGCACCGGCTGCACCGTGCGCACCACGAACGGCAGGCCGATGAAGATCAGCGCGATCACGACGCCGGCCGGCGTGAAGGCCAGCTTGATGCCGAGCGGTTCGAGGAACTGGCCGACCCAGCCATTGCCGGCCAGCAGTGCGGTCAGCGAGATGCCGGCCACCGCGGTGGGCAGCGCGAATGGCAGGTCGACCAGCGCGTCGACGATGCGCTTGCCCGGGAACTTGTAGCGCACCAGCACCCAGGCCACCAGCAGCCCGAACACCAGGTTGACCAGTGCCGCGATCAGCGAGGCGCCGAAGGTCAGCCGGTACGAAGCCATCACGCGCGGCGCGGTCACCGCCACCCAGAAATGCTCCCAGCTCATGGTGAAGGTCTTGAAGACCAGCGCCGACAGCGGGATCAGCACGATCAGGCTCAGGTAGAGCACCGCATAGCCGAGCGTGAGGTGGAAGCCGGGCAGCACGCGGCGCGAAACGCCGTGGCCGCCGCCAGACGCAAGCGGCGCTGCCGCAGACGACAGCGCCGATGTAGCAGCACCGCTCATTTACTTGGCGCCAGGCGTGTACAGCTTGTCGAACTGCCCACCGTCGTTGAAGTGCACCTTCTGCGCTTCGGACAGGCTGCCGAACAGTTCCTGCACCGTGAACAGCTGCAGCGGCTTGAAGGTCGCGGCGTTCTTCTTGAGCACGGCCTCGGAACGCGGGCGCAGCGCATGCTTGGCGGCGATCTCCTGCGCTTCATCCGAATAGAGGTAGTCGAGGTAGGCCTTGGCCAGTTCGCCGGTGCCCTTCTTGTTGACCGTGCGCTCGACGATCGCGACCGGGTTCTCGGCCAGGATGCTGATCGACGGATACACCGCGTCGACCTTGCCCGAGCCGAACTCGCGGTCGATCGACACCACTTCGGATTCGAAGGTGATCAGCACGTCGCCGATGTTGCGCTGCAGGAAGGCGGTGGTGGCATCGCGTCCGCCGCGCGCCAGGATCGGCACGTTCTTGAACAGCTTGCCGACAAACTCGGCCGCCTGGGCGTCGGTGCCGCCCTTCTTTTTCACGTAGCCCCAGGCCGCCAGGTAGGCGTAGCGCCCGTTGCCGCCGGTCTTCGGGTTCACGACCACGACCTGGACGCCGGGCTTGATCAGGTCGTCCCAGTCCTTGATGCCCTTCGGGTTGCCGTTGCGGGTCAGGAACAGCATCGTCGAAGTGGTCGGCGAGGCGTTGTACGGGAAGCGCTTGGGCCAGTCCTTGGCGACCACGCCGGCATTGGCCAGGAAGTCGATGTCGGTCGAGGTGTTCATGGTCACCACGTCGGCGTCGAGGCCGTCGGCCACGGCCCGCGCCTGGGCGCTCGAGCCGCCATGCGACTGGTCGATCTTGACCTCTTTGCCGGTGGTCTTCTTGTAGTTGGCGACGAAGGCGGCGTTGTAGTCCTTGTAGAACTCGCGCGCCACGTCGTACGAGGCGTTGAGCAGGGTCTGGGCCGATGCGGCGCCGCTGGCGGCGAGCACCAGCGTGCCGATGAGGGTCTTGATTCTGGAAGTCATAGGGTTGCCAAGGGTTCTGGATTCTTGCGGCCGGCCATCAGCGTGGTCGGCTCGTCGGTCAGCGATTGGAGCAGCGCCAGGCCCAGGGGCCAGTCGCCGTGTCCGGATTCGATGTTGATGTGGCCGGCATTCTGCATCCGAACGAATTCGCTGCCCCATGCCCGGGCATAGGCGCCGGCCAGCCGCACCGGGCAGAAAGGGTCATTGCTGCTCGCCACCAGGATGCTGCGGTAAGGCAGCGGGGCAAAGGGCACGGGGGCGAAATCGCTCAACACGGCGCGGCGCTCGGGGTCGGCCGGCGCGACCAGCAGCGCGCCCTGGATGCGCGCCGCGGCCGCCTCCGACAGGTGGGTGGTCGCGATGCAGCCGAGGCTGTGGGCGGCGACGATCACCGGGCCCGGGCTGTCGAGCACCAGTTTCTCGAGCGTGGCCACCCAGGCGGCGCGGCTCGGCGTGACCCAGTCGTCCTGCACCACCCGCACCGCGCCCTGCATGCGCTCGGCCCACAGGCTCTGCCAATGGCCGGGGCCGGAATCGCGCCAGCCCGGCACGATGACGATCGTCGGTTTGCTCACGCGCCGCCTGCTTGCTCGTCGGCCGCGTCAGGCGCGGACACGGGTGAAGACGGCGGCGGTGTCGCCGAGGCGCAGGGTGGGCATGGTGGTTCTCGTTGTTCCGGGTGGGAGCGCCATTGTCCGAACCATCGCTTCAACGACAAACGAATATCTACTTGTTTGAATATGGCTTTTTGGACATAAGCGCCTCATTCCGCCAGATGGTGCGGCTCCGCCCCGTCGAGGTTTTCGGCCAGGAAATCGATCAGGCGGCGCACCGCCGGCACCAGCGCACGGCGTGCCGGGAACACGACGTGGCAAATCCCCGGCGCCGGCCCCCAGCCCGGCAGCACCTCGACCAGCCGGCCGGCGCTGATCTCGCGGTGGCACATGTAGTCGGGCATGACCGAGGCGCCAACCCCCTGCATCACGGCGAACTTGAGCGTCAGGAGGTCGTCGGCCACATAGCGCGGCGCGTGGGTGTGCACGATCACCTTGCCGCTCGGGCCTTCGAGCCGCCAGCTGGCCCGGCCCTCGCCGGTCGACATGGCGACGCTGTCGAGCCTGGAGAGATCGGCCGGCAGCGCCACCGGACCCTGGCGGCGCATCAGGTCGGGGCTGGCGACCAGGAGGCCGCGGCTGACGCCGAAATTCTTCGCCACCAGGGTGGCGCTGTCCTCGATCGCCGGACGTACCCGCAGGGCCAGGTCGACGCCCTCTTCGACCGGATCCACCGGCCGGTTCAGCACCCGCATCTCGACCCGGACCTGCGGATAGCGCTGCATGAATTCCGGCAGCAGCGGCCCGACGCTGCTGTGCGCCAGCGTCACCGGACAGCTCAGCCGCACCGTGCCGCTCGGCTCGGTCTGGATCTGGGCCACCGCCTCGGCCGCCGCTTGCGCGGCATCGCGCATCGCCGCGCAGTGCTTGAGGTAGATCTCGCCGGCCGGCGTCAGCGACAGGCGCCGGGTGCTGCGCTGCATCAGCTGGACGCCGAGCTGGGCCTCCAGGTCGGCCACCCGCCGCGACAGGCGGGACTTCGGCACGCCGAGTGCCCGGCTGGCGGCCGCGAAGCCCCCGCGTTCGGCGACCTCGGCAAAAAACACCATGTCGTTCAGGTCTTGCATCGGCTCATTGTCCTATTTGTGGGACGAACTAAGCCATTTTTGCAGACTTATCAATCAATCGCCGCAAAAATAGAATTCATCCCACGCCGACCGATTCCAGTGCCGGCGCTTTCAAAGAAAGCAATGATCATGAAACTCCTGCACGTCGATTCCAGCGTTCTCGGAACCAACTCCGTCTCCCGCCAGCTCACCGCCGAAATCGTCGCCGACTGGCGCAAGGCGCACCCGCACACCACGGTCGACTACCTCGACCTCGCGGTCGACACCCCCAACCATTTCAGCGCCGATGCGCTCGGCATCAAGGTCGGTGTCCAGGCCGAGCCGACCGACGCCCAGCGCCGCGAGAACGAAGTCTCCGAACGGCTGGTGACGCAGTTCCTGGCGGCCGACGTGATCGTCATCGGCGCCCCGCTCTACAACTTCACGGTGCCGACCCAGCTCAAGGCCTGGATCGACCGCCTGGCGCAGACCGGCCGCACCTTCAAGTACACCGACAAGGGCCCGGTCGGCCTGGCGACCGGCAAGACCGTGATCGTGGCCTCGACCCGCGGCGGCATGTACTCCACCAGCGAAGGCGGCCAGGCGATGGAGCACCAGGAGAGCTACCTGAAGGTGATCTTCGGCTTCTTCGGCATCACCGACGTGCGTTTCGTGCGCGCCGAAGGCATCGGGATGGGCGACGCGGCCAAGGCCGCCGCGCTGCAAGCCGCCCGCGCCGACATCGCCGTCGCGACCGGCAAGGCCGCCAACCAGGACCAGGCCACGCTGGCTGCCTGATCCCGCGCCGGACGCATCGCGCGTCCGGTCCAACCAAAGGGACGACCCGCATCGAGCGGGCCGTCCCTTTGGCGTTGTGGCGCCTTACTTTCCGGTGTGGGTCTTGATCCAGGCCACGTACTTGTCGACCCAGCTCTGCAGGAACTGCTTGCTGCCTTCGGCGACATGGCCCTTGTCGTCGAACAGGCCTTCCTTGTTCTGGATGAAGACCTCGGGCTGGCCCATCGTCGGGACGTCGAGGTAGGCCAGGATGGGCCGCAGGTGCTGCTGCGCCGCGGCGGTGCCGACCGTGCCCACCGACACCCCCACCACCCCGGCCGGCTTGCCGGCCCAGGCGCTTTGGCCGTAGGGCCGGGAGGCGTTGTCGAGCGCATTCTTGAGCACGCCCGGAATCGAGCGGTTGTATTCGGGCGTCACGAACAGCAGGCCGTCCGCGGCCGCGATCTCGGTCTTCAGGCGCAACACCGATGGCGCCTGCTTGCCGTCGTCGTCCTGGTTGTACAGCGGCAGGTCGTCGATGCGCACATGCTCGAAGGTGAAATCCTCCGGCGCGAGATGCGCGATCGCGAGCGCCAGCTTGCGGTTCAGCGAATCCTTGCGCAGGCTGCCGATGACGACAGCGATCTTTTTCTGGCTCATGAAGACTCCTTGAGTACGGGTTGAAGAAGACAAAGACGAATCCTGCAGGCCGCACGATACGCCGGCTGCAAGAAAAACGCCTCAGACCGGCCGCCGCTGCGGCGCATTCTGCAGGCTGGCCTGCGTCACGCCGGCGCCTGGCGGCACGTCGTCGGTGATCCAGACGTTGCCGCCGATGGTCGCGCCCTTGCCCAGCGTCACCCGGCCCAGGATGGTCGCGCCGGCATAGATCACGACGTCGTCCTCGACCACCGGATGGCGCGGCAGGCCCTTTTGCAGGTTGCCCTCGGCATCGGTCGGAAAGCGCTTGGCGCCCAGCGTGACGGCCTGGTAGATGCGCACGCGCTTGCCGATCACCGCGGTCTCGCCGATCACCACGCCCGTGCCGTGGTCGATGAAGAAACCGGCGTCGATCTGCGCGCCCGGGTGGATGTCGATGCCGGTCTGGCCGTGCGCCAGCTCGGCCGCGATGCGTGCCAGCAACGGCAGGCCGAGGCGGTAGAGCTGGTGCGCGATCCGGTGGTGGATCATGGCCAGGATGCCCGGATAGCACAGCAGCACCTCGTCGACGCTGCGTGCCGCCGGGTCGCCCTGGAAGGCCGCCAGCACGTCGCCGTCGAGCAGGCGGCGGATGCCCGGCAGCGCGGCGGCGAACTCGCGCACCGCGGCGCCGGCCTGGGCGTCGATGTCCTCGGCCGCGCGCGGCTCGTGGCGCGCCGTGTAGCGCAGTTCGAGCCGGGCCTGGTTCAGCAGTGCGTTGAGTGCCGAGTCGAGCGTGTAGCCGACATAGAAATCCTCGCTCTCATGGCGCAGGTCGGGCGGGCCGAGGCGCATCGGGAACAGCGCGCCCTTGAGCGACTCGACGATCTCCGCCAGCGCCTCGCGCGACGGGAACTCGCGGCTGCCGGGCTCGCGCGAGCGCCGCTGCGAATCGCGCCATTCGTCGCGCGCATCATGCAGCGCACTGACGATCGCGCCGACATCGAACAAAGACATGCGAACTCCTCCAGTCGTGGGGTCCCGACGATGCACCATCGCGCAAGACCCCACGGCGGGCGGGTTTCTTGGCTTCAGAAATGCCTTCTGACGCCGGGCGGCCCATCGACTTCGGCCAGGGTTGTGAGCGGAATCTCTTTCTCCCTGACGAACTTCCAATAGACGAACGACATCCCGGCGACCCACAGGACCCCGCCGTAGAGCGCTGGCCGCGAGGCCTCGTTGACGCCGAGCAGGACGATCGTGAGGACCAGGAAGCCGATGGCGGTCGCCGGCGCGACGGGCCACCAGGGCACCGGGAACTTGAGCCCCCTCACTTCCTCCTTCAGCATCTTCCTGCGCATGCACCAGTGCGACAACAGGATCATCAGCCAGACCCAGACCGTGGCGAAAGTCGCCATCGCGGCGACGATGAAGAACAGTCCTTCCGGATAGAGCTTGTGCAGCAGCACGCCGGCCAGCATGGCCGCGAGCATCACGATCACCGGGACCACGGGCACCCCGGTCCGTGAGACGACGCCGAGCGCGTCGGGCGCATGCTTGTGCTTGGCCAGGCCATACATCATCCGGGCGGCACCGAACAGGTCGCTGTTGATCGCCGACACCGCGGCGGTGATCACCACCACGTTCAGGACATGGGCCGCCGACGAGACGCCGATGCTGCCGAAGATCTGGACCAGCGGGCTGCTTGCCCCGGTGATCTCGTTCCATGGGTAGATCGACATCAGGACGAACATCGTGCCCACGTAGAAGATCAGGATGCGCGACGGCACGCTGTTGATCGCGCGCGGGATGTTCTTCTCGGGCTGCTGCGCCTCGGCGGCTGTCAGGCCGATGATCTCGATGCCGCCGAAGGCGAACATCACCACCGCGAAGGCCGAGACGAAACCCAGCAAGCCATTCGGGAACCAGCCGCCATGCGACCAGAGGTTCGAGATGCCGGTGGCCGCGTTGCGGACCGCAGTGCCGTCGGAAGCCGTCGAGGTGAAGCCGAAGAAGATGATCCAGGCCCCGCCGGCGATCATCGAGCAGATCGCGACCACCTTGATCAGCGACAGCCAGAATTCCATCTCGCCGAACATCTTCACGGCACAGAGGTTCAGGCCGGCAATGATCAGCGTGATCCCGAGCGACCACAGCCACGGTGGAACGTCCGGAAACCAGAGCCCCATGTAGATCGAGAACGCGATCACGTCGGCGATGCAGACCAGCACCATCTCGATGATGTAGGTCCAGCCGGTCAGGAAGCCCGCGAGCGGGCTCATGTAGTGGCTGGCATAGCCGCCGAAGGAACCGGGCAGCGGCTGGTGGAGCACCATCTCCCCCAGCGCCCGCATCACGATGAAGACCGCGGCCCCGGCCAGCAGGTAGGCGAGGATGACCGAAGGCCCCGCCAGTTGGATCGCCTTGGCGGAGCCGTAGAAAAGCCCGGTGCCGATGGCCGAACCCAACGCGATGAACAGGATGTGGCGGCGATTCAGCCCCTGCTTCAACTCTTTGTCTTGTGCAACTTTCATTTTTTGTTTCTCCCTTGGTTGACTCACGGTGCGGATCAGACAGTGGGCATAGGCTTCCTTTCGATTCAAGGTGGCAGAAACACGGCTGCGCCGATTCTCGATTAATAGATATACATGTCTATACAGGGTAAGCCCGAGAAGAGCCCGAATCGGGACTCTCCACCTGCACGAGGCTCAGAGCTTGGCGATCGACACCTCGGTCGACTTCACCAGCGCGACGACGTCGGAGCCGGGCTTGAGCTGCAGTTCGTCGACCGAGCGCGTGGTGATCACCGAGGTCACGATGCCCCACGCGGTCTCGACGTCGACTTCGGAGACGACATCGCCGCGGATGATCTCGCGGACCTTGCCCTTGAACTGGTTGCGCACATTGATGGCCTGGATGGACATGAAAAAACTCCTTTGGATGGGTGGGTGAAAAAACGGGGGGTCAGACGGCCCAGCGCAGCACGTGCGCGGGTCCGTCGGCCCAACGGGTGTCGTTGGCGGGTTCGGCTTCGTTGTCGGCGGGCTTCTGCAGTACGCGGTCGAGGATGCGTTTCTCGATCGCCGCGAACGCCGCATCGCCCTGCGAGCGTGGCCTGGCGAGCGTGATGTTCTCGTCGAGCGCGATGCGGCCGTCCTCGATCAGGATCACGCGGTCGGCCAGCGCCACCGCCTCCTGCACGTCGTGCGTGACCAGCAGCGCCGTGAAGCGATGGCGCAGCCACAGCCCTTCGATGAGCCGGTGCATCTCGATGCGGGTCAGCGCGTCGAGCGCCCCCAGCGGCTCGTCGAGCAGCAGCAGCCGCGGCCGGTGCACCAGCGCGCGGGCGAGCGCGACGCGCTGCCGCTGGCCGCCCGACAGCCGCGCCGGCCATTCGCCGCGCCGCTCGGCCAGGCCGACCTGCGCCAGCACCTCGTCGCCGCGCGGCCGGCTCTCGGGCGGCAGCCCGAGGGTGACGTTGTCGATGACGCGACGCCAGGGCAGCAGGCGCGCTTCCTGGAACATGATCCGCGTGTCGTCGTGCAGGCCGTCGATGGCCTTGCCGTCGACCTGCAGCGTGCCTTCGGTGGCCTCCTCCAGGCCGGCCACCAGGCGCAGCAAGGTGCTCTTGCCGCAGCCGCTGCGGCCCACGATGGCGATGAACTGGCCGGGCTCGATATGCAGCTGCGTGTTGCGCAGCACCTCGCGCTCGCCGTAGCGCTTGCGCAGGGAACGGATGTCGAGGCGCACGCCGCCGGCGTCCTCTGGGGTCTGTTGAAGCACTGCACTCATTTCGTCACTCCATAAGCCGGGTGCCAGCGCAGCCACCAGCGTTCAAGTCCGCGCGCGAACAGGTCGGCCAGCTTGCCGAGCAGCGCATACAGCAGGATCCCCACCAGCACGATGTCGGTCTGCAGGAACTCGCGCGCATTCATCGTGAGATAGCCGATGCCCGACTGCGCCGAGATCGTCTCGGCCACGATCAGGATCACCCACATCAGGCCCAGCGAGAAGCGCAGGCCGACCAGGATCGAGGACATCGCGCCCGGCAGGATCACTTCCTTGTAGAGCTGCCAGCGGGTGAGGCCGTAGGTGCGGCCCATCTCGATCAGCTGCGGATCGACGTTGCGGATGCCGTGGAAAGTGTTGAGGTAGATCGGGAAGAACACCGACACCGCGATCAGGAACAGCTTGGCCGATTCGTCGATGCCGAACCACAGGATCACCAGCGGGATCAGGGCCAGCGCCGGGATGTTGCGCACCATCTGGATGGTCGAGTCGAGCAGCGTCTCGAAGAAGCGCACCGAGCCCGTGAGCAGGCCCAGCGCGAGCCCGAGGCCGCCGCCGATCGCGAGGCCGGCCAGCGCCCGCGCGGCGCTGACCTTCACGTGGGTCCAGAGCTCGCCCGACGCGGTCAGCCGCCATGCGGCCTTGAGCACGTCGATCGGCGCCGGCAGCACGCGGGTCGACAGCCAGCCCAGCGACGAGGCGATCTGCCAGGCGACGATCAGCCCGACCGGCACCAGCCACGGCACCAGGCGGCGCAGCACGCCGGCCGCGAAGGTCCGGGCGCCATTAAGCGACGGCGCAGCCACCGGCAATACCTGCACTTGTTGGTTCATTCGATCTCCTCAGCTTTGCGCGGCGAGGCGCGACGGCGCATCGAGATTGGCGACGACCTCGCCGAAAGGCCCGCTCAGGACCTGGCCCGGCAGGCCCGGCCGCTGCTTGCGCGGCAGCAGCGGGAACACCAGCTCCGCAAAGCGGTAGGACTCCTCCAGATGCGGATAGCCCGAGAGGATGAAGTTGTCGATGCCCAGCGCCGCGTACTCTTCGATGCGCGCCGCCACGGTCTTCGGATCGCCGACCAGCGCAGTGCCCGCGCCGCCGCGCACCAGGCCGACGCCGGCCCAGAGGTTGGGACTGATCTCGAGATCGGCGCGGCTGCGTTTCGCACCGCCGGCATGCAACGCCGCCATGCGGCGCTGGCCTTCGGAGTCCATCCGCGCGAAGGCGGCCTGGGCCCGGATCACGGTCTCGTCGTCGACCCGGCTGATCAGCGATTCGGCGGCGCGCCAGGCTTCGTCCTCGGTCTCGCGCACGAT
>Ga0182007_10000915_pt1 | contig 16321 bp, 19 predicted proteins | sample Sormic07211113_1_FD_123023 | JGI IMG/M metagenome (GOLD analysis project Ga0182007, IMG submission 123023) | Rhizosphere microbial communities from Sorghum bicolor, Mead, Nebraska, USA - 072115-113_1 MetaG | ecosystem: Host-associated > Plants > Roots > Rhizosphere | place: USA: Nebraska... | reverse complement strand
GACATGTACGCTGGTGTTGCCATGGGAGGTGCTCCTTGCTGGATTCAGTGGATGAGTCATAGGTGAAATCACCTAAGAGGCGGCCATTTACCATCAAATTGCATGCCAACTTTTTTCGACCCTTATAAACCGGCGCTTGCGAGCGTTTTCCTCGAAAAAGCTGGGATAAACCCCCAGAAAATAAAGGAAAAGTGCGCAAGAAGTTGCGCAGTGGTGTGCAAGAAGTTGCGCACTTGGCTGCAGGCCGCGATCTGCTTGAGCTGCAGCGATTTATCGAGCCAAATATGCGAAACAAGTGCGCAAGAAGTTGCGCACTTTCAAAAAAGCTCTCCCAACACATCGATGGCTGTAATTTTGAGGGAAACAGACCAAAGCAGCACTTCAGGACAACCAAAAATCAGAGGCACTCCCTTTCCAAAACCGTGAGAAATCGCAACCCAAGCCTTGCCCGAAGGTGCTGCACTTTTCAATTCCCAAAGACCGTACGGGCCTGCCTCTTTCCCCTCGCTCATGAGATTTTCAAACAGATGCGACCTAACGCTATGCCAAGGGCTTAACGGCGACTCATACTGTAGGCCTTTGACATACCGACCTCACCAACGACTTTTGAAGGAGGCAATCCGCATGGGGCTGACGAAAACAAATCAGGATTTGCGCCGTGATCTGAAAAGCGCTGCACTAGCACTCGAAGACGCAGCTCAAGACATGTTCAGAATGGCAAAGCAGTACGGTGAAGCCGAGTTGCTTGCAGCCATGCGGAAAATTGAGGCGCTGCATGTCGAAGCGGATCGGTTGACTCAATACGCAGATGAAGTGAAGGCCGGCAAGATTTTGCGTACGCAGTAAGAGTAATACCCATCAGATACCTGCAGAGATACTCTTCTTTCCCAGAGACCGGTATCGATCACTCCCTTCGAATATCCCTCAACAAAAAAGGGCCGTCAAAAGCCCTTTTTGCACTCAAATCAAAATTACTTGGTCAGCCAGGACTCAACCGTCGCGGCGCCGTGCTTCGTTTTCCATTCTTTAAGCGTTTTTTGGTTACCACCCTTGGTTTCGACGACTTCACCAGTGTGCGGATTTTTATAAACCTTCAACTGGCGAGGCTTTCGACTGCCCGTTTTTGGCTTGACGACTGGAGCGCGACGGCCTGCTTGCGGATCTAGTAGGTTGATAACGTTTTTCAGACTGAAGCCGTATTGCGCCAAAAGTGCACGTAGCTTGTCTTCAAACTCCATTTCCTTCTTGAGGCCAGAATCACTTTTCATCGATTCAAGCTCAGCCAGTTGGGCAGCGAGTTGTTGTTCGAGTGCTCGGTATTCAGCTAGACGAGACATGCATAATTTCCTTCAAAATGGATGAAGTGGAATAGACACGTAACATTATAAAGCGTTTACAGCCCCAAATCTCTTTCGAGCTGATCCACTTGGATCTCCTCTCCTGCATGGCCACCCGTCAGTAGATACCACTGAAGCTCATTGTATAGATGGTCTCTTAAACGAGACCTCAACTGAATGTAATCAGAGGTACCAGCAAAATTTTGATGATCATGCCCTCGATGTCTCAGCTCAGCTCCCAGCACTTGAATACCTAACGTGCCAATGTCAGACACGTGCAATCGCACCAAGGGATCAAATCCCGGATCCCTCTTGAACCTATCAACGGCCTGCCGAATCAATGCTTCGAATGCTGCCGCATCGCATACTTTCTGTACCGTTAGCCACACGACAGACTCAAGCTTACTGTGCATAGAGATCTCCCTTTTTACACAGTGGTTTCCTTCAAAAGTTGTCCGACATGAGTATTTTTTCAAAAAAAGACCGTGAATTTGAAATCAAACGGGTTAGCAGCGGCTCTCAGCCGCTAAGGGACGATTTTGCTGTACCCATGAGGCAGCCATACACCTGCGTCAGCCAGAAAAAGTCGCAAGGAAAAGCCAGAAGCAAAAGCACATCAACAGCGAAAAAGCACATAGGTTGGCCAGGAAGACCGGTGAACGGAGAGGCGCCGAGATCGCTGCTTTTCTGTTGTCCTCAAATATAAAGATCCGTCGCACAAAAAAATTTTCAAGGGGCGAAAAAAAATAAATTTTCCCAACCACGAGAAATGAAGGTCGCTACCAGCGTGGGGAGGCTCGCAACCACCCATTTCTTGCGCCTCATAGTGCCAATTGGCCGTGCCTGATGCTTAATTGCAAAGCCGTCTGTGCCCCAATCACCAAAGCTGCGCTGAATGAGTCAACGACAGTAATTCGATGGGGCGAGAGTCAGGCCAAAAGCCCGGACGCATATTACGTCAATTGCAAAGCCCTCTCATGATTTGACAATTGCATAACCTTGGCTAGTTTTGCAAAAGCGGCATTTTGCCACATCATTGACGAATGCCGGATAGTCTTCCAATGGGAGAGTCGCCATGGACAGTCGATTTTTATTCCTCATAGCACCATGCCTTTCTATCGCCGCGTGCGGTTCAGCTGGAAATTTTTCTAGAGCCTTAGATGAACCCGTCAAAATGGCCAACAGCGCATCTTCCATAGCCCGATCAGCTGAAAGCGATAGGATCAAAGCCATTGCGCTTGGAAACTATTCAATGAACCTGGCTGATTTGGTTTGCAATACAAGCTCAGGCCCATTAACAGCTGAAAGCAACCTTGGAGTATTTAGTGACGCGCTAGACACAGTACAAAAGGTCGCAGAGAAACCAGATGATACGAGCTATGCGGGTTATTTAAGAAGCTTTAGAAAGAACTCAGAAAATATCAACTCAGAGCCTGAGCCAATTGAAATCACGCAGAAAAGAATGAGGGAAAAGCAAGTCAGGCTTTATCAGAAATGCATTATGCACTTTAAACAGGATGTGGCAGCCAATAATCTCTATACACCGCCCATAAAGGCTGGAAGCACTGCCGCAGTAGCCACATTTTTAAGCGTGGACAAGTTGGTAAAACTGACACTCAAAAATATCGAAGAGGCACAGCGTGAAAAAGCGGTTCGTGCGACGATAAGTGAACTTCTTCCTCAATTGCGTGAGGCTCACAAGCAGCTTTCCGCTGAGGATGACAAATCTTTTGGCATGCGTGTTCAATATCAACCTGGGGCAGTTGTCGATCACACCGACTTGGGAGAAGTGGTTAATCTTCGCAGATGGTACGTGGCCAAAGAAATCGACGGAATCTGGCAAGACTTGAGCGCATGCAGAACATCTGGCCAGCTGAACTGCCTGAAGAGCACTCAGACAAGAACCGGAGTTAATGATTTTGCAGAATCCGTGATCAAGTATAGATCATTAGCGTCGGTTGACAGTGGAAAAGTCCTTACTGCGCTCGACCAAAGCATTAAAAAAATTAAAAACATTGACCAAGGAAAAATATCTTTAGCGGAGGTTATAGATGGTCTTGTCGCTATCGCCGATGCGGTATCTGGCTTAGATGGCGCCTATAAAGACTATGACAAATCTAAGGATGAGGACTGACCATGCAATCAGTAGCACTTGTCCCCAGGGGAATCAACATTCCCTATTCGGAACTGGCACGAGTGGCTGGAGCAGTTCAGACCCAATTGGTACGGGATGTATCGCCCGCCTGGAGTTTGAGCGCGAGCCTCACCGCTTATCCCTCTCAGGATGATGCGCCCATGAATTGCCTTTTTATTTTCGTAGTGGCAGATGCCAAAGGCAATGCGGGGCTTCACTTCAGACCTCAGAACCCAAATGAGCCACCGTTCGCCATCGTTGAATATCGAAAGAACGGTTTCTGGTCTGTTGCGGTCAGTCATGAACTTATAGAGATGTTGATCGACCCTAAAGGAAACCGATTGGCAAAAGGTACCAGTCCAACTAACCCAGCAGAGTCTGTGTTTTATTTGGTCGAGGTGTGCGACCCGTGCCAGGACATTGCATTTTCATATGAGATCAATGGGTGCCTGGTTTCAGACTTTTGCCTGCCGTCATTTTATGGCGCCCAAGGTTCAACCGCAGCATACACCCACACCGGCAGCATTCAGGCTCCACTGACAGTGGGGTACGGTGGATATCTAACCTATCGCGACAACAACCTAGATTGGTACCAGATAATAGCAACTGGCGGCAGCACTTCCATAAGCGGGCCGTTCCAAGAAGATCAAGTCATGGGGGCACACTCCAACTCCAATATAAGAGGAACCTTAGACCGGATAAAACCGGCATACTCCGGCCCGATCTCCAGCGTCTCCGACCGCGCCATTCAGAGGAGGCTACCCTCGCAAAAAAAAGCTCGCCAACTAGAAGTCATGCGCAGGAATGCCGCCTTGAATGATTACTTGCTAGAACTAGACTTATAGGACTTTTGGGTAGCGCATTGTTTCGACGCTATTCGAGCATCCAACGTTGGACAACCTGGTACTTTTCAAGAGCCCTCCTCCAACAAAGGTCATTGGCATCTCGGTGGTTTACCCTGACAGTTGTATCCTTGTCATTCGACTCCTTTAGAGAAACAACCAGCGCCGAGAAAATGTAAAAACCATTAGTTACGCTCGCTAAAAACTACAAAGGGCTCTGCGAGTGTTTAGGGCCTTTATTTTATTCGTCAATTGCAAGGGTGCTCATGCTGGCCGGCCCCGGAGTGCGCTGCGCCAGCACCTACCCGAATGGGGGATCAGAAGCCAGGTTGGATGCTCTGTGCGGGGATTGCTTGCAGTAGCGCCTGCGCATCCATTTCATCCTCCGCACAGCCCTATTCCCCGCAGTGACTGATAGCATTCGCTCATGCGCCAAGGGTGCTAACAGACAGTCAACGTAGTAAGGAATTGTGGATGGATACTGATCTAAAAGCCCTTTGGCTGCGCGAGCGAAACCGCAGAGAAGCGCTATGGGAGCTGGAACCTCTGCAGCCTGGCGCAGCAGAAGCCAAAGCCCCATTAGCCACACTGGCTGAAATCGACAGGGAGGATCTAGAAAACCCTATTGGCCACTCCCACGCCATGTCGATCGATGAACTTCGTGAAGCCGTTCCAGAGACTCGAATCGAAGGTGCTGATGGCCACCCCTTTGTGATCATTCTGGATCAGCATATTCCCCAACCCTGGCACGCAAGATTTGAAGCCGCCAGCATGCTTTCAACCCGCTTACCCCAAGGAAGCTACGCAAGTGACTGGCGACGTTTTTTGCGTTTGTGGGCAAGGGAAATGGAACACCTCAATGCGCACCGGGAGCAGATTCAATGATCGAGTTTGATTTGAATGCAAACGACCGTGAGGCACTAATCAGACATTGCGAGAGCTTTGTGCCGACAGGAGATGATCCGAGGGAGAAGCGGCGTTTGCAGGACGCTCTGGAGACGCTGCGCGAGGCCCTAGTGAGTCATCTGAATGAGTCAACATCCTCCGTAAAAGGCATGGAAGCGACTTGATTATGAAGCGACCATGCTCGAATTAAAAACCATGCGAACCCGCCTCAAAAGCAGGCGCTTTTTGCCTTCAACATTCACCTTCTCAACACGTTATGACCCACCTTGCCGCACCAGCAATCTGCTGCGCAGCGTCCACCTTGTCGACCTCTGGATCTGGCGAAGGAAAACTCAAAGTCTACAACTAATGATGTCGATGCCACCCATGTACTGCTTCAGTACATCCGGTACACGGATCGAACCGTCGGCCTGCTGGTAGTTTTCCAGTACCGCCACCAACGTACGACCGACCGCCAAAGCAGAACCGTTTAGAGTGTGCACCAGTTCCGGCTTGCCGGTTTCCGGGTTACGGAAACGTGCCTGCATGCGGCGGGCCTGAAAATCGCCGCAGTTGGAGCATGAGGAAACTTTGCGGTAGTTTTCCTGGCTCGGAATCCACACTTCCAGGTCGTAAGTCTTGACCGCGCTGAAACGTAGATCGCCGGTGCACAGCGCCATAGTTCGATAAGGCAGGCCCAGCAGCTGCAGGACTTGCTCGGCGCTGGCGATCAAGTCTTCCAGAGCCTCCTTCGACTTCGACGGTTCGACGATCTGAACCAATTCGACCTTGTCGAACTGGTGCAGGCGGAGCATGCCACGGGTGTCGCGAGCCGACGCGCCGGCTTCGCTACAGAAGCACGGGGTATGGGCAACATACTTGAGGGGCAGCTGTTCTGCATCGAGAATCTGCCCTGCCGCCAGGTTGGTCAACGGGACTTCGGACGTAGGGATCAGATAAAGATCGTCCTCACCTTCACGAGCGATCTTGAACAGATCTTCCTCGAACGTCGGCAGTTGACCGCTGCCTTGCAGCGCCGGGCCCCGCACCAGGTGCGGGGTGTAGACCTCTTCGTAGCCGTGCTCGCTGGTGTGTAGGTTGATCATGAACTGCGCCAGGGCGCGGTGCAGGCGCGCGATTGGGCCGCGCAACAGAGTGAAGCGCGCGCCGGACAGCTTGGCGGCGGTTTCGAAGTCCACCCAACCGAACTTCACACCTATGGCGGCGTGGTCTTTGATCTCAAAATCGAAGATTCGTGGAGTACCCCAACGGCGCACTTCTACGTTGTCGTCTTCGCCTTCGCCGATCGGCACGGACTCGTGCGGCAGGTTGGGAATGCCCAGTAGGATCGCTTCCAACTCGGCCTGGATCTTGTCCAAGGCAGCCTTGTTCTCGTTCAGCTGGCTGCCCGTGTTCTCGACATTGGCCATCAGCGGTGCGATGTCTTCGCCGCGTTGCTTGGCCTGACCGATGGACTTGGAGCGCGCGTTACGTTCAGCCTGCAGTGCTTCGGTGCGGGTCTGGACGGTCTTGCGCTGTTCTTCCAGCGCTTCGATGCGCGCAACATCCAGGGCAAAGCCACGGGGAGCTAGGCAATCTGCCACGTCCTGAAGGTTGCTACGTAACAGTTTGGGATCGAGCATAGTGGTATCTCGCAGCGTTAGAGCACGTCGCTTCGCATATGGCTGGGTTGAACGATGATTCGAACTTGATGTGAAACCGAGATCATTTACCCAGAAGCAACCCTAATTTGGTCAAGGCATCCATCTCGGTGGCGTCATGGACGTGTGCGTAATCCTGTGGTGTCCACGTCGCAATTTCCGACCGTAACACCTCCAAAGATTTAAATGGCATGGTGGTCACGGCATCGAGCATTCCGACGCGTTTGTTGCTCCACCGATCGACGTCGTTCAGGCGAAGAAAGTAGGCATTGATATCTGGCGCATAAACCATTTCGGCATGAGCGCTCAGGCATAAAAACTCCCTCAGAAGTTGTAGAGCTGCCCCCTTTCCACGTACAGCCTCAATCGCTTGTATGTAGCGGCTGGCACACAAAGGAAGCTCGTTGCGTGGATCAAACATTCACGATATCCGATGTGAGAAATGGGGAGGACTCTGGAAGTCGGTCGCGAACCAGGAAGGCAGTAACAATCAGCGTGCCTTAGTGTATTCATTCAGCGCTTGAAAAGCCGGCAAGCTCACATGTTTGCGAAAGCCTCTGCCAGCAAGTACGTAAAGCGCATCCTCGCTTTCAAAAAAACACCCGTGGAAGTGCTTTTGAAATCCAGTGATGAAACTGTCGTGGGCTGCAGTTCGCCCTTCGCTGTCGAATACTGTCTCGTGGACAAACAGAGCTGAAGGTTTCAGGCCGCGTTTTTGGACGTCCCTTTCCTGGGTGTCAGGGAGCAAGATGTCCATGAGCAGCCAGCTCCGGACGATACAAAACCGCTGCTCCGCAAACTCCTCCTGAGCCAATTTGATCAGTTCTTCATCCCCTAATCGCGATCCCTCTATCATCCTTGCAGGGCCATAAAGCACATCTTCAATCAGTTCAGTTTGCACAGTGTCGCCTAAATTTTTTGAGATTCAGAAGCGGCAAAAACCACCCCGGCATCTGCAGGTATTACATGGCGAGAGTTCATTGATCTTTGGCTACATACCAAAGGCCATCGCCTACTCAGTGGATCAGGTTGATTTGCGGACGCGACGCCACGTTCACGCTACCAGTGACAAAGGGAGACCATTCGTACGCTGCCCAAAAAGCACGTAGAGCTTTATCTGTAGCCCGCCTCGATTTACAGCTAAATTGAGAGGAAGAGGATTGAACGCAGCTGAGTTCTCCTGGGTTTCTCACCCACCCATGAACCAACCGATCCACAAACATGAATATATACATTTGAGTGGATCATAGCAATCGCGGCATACACCTCTGTTTTAATGGAACGGAAAATGTCTGTGCGTACCGCATTTGCCATGGCACTGAAGCTTTTGCGAGCAAAACGTGGCCTCACGCAAAATGATCTGAGCCAAAAGGTCGATCAATCGCATGTAAGCCGCATCGAAAATGAAAAGACCTCCCCCAGCCTGGAAGCCATCATTGAGCTCGCCGACGCATTGGAGATCAGTCCTGTTGCGCTGATGGCAATCGTATGTGGAGTGCAGGCCGATGTGAGCGCTGGCGATATCCTGAAGAATGCTGAAAGGGATCTGAAATCGCTGAAGCTGTTGAGGGGCTCGATTCCTGTGGAGTTTGAACAACCCGTTCACCCACGGATTACGGCAGCAGCCCAAGCACGAGAGGCCGTTCGGGAGCTCAAGGAACAAGGCCTTTCGCGGTCGGAGGTCGCTATGAAGCTGGGGATGGCAAAGACTACTGTTCAGCGCCATTGGAATCGTTCGGACTGAGCTTTTTGCTCTTTCATGATAATGCCCTCGCACGCTGGACATTCCAGGCCATCATCGAACCACTGCTATGCTTTTGCTCTCCATCCGAACGGAGTCGAACCATGGCCGAGCAATATTCCCTTCCTGACATTTTGGCCAGGCTGTACGAAAACCAACTGGCGATCGAAGCCGCACTGATGGAGCTCGTCCTGCTGGAGGAGCAGCGCGGGTCATCTGAAGCTTGTGACAATGCGCGTGGCGCACTTGAAAGGATTGGCGAGAACGCTGGGCATATCAAGCAGGGGATCGCCAGGCTGGGGGGAGATCCTGGCACATCATTCTTATAGGTAGAGATCTAATCAGCCAATCTCCTCTCGCAGGGCGCCTTAGTAGCCGAAGACTTGAATCAGCCGTGTAGAAAAACCTGCTTGATACTCGGTTCATGCCTCATGGCAAATTTATAGATTGTTGCGCCTCCTAGTATTACTGGCTCCCATTTGCAGGGCGCAGTAAGCTCCCCTCAAGATAGCTAAACGCCATGTGAGATTAGGGATGATCGAATGCTAGATTCTCGTAACTCAATGCCTGCCGTGCTGGATCGTCAAATCGAGACAGAAGATCAGGATGCTTTCGGACACCGGCATTACGCTCAAGCCTTACGCTGCTTGATTGAGGACGAAGGGCATCGGCCACCGTTCAGCATTGGTCTCCTGGGTGGTTGGGGTACAGGGAAAAGCTCAGTTAAAGAGCTCTACACACGAGCCTTGGCTGATGACACCTCAACTCTCGGTGGCCGCCGCCCGCGCAGTCAACGGTTCAAAAGCATCACATTTAATGCCTGGCGTTTTGGCGGGAAAGAGCAAGACATCAAACGCGCATTGCTTAGACATGTCTTCCTTGAGCTTGGCGGGGATGAAAGCAAGCTGCACGACGATCTTTATCGAAATGTGACGCATACGGAGTCAGTCGCCAAACCGATCGGTGACTTGATCAAACAACACCTAATCAGCTGGGCAGCGCCGGCGCCCGCCTTCGCAATCGCGTTTATTGTGTTTCTCATGTTTATCACCGCCGGCCTGGCATGGTTGCCACTTGATAATGGGATCACGCAGTCGTTTTTCATCGCGGCAGTCAGCGGCATTTACGCCTATCTCATCAAGGTGATGAAGCCCTCAGCGGTCAATCCGTTCAATACCATCACCCGAGTACATCTCCCCAGCGTCAATGCTGAACAATATGAGGAGCTATTGCTCCAGCAACTACGTAAATTCAAGCCTGCCAAAGACAATGCAGTTCCCTACGAACGTCTCGTCATATTTGTGGACGACCTCGATCGTCTATCTGCGGAAGAGATGGTATTGGGCCTGGACGCCGTCAGAACCTTCATGGAGATACCGACAGACAAGCTGCCGGAAAACTTGGGCTTGGTGTTCGTTATCTCCTGTGATGAGGGCAAGGTTGCTGATGCTCTTTCACGTCGACGCGGTAACCCCGAACAACCGGGCTCCATCTTCAACCCGACAGATGCTAGGCGCTATCTCGACCGGATCTTCCAGTTCCGGTTGGAGATTCCCCCTCCTCCACGAAACGATATGAGACAGTTTGCACTTTCAAAGCTGAAAACATTCCCGGATCTTGTGAAGGAGATTGCGGACAAAGGCGCATCGGTTGAACAGGTCGTCGATCGCATGATTCACGTTAACGTTACCGATCCCCGCAATGCCCTCCAAATCGTCAACGCATTCACGCAAACCTGGTGGCTCGCCAAGGCGCGAGAACTCGACGCGATTGGGAGCGATCGCCCGGGCGGCTTGCACGAAGGGGCAGTAACTAAACATCCGATCGCCCTTGGTGCACTGAGTGCAGCACGCGTTAGCTTTCCAGCGTTCTATCGAGATCTGCAGGAAGACCCTCAACTGCTGTTACGTCTGACCAATCTCATGGTTAGACAAACCTCGCTTAAAGACGAGCCTCTGGACGCCCATCACGTCCTCAAGCGATATGTGTCACAGGACGAAAATGAAAAGACAGTCCTTGTTGAGGGATGCCGAGATCTTCGTCAGTTCCTGGCGAGCTTGGTAGGAACGCCCTGGCCAGAATCCTTGCAAAGCCTGTTATTGCTCTCGGAGGATTCAGTTACTAGGCAATACGGAGGCCACGCAACTCGGATTTATGCTGGTCTAGTTTCCGGTGATACCCAGAGCTTCCTGGAAGCCCTCTCTCCGCGCGCGAATGAGTACCTCAGCGATCAGGAAGTGCAGTTGCTACACGGTATGCTCAGCGAGCTCCATAGCACCGAGGAGGCTCTCAAATTCAACGCCATGCGCGTGGTTGCGGACATTATCGACCGTCTGCCACCACGTACCCGAGATTTGATTCTTGGAGTCCTGAGCAACGACATCGTTACTTCAGGAGAGCTCCGATCAATGCTTGGCGTTGAGAAAATTGGGCGAATCACCTCTGTCGCCAACTCCGTCGACCAGCAATACATCACCACCGTACTTATTGACGAACTGCTCACCAGCGGGAGCGTCATCACAATGCGCCTGCCAAGTGGCCAGACTCCGAACATTACGGAAGCGATAAGCATGGCCAAAGAGGCGGTCGAAATCGCACTCTCTGTATTCGCCAAAACAGGTTTGCCTGGCCATGCGAAAGAACTGCTGTCGAAATGGTTGTGTGAACGCACTGTCACTACGGCATCAAGTTCGTACACCCTCCCCTTCATGAACCTGCAACAATGGGTGGACGCTTACGAAACATTGCTTCTACCTGAAATTGGAACGGTCTATGTCAGTCAGCTCACAGCAGCACTCCATCTCTTTGAAGAAAACGCTGACGACAACACTGAGTCGCTCGAAACCCTAGATATGCCCTTGACTGCGCATCGAATTAACACGGTTTGGGAGCATCTGGCCGGTGAAGGCGAAGAAAGCCGTGAAAAGCTCTGGGAACAAATCACCCACCTCTCCACGGTGGCTGCTCCAGAGATGATTGGTTGTGTAATCGTGGCCTTGGAGCGGTACGCCTCGCTGGCTGATGACGAACAACTACTGGAATGTCTCTGCAGATTCAGCAGTCGGGTAGCGGACTTCAGTGAATACCCTCTCGACTACCAACGCGCATTCCGCTTAGTCGTAGACCTAGGTGCAATGCGCCGAACATTGTTCAATGAAGAGCACTACGAAGCCTACGCGGATTTTTCCATTGCACTGGCTGAAATTGACGGCTGCGATCAGGACGCAGCTGAAGTCTTCCGCACCTTTGTTGTCCATGAGACGCGCTCGCTTAGCAGAGTGGCAGAACGATGGATCAGTTACCCACTCGAAAATGTCCCAAGCATCTGTCGCATTTCTCTTTTCGAGTCCTATGGAAAATTGACCGAACAAGATCGGCAATTGCTCGCCGAGCACCTAACAGAGCTGATCAATCGTGCAGAACTCGACGAGGAGGATGGATCGCTCTACGCAGATGCCACTTCAAGTATTTCGGAGAAGCACTGGAGTGATGACTCGCTACGAAATCATCTGGATAGAGTTCTGCAGGTGCTGCAGGCCAATATCAACAACTGGGACAGCTACTTGGCGCATGTGATCCCAGGGTTCTCCCGAGTATTTATCCACGCATCTCCGTCCATCCTTGGCCCCTCGCTACAAAAGCTGTTCAGCAGCGCAAGAACGGCTAAAAATACATTCGAATTGCTGCACCGCTATTTCAATGGGCGCTGGCCTTCCATGGAACTCCTTCCAAATGGATATGCGCCACACTCACTCTTTATGGAAGCCAGACAGCTCGCAGAAACGTCCCCAGGTTTTGTTGGCCGCCACACGCTTGCCTCCATGGAAAGCATGCTGAGTACAGAAGTCGTGCCAGCCAACCTATATCCTCAGCTGATTGAAACGGCGTGCCTTGTGTGGCGGCAGTGGCCTGAAGAAGCGATAGATTGCTTGAGCAAAGGTGATAAACAACTGTCGATCACCCAGATATCTGGTTTGGCTGAGGCTGTGAATTTCAACGATGAGCAACAGGTCAACCTCCTGGAAAAAGCCTGGAAATCTTTAATCCCCGAAATGCCGATGTCGGATCACCTTGAAACCACCAAATCGGTGCTGCTCAAAGGCTCGTTTGGAAACACGGCAGATCCTGATCTCGCGTTTACGGTCTGGTGTCGTGCGCTGCAAGGAAGCGCATTCGCCGAACTCAAAACCCTGCTCCATAGTAACGAAATCAACGATGAACAACGCAGGCGCGTATTCACACAGATAGTCCAAGCCAGCCAAGATGCAAAAGAGTCCAAGGAGGTACCGCAGTTAGCCATCCACCTCCTCAAAATTCCCGATAGCCCGCTCTGCTGGGCGGCAGTCAGTACCTTGCGCCCCCAAATCAACAGACGTCTTGAGACACAAGAAGAAAAGTTGGAGTACGCCAAGGTTCTGCTAGGCGAACTTCCGAACGCGGCCTCTGAAACTGCCAAAGGGCTCATGGCCGCTTGGGCTAAAACCCTTGGCACCGATGCCGTATTGAAAGATGTCAGACCGGGAGACCTATCTGAAAGCGATCTGACGATTATCGCTAAATCGTTCGGGCCAAGCCGCATCATGACAGGATTGCAGAAGCGGTGGCACAACCTGCAATGATGTGAATAGCCGGAAAACTTGAATCATCGTCGAGTTGGGCCGCCAGGTTGGTCAGGAGAACGATAATTTTGACTAAATTTGCACTCAATGCCGTTACTTTTCCGAAATGGATTAGCAGGTGAGTCCTCAAAGCATCGGCACGCAGAGATCCGGACAGAGCTGGGATTGAATCGCTAAGTTCGCGTTCAAACCCAACAATAGCTCGACATCTGGGCGGCGTGACATATCTGATGTCAATGAGACCTAAGCATACGATTGGATCCATTGTGGCTCGTGCCAGCTCTGATACATATTAGTCTGGCCAATTCGGCGCTTATAGAGACTCAAAAATGCCTAACGTATACGTAGAACCGCAGCCAACAGGCCGCCCTGAAGGTAGCGCAATCACCGGATACCACTTGAAGCTGGCCGGTGGCACAAAGCTAATCGACCGCACCTTCCCAACCCAGAAAGAGGCTATTGATAAAGCGAAAGAGCTTGGTCACAAACCCAATATCGCCCGGGTGAGAAATACCGATATCGGTAAGCCAGATCATTGGCGTAGTGCAGATTGATCATATCGCTGTTGCTTTGAGAAAGCCCTGTATTAGGGCTTTCCTACTCACCCCACCTCTCATGACTCCGTGCCCTCTGAACGCCACCAGAACGCATCATGCAAAAGCATCTCCCAACTTCGCGTTTCCCCATTTTACATTACCTCTGAGCAAGGGCTATTAATCCTCAGTGTTGCTTCAGAATGTTCGCAGCTGTATCTAACGCTCAAGGCCGCCTTGCTCATCGTGTGCAGGCAACCTCCTAGACCTAGTCAGACATCGCGAGAGCGCGACACACATAGCGCTGACGCCGAGTCGCTTTCAACTGATACCATCCTCTCAAGCTAAGTGGTTTAGATCAGCGCCACCCTTCGGCGCAGAATCGCTGATCAACACTGAACCGCTTGCGTCACACGAAGCTCCCTGAACATGATGTAGATGGAAGATGTTGATGGACGATGAGTTGAAGGCCGTCCTGCCTAATAAGGAGGAAGTGCCACCGCAGCCCGCAGGAAGACGTTTCTACGGTACTAGCCAAGTTCCACTACCGGTCGCTTTTGAGTATGGAGTCCCCCTGAAGGGCCCCGACCGAAGGTTACTTGAGCATGTGAGAGGAAATGAAAAAAGCGCCTTTCGAGGCACCACCGCGCTGCCCGTGATTAACCACCAGATGTGGCAAGGCGCGCTCTTCTGGGCTGGCGAGGGGGGATGGGTTTATGAGATTGGGCCTGTGATGGGTTGGGATCCCGGACAGTTGCTTGAGGGGCGAGTAAGCATGCTGGGAGCTTTCTGGAATGCCCCGCATGCAATGGAGGGGGAAGTCTCAGTACCCTCTAGAATCGAACCGAGCTGGATCTATCAAGGTTCGTTGATCAAAGAAAAAGGCGACAGACTGGTAATAGACAAATGGATACTCAACCCAAATTATCTCCCGACCAGATAGAGCGGCTTCGAGCACGCTGGTTTAGCCCCGCCGGCCAAGATGTTCTCAAGCGCCTGATCGCTATCTGGCAAGGCGATAGTCGCGGTTGGCGTTCGCTTGCTAATGGCCTCCCTGAGGTCTCGGTACCCGCGCCCCACCCTGAGCTCCTTACCGATCTTCGCGGGCTTGAGCTCAAAACACTGCGCCTTAAAGGGGCCCAGATGCCCTTCGTCGATCTGAGCTATGCATCCTTCAAGGATTGCGACTTTCAAGAAATCTGTCTGCAGGGATCCAAGTTGAGCTGGGCGTCTTTTGATCACTGTAATCTGAAGCGCAGTGACCTGCTGCAAGTGGTGGCTGACAACGCCAGTTTCGTTCGCTGCTTCATGAACCGAGCCGTTCTTGACGTCAGTGACCTCCGTTGGGCGTCCTTTCAAAACACTGAAATGCCAATGGCGATCTTAGATGGTGCAGATCTGACGCATGCTGTGCTTGATGGGGGAAGTCTCGCAGGATCTAGGGCGCGAGATACCCAATTCCCCTCCGGCTTCGACCAAAAGCGTCTCAACAAGCACTACAGAAGTCCGAAGGACGGCCCTTCGAGGAGCTAAGCGCTGGATCGCTCAATGTGTCATAGCCAGATACGCATGCAAGATAGGCATTAAACCAACAATTGCCGAACTAGCTATAAATCAAATACCTGTTTGAATACACCGAAAAGCTATCTGCCGAGCGGCTACCTCCCCAACTTGGTGAGCAAAATGACCTTTGCGATATTCCCCGGTAGAACAAAATCTCCAACTGGATGCTGATGATGTGACAAAAATCCCCCTCGGGACTTGATCATCGGGGTACCCACATGCCTGCAGAGACGACGTACGTGCGCTTACAGGAGCTTTCCAAAGAAAACATACCGGTGGTGTTCTACTTCATCAGCGATCAAGCAAAAGGAGCTCACTGAAGTCATTCGCTTGTTGGCTGCACTAGGGGCGATTCACGTTAACATCCGTTGAACTAGCAGACTCCACTGATATTGCCGCATTGAAGAGCACGCTCTTTGGCTCAAATGAAGCCTGAACCTCAAGCGGAAAATCAATGCCAGTAGTGCTCAAGCCAGATGGTCGCACCCTGTCGCATTCTGGGATCCCCAGTACGGGTGGGGCCCCTTTTCTGTCATTGCTCTTGCTTACTAGCGGTTTCGATGAGCAAGCAAAACCGGGAGCACTTTCCCTGAATGTGCATTGGCTGGGGCGAGACCAGAGTGATGGATTGATTGATCCTACACCGTAGCCCTGAATCATCGTATGACTGGTGATTGACCCGTCTCCAGCCAAGCCTGCAAGCATGCGAATCGAAGGCTCAGAATGAAATGTAAACAGAACAGCCCAAACAGGGCCCTTTTTTACACTTTTTACGAATTCAGAGGTTTTTCAGGAGAGGCTGGGCCTCTGGGGGTCAGAGGACGCGGGGGTTTGGGGGCAAAAAAATATTTTTTACAGAGGCGTTGACAATCGAGAGGATGAGAACGGATCTGGTGGCCATCAGTGCTCAGCTCTCAACGGGTCAATCGTGCAAAAGCGGCGATGTTAACACGCTCGCGGGGGTCTTTCAGATAGACCGTGTTACGCCGGAATCAAGCCTGTTTGT
>Ga0182007_10000911_pt1 | contig 16362 bp, 16 predicted proteins | sample Sormic07211113_1_FD_123023 | JGI IMG/M metagenome (GOLD analysis project Ga0182007, IMG submission 123023) | Rhizosphere microbial communities from Sorghum bicolor, Mead, Nebraska, USA - 072115-113_1 MetaG | ecosystem: Host-associated > Plants > Roots > Rhizosphere | place: USA: Nebraska... | reverse complement strand
TGCAGGGCACGGCGGAAGACGGCCAGGTAGCTGGAGGCGGACCACAGCGCGCTCACGGTACCGGCCACCAGCAGCGGCCACGCGCCCCGGTCCACGCCCAGCATCCGGGACAGGGCGGCGTGCAGGTCGCCGGCCGACTCGGCGGGCGCGTACGCGGTGACCTGGGTGACGAACTCCTGTGCCGTGGCGGGGCTGATCAGGCCGAACGCCAGGACGGTCACCAGCAGCGCGGGCAGCACCGACAGGATCGCGTAGTACGTCAGGGCCGCCGCGTAGTCGGAGATGTCGTCGTTCCACAGGGACACGGGTGTGCGCCGCAGCGCCGGCCACCAGACGGCGGGCGGCCGGGCGGGGACGGCACGGGCGGCGGCCGGGCGGGTGCCGCCGGGGTAGGGGTCAGCGGCCATGGGGCACGCGGTGCGGTACGGCGCTCCGGCGCGGCCGGGTGTGCGTGCCGTACGGCGCGGCGGACCGGTCGGCCTCGGCGGTCACCGCGCTCAGCGCGGGCAGCACGCTCAGCGCAGAGGTGCCCGGCCGGAGCCGGACCCGCAGCCGCACCTCCAGCCGGTGCCGGGAGCGGGGCAGAACACGGGCCCGGCTGCGGGCGACACCGGGCACGGCGCTCGCGCGCAGGGCCAGGGCTTCGGCGAGTGCCTGTGCCCGAACGGTGCCGCCCGGCGCGGCCAGGGGCAGCGGCCGGGTGGGCCCGGCACGCAACTGCGCGAGGAGCCAGCACCCGAAGAGCAGGCTCAGCGTGAACGCCGCCACCAGGACGGAGGGAGTCCACCAGCCCTCGCCACGCAGGCGTGCCGGCCGGTCCGCGACCGGCAGGACCGGGTCCCCTGCGGTGGGCCGGGGCCACCTTGTCGGCAGCCGGTGGGCGAGGGCGCCGTCGGTGGCCGCCGGCCACCCGCCCGCCGACAGGAGCACCAGGCCGGCGCCGCCGAGGGCGAGCCGGTTGACGCCGGTACGGTACTGCCGCATCAGGCCTCTCCTTCCGGGACGGTCTCAAGGACGGCAGCGGCCGGACGCCGAACCGTCTCCGTGTCGGCGGCCGACGGCCGGCAGACGGCCGAGGGGCTGACGCGCACCCGCAGCCCAGGGGAGCGGCGCAGGCCGCAGGACGCCAGCGCCCGCTCGCCCGCGGCGGCGACGTCGGCCCGGACCCGGGCGCGCTCCCCGAACAGGAGTTCGGCCCGCACCGAGATCCGGCGGCGGCGCAGCCGCACGCGGACCGCGCCGACACCGGCGACCTCGCCCGCCGGGTCGCGCACCAGGGCCTCGACGCGTCGTAGAGGGCGGCGAAAGCCTCGTGGTCACCGAGAGCCACGGCGCTCAGCAGCGCGGGCAGATCGGGCTCCGGCATCGGATGTGCGCCGATGCGGACGGCTTGGTTCACGGCGGGTCCTCCGGAGACGGGCAAGGGTGTGAAGGGGGTGGCGGATCAGCGCGGGGAGAGGGACGGCCCCGGGGAGCGGCGACTCTCCCCGAGGCCCGCCGGGCCCACGGGCGGCCGGGCACGCTCGGTCCGACGGCGTGCTCCATGGCCAGTCACCCGATTGCGCGCCGCGTTCCTTCTTCGGGTGCCGACCGGTAGGCGGATGCACGGTCGTGCCGGACAGTCCGTCGCCTGCCGAGCAGCAGGAGAAGGAGCACGGCGACCGCGGGCACCGACAGTCGCAGGGCCCGGGGGAAAGCGGTGAAGGAGCGCGGAGGCCCGACGGGAACAGCCCGCCGGTCCGTTGTCCGCGTCTCGCGCGCGATCGCCTGCCACACCCGCGCGGGAGGCGGGGACATCGCGTCACCCGGTCCCGCGCTCCGGCCCGCGGCAACGGTCCTGCGGAGCGCCGCCAGGGTGGCAGCGCACCGCCGACACGACTTCACATGAGCCACGATGGGGGCGAGTTCCCCGTCCTCGGGCGGGAGGCCACCGTCCAGGGCGAGGACGGCCAGCGTGTCGGGCGGCACGTGACCTGTCCGGTCCGGGTCGGGCACTGGCCTCACCTCTTCCTGCCCTGCCGATGCGGGCGGCGGTTCACCACGGAGGCCATGGCAAATGTGCGGCTGGTGGCGCATGTGCGGCCAGTGGCGCATCCGATCCCTCTTCGGGTTCTGCGGGCACGGCGGATGCAACAACACCTGAAAGTGAGTTTCGAAAGATGCAGCGTTTGTGCAGCGGATGTCTCTGTGGCGGGATGTGGCCCCCCTCAGCCACGCCCCGCGTCCTCAAGGCGCCGACGCAGGCGGTGCAGGCCGCGACGCGCGTGACTCTTGACCGTGCCGAGTGGCCAGCCGGTGCGCCCGGCGATCTCCGTCTGGGTCAGGTGCTCGTAGAAAGCCAGTCGCAGTACCCGCTGTTGTGCCGTGGGCAGTCGCGCGAGTTCGTACCGGACCAGAACCCTGTCCAACGCTGCCTCGGGGGACTCCGTGGCCGGGTCGGCGAGGGACAGGTCGGATCCGGCCCTGGCGGCGAGCTCCAGTCGGCGGGTGCGGGCGGAGAGCGCGTCGGCGATCTTGCGCCGGGTGATCCCGACGATCCAGCCGGCCAGCGTGCCCCGCTCGGGGCGGAAGCCGTGCCGGCCGCGCCACACGCCCACGAACACCTGCTGGGTCACGTCCTCGGCCTCCAAGGCGTCACCCAGGGAACGCCAGGCCAGCGTGTGCACCAGCGCCGACCAGCGGTGGTAGGCCTCGGCCAGACAGGCCTCGTCGCCCGCCACCAGGCGGCGGGCCAGTTCCTCGTCGGCGAGCGACTCCTCCACCGGCGCCCACAGGGGTCCGGTGGCGTACGGCGCGGTGGATGTCCGATCCGGGCTCATGACGAGCTCCTCGTCCTTCGGGACGTCTGCCGGGGGTGCCCCGGTGATCTCATCCTGGACGTGACGGACCGACGAGGACAACTTGCATCGATTGTGCGTCGTATAGTGACTCCATGAGTGGATCGTCCGCCCGGTCGGGCACGGAAGCCCCGGAGAGCGCGGAGGAGTCCGAGGTCCCCGACCCGGCCCTGACGACCGGTGCCCTGGCCCGTCGGCTGGGCGTGTCGCCCACCACGTTGCGCTCCTGGGACCGCCGCTACGGCATCGGGCCCGCGGTGCGCGACGACGGACGGCACCGGCGCTGGACCCCGCAGGACGTGTCGGTGCTGGAACGGATGTGCCGGCTGACCTCGTCGGGGGTGCCGCCGGCCGAGGCGGCCCGCGTCGCCCGGCAGGAGGCGGATCCGACGGCACCGGACATCCGGGAACAGGCCGTGAAGCGGTCCCGGGCCGGCGGGGCGCTGCCGCTCGGGGATGTTCGCCAGGAGTGCCGGGGGCTGGCGCGTGCCGCCGTCCGGCTCGACGCCCCCGCTGTCGAACAGCTCCTCGCGGCCGCCGTCGAGGAGTACGGCGTCGTGGCCGCCTGGCACGAGGTGATGATGCCGACGCTGCACGCGGTGGGCCGCAAATGGGCCTCGTCCGGCGACCGGTACGTCGAGGTGGAGCACCTGCTCTCCTGGCACATCTCGACCGCCCTGCGCCGATGCGCGCCGCCGGTGGGGCGAGAGGCCGAGCCGCTCGCGGCGGGACCGGTCGTCCTGGCCTGCGTTCCCGGCGAGCAGCACACCCTGCCGATCGAGGCCCTCAACGCCGCCCTGGTCGAACGCGGCCTTCCCACAAGGATGTTCGGCGCCGCGGTGCCCGCCGAGGCCCTCGCCGCGGCGGTCCAGCGGATCGGACCGACGGCCGTCGTGCTGTGGGCACAGGCACGCTCCACAGCGAGCCTGCCACTGGCACGGCATCTGGCCGATGCCCGCTGGGGTGTGCATGGGGCCTGGCGCAGACCCCTGGTGCTGCTGGGCGGCCCCGGCTGGGCCGGCCCGGTGGCGCGCGACCTGCTTCGCCCGCCGAGCCTCAAGGACGCGCTCGCCCTCCTCGCCGACGCCTACCCTGCCCGGACGGCCGCCGACGGGTACTGACGGCCCCCTTCCTCCCGCCCGCCACGCGGGTCACCGCATCCATACCGGGCGTCCGGGCGGAAAGGTCCACAGGCGCACGTCGAGCGCACCGGCCCGCTGCCGAGCGGTCCGGCACCACGAGGAGGCCACCGTGTCCGCGTCCCCCCACGTCCAACACGTCCCCGACGTCCTGGTGATCGGCGCGGGCGCGGCCGGTCTGGCCTGCGCCCAGGACCTGCTCGCGGCCGGTCTCGACGTACGGGTCCCGGAGGCCTCCGATCAGGTCGGTGGGCGGATGCGTTCCGACCGTCTCGACGGGTTCGTGGTGGACCGCGGCTTCCAGGTCTTCAACACGTCGTTTCCGCAGATCCGGCGGCGGCTGACGCTGTGTGCGCTGAGGCTGCGGCCCTTCACGCCCGGTTTCCTGGTCGGCACGGAGCACGGGCGGCTGCGCTTGAGCGATCCCAGCCGCCGCCCGCGCACGCTGACCGACCTGTTCCCCCGCCCGCCGGATCGGCGCCGTCCATCAGCAGCCCGTGCCCCCGCCGCACCCACCGGTAGAAGTCCTCCTGGCGCAGGCGCCGTCCGCCGCGCCCGTCGGCCCACACGCGGAAGTCGTCGTGCGGCAGAGGGAGCCGCGCGGGGGCAGGACGGTCACTCCAGGCAGCGCGGACACCAGGCGCAGGGCGGCGTACGACGTGGGGTGATGCACCGTCAGAGGCCCTGCGCCGACCGCCTTGCGCAGCCCCTCGCGGTAGGTCTCGGCCTGCACGTACCGCACACGGTCCCCGAGTTCGGCGGCGCGGTGGCGCATCGCGGACAGGACGAGGTGCGCCTTGGCGCGGTGGAAGCGCCGGCGGCGGAAGACCCACCGGGCCTCGATCATCACGACGGGCGCGCCGTGCTCCGGTCCGCCGTCGGCCGGGCGGAGGAAGTGCGGGCCGAACTGGTCGCCGAACAGCCAGTGGGGGGTGGGCATGGGCGAGCTCCTCAGCCGCGTTCGCGGGCCTGCTTGAAGCGGGCGAGCCCGTCGGACAGGTCCACGATCGGGTCGGGGTAGTCGCCGATCGTGGCGCGGTCCAGGCCGCGCGGTTTCCACGGTTCGTACACCGCAGGTCCGCCCAGAGCCGCGAGTTCGGGCACCCAGCGGCGGACGTACACCCCGTCCGGGTCGTACCGCTTGGCCTGGATCACGGGATTGAGCACCCGGTTGGGCCGGCTGTCGGTGCCGGTCCCCGCCATCCACTGCCAGTTGAGCTGGTTGTTGGCGACGTCGCCGTCGACCAGCAGTTCGAGGAAGTGGCGTGCGCCCACCCGCCAGTCGACGTACAGCGTCTTGGTGAGGAAGCTGGCGACCAGCAGCCGGCCGCGGTTGTGCATCCAGCCCTCGTGGCGCAGCTGCCGCATCGCCGCGTCGACCACCGGATATCCGGTACGCCCCTCCTTCCACGCCTCGATGTCCTGGCGCGCCGAGCGTTCGGACCGCCACCGGTCGCGCTTGGTGCGGTAGTCGGCGGTGGCGGCGTGCTGCCGGGCGGCCAGGACCTGCCGGTGGAAGTCGCGCCAGGCGAGCTGCCGTACGAAGGCCTCGGCGCCCGGCCCGCCCACCGCGCGCGCCCGGTGGACGAGTTCGACGGGGGAGAGGGTGCCGAAGTGCAGGTGCGGGGAGAGCCGGGAGGTGGCGTCGCCCGGCAGGTCGTCGTGGCGGTCCTCGTACGAGGCGATGCCGCTGCGCAGCCAGGCGGCGAGGCGTCTGCGGCCCTCCGTCTCACCGCCCGTGGCCAGCGCGGGGGACAGACCGGTGAGGGCGCCGCGGGAGGGCGGTTCCTCGGAGCCGACACCGTCCGGCACCCGCACCGCGTGCGGAGCGCCGAGGCCGTCCCGCAGCCCCTGCCCCGACCACTGCCGGAAGTAGGGGGTGAACACGGCGAAGTGGTCGGAGGAGGCCGGGGTCACCGCGCCCGGTGCGACGGCGGTGGTCACCGTGTCATGCACGTGCAGGCGCCGCCCCTCCGACTCCAGCGCCCGGCGCAGCCGACGTTCGCGCAGGTGGGCGTAGGCGCTCACGTCGGCCGCCAGGTGCACCTCGTCGGCGTCCGTCTCCGCCGCCACCTTGCACACCTGGTCGACGACCTCACCGCTGCGCAGCACGAGTCTGCCGCCGCGCCGGCGCAGGCCGGCGTCCAGGTCGTGCAGGCAGTCGGCCAGGAAGGCGAGCCGGTTGGGCGCGGCGAATCCGGTCGCGTCGACGCCCGTGTCCCGGACGAACAACGGGACCACGTACTCGGCCTCGGCCGCGGCGCACAGGGCGGGATGGTCGTGCAGGCGCAGATCGGAGGTGAACAGGACGATCGCGGTGGTCATGGCGCGGGGCTCCTGGGAGCGAGAAGGGAGGGTTCCTGTGACGTGTTTCCGATCTGCTTTCCGACTTGCGGGGCGCGGCGGATGCGGCCTTCACCCGGCCGGGGACCGCTCAGGCGTCGCAGGGGGTGCCGTGCGTGCCGCGGCGCGCGCGATATTGCGGGCCATGCCGCCGAACACGATGGCGTGAAAGGGGGCGACGCTCCACCAGTAGGCGTGTCCGAGCAGGCCGTGCGGGTGGAACAGGGCCCGTTGACGGAAACGGGTCCGGCCGTCGGGGTCGGTCTCCGCGTACATCTCCAGCCAGGCAAGGCCCGGCAGCCGCATCTCGGCCCGCAGCCGCAGCAGACGGCCGGGTTCGATCTCCTCGACGCGCCAGAAGTCCAGGGAGTCCCCGGTCCGCAGCCGCGTCGCGTCCCGTCGTCCCCGGCGCAGCCCGATGCCGCCCACCAGCCGGTCCAGCCGCCCGCGCACCGCCCACGCCAGCGGGAACGAGTACCAGCCGTTCTCCCCGCCGATCCCCTCGATCACCCGCCACAGGGCCTCCCGCGGGGCGTCCACGGTCAGCTCCCGCAGGTCGGTGTAGAGGCTGCCGCCCGCCCAGTCCGGGTCGGTGGGCAGCGGGTCGCTCGGCACTCCGGGCACCGAGGCCGACGACCACCGGGTGGTGACCTGGGCGTCACGGATGCGCTGCAGGGCCAGCCGTACCGCCTCCTCGAAGCCGATCGGCCGGCCGGGGGAGTCGGGGACGTAGCGGGCGATGTCGTGCTCCAGGCACACGACCTCGTGGCGCAGCGATTCCGTCAGGGGGCGCGCGATGGACGCGGGGACGGGGGTGACCAGCCCGATCCAGTGGCTGGACAGGCGCGGGGTGAGGACGGGCACGGGGACGATGACGCGGCGGGGCAGGCCGGCCGCCCGGGCGTAGCGCAGCATCATGTCGCGGTACGTCAGCACGTCCGGTCCGCCGATGTCGAAGGGCCGGTTCACATCGGCGGGCATACGGGCGCTGCCGACGAGATACCGCAGCACGTCGCGGACGGCCACGGGCTGGATGCGGGTGCGCACCCAACTGGGGGTGACCATCACGGGCAGGCGTTCGGTGAGATAGCGCAGCATCTCGAAGGAGGCGGAGCCGGAGCCGATGACGACCGCGGCCCGCAGGACGGTGGTGGGCACGCCGGAGTCCAGCAGGATCCGGCCCACCTCGGCCCGCGACCGAAGGTGCGGCGACAGTTCGCGCTCCGGTACGCCGGCGGGGGTCAGGCCGCCGAGGTAGACGATGCGTCGCACGCCGGCCGCCCGGGCCGACTCCCCGAAGATCCGCGCCGCCCTGCGGTCGGTCTCCTCGAAGTCGTCGCCGGAGCCCAGGGCATGCACCAGGTAGTAGGCCACGTCGACATCGCGCATGGCGGCGGCGACGGAGCCGCCGTCGGTGACGTCGCCGCGCACCACCTCCGCCTCCCCGGCCCAGGGATGGTCGCGCAGTTTGCCCGGCGAGCGCGCCAGGCAGCGCACGGTGTGCCCCGCGGCGAGCAGCTCGGGCACCAGCCGGCCGCCGATGTATCCCGTCGCCCCGGTCACCAGGCAGCGCAGGCCCGGTCCGGCGTCGTCAGCGTTCATGTGCTCCGGGCCCTTCGAGTCGGTGTCCCCATGGATCACTTCCCCGCGGGAGACCGGATCGGATGCGGTCGTTTTCCCAGGCGGCGCAGGCGGCGCGCTTGGGTACGGCCGACGGGGCCGTGCGGCTCGGCACCGACTGCGGAGTCGCTTGCCCCGCCCGCGTAGAACTCGCTCAGCCGACTTGTAATCATCGATACGACACAGTCGTAGCATCGAACACATCGAGCTGTTATCGTTGAATCCATCAAGCCGTATCATCGATATGGATGGAAGGGGCTCACTGTGCCCACCGACTCCACCCCCCTGAAGCAGACCCGCGTCGCGCTTGTCACCGGCGGCTCCGGCGGGATCGGCCGCGCCGTCGTCCAGCGCCTCGCTCACGACGGCTACGCGGTCGGCATCCACTACGCCGGCAACAAGGCCACCGCCGAGACGCTGGCCGAGGAGATCACCACCAGCGGCGGACAGGCCCTCGCGGTCGGCGCCGACATCGCGGACGTAGACGCCGTGACCGCGGCGTTCGACTCGGTCGCGGCGGTGTTCGGCGGCATCGACGCGGTGGTCCACACCGCGGGCATCATGCGCCTGAAGCCGATCATCGACCTCGACCTGGCGGAGTTCGACACCGTGCACCGGACCAACGTCCGCGGCACTTTCGTCGTCAATCAACAGGCGGCCCGGCGAGTGCGGGCCGGCGGAGCGATCGTGAACTTCTCCACCTCCGTGACGGGCCTGCAGTTCCCCGGCTACGGCGCCTACGCAGCCAGCAAGGGCGCGGTCGAGGCACTGACACTGATCCTGGCCCGCGAACTGCGCGGCAAGGACATCACCGTCAACGTCGTGGCACCCGGCCCCACCGCCACCCCCTTGTTCTTCGAGGGCAAGGACGAGGAGACCGTCAAGCGGCTGGCCGCCCAGTCACCCCTCGAGCGCCTCGGCACTCCCGAGGACATCGCCGAGGTCACCGCCTTCCTCGCCGGCCCGGCCGGGCACTGGATCAACGGCCAGACCATCCGCTCCAACGGCGGAATCATCTGAACGTCCGCTGCACGGCGGCCCCACCACAGGAGGAGAACGAGGACCGTGACAGCCACCCCTGACCGCAAGGTCATCCTCATCACCGGGACGTCCAGCGGCATCGGCAACCTCACCGCCCGCACCCTGGCACGAGCGGGCAACACGGTCTACGCCGGCATGCGCGCCACCGCCGGCCGCAACGCCGCCCGCGTCGCGGAACTCGCGGCCTTCTCGAAGGACGAGAAGGCCGACGTCCGTGCCCTTGAGATGGATGTCCAGGACGACGAATCCGTCAGCCGGGCCATCACGCGGGTCGTGAGCGAGCAGGGCCGTCTCGACGTCGTGATACACAACGCCGGGCACATGGTCCTCGGCCCGGCCGAGGCGTTCACCACCGAGCAACTGGCAGACCTGTACGACATCAACGTGCTGTCCACTCAGCGCGTCAACCGGCACGCACTGCCCGTCATGCGCAGCCAGGGCTCCGGCCTGCTGGTGTGGGTCGCCTCATCCTCCACCCGCGGCGGCCACCCGCCCTTCCTCGCCCCGTACTTCGCGGCCAAGGCGGCGATGGACGCACTCGCCGAAAGCTACGCCGCCGAAGTCGTCAAGTTCGGGATAGACACCGTGATCGTGGTCCCCGGGGCCTACACCAGCGGCACCAACCACTTCTCGCACGCCGGCATCCCGGCGGACACCGAACGGGCGGCCCAGTACGACGCGGCCTACGGCACCCTGCGCGACACCATGGAAGAAGCCCTCGCCGACATCTTCCCCGAGGGCCGCAGCGTGGACGAGGTCGCAGACGAGATCACACGCGTGATCGACCTGCCCGCGGGCCGGCGCCCCTTCCGTGTCCACGTCGACCCGAGCAAGGACGGCAGCGAGGTCGTCTCCGCCGTGAACGACCGTATCCGCGCCGAGTTCTACCACCGCATCGGTATCCAGGAACTGCTCCCCGAGCAGGCCAGTCTTTAGACCCCACGCCGGCGGGCCCCGGACAGAACCCCGGTGCCGGTAACCACTGCAAGTCGAACCCCAACAAGGAGTCACGTCATGTCTTTCGCCAACTTCAAGGTCCCGGCCGGCACCATCACCCCGGAGCAGAAGACGCTCATCGTCGACCGGACGACCGACCTCTACGCCGAGATCTACGGCGAGGTCGCCCGCCCCAACACCCTCGTCCTCGTCGAAGAGGTCACCGACGGCGGCTGGGGTTTCGGCGGCGACATCCTGACGGCAGCCATGCTCAACGACCACCACGAGGAATAGCACCCGGCTGCCGGCCCCGCCCGCCCACACCAGCCCCGGGAAGCCCTCATCCAGCGGTTATTCTCAGTGGCTGCCGCCATCGTCACGAGGGCGGCACCCACTACGGTCGTCCTCCATAGGCCGTCGGCAGGAAGGAGACGGTGGACAGTCATGTCTGACGCCGGCAGGAGTCCGAAGAGCGAGGACACCCGTGCGCGCATGCTCGACGCCGCCGAGCGACTGCTGAGCGCCTCCTCCGACAACGACGTGTCCACCCGCGCCGTCTGCGACGCCGTGGGCGTCGGCCAGCCCGTTCTCTACCGCATCTTCGGGGACAAGAACGGTCTGCTGAACGCCCTCGTCGAAAGCGGCTTCGAGCGGTACATCACCCGTAAGCAGGCGCTGGAGAGCACCGACGACCCGGTGGCCGACCTGCGCAACGGCTGGGATGACCACATGGACTTCGCCTTGACCAACCAGGCGCTGTACCGGCTGATGTTCTCGCCCACCCTCCCCAAGGTGCCCGCCCCGGCCGGCCGGATCTTCGGCCTCCTCAAACACACCCTCGACCGCTGCGCCGCCCACGGCGCACTGAGGATCCCGGCTGAAGAGGCCGCACAGACGATCCTGTCGGCCAATGTCGGCGTCGCCCTCAGCATCCTGTCCCAGCCTGACCGCTACAGCGACCCGGGCCTCCCTCACCGGGTGCGAGACGCGGTGTTCTCCTCCTGCCTCGTCGACACCTGTGCGCCGGTCCACGGCGAGGACCCGGTGCTCTCCGCCACGCTGCAGCTCGAAGCGAGACTCCAGTCGCCGGGCAACTCCCCCCTGGGACAGGAAGAAACCGCGCTCATGCTCAAGTGGCTGCGCCTTCTCCGAGAGCCGTAACCCGCCACACCGACCCATGGCAGACCCAAGCCTCCGACGCGGCCTGCGCACCCCCTCCGCTGCCTGTCCGTGCAGGTCGGCGAGTCATGCGTACGGTCAAAAGATGGCAACGGTTTTCATCTAGCATTGATGTGAAAATCATTTCCACCTAGCGTCCGGGGTGTCGCCGAGGCCGGCCCCTGCCCGCCGCGCGAACCCGTACCGCTAGAAGGAGTTCCGCATGTTCCCCGCCCCCGCCCCCGCCTCCCGTTCCGCCCGACCGTCCGCGAGAGTCGCACTGGCCAGTGCGGCGACCGTCCTCACAGCCGTGACGGCGACGGCCTGCTCGACCTCCTCGCACACGGCCACCGCGGCCGCGACCGGCGCCTCGGGCAGGACGATCCAGGTGGTGGCGGCCGAGAACTTCTGGGGCAGCATCGCCTCCCAACTCGGCGGCAGCCACGCGAAGGTGACCAGCATCATCAGCAACCCGGACGCCGATCCGCACGACTACGAGCCGACCGCCGCCGACGCCCGCACCGTGGCCGGCGCCCAGTACACGATCGTCAACGGCATCGGCTACGACGCCTGGGCCGACAAGCTGCTGGCCGCCAATCCCGGCAGCGGACGTACCCAGCTCAAGGTCGGCGACCTCGTCGGGATCAAGCCGGGCGGCAACCCGCACCGCTGGTACTCCCCGGACAACGTCCACCAGGTCATCGAGCGGATCACCGCCGACTACAAGAAGATCGACCCGGCCGACGCCGCCTACTTCGACCAGCGGAAGAACACCTTCGAGACCAAGACGCTCGGCGCCTACGACAAGCTCATCGCCGACATCAAGTCGAAGTACGCGGGCACCCCGATCGGCGCCTCCGAGTCCATCGTCACACCGCTCGCCGAGGGCCTGGGGCTGAAGATGCTGACCCCGGAGACGTTCCTGGACGCGATGAGCGAGGGCACCGACCCCACGGCCAAGGACAAGACCACGATCGACCAGCAGATCAAGAACAAGAAGATCAAGATCTACGTCTACAACTCGCAGAACTCCACGCCGGACGTGCAGGCGCAGGTCAAGGCGGCCAAAGCGCAGGGCATCCCGGTCGCCACCGTCACCGAGACCCTCACCCCAGCCGGGGCCACGTTCCAGCAGTGGCAGACCGCCCAGCTGCGGGGCATCGAACAGGCCCTCGCCAAGGCGACCGGGAAGTGAGCTGACGCCATGAACCCGATGACGAAGGCCCGCGAAGCCGTCACACACACCAGCGGTCACACCGCCCCCGGCCGTCGCCGCGGAGGCCACGACACGGCCACAGGAACCGGAAACGAACCGGTGGTGGCCCTGCGGGCGGCCGCCGTGCGGGTCGGCGGGCGGACGTTGTGGTCGGACGTGGATCTTCGTATCGGGGCCGGCGAGTTCACCGCCGTCCTCGGCCCCAACGGCGTCGGCAAGTCCACCATGGTCAAGGTCCTGCTGGGCGCCCTGCCCACGGCGGCCGGCGAGGTCCGGGTGCTCGGCGCCCGGCCCGGGCAGGCCAACGAACGCATCGGCTACCTGCCGCAGCGCCGCAGCTTCGACGCCCACCTGCGCGTCCGCGGTGTCGATGTGGTGCGGATGGGCCTGGACGGCGACCGGTGGGGGATCCCGCTGCCGTTCCCGAGCGCGCGTCGGCGGACCGACCGCGCACGGGTGGACGAGGTGATCGAGCTGGTCGGGGCGTCGGCGTACGCACACCGGCCGATCGGGCAGTGTTCCGGCGGCGAACAGCAGCGCCTGCTGATCGCCCAGGCGCTGGTCCGCCGACCCGAACTGCTCCTGCTGGACGAGCCGTTGGACAGCCTCGACCTGCCCAACCAGAGCGGGGTCGCCGCACTGATCGGGCGTATCTGCCACCAGGAGGGCGTCTCGGTGGTCATGGTCGCCCACGACGTGAACCCGATACTCCACCACCTGGACCAGGTGATCTACCTGGCCGAGGGCGGTGCCGCCACCGGTACCCCGGCAGAGGTCATCACCTCCGAGACGCTGACCCGGCTGTACGGGACCCCGGTCGAAGTGCTGCGCACCTCGGCCGGGGGGCTGGTCGTCGTGGGCCGGCCGGAGCCACCCGCTGTGCACACCGACCGGCACGAGATCCCGGGGGAGTCGGCATGACGCTCGCTGGGACCGCGGCACCCGCCTGGTCGTGGAACCTCGTCACCGACTTCCAGGACATGTGGTCCTACCCGTTCATGGTGAACGCGTTCCGTGCGGGCGCGGTCGTGGCCGTGGTCTGCGCGGTCGTGGGGTGGTTCGTGGTGCTGCGGCGGCAGACGTTCGCCGCGCACACCCTCTCCGCGGTCGCCTTCCCCGGCGCCGCCGGAGCGCTCCTGCTCGGACTCGGCGCGGTCTACGGCTACTTCACGCTGTGCGTCGCGGCCGCCCTGGTCATCGCCGCCCTGCGAGGTGGCGGGGAGCACGAGGACTCGGCGCTGACCGGGACCGTACAGGCGTTCTTGCTCGCGTCGGGGTTCCTGTTCACCGCCCTGTACCGGGGGCTGCTGGAGGGGCCGCAGTCCATCCTCTTCGGCACCTTCCTGGGGATCACGTCCTCGCAGGTGACGGTGCTGATGGTGGTCGGTGCGGTGGTACTCGCGGTGCTGGCGCTGATCGGACGCCCGCTCCTGTTCGCGTCCGTCGACCCGGAGGTCGCCCGCGGGCGGGGTGTCCCGGTTCGCGCGCTGTCGGTGGTCTTCCTCGTCCTGCTCGGCGCGGCCACCGCCGAGGCGAGCCAGATCACCGGAACCCTCCTGGTCTTCGCCCTCATGGTCATCCCGGCCGCCACCGCCCAAGTCCTCACCGCCCGCCCGGCGTTGAGCCTGGCCCTGACAGTCCTGCTGGCCCTCGCCGCGACCTGGCTGGGGCTGACCGCCGCCTACTACTCGCCCTACCCCCTGGGTTTCTTCGTGACGACCATCGCCTTCGCCGGATACGTGCTCGCGCTGGGCGGGCGCTCGCTGCGCGAGATGCGCACCCGCACCCGCACCCGTACCCTCACTCGCCCAGGCGCCGACGCCGTATCCGCTGCCCGAGAGGCGGCGGCATGACCCTCCCGCTCGCCGCCTCCCCGTTGTCCCACCCGTTCTTCCTGCACGCCCTCCTCGCCGGGACCGCCATCGCCGCCGCCTGCGGACTGGTCGGCCACTTCCTGGTACTGCGGGCCCAGGTCTTCACCGGCGACGCGCTCAGTCATGTCGCCTTCACCGGTGCGATGGCCGCTCTAGCCTTCGGCGCCGACCTCCGCCTCGGGCTGTTCGCCGCCACCATCTGCATGGCGCTGCTCTTCGGCACCCTCGGTCGTGGCGCGCGGCCCGACGACGTGGTCATCGGGAGCGTCTTCTCCTGGATCCTCGGTCTGGGGGCCTTCTTCGTCACCCTCTACACGACCTCGCGCAGCACCACGAACGGCACCGCCGGGGTGCGGGTGCTGTTCGGCTCCGTCTTCGGCATCTCCGCCCACAGCGCGGTCGTCGCCGCGCTGGTCGCCGTCGGCGTCGGCCTGCTGATGGTCCTCATCGCCCGGCCACTGCTGTTCGCCACCCTCGACGAGGCCGTGGCGGCCGCCCGAGGGGTACCGGTCAAACTCCTCGGCTACGGCTTCCTCGCCCTGGCCGGGATCAGCGCCGCCGAGGCCACCCAGGCAGTCGGATCGCTGCTCCTGCTCGGCCTGCTCGCCGCCCCCGCAGGCGCCGCGATCCGACTCACGAACCGCCCCTACCGGGCACTCGCCCTCTCCGCCGGCCTGGCGGTGCTGGAGATGTGGGCCGGGCTGTTCACCTCCTACACGGTGCCGAAGATGCCGCCGAGCTTCGCCATCATGGCCGCCGCCACCGTCGTATACGCCGCGACCTTCCTTGTACGACGGCCCGCCAGCGGTCGTCCTGCCCGAACCGCCGTCCTCACCGGCACATGAGCGAAGGCAACCGATGGCCCCCGACCGCCAGTGGACCCCCACCCCCTCCTACGACGTCACACTGATCGGCCGCCTCACCCAGCCACGTACCGTCGTGGTCGAGGCGCTCATCCGCGCCGACGGCTTCGTCGGCGCCCAGGCTCTCCACCACCGGCTCGCCGAGGCCGGCTCACCGGTCGGCCTGTCCACGGTCTACCGCACGCTGGCCGGACTCGCCGACGTCGGCCGGGCGGACGTGGTGCGCGACACCACTGGTGAACGCCTCTTCCGCTATCGCCCCGGACCCGAGCACCGCCACTACCTCGTCTGCACCGAATGCGGCCTGAGCCGGCCCGTCGACTCCGCCACGGTGGAGGAATGGGCCGACGCCATCGCGCGGACCTCCGGTTTCGCGAACGTCCGGCACACGGTGGAGCTGTCCGGGGTGTGCCCGGACTGCGGGCCCCGGGAGGCGGAGGCCGAGCGGCGATCCGCTGCCGGGCCGGGGTGAGGGAAATCCCGGCACAAGCGCCTGACGGAGGCCCCGTCATTCCGCCTCCAGTCTGCGACCCGGCCGGCCGCTCACACGGGTTGACCTCGACCTGCCGTGCTGAGCGACGCGGCCGTCGCAGGGGCCGACATCGGATACGTCATCGGCCGCTGAGGCGGGCCGGCGCTCGTCCACCGGTGGGGCCGCCACGTGCTTGCAGCTCACCTCTGAACGCCTTCACAAGGCCGGGGTGGGCACCCCGGGCCGGTGCCGACGAGGGGCGCTGCGAGGAGGATGCCGGTCAGTCCCGGAAGCATCGCGCAGGCCGGCCCCGTGGCCACGGGGCTGACGGCGGCCAGGACGGCGAGCCAGGCGCAGCCTCCGTCGAAGGCGGTGCTGAAGGCTTCGAGTTCGCCGAGGAAGACCGGACCCAAGGCGGGACCTCGGACCCTGCCGGGCCTCGGATACCCATTGGGGGTATAGTGGCCGACCTCGGCCAAGTAATTGCGACAAGGTGAGTAATGGCGATACGGACAGTGTGCGGCGGCGGTACCACCGTCCGCTGGGTGCACGGGGTGTTCATCGCCCTTTGCGCCGCGCTGGCCGTCCTTGTCCATCACGACACGGCCGCGATGGACACCTCGGCGATGTCCGGCATGCCCGCCTCATCCATGACGGGTGCCGCCCACGCGGGCCATGTCATGGCGCACGAAGGGAATCCGGCGAGCTGGGGAACGTCCTCCCCGAACACCGTCGACACAGGCGGCTGCTCCGCTTCCGGTATGCAGCACTGCTCGACGGCGAGTGTCGACACCGTCCAGCTCGCCGTCCCGGGTGAGCACACGTTCATTCCGTTCGCTGATCTTCTCCAGGCCGTGGGCGGG
>Ga0182007_10000910_pt1 | contig 16372 bp, 10 predicted proteins | sample Sormic07211113_1_FD_123023 | JGI IMG/M metagenome (GOLD analysis project Ga0182007, IMG submission 123023) | Rhizosphere microbial communities from Sorghum bicolor, Mead, Nebraska, USA - 072115-113_1 MetaG | ecosystem: Host-associated > Plants > Roots > Rhizosphere | place: USA: Nebraska... | reverse complement strand
CCACAACACTGACTTGTTCGTTTGACTTAGACGGTCGACCAACTCCATGATGCTGTCACCGCAAGGCGCAACCGAAGGCCAAGCGGCACCGCACCGCCATCACCCGGCACCCGCCCACGCAACACTCCGCTCCACCTGCACCCGCACCTGCACCTGCCCCCCACCTCTTGTCACAGAACGCACCAAGGAGAGACACCATGACCGACATGATCGCCGTCGCCTACCCCAGCCGGGACGTCGCCCAGCAGGCGCTCTCCGAACTGCGCACCCTGCACACCGAACACACCGTGCAGGTGGCCGACGCGGTGCTGATCACCCGTGACCTCAACGGCGAGGTGACCATCCACGGCAGGCCCCACCCCGCCGCCTCCGGCGCCATCGGCGGGGCACTCTGGGGAGGCATCATCGGACTGCTGCTGTTGCAGCCGCTGCTCGGTGCGGCCATCGGCGCGGCCGCCGGCGGGGCGGCCGGCGCGACGGTCGAGGACGACGACCGGACCCAGTTCATCAAGAGCCTCGGCGAGCGCCTGGCACCCGGGCACGCCGCAGTGATCGCGGTGATCGGCGAAGCCACCGCGGACAAGGCCCTGCCGCGCATCGCCCGGTACGGCGGCGAGGTTCTGCACACCTCGCTCAGCCGACAGGACGAGGACGAGATCCGCGCCGCCCTGCACGCCCAGCAGTCCGACGGCCAGTGGCACTGGGCAGACGACGCCGCGTTCGCGCAGGCGGCCGCCCAGGGTGCAGACGTACCCCCGTCCACCCCGGCGCAGGCGGACACGGCCGCCGGACACTCCGGCGATTCGGGCCTGCGGGATGTGGCTCTGGGCGCGGCCGGCGGTCTGGCCGGGGGAATGCTGCTCGACTCCCTGCTCTCCGACGACGACAGCGACGACAAGGACACCGACGAAGACGACGACTAGAACAGACCGAGCCCGGAAACCGGGCCGCCGGACCGCTCCGGAGCACCGTGCCGGAGCGGTCCGATCCTCGTCATCAGCTCCCTCGTCATGCGATCCCTCGTCATCCGTTCCATGTGAAACCCCCAGGCCAGAGGCCCGGGGGTTCTTTTTTGTCGTCCAGACCGGTTTTGTCGTCCAGACCGGTGCGTGGGTCCCGCACCACAGCGCACCCCCATGCGGCCCGTCTCCTTGCCGCATTCCCGCGCCCCCCACCACGAGGTGAACGGAAAAAGTTCCCGGCTCGCGGCAACCCTGTGCGCAGGCTGTGGCCACTAGGCGTCGGATCCCGGCCATCCCCCGTGCCTGGATTCGCTCCTCTTCTGGTGAATGGCCTGCAAGGAGAACACCTCCCCATGAACAACCCCACGACCGGCGGACGCCCCGGGCGTCACCGCCGTCGCTGGACCGCCACCGCTCTGCTGCTCGGCGTGCCCGCCATCGTCGTGCCGTACCTCCTGTTCGCGCAGGAGGACTCGCACGCCGCGACGATCGACGCCAATGCCTATTACCGACTGGTTTCCGTGCGCAGTGGCAAGGTGCTGGACGTCAACGGCTTCTCCACCGCCGACGGCACCCGGATCCAGCAGTGGACCGACCAGAACACCGCCAACCAGCAGTGGAAGCTGAGACCCAAGGGGGACGGCTACTACGAGCTGGTGAACCGCAACAGCGGCAAGGTGCTGGGCATAGCGGGCGGTTCGACCGCCAAGGCCGCCGCCGCCGAGCAGCAGACCGACAGCTCGTCCCCCTCCCAGGAGTGGCGGATCGACGATGTGAGCGGTTCCGACGCCGTCACGTTCACCTCCCGCAGGAGCGGCCAGGTCCTGGACGTCTCCGGAGGCTCCACGGCCCAGGGCGCGGCCGTCATCCAGTATCCCGGTCTGGGCAGCACCAACCAGCAGTGGAAGCTGGTGCAGACGGCCGAGACCCAGGCGTCCGGGACCGGCGGCACGCAGACCGGGGGCACGCAGACCGGGGGCACGCAGACCGGGGGCACGCAGACCGGCGGCACTCCGACCACGGCCGCGGCGGGACCGTATGTGTGGAAGAACGCGCAGGTGGTGGGCGGCGGTTACGTCACCGGGCTGGTGTTCAACCAGAAGGAGAAGGGGCTGCTGTACGCCCGTACCGACATGGGCGGCGCCTACCGCTGGGACACCGCGGCCGAGCAGTGGATCCCGCTGACCGACTGGCTCGGTGAGAAGGACTGGAACCTGCTGGGCATCGACGCGCTGGCCACCGACCCCGTCGACCCGAGCCGGCTCTACCTCTCGACGGGCACCTACACCAACGAGTGGGCGGGCAACGGCGCGATCCTGCGCTCCACCGACCGGGGCCGTACCTTCCAGCGGACCGATCTGCCGTTCAAGGTGGGCGCCAACGAACCCGGACGCGGGGCGGGCGAGCGACTCGTGATCGACCCCGCGAACCACGGCACCCTGCTGCTGGGCACCCGTAAGAACGGCCTGTGGCGCAGCACCGACTACGGCGTGACATGGCGTCAGGTCTCGTCGTTCCCGGTCAAGGACGGGGCGAGCAGCGGCGCGGGCATCTCCTTCGTGACGTACGGCCCGGCCGGCAGCAACACGGTCTACGTCGGCGTCAACGACCCGTCCAGGCCGCTGTACCGCTCCACCGACGGCGGCAGCAGTTGGCAGGCGGTTTCCGGGCAGCCCACCGGTCAGATGCCGCAGCACGGTGTGGTCTCCGGTGACGGGTCGCTGTACCTGACGTACAGCAACAGCATCGGCCCCATGGACGCGACGTCGGGCTCGGTGTGGAAGTACAGCCCGACCGGCGGCGCGTGGAAGAACGTATCTCCCCCGCAGGGCGGTTACGGGTTCTCCGGTCTGGCCGTCGACGCGCGGAAGCCGTCCACGGTGATGGTCACCACCCTGGACCGGTGGTGGCCCGAGGACGAGATCTACCGGACCACCGACGGCGGCGCGACCTGGAAGGCCCTGGCCGACAAGTCGCAGCGGGACGCCTCCGGCGCTCCGTATGTCGGCACCCACACCGGGCACTGGATGACCGCGCTGGCCATCGATCCCTTCGCCTCCGGACACGTGCTGTACGGCACCGGCAACGGCATCTGGACCAGCAAGGACGCGGACGCCTCCGACAGTGGCGGCACCAGCCACTGGACCTCCGGGGCCCGCGGACTGGAGGAGACCTCGCTGGCGGACGCGATCGCCCCTCCCGGCGGCGCCACCGTCATCACCTCCATGGGCGACCAGGGCGGCTTCCGTCACGACTCCCTGACCGAGGTACCGGCCGGCCGGATGAAGAACCCGCTGATGAGCAGCAGTACCGACATCGACTTCGCCCAGTCCGCTCCCTCGGTGATGGTCCGTGCCGGCACCGGCGGCGCGCAGGCCGGCGCCTACTCCACGGACGGCGGCAGCACCTGGAACGGCTTCACCGCCGAACCGGTCCCCGGCGCGAACAGCGGCCATGTCGCCATCGCCGCGGACGGCTCCACCATCGTCTGGGCCGAATCGGGCCAGGCCCCCTTCCGCTCGACCGACAAGGGGGCGAGCTGGTCGAGGGTCAGCGGCCTGGGCACCGACGCCGTCGTCGTCGCCGACCGCTCCTCGGCCAACACCTTCTACTCCCTGTCCGGCGGCACACTCGACGCCAGCACCGACGGCGGCCGCACCTTCGCCCCCCGCGCCACCGACCTCCCCTCCGGCCGGCTCACCGCCGTCCCCGGCATCGCCGGTGACCTGTGGATCGCCGCCGGTGACAGGGGGCTGCTGCACTCCACCGACGGCGGCCGCACCTTCACCACACTCACCACGGTGAAGTCCGCCTCCGCCCTCGGCTTCGGCAAGGCCGCACCCGGCGCCGGCTACCAGGCGCTGTATCTGATCGGCACCGTCAAGGACGTCACCGGAGTCTTCCGCTCCACCGACAAGGGCGCCACCTGGCTCCGCATCAACGACGACGCCCACCAGTGGGGCGCCATCGGCAGCCTCGGCATCATCACCGGCGACCCCGACACCTACGGCCGTGTCTACATCGGCACCAACGGACGCGGCCTCCAGTACGGCGACCCGTCCTGACCCAGGCACCCGAGCGGGGCCGCGGCCACAACGGCCGCGGCCCCGCTCGGCCGTCTTCGACACCGTCGGCGTCAGCCGTGCCGTGCTCCGCGGCGGACGGGCGGGAAGGGAAGGAGGTCAGGGCGAAAAAAATCTGTGGCTTTCGCGGCAACCTTTTCGATCTCCCGGACCACTCAGGGGTGTCCGGCCAAGTGGTCCGGTCAGAAGAGCAGCAGCTGAAAGAGAGCACAGGCGTGTCCCTGGAACGAGAGCACAGACATGTCCCCGGCCCACCCACGTCATCGGCGGCGTCCCCCGTCGCAGACCACCGTGGCGACGGCGGCGCGCGCGGTGGCCGCCGGAAGCACCGTGGCCGTCGGTTGCTCGCACGTCGGGGTCTGTGGGCGGGTCTCACCATGGTGGTCGTGGCCGGCTCTGCGGTCGTGGTCAGCCAGGCTTCGGCGCAGCAGAAGACGCTGGATCTGAAAAAGTGGTACGTGCTGGTCAACCGCAACAGCGGCAAGGTGCTGGACGACCGCGCCTCCGCCAAGAACGACGGCGCGGCGGTGGTGCAGTGGAGCCGTCACGGCGGCCCCAACCAGCAGTGGCGCTTCATCGACGCGGGTGACGGGTACTTCCGGCTGCAGAACCGGAACTCCGGCAAGGTGCTGGACGACCTCGGCTGGTCGAAGACCGCGGGCTCCGCCGTCGTGCAGTGGAAAGACCTGAACGGCAGCAACCAGCAGTTCAAACTGGCCAAGTCGCCGAACGGCTACGTGCGTCTGGTCAATCGCTTCAGCGGCATGGCCGTCGATGTCCGCAACGCCGCCAAGACCAACGGGAGCGGTGTCGTCCAGAACCGCGACCGGGGCGGCGCCGATCAGCAGTGGAAGCTCGTCCCGGTCGGGAGCGTCGGCGGCTCCGGCGGCGGCTCCGCTACGCCCTCCGCGCCGAGCAGCAGCGTTCCCAGCAGCCCGGCTCCGAGCAGCTCGCCCACGTCGTCGACGCCGTCGTCCACTCCGTCTCCCGTGGCCGGTGGCGGCAGCTCGACGACACGGTTCCTGGGCAGCAGCACGGTGCTCATCGGCGGCTCGATGTCCGACGCCTCGGCGGCCGCCGCGCCGTTCGACGTGCGGTACGCCTATGTGCACAGCCAGCCCGCGCCCTCGTCGGACTACTACACGGCGGCGAAGTGCCACGACGACTGGTCGGGTTGGTGGGGCTGCTGGAACGGCAGCACCACGGCGCCCGGCACGTACGTGACCTGGCGGGACGACGTGGTGTCCCAGGCGACGTACAAGGGCAGCGCGCGTCCGCAGAAGATGCTGTGGACCTGGTACTCGTTGCGCGACCTCGGCGATGCGGCGGGCGAGGGCGACGGTCCGGGTGAGGTCAAGGCCATCAACCGGACCGACCTGCTCACCCGCTACCTGAACGACTACCGCTTCTTCCTCCAGAAGATCGGCAAGACGCAGGCCGCGGTCGACCTCGAGCCCGACTTCTGGGGCTACGTCCGCTCGCTCGGCGATCCGCACCAGGTTCCCGCACAGGTGAAGAGCGCGAATCCGACGGACTGCGGATCGCAGGAGAACAGCGCCACCGGGCTCGCCCAGTGCCTGATCTCGATGGCGCACAAGTACGCGCCGAACACCGAGGCGGGGATGCACCTCTCCTGCTTCGACTGGCAGACCAACACGCAGGCCTGCGTCAAGTCCTACGAGAGCTTCGGCGCGAAGAACGCCGACTTCCTGACCACCGATGTCTCGGACCGCGACGCGGGCTGGTACGCACAGCCGGCCCACGGCGGCAGTGACCACTTCTGGAACGACCAGAAGGCCGCCGCCGCGCTGCAGTTCTACAAGACGATGGCCGAGTCCGTGGGCAAGCCGGTGGTCCTGTGGCAGATCCCCGTGGGCAACATGGCGCAGAACAACACCCTCAACCACTACAAGGACGACAAGGTCGACTGGTTCTTCGCCCACATGGACCAGGTGGCGAACGCCCATGTCGCCGGCCTGTTCTTCGGTCCGGGGCAGCAGGAACAGACCTCGGTCGAAACCGACGGCGGGAACCTGATCAACAAGACGATCGCCTACCACAACTCGGGCGGTACGCCACTCAAGTAGACGAAGCCTGAGACGACGAAATGCGCCCCCATCTCTTCGATGGGGGCGCATTTCGTGGTCTTCGCCGGGGTCGGTGGCGGTCAGCGCTGCAGGGTCAGGACGCCCGGCCGCCACGGCAGCCGGTCGTAGGGGCCGCTCGCGGTGGGGGACTTGCCCTGGTAGAGGAACTGCAGGTGGCAGGGGTCGATGGTCATGGTCTGGTCGGGGTTGTCGCGGACCAGGTCACCGTGGCTGATGTCGTTGGTCCAGGTGGCACCGCTGTTGGCCTTGCCCGCGAAGGGGTTGGACTCGGTGGCGGCCTGCGGGGTCCAGGAACCGTTCAGGCTGGTGGCGGTGAACGAGCGGAAGTAGCGCTGCTCGTTCGCGCCCCGAGCCTCGACGATCATGAGGTACTGGTTCTGGCCCTGGACCTTGTAGACCTGCGGTGCCTCGAACAGGTTCTTCACCGTGTCGCTCATGACCGTGGTGTACGACGAGCCGAAGCTGCCCGGGAAGTTCCCGATCGGCATGCTCGCCCGGTAGATCTTGCCGTTGTCGCCGGCGAGGAACAGGTACATGTTCTGGCCGTCGGCGATCAGGGTCTGGTCGATCGGGCCGGTGCCGGAGTCGGGGATGCTGCCGGTGAACAGCGGATGCGGCGCGGACCAGCTGCCGGGGTCGGTGGGGTCGCTCGACGTGCGGTAGACGAACGGCGACGCGCCCCACTGGGACGCCAGCACCCAGATCTTCCTGGGCGCGAAGTAGAACAGTGTGGGCGCCACCGCGCTCTGGCTCATGCCGGTCTGGCCGGCCGAGGCCATGTCCGCCCAGTTCGTGAAGGGCTTGAACATCATCGAGCCGTACGACGACCCCGACACGCTCGACGCGTAGACCAGGTGCTTGCCGTTGTACGTCACGGTGGTGAAGTCCTTCACCGCGTCCCACCCGTTCGCCGGCTGCGCCAACGCACCCGTCGACGTCCACCGGTAGGTCGACGGAAGGGCACACGTGGCGCCCGTCGGCGTGGACGTAGTCGAAGCCGAAGCCGGCGTCGGTGTCGATGCCGATGCCGATGCCGACGTCCTGAAGGTCCAGTGCTGGTTGGCGCCGCCGCCGTTGTTGTCCCAGATCTGGACGGGAGTGCCGTTGGCGGTCCGACCGCCGGGGGTCTCCAGCACCCGGCCGCTGGCGACGTTCGTCAGGGTGTAGGTGCCGTCGCTGTTGCGGGCGGCCCGCCAGTGCTGGTTGGCGCCGCCGTGGGAGTCCCAGACCAGCAGCTTCGTCCCGTTGCCCGTCTGGTTGCCCGGCTCGTCGAGTACCCGGCCGCTGGCGACGTTGGTCAGCGTGTAGGTGCCGTCACTGTTCCGGGCGGCCCGCCACTGCTGGTTGGTGGCACCGCCGGCGTCCCACACCTGGAGCGGGGTGCCGTTGCCGTTCTGTCCCGCGGGCTCGTCGAGGACGCGCCCGGCGGCCGCGTTGGAGAGCGTGTAGACGGTGCCGGAGGTGAGGTCCCCGGCCGCCGTCGTGCCGCCGCCCGCCGTGCTCCCGCCGCCGCTGCCGCTCCCGCTGCTGCCGCGCAGGGCGGTGAGCACCGCGTCGTAGGCGGGCTTCTTGTTGCCGCTGCTGTCGAACAGCAACGGGTTCTCACCGGTGCGCCAGGAGTCGCTGTCGCGGATGCCCCAGACCGTGATGCCGGTGCAGCGGGAGACGTCGAGGCAGTCCTGGACGGTGTCGGTGTACGCGGTGGCGGACGCCTGGGCGATGTCGAGCTCGGTGATCTGGACGTCCACCCCGAGCGCGGCGAACCTGGACAGCGTGGTCTGGAAACTGGCCGGAGGGCCGCCGGCGCCGAAGTGGCTCTGGAAGCCGACGCAGTCGATGGGCACGCCGCGGGACTTGAAGTCCTTGACCATGTTGTAGACGCCCTGCGTCTTGGCGTCGGTCCAGTTCTCGATGTTGTAGTCGTTGTAGCAGAGCTTGGCCGCGGGGTCGGCGGCCCGCGCGGTGCGGAACGCCTCCTCGATGAAGCCGTTGCCCAGCACGTCCTGGAAGACCGAGCTGCGGTGCTGGCCGCTGCCGCCGTCGGCGAACGCCTCGTTGACCACGTCCCAGGCGTAGATCTTGCCCTTGAAGTGGGTCATCTCGGTGGTGATGTGGTGGTCCATCACGCTGCGCAGCGTGACCGCGTCGGTGATGGACTTGACCCAGCCGGGCAGTTGGGAGTGCCACACCAGGGTGTGGCCGCGCATCCGCTGCCCGTGCGCGGTGGCGTGGTTGACGATCTGGTCGGCCGGGCCGAAGTCGAAGTTGCCGCGGGAGGGTTCGGTGGTGTCCCACTTCATCTCGTTCTCCGGGGTGACCATGTTGAAGTCCCGGTCGAGAATCGTGGAGTACGTCGAGTCACCGAGCCTGCCCGACGACACCGCGGTGCCGAAGTAGCGGCTGCTGCCGGCCGCCGCGGCGGCCAGGGTCGGGGTGGGCGGCGCCGACGTGCGTGCGGCCAGCGCGACCAGCGGTACGGCGGCACCCGCGGCGGCGAGGACCACGGCGGCGGCGAGCACGCGGCGGGTCGCCGGACGGCGACGATGAGAGCGGTTCTGATCTGACAACGGCATGTCCTTCTGGCACAGCGGACCTTGATCCGGCCCCGGTTGCCCGACAGTCGCCGCCACGCGCCCAAAGGTTGCCGCGGTCGGGGGAAGAGTTTCCACGGCCGCCGCCACGCGCACAAAGGTTGCCGCGCTCAAGGAAGGGTTCCCACGACCGCCGCCACGCGCCCAAAGGTTGCCGCGGTCGGGGGAAGAGTTTCCACGGCCGCCGTCACCCACCGAACCGTGCGGCAAGGGCACGCGTCGCCTTGCCGCACAGCTCGCGTTCACCGGGTCGGGCCGAACCCTCCCCTTACCGACGCGGAGCCGCCCGAAGCCCGCGCGTCGACGCGGTAGCCGTCGCCCGAGGCACCGCGCACGCCGACGCCGTTGTTGAACTGGGCGGCGAACTCATGGCTCCCGGCCGGCACGGTCAGGCCCGGCTTGAGGACCCAGCGGTAGACCAGCGCGCCGCCGGCCTCCTGGACGGTGACGGTGAAGTCACCGCTCGGCAGGGTCTGCCAGGTGCCGGTGTTCTGCACCCCGCCGGTCTGCGCGATCCGGATCTCGATCGTGAGCGAGGTGAGCGGCTGGGTCGTCCTGAGGGCGAGGTTGCTCTGCGTCCAGTAGACGGTGCTGCGCGAGTCCACCGAGCCGGCCGACGACAGCGGCCCGTTCCGGCTCCCGTCGGCGGACGGCGACGGACCGGTGGCCTGCGGAGTCGGGCGCGCGCTGCCCGGTCTGGTGGCCGGGGCCGGCGCGACCGGGGCGGGGCGGGCCGATGTCGGGGGCGGGGAGCTGACGGTCGGGGACGGGGTGGCGGGCACGGTCACGGTGGCCGACGGCTCCGGTCTCGCGACGATGGCGGCGACGGCCAGGCCGCCGGTCGCCAGGATGCCGGTGGCGGCGAGTCCGGCGAGCACGACCCTGGTCCCGGACCTCGCGAACGGCCGCGCGCGGTGGCGGACGGCGGGGCCGGCCATGCCGCGCTGCACCCTGGCCAGCATCCTCGCGCGGTCGGGCCGGTGGGTCCCGGCGGCCTCGCGCAGCTGACGGGCGATCTCCTCGTTCACCGGTTCCTCCTCCCTGCCATCAGGTTTCCGGCCGCTCGTGCGCCCAGCGTCCTTTCCAGCTCGGCCATTCCCTTCGAGGTCTGGCTCTTCACCGTGCCGACCGATATGCCCAGCGCCAGCGCCGTGTCCTTCTCGGACAGGTCGAAGGCGTGCCGCAGCACCACGCAGGCGCGCTTGCGGAACGGCAGCCGGTCGAGCGCCGCGCGCACGTCCAGTACGGCCGCCGTGTCCGGCCCGTCCACCTTCTCGGGGCTGCGGGACCAGAACAGCGCGATCCGGCGTCGCTCGCGCACCGCGCTGCGGATCCGTCCCCGCGCCAGGTTGGCCACCACACCGCGGGCGTAGGCGACCGGGTGGTCGGCCTGCCGCAACCGGTCCCAGCGCTGCCACAGGGCGACCAGGGCATCCGCCGCGAGGTCGTCCGCCGCGTCACTGTCACCGGTCAGCAGGTGGGCCAGACGGGCGAGTTCGGCATAGTGGCGTTCGAAGAAGTCGTGGAACTCCGCGGACGCGTCGTCGAGGACCATCCCCCCGTCGCCCTCTCCTGGCAGTGACGTGCGCGTTTGTTGCGCATTGAACAACATTGGGGGGCGCAGCCTAACAGGGCCCGGTCCGGGACCGGACCGGCGGTCGTGCTCGGTCGCGGGGCGGTGCAAGGTGACCGGCGGGCTGGTCAAGGCCGGACGAACCGGACGGCGGTCGGCGCAGCGACGTCCAGCAGCGCCGAGGGAAGATCCATGACCGGTCCGCGCCCGTGCCACGGTCGCGGCGCGGCGTGCTTCGTTGCCCTCATGCCCGTCCATCCGGTAGTTCGAGTCGGCCTTCTGGCTCCCAGTCGCCGCGGAGGACGAGAAGGTTGCCGCTTCTCCGGGTTTTTTTGAGATCCCGGTGGCCGGCCACGGGTCTTCCCGCCCGTAAGGATCACCAGCACTTCAGGAAGCACCCCGACTCGATGAAGCGATCTTGGCACCTTGTCCTGGCGTCGGCTCTCCTCGCGGGAGCCGTCACACCGGTGGTCGCGGTGGGCAGCGCGGTCGCCGCGGACGGCGACATCACCTCGGCCGTCCTGGCGAACCGTGATGTCGTCCTGACCGGTGACGCGGTCGTGCGCGTCCCGCGGGGAACCCACACCTACACCGGTGTGATCAGCGGTGAGGGAGCCCTGCGCGTGTCCGGCACCGGCACGCTGGTCCTCGCCAAGGACAGCACCTTCACCCTGCCGCGCTCCCGGCAGCACCAGAGGGTCCGGATCCCGGGCGGCAACCACCCGTACGTCGTGGTCGACCGTCCCGACGAGCCCGCGGTCACCGTGGACGCGGGGGCGACGCTCCAGTACGGCACCGGCGGTACGACCGGCCTGATCGGGTCCTTCCCGTACAACACGCCCGGCTACCAGCAGAACCAGGACAACATCCGGGTGGACGGCACCCTGCGTCTGTCGCTGACCCGGCTGTTCAACCTGGGCATCATCAGCGGCTCCGGCCTGGTCACCCAGCCCCGGGGCATGTGGGGGACGCTCCAGATCTGCGGCACCAACCCGTTCTCCGGCATCTTCGACAACGGCACGGTCACCAACTTCGCGAGCACCACCTGTGCCGCCGGACTGCCAGGCGCCCGCACCGTCGTCAACCGCGGTTCATGGATCATCGACACCCCGCTCTACCACACCGTCGTAGAGCGGCAGAACTTCTACAGCCACGAGTTCGGCAACGACGTCAACGTGCACTCCCGCCCGGGCAGCAAGGTGATCCTCACCGGCGTCTACAGCTGGAGCGACAGCGCCGACGGGGCGGCGCCGTCGCTGAGCGACCCCGGACTGAACTGGCGGCCCGTGGCCCACCAGCTGAACAAGCGCGGCACCAACATCGAGGGCGCCGACGTCCAGTGGGGCGACGGGACCACACACCGGATCTTCATGCCCGGCACGGCGCAGACGGTCTACATCAACCTGCACGCCAGACGCCAGCGCTCCCGGCTCACCTTCGACTACGACGGACCGGTGACCCTGGGCGCGCCCATCGGCGGCGGCATGTATCACGACACCCTCAGCACACCCGGCGCCGGGGACGTCGTCATCGCCGGCACCCGCGGCAACGACGTGACCTTCGCGGCGGCGCAGTACTACGACGGATCCACCACCATCGAACGGAACGCGACCCTCCGTCTCGGCTCCGGGACCGCGGGCGGCGACGGGAGCCTGCACACCGGCGGAGCCCTCGACAAAGTGATCGACAACGGTTCACTCGTGGTCCGCAACACCAGGACACCCGCCTCCCTCCCGGCGGTGACCGGTGCCGGATCGGTGACCCAGAGCGGAGCCGCGGCCACCACCGTCACCAGCGCCGCCTACACCGGCGCCACCACCGTGGCGAAGGGCCGCCTGATCGTCTCCGGGACCTCTCTGCGGACATCCAGCCGGGTCGCCCTGACCCGTTCCTCGGCCGTCCTGGATCTCAGCAAGGCCGGCGACACGACCCTGCGCAGGCTGAAGGTCGTCACCGGCGCGAAGATCCTCCTCCCCCGGAACTCCCGTGAGCTGACCGTCGGTTCGACGACCGCGAAGGTCTCCGGTACCGGTCTCGCCATCGGCGGGGCGCGCTTCTCCGTCAGCCGGACCGGCGCCCGCACCGTGCTCACCGCTCTCCCCTCCTCCGCCGCGAAGACACCGGCGCCCTCCCCGTCCCGGACCCGCCGAGCGGCCACCCCCCTGGGCGCCCCCACCGGCACCACGACGGACACCGGCGCCATGGCCGACACCGGCAGCGACGTCGGTGCTCCGTGGGCCGTCACAGGACTGACGGGCGCCGCTCTCGCCGGCGTCGCCGCGGTCATCGTCCTCGTGCGCCTCCGCTCGCGTCCGCGTACGTCCCCGCGTCACTCCCGCTGATCCCCCGCCGCCACTGATTCCACCGGCCGCTCCTGGCTGTCGGCGCTCACCCCTTACGATGACTCCGCTGCCGCGGTGTGTGTGATCCCGACGGCGATTGCCCGCGGGCCCCGCACCCCGCTCGGTCGGCGCGAGCGGGGCTTCGTACCCGCGTCAGGTCGGTCGAAGGGAGACCCGATGCCCAGGCATGCCGCGCCCGAGGCCGACGTGATAGCCGCGGCTCGGGCCGGCGATCGCGGCGCCCTGGAAGAGCTGAGCTCCGGGACGCTTCCGCTGGTCTACAGCGTCGCGGCGCGTGCGTACCCGTACCGCGACGACGTCGACGACGTCGTCCAGGAGACGATGATGCGCATCCTGCGCGGCATCGGGGGACTGGAGCGCCCGGAGGCGTTCCGGTCCTGGGTGATCACCATCACCGTGAACGAGGTCCGCGACCAGATCCGCAGGCGCGGCAGGAGGGAGACGACGGGAGCGGCGTTCGACGCGGCCGAGCACCGGCCCGACCCGGCCGCCGACTTCGCCGAGGGGGTCATCCTCGGCCTGCGGCTGTCCGGGCAGCGCGAGGAGTCCGTACGCGCGACCCGTTGGCTCGACGAGGACGACCGGGAGCTGCTGTCGCTGTGGTGGCTGGAGACGGCCGGCCGGCTCGCCCGGGCCGAACTCGCCTCCGCTCTGGACATGACCGGTCATCAAGCGGCTGTACGGGTGCAGCGGATGAAGGAGCGCCTGCACACCTCCCGCGTCATCGTCCGAGCCCTCGCGGCCAGGCCCGCCTGCGGGGAACTGACCCGGCTGACCCTGGACTGGAACGGGACCCCCAGCGGCCTGTGGCGCAAACGCCTCGGCCGCCATGTCCGGCAGTGCCCGCGGTGCACGCGCCACGAGGAAGGCATCCTGGCCCCGGAAGGACTGCTGGCACCCCTGGCCCTGCTGCCCCTGCCGACGGCACTGCTGGCCTGGCGCCCGTGGCTGTCCGCGGGAACGCACACCGCGGCGACCGGTCACGCCGCCACGACGGCCACTTCGGGCAGCGGGGGTTCCGCGGCGGCGGGGACGGGCGGGACGGCAGGCACGGCGGGGACTGCAGGAACCGTAGGAACCGTAGGGACGAGCCTCACCGCGAAGGCCGTGGTGGCGGTGAGTGCGCTGCTGGCCGTGGGTGGTGGGGTGCTCGTGTACGCGGCCCCATGGGCCAGCCCGTCGGCACGTCCGGCCACCGCCGCCCCGACGGCTTCCGGCCGCCCGGCGCCCACCGCATCCACCTCTGCCTCTGCATCCGTATCGGCATCCGCATCACCGTCACGGCCGGCACCGGTACGGGGCTCGGCCGTCTCGCATCCCTCGCCCCGGCCGCGGTACGGGTCCGTGGTCGACACCGTGGACAGCGCGCCACCGCCGGACCGGCCGCCCGCCGCACTGCCCCACCGCCCGCAGACGACGGTGGCGATGACGGGGCTCAAGAAACACCTGGACGGCTACCAGCTCGTCCACCGCGGGGACACGGTGGTGCTGCGCGGGAAGGGCTACTTCACCGTCCACTGGGACGTGGTGTACGAGACGCGCCCCGGGCTGCTGACCATGCCCTCGTGGACCGGACTGCGAGGCAGGCTGTTCCACGTGGCCTCGGGCGGCGGCCACCGCATGGACGACCCTCAGCCGGGCGCGCCCGCCGGCGGCACCTGGATGGGCAACCGGCAGCAGGGACTGACCGTCCTGCCGCCGGGAGCCCAGCAGATGTGGCAGAACGAGTACTACTACCTGGACGGCAGCGTCACACTCCACCTCACCGAGACCCAGGCCGACTACAACCTCGACGTCCTGCCCTCCTCCTGGCAGGAGACAGCCGACGACATCGCCACTCCCCCGGCCCTCCACTCCGCCGACCGCGAACGGTACGGACTCGTGCGCGACACCGGCCACGACGACGCCCCCGTACCGCAGTACGCCACCCGCACCACGCCGACCGACCCGGGCACCGTGCCCCAGCGCTCCGTCGTGTCCTGACGATGGGCGGTCGCCCGGGCGGGACCGCTGACCGCTCGGACGGCCGTCACGGAGTTCCGGGGGGCGCGGACACCGGTCCCCGGATCCAGTCCACCAAGTCGTACACGGCACGGCAGTAGGGGTCGTGGACGTCCTTGCGCATGCGCTCCAGCTCACCCAGCAGGAGGAGCGGGAGCGCGGTGTGCACCGCTGTCACGCCGACCATGACGGCCCCTTTCTCGTCCTGGAGGGGGAGGTCGACGCCGAACGGCGGTGCGTCCTGTGCCTCGGGGGTGTCCAGGTAGAGGCGGCACCTTGTCCGGTCCAGGAGGAGGAACCCGCGCAGGCGCAGTTCCGGGGGCTCTTCCGGCTCCGGCGAGAGGGAGAACGCGGCCGCTGCGGCGTGCAGTGCGTCCGGGACCTTGAAACGCGGCTCGGCGACGAAGGCGTGAACGGGGGCGGTCGCGTCGATCACGGGGATCCCGAAGGCGTCGCGCGGTGCCTCCCGGATCTCCTTCTCCTGTTCCGAGCGGTCCGCTGCCAGACCGCGCAAGGCGGCTGCGAGGTCTTCCGGGGGGATGTTCCCACCCTGGGGGTCTGTGAGCGGCATGTCGTAGGCGACGGAGCTGTCGAGTCGACGCCCGTCCCAGATGACGACGCGGCCGGTGCCGGGGCGGTCCGGGGAGGTCACCACACCTCGGACGAGCCGGACTTCCGGTCCGAACGTGAAGGCCGTGACACGGCTCAGCATTTCGTGCGCCAGCTGGGCCTGCAGACCTGACAGGCCCGTCTCGTCCCATGCCATCGAGTGCTCCGTCATACTCGGTTCGACGTGTCCGAGCTCTGTTTACACCCTCTGGGAAACCGCTGGTCAGGCCCCCGGCCAGGGGGCGTTCGGGGCGGGGCCGCGTTGACATGGGGCGTCGTCGGACGTTGACTGACGGGACGGCGCAGGGCCGTGAGAGCAGGGCCGATCAGGGTTCCGGCAGGCCGCAGCAGGCCGCCGACAAGGCCGAGGACGTCTTCGGACGGCGGCCCCCATCACCACGCGAACGGTGGATACGACGATGTACGACCAGACACGCGCCCAGCAACCCGCCGACCGGCCCCCGGGCCTCGCCGGGCGCCGCGCACAAGGCCCGGAACCGCTGCTCGCGTCCGGCGAACGGGACAGGATCGTCCGGCGCCTCGGACATGCCGTGAACACCTTCGCGGACGCCCCGGCCGAGGCCCTGGAGGAGGCCGAGAACGCCTTCGACGACGCCACCGAGGCGCTGGTGAACGCCCTGACGGAACGTCGGCGCGTCATGCGCGAGGGCTGGCAGGACCGGGACCCCGAGACCCAGTCCGCCGAACTCCGGCTCGCGTTGCGGGAGTACCGGGAGATCACCGGGCGGCTGCTGCGGGCGTGAACGGCGCGCGTGAAGAGGGAGTTCCCGCCCGGCCGAGTCCGGGCATAGCCTGACCGTACCGAGGGCTTTTCGCGCAGCGCGATCGGCGGTGCCGTTCCCGGCGAGTGACCAAGTGGGCAGCCGCCCTCGGCTCCCGGGACGGGACCGTACGATGGAAGCCAGCAGAACGCCTGTCGAAGCCACCGGAGCTGCCGGAGCCACCGGAGCTGCCGGAGCTGATGAAGACCTGCGCGCCGGCGGCGAGCACACCTACCGAATGCCCTTGCCCCGTCTGGCCCTCACCCTCGGAGTCGGCCGCGGTCCGCTGGACGGCGCCTG
>Ga0182007_10000908_pt1 | contig 16394 bp, 18 predicted proteins | sample Sormic07211113_1_FD_123023 | JGI IMG/M metagenome (GOLD analysis project Ga0182007, IMG submission 123023) | Rhizosphere microbial communities from Sorghum bicolor, Mead, Nebraska, USA - 072115-113_1 MetaG | ecosystem: Host-associated > Plants > Roots > Rhizosphere | place: USA: Nebraska... | reverse complement strand
TGTCAGCAGCAGGCCGCGCCCGGGGAAGCGCGCCACCGCCAGCCAGGCGCCGAGCAGCAGGCCGAAGCCGCAGGCCAGCAGGCAAGCCGTCGCGCTGACCGCCAGCGAGCGCCCGACGATGGCCCACAGCAGCGGATCGGCGGCAACGACCAATTGCCAGGCGGCAGCGGCGCTGTCGACGAAGGTGTTCATGCGGGGCGTGGGAGGCGAAGCGCAGGAGCGCGCTCAGAGCGCGCAGGTCCTGAAGCCGAAGAAGCCGTCGTCGCGCTCGGGCAGCGCGAAGCCGCGGCGCTTCGGCGAGCGCAGCCGCGCCCGGGTGGCGAACGAGGCGCCGCGCAGCACGCGGGCCTGGCCGAAGGCGGGCTGGGGATCGAACTCGCCGCCCTGGCTCCAAGGATCGGCGCGAAAGCCCGGCCAGGGGTGCAGCGTCCCGGCGGTCCATTCGTGGACGTCGGCCCAGCGGAAGCCGCGCCGGGCCGCCGTGTGGGCGGCGATTTCCCATTCGACCTCGGTCGCAATGCGCCGGCCGGCCCAGCGGGCCCAGGCATCGGCCTCCCACCAGGCGACATGGACGGCGCTGCGGTTGCCGGCGGCACGCACCGTGCGGCCGAACTGCTGCTGCAGCACCGAGCCGCCGGTGCCATGGCGGGCCGCACCGATCTGCTCGACATGGCGCGGCCCGCGCCGGCCTTCGGTCTGCCGCGCCAGCCATGCGAGGCCTTCGGTGCGCCACAGCTCGGGCCGGTCGTAGCCGCCGTCGTCGACGAATTCGACGTATTGGCTCCAGGTCACGGGCTGGGCATCGATCTCGAACTCGGGCACGTCGACGCGCTCGATGCCGCGGTCCTGTGCAAAGGCAAAGCCACCCTCCGCCAGGCCGAGCTCCCACGGCGTGGCAGGCAGCGAGAGCGGCGGCCGCGTCACCGCGGCCGGCGGCAGCTCGACCTTCAACGGCAGGCCCAGGGTCTGCGCCATGACCAGCAATTGCTCGCCGCGCAGGTCCTCATGGAACAGCGCGAGCCGATAGAAGTAGAGGCCGGCATCGGTCTCGGCCGCATGCTCGAGCAGCTCGAGCGTGCTTTCGAGCGTGTCGAGCAGATAGGCCTTGGTCTGGGCCAGGTCGGGCAGCCCGGGCGCATCCCGATCCGCAGGCGCGCGCTGGGCCGGGTTCCACCAGTCGTCGGCGTCGGGCTCGATCGCCGCCAGCCGCGTGGGACGCACCGGGCACTCTTCACCGAAGGCGCGCTGCGTGTTGCGGCCGATCCACCATTCGGCGAACCAGCCGATGTGGCCGGCCAGCCAGACCGGCGGGTCGATGCCCGCGACGCGCGGCACCGCGAGCGTCTCGCCGCCCAGCGCCTGCTCGTAGAGCGACAGCAGGTGCAGCGTGTGGTTGCGGGCATCGATCAATGCCAGCGAGAGCAGTTCCCTGCCGGCCCGGCGCATGTCGGGGGAGTCGATCGACGGCGAGGTGCCGGCCGGGCTCACAGCTTGGCGCCCTGCAGGTAGGCGTCGAACGGCGCCTCGGTGAAACGGTCCGCGAACAGCTGGCCCTGCTGAAAGGCACGGTAGTCGCCGTGGAGCTTTTTCCAGGCCGGGTTGCTGCGATCGAGGGCGTGGCACAGGTCCATCGACGCCTTGAAGGCGGCGTCGAGCAGCGGCCGGGGGAAGGGCTTGATCTGCGCCCCCGCGCCGGCCAGTTCCCGCAGCGCCGCCGGGTTCCGGGCGTCGTAGCGGCCGATCAGCTCGGCGTGAACCGTGGCGCTGGCGGACTGCAGGATCGCCTTGTAGTCGGGCGTCAGCGCATCGAAGGCCTTCTGGTTGACCAGCAGGTCGAGCTGCATCGCGCCGGCCCACCAGCCCGGTGTATGGCAGAAGCGCGCGACCTTGGGCAGCCCGAGCTTCTGGTCGTCGTAGGGGCTCAGGCCCTCGGCCGCGCCCAGGCCCTTGGAGAAGGCCTCGCGCAGGTCGCTGCCCGACGCCGGGCCCTGCACCACCCCGCCCAGGCGAGCGATCACCCGTCCGGCCAGGCCATCGAAGCGGACCTTCAGGCCCTTGAAGTCGTTCGCGCCGCGCAGTTCGCGGGCGAACCAGCCGAGCCGCTGGGCCCCCGCGCTGCCGCACGGAAAGCCGACCGCGCCGAAGCCGGCGTGGAACTCGCGGCTGAGCCTGAGGCCATTGCCTTCGGTCATCCAGGCGTTCAGTTGGCGCGCGTTCATGCCGAAGGGGATCGCGGCGCCGAAGGCGAAGGCCTCGTTGTGGTCGACGAACAAGGCGCCCGAGGTGTGGCAGGCCTCGATCGCGCCGCGCTGCACGCCGTCGAGCACGTCCCGCGCCGACATCAGTTCACCGGCGGCATGGACCTCGACCTGGAAGCGCCCGCCGCTCATCTCGCCGACCTTCCTGGCGAAGGACTCGGCGGCGCCGAACAGCAGGTCCTGGGACTTGGCGAAGCTCGATGCCAGCCGCCAGCGCGTCAGCGCCTGCGCATGCACGGCCGGCGCCACGCCGGCAGCGAGCACCCCGGCCAGGCCGGCACGCTGGATCAGAAAACGACGTTGCATCGATCGGAACTCCTGGAAAGCCCCCAAGGCGGGGACGCGCGATTGTAGGAATCACTGAACGCGGGGCCTGTAAGCAGCTTATAAAATGGCCGCCCCCGTTCTTCCCTTTCCCGAAAGATCTTCCCAAATGAGACAACTTCCGTTCAAGACCTCGCTGCTCGCACTGGCGACTTTCGCCGCCTTCGCCGCCCAGGCCGCCGACCTGAAGATCGGCGTGGCCGAAGCCTTGTCGGGCGGTGCCGCGCAGTATGGCGTGGCGATCCGCAACGGCTTCGAGCTCGCAGCCGCCGAGATCAACGCCGCCGGCGGCATCAACGGCAACAAGATCGAGCTGGTCGTCGCCGACGAGCAGGGCAAGAAGGAAGAAGCGATCAACGTCTTCAAGAAGCTGATCTTCCAGGACCAGGTGCTGATGGTCTTCGGCCCGACGCTGTCGAACTCGGCCCAGGCCGCCGACCCGATCGCCCAGGCCGCCAAGACCGTGGCCTTCGGCACCTCGAACACCGCCGACGGCATCACCTCGATCGGCGACCATGTGTTCCGCAACTCGGTGACCGAAGCCGACGTGCTGCCCGAGACCATCAAGACCGCGGTCAAGAACGCCGGCATCAAGAAAGTCGCCGTGCTCTATGGCAACGACGACGTCTTCACCAAGAGCGGCTACGACAACTTCAAGAAGGCGCTCGACGACCTGAAGATCCCGGTCACCACGACCGAGACCTTCGCCAAGGGCGACGTCGACTTCAAGGCCCAGCTGACCAAGATCAAGGCCAGCGGCGCCGATGCGATCGTGCTGTCGGCCCTGCTCGCCGAAGGCGCGCCGATCATGGTGCAGGCCCGCCAGCTCGGCCTGAACGTGCCGATCATCGGCGGCAACGGCATGAACTCGGTCAAGGTGTTCGAGCTCGCCAAGGGCAACTCCGACAACCTCTATGTCGGCAGCCCCTGGTCGGCCAGCAACGCGACACCCGAGAACACCAAGTTCATCAAGGCCTACAACGAGAAGTACAAGACCGCGCCCGACCAGTTCGCGGCCCAGGCCTACGACGCCATGTACATCGCGGCGCAGGCGCTCAAGGGCGTCAAGATCAGCGGCAACCTGACCGCCGACCGTGCCGCCGTGCGCGACGCGCTGCCGAACGCCAAGTGGACCGGTGCCACCGGCGCCTTCCAGTTCCGCCGCGCCACCGACAAGGCCGGCAAGCCGGCCGGCTACGACGCCCAGCAGACCCCCATCGTCAGCGTGACCAAGGGCGCTGAATTCGTAATCGCTAAATAGCGCTCGCCCCCAGGTTGGCTCACTTCGTGTAGCCGCCCACCCCCTACCGGGGGCAACACCTGAAGCCCGGCAAAGCCGGTTCTTCGGTGTTTCACGAACAGCGGGACCGGCTTTGGCCGGCCCGCTCTTTCCGGAACGGAACTTCCATGCTTGAACAGCAACTCGTCAACGCACTCTCTCTGGGATGCGTCTATGCGCTCTTCGCGCTCGGCTTCACGCTCATCTTCGGCGTGCTCGGCGTCATCAACCTCTCGCACGGCGCGGTCTTCATGGTCGGTGCCTATGCCGCGGTGCAGGCCATGGCGCGCTTCGATCTGCCGCTGTGGGCCGGACTGCTGTTCGCTTTCGTGTTCTGCGGCCTGCTCGGCCTGCTGATCGACTTCCTGGTGCTGCGGCCGCTGCGCGCGCGCAACGCCCCCCACCTGATCCCGATGATCGCCACCATCGGCGTCGCGATCATCCTCAACAACGGCATCCAGGGCATCTTCGGTGCCGAGAACGTGCGCTTCCCGGCCGGCGTGGTGTCGGGCGAATCTCTGGACCTCGCGGGCATCCACCTGACAGCGCTCGAACTCGGCATCATCCTGCTGTCCTTCGTGCTGATGGGGGTGCTGATGGTCGCGCTCAAGCGCACCCAGCTCGGCCGCGCCCTGCGCGCGATCGCCGAATCGCCCAAGGCCGCCTACCTGCTCGGCATCAATGTCGAAGGCCTGTTCTTCCTGACCTCGTTCGCGGCCGCCGCGCTCGGCGGCCTGGCCGGGGTGCTGATCGGCCTCTATTCCAACGCCGTGTTCCCGCTGATGGGCCAGCCGATGCTGCACAAGGGCATCGCGGTGATCATCCTGGGCGGCATGGGCGACATCCGCGGGGCGATGCTCGGCGGCCTGTTCCTCGGCTTCGCCGAGGTGCTGTCGGTGGCCTACATCGGCTCGACGATGCGCGACGCGGTCGCCTTCGGCCTGCTGTTCCTGGTGCTGCTGGTGCGGCCCAAGGGCCTGTTCGGCTCCATGCAGGAACGCAAGGTCTGAGCATGGACGCCCTCAACAACTTCTGGTCGGTCTACAGCAACCTGGTGCTCACGCTGGGCACCAACGCCCTGCTGGCGCTGTCGATCTGGCTCACCCTCTCGTGCGGCATGCTGGCGATGGCCAACGCCGCCTTCATGGGCATCGGCGCCTACACCTCGGCGATCCTCACGATGACCTACGGCGTGCCGTTCCCCGTCGCCATCGCGGCCGGCATGGCGGCGCCGGCGCTGACCGCCTTCGTGATCGGCAAGCCGACGCTCCGGCTCTCCGGCGTCTACCTGGCGATGGCCACGCTGGCCTTCGGCGAGGTGGTCCGCATCGTGGTGCTCAACGCCGAATCGCTGACCGGCGGCGCGCTGGGCCTGAACGGCATCCCGCCCATCACCCAGTGGTGGCACGTGGCGCTGGCGCTGGTGCTGGTGCTGCTGGGCCTCTGGCGGCTGCGCCGCTCCAAGGTCGGCCGCGCCTTCGAGGCCATCAAGGAGGACGAAACCGCCGCCGGCCTGATGGGCATCGACGTCCAGGCCCACAAGATGCTGGCCTTCGTGCTCGGCGGCGCCATCGCCGGCCTGGCCGGCGTGCTCAACGCGCACCAGACCTTCTTCATCGGCCCGAACGAATTCGGCTTCGACCGCGGCGTCGACATCCTCACCATGACCGTGCTCGGCGGCATCAACGGCCTCACCGGCCCGGTGCTCGGCGGCGTGATCCTCACCATCCTGCCCGAGGCGCTGCGCGCCTTCGGCGACTTCCGGCTGGTGGTCAACGGCGTGATCCTGGTGCTGATCGTGCTGTTCCTGCCCAAGGGCATCTGGGACCCGGCGCGGTTCCGCCAGTGGTTCGGACGCAAGGGAGCTGCGGCATGAGCACGACTCCTCTTCTCCATCTCGACGGCGTATCGCGCCACTTCGGCGGCCTCAAGGTGCTGCAGGACGTCAACCTCGAGGTGCCGCAGGGCGGCATCTTCGGGCTGATCGGACCCAACGGCGCCGGCAAGACCACCGTCTTCAACCTGACCACCGGCCTGCTGCCGACCACCGGCGGCACGATCCGCTTCGAAGGCCGGGACCTGGCCGGCGTCAAGCCGCACGAGATCACGCGCGGCGGCATCGCGCGCACCTTCCAGAACATCCGCATCTTCAAGGAGATGTCGCTGCTCGAGAACGTGATGGTCGGCATGCACGCCAAGCTGCGCTACGGCGGGCTCGGCCTGCTGGCCTCGTCGGGCCTGTTCCGCAGCGAGGAGCGGCGCGCGCGCGACCGTGCGCGCGAACTGCTCTCGTGGGTCAAGCTCGACCACAAGGCCGATGACGCGGCCGACAACCTGTCCTACGGCGACCAGCGCAAGCTCGAACTGGCGCGCGCGCTGGCGACCGAGCCGAAGCTGCTGCTGCTCGACGAGCCGGTGGCCGGCATGAACAGCAGCGAAAAGACCGACCTGATGCACGAGATCCGCAACATCAGCGGTCGCGGCTACACCATTTTCATGATCGAACACGACATGCGTTTCGTGATGGGCCTGTGCGAGCACATCGCCGTGCTGAACTTCGGCCGCATCATCGCGCGCGGCGGCCCGGACCAGATCCGCAACGACCCGCAGGTGATCGAGGCCTACCTGGGCCGCGAGGAAGACGAAGCCACCAACGAGGGAGCCGCAGCATGAGCGCTTCCTCTTCTTCTCCCCTGCTCAAGGTCGAGGGCCTGAAGGTCTCCTACGGCCACATCGAGGCCGTCAAGGGCATCGACTTCGAACTGCACGAAGGCCAGATCACGACCCTGGTGGGCGCCAACGGCGCCGGCAAGTCGACCACGCTGCTGGCCCTGTCGGGGCTGGTCAAGAAGGCCGCCGGACGGGTGCTGCTGGGCGGCCAGGACCTGAGCTCGCTCTCGCCGCACAAGATCGTGGCCTCCGGCATGGTCCAGGTGGCCGAGGGCCGCGCGACGCTGACCACGCTGAGCGTGCGCGAGAACCTCGAGCTCGGCGGCTATACGCGGCGCGACAGCCGCGCCCAGCGTGCCGACGACCTGGACCACATCTACACGCTGTTCCCGCGGCTCAAGGAACGCTCGGACGGCCTCGCCGGCAACCTCTCGGGCGGCGAGCAGCAGATGCTGGCGATCGGCCGCGCGCTGATGGCCAAGCCCCGCGTGCTGCTGCTCGACGAACCCTCGATGGGCCTGGCGCCGATCATCGTGCAGGACATCTTCCGGACGCTGCGCGAGATCAACAAGGCGGGCCTGACGGTGTTCCTGGTCGAGCAGAACGTGCGCCAGGCGCTGAAGATCGCCGACCGCGCGTATGTGATCGAGACCGGGAAGATCGTGCTGGAAGGCGACGGGCGCGAGCTGCTGGGGAATCCGAAGGTGCAGGACGCGTACCTGGGGGGTTGAGCCCCGTCACTACCGAGCCACGGCATCGCGTGAATTTCGACACAATTTCACGCACGGTACTTCGATTGACAGTACTTTCACCGACGAAGAATCTGTTTCCAACTCGATCGAGTCTGAATAGAGTGGCTTCAGGAGCGGGCCGCGAGTGATCGACCAAAGTGTCGAAGCTTCCAAAACATCCCCTCCTCATGGCAGCCGCCTCGGCTGCAGATGCGAATCGACACCCTGGGAGGGGATCATGGCCACTGATTCGAGTGTTGACTTGGTTCGTCCGCCGGCATGGTTTGGAGTTGGCGCAAGGTCACCCCTGCGCCGCGGCCGGATGTTGAGGCGCGGATCCCTGCCACTGCGCGCACTCCGAGGCACCGGGAACGCCTTGCATCAGCGCCGCCATGGGCTTCTGACCTTGATATTTGCCTGCTCCTTGTGGTGTGTTCCGCCACCACCCGTCCATGCAGAGGCCGTCGCCGCCTCACCCGCAAGGGCCGCGAACCCAGAACGATCGGACCCAGCTTTTTCGGTTGCCATCAAACAACTGAACTATGAGAGCCCACTCTCGACCCGCCCACTCCCATTGATGCTTTGGTATCCGACGGACGCGCAGGAAACGTCCGTGGTCATTCGTCACTTGCAGCTTCGCGCCGTCCCGGACGGCCGCCCGCGGGATGGCCTTCATCCGCTCGTCATCTTGTCGCACGGTTCCGGCGGATCGCATTTGAGCCACTGGAGAACAGCGCAGTTCCTGGCCAAGCACGGCTACGTCGTGGCGACGCCAGTGCATGCACTGGACAACGCGCAGGATCTGCAAGGCAGTTCGACCCTCAAGGTCTGGGCCAACCGACCTCGGGAATGGGATGCCGCATTGGACGCCGTGCTTGCCTCCGAGTTGGCACGCTCGGTCGACACGCGCCGCGTCGTTGCCATGGGCTTCTCCGCCGGGGCCTACACGGCGCTCGTCGCAGGGGGAGCTCAGCCTTCGTCGCTCGCACTTGATCAATACTGCCTGGACCATCCGCACGGCGATGTGATGTGCCTGGACCATGACGTTGTGGCACCCGGACGGATCCACGGCCAGCGAAAGCTGAGCCACATGCAAGAGCAGTTGCGGCCTGTCCCGGCGGTCCGGGCTGCTGCCGTGGTGGCGATGGCACCGGTGGGCGACGCCTTGTTTACCGCACAGGGTCTCAAGCGCCTACGGTTGCCAACGCTGTTGCTGCAGGGCAGCGATGACACCGTGCTCACCTACCCAAACGATGCACGTTACGTCCATGCTCAACTCAAAACAAGGGCCGACTATTTCACCGTGCCCGGTGGACATGAGGTTTTTCTTTCGCTGGGCTTTGAGGGCTCGGAATCCGAGGCCCATTTGGCCGCTTTGGCACGAGCGCACGGGCTGATACAGACCTTTCTGTCATCGATCGACTGGGAGGCTCCGCGATAGCGCCGGCTTCTGCAGGCCTGTGGCCTGCAACGCTTCGAGCACCGCATTACCCGCTCCCTCCATGATCGCGCCCTCCTCGAGCGTGACGATGACATCGTGGGTGCGAGCAAATTCAGCAGCAGCTCAACGTCCAGCTAGAACCTAACCAGGCAGCGTTTCGGCCGCCGAAGCCGCACCCTGCGGCTGCGCTGCGCGGTAGGCAGCCTCCAGTTCGCTGGCGACGCGCTCCGGCTCGCACCACAGCTCAGCGATGGCGCGTTCCCCGACGCATTGGCCTTCCAGGCGCACATAGATGCACGGAAAGTTGCCGCCCAGTCCCCGGGCGACATGCAGCAGGCAGGCCGCCAGGGTCGCGAAGCCGCTTTCGTTGAAAGAGACGGGCGGCACCACGCCGCCCGCCCGCGGCGCGCGCACGCCGTAGGCGTAGGTGTGCGTGAAGGCATCCTGGCGCAGCTCGACAACCGGCTGCATGGAGCGCGCGACCTGCTCGAAGATCCTGTCCATCGCGCCAGTGTACGGGTTGCGGCGCCCCGGCCAACCGGCCGCCCGGTCAGTGACGGCTAGAACCGGGCCCGGATCGACTGCTCGATCCCGGCCGCGTCGAGCCCGATGCCCGCCAGCAGCTTGGCCGGATCGCCATGCTCGATGAAGCGGTCCGGCAAGCCCAGCTGCAGCACCGGCTTCTGTACGCCCGCTGCCTGCAGCGCTTCGAGCACCGCGCTGCCCGCGCCGCCCATGATCGCGCCCTCTTCCAGGGTGACGATGGCATCGTGCGTGCCGGCAACCTTCAGCAACAGCTCGACGTCGAGCGGCTTGGCCCAGCGCATGTTGACTACCGTGGCGTCGAGCGCCTCGGCGGCCGTGAGCGCCGGATACAGCAAGGTGCCGAAGGCCAGGATCGCGATGCGGCGGCCCTCGCGCCGCAGCTCACCCTTGCCGAAGGGGAGTGCCTCGAGCGTCAGCGGCGGCGTGACGCCGGCACCGGCGCCGCGCGGGTAGCGCACCGCCACCGGGTGGTCCTGTTCAAAGGCACTGCTCAGCAGCTGCCGGCATTCGGCCTCGTCGGCCGGGCAGGCCACGCTCATGTTCGGAATGCAGCGCAGGAACGGGATGTCGTAGGCACCCGCGTGGGTCGCGCCGTCGGCACCCACCAGCCCCGCGCGGTCGAGCGCGAACACCACCGGCAGGTTCTGGATCGCGACGTCGTGGATCAGCTGGTCGTAGGCGCGCTGCAGGAAGGTCGAGTAGATCGCCACCACCGGCTTCAGGCCTTCGCAGGCCAGTCCGGCCGCGAAGGTGACCGCATGCTGCTCGGCGATGCCGACGTCGTAGTAGCGGCCCGGAAAGCGCTGCTCGAACTCGACCAGCCCCGAGCCCTCGCGCATCGCCGGCGTGATGCCGACCAGGCGGCCGTCCTGCGCCGCCATGTCGCACAGCCAGTGGCCGAAGACCTGCGTGAAAGTCTGCTTCGGCGCCGTCGCGGGCTTGACCAGCCCGACCGCGGGGTCGAACTTGGACGGCCCGTGGTAGGCCACCGGGTCGGCCTCGGCCAGCTTGTAGCCCTGGCCCTTCTTGGTGACCACATGCAGGAACTGCGGGCCGTCGAGATGCTTGAGATTCTCGAGCGTCGGGATCAGCGAATCGAGGTCGTGGCCGTCGATCGGGCCGACGTAGTTGAAGCCGAACTGCTCGAACAGCGTGGCCGGCACCACCATGCCCTTGGCATGCTGCTCGAAGCGCTTGGCCAGCTCGAACAGCGGCGGCGCCGCGCGCAGCACGCTCTTGCCGACGTTCTTGGCGGCGGCATAGAAGTTGCCGCTCATCAGCTGCGCCAGGTAGCGGTTGAGCGCGCCCACCGGCGGGCTGATCGACATGTCGTTGTCGTTCAGGATCACCAGCAGCTTGCAGTCGCAGACGCCGGCGTTGTTGAGCGCCTCGAAGGCCATGCCGGCCGTCAGCGCGCCGTCGCCGATGATCGCCACCGAATGCCGGTCCTCGCCCTTCTGCTTGGCCGCCATCGCCATGCCGAGCGCAGCCGAGATGCTGGTCGACGAATGGGCCGTGCCGAAGGTGTCGTACTCGCTCTCGCTGCGCTGCGGGAAGCCCGAGATGCCGCCGAGCTGGCGCAGGGTCGGCATGCGCTCGCGCCGGCCGGTCAGGATCTTGTGCGGATAGGTCTGGTGGCCCACGTCCCACACCAGCCGGTCGTGCGGCGTGTTGAAGACATGGTGCAGCGCGACCGTGAGCTCGACCGTGCCCAGGTTCGAGCTCAGGTGGCCCCCGGTGCGCGACACGTTGTCGAGCACGCAGGTGCGCACCTCGTCGGCCAGTTGCTTGAGCTGCACGCGGTCGAACCGGCGCAGCACGGAGGGATCGTGGATGGTGGGGAGCAGCGGAGCCATGGGGATGTGTTGTTGTTATCGATCGCGGTCCACGATCATGCGGGCCAGCGCCCGCAGCGCGGCGGTGTCGGCCAGGGTGCTGCGATCGAGCGCGGCGAGCGACCGGGCCAGCAGTTCGCGGGCCTGCGCGCGGGCGCCGTCCAGGCCGAGCAGCGACACGTAGGTGGGCTTGTCGCTGGCGGCGTCCTTGCCGGCGGTCTTGCCGAGCGTCTCGGAATCGGCGACGACGTCGAGGATGTCGTCCACCACCTGGAACGCAAGACCCACGGCGGCGCCGTAGTCGCGCAGGGCGGCGAGCACCGGGGGCGGCTGCCGGTCGCCGCAGGCCGCGCCCATCTCGACGCTGCCCTGCAGCAGCGCGCCGGTCTTGAGCCGGTGCATTTCGCGCAGCTGGGCCTCGTCGAGCGCCAGGCCGACACTGGCCAGGTCGATCGCCTGGCCACCAGCCATGCCCTGGCTGCCGGCCGCCGTGGCCAGCAGGCGGCAGAGCTGGGCCTGGACCTCCGCTGCCACTTCGTCGCCGGCGGGCGTGAGCAATTCGAAGGCCAGCGCCTGCAGGGCGTCGCCCGCCAGCAGGGCGCCGGCTTCGCCGAACGCCACGTGGACCGTCGGCTTGCCGCGGCGCAACACGTCGTTGTCCATGCACGGCAGGTCGTCGTGCACCAGCGAGTAGGCGTGGATCAATTCGACCGCGCAGGCAGCGCGCAGGGCCGCGGCCGGCTGGCCTCCGACCGCTTCGCTGGCCGCAAACACCAGCAGGGGCCGCAGCCGCTTGCCGCCGTCGAGGACCGCATAGCGCATCGCATCGCCGAGCCGGACCGGGGCATCGACGCCCACCCATCGCGACAGCGCCGACTCGACCCGCGCCAGGTGGGGGTCGCTCCAGGCGGCCAGCCGCGCCGCATCCCAGCGCGAGGTGTCCACGCCCTTCATTCGCCGGCCCAGACCTTGAGGCTGCCCGCGTCGAGCACCTTGATCTGGTCTTCGACCGCCTGCAGGCGGTCGCGGCAGAAGGCGAGCAGCGCGGCGCCGCGCTGGTAGCTGCCGAGCAGCTTGTCGAGCGGCAACTGGCCGGATTCGAGTTCGGTCACGAGTTGTTCGAGTTCCTGGAGCCCGGCTTCGTAGCTCGCGGGCAAGGGACCGGTGTCGGGCGAGCTGGCCACGGCGGACGCATCGGCGGGCATGGGAGAGGGAGGCACCTTGGGCATTCAGGGGTTTGGCGTGAAACGCGCCATTTTAGGGCGGGGGCAGGAATGCGGCGCCGAGGGTACAATCGCCCTCTCCCAAAAGCCGGCGCTGCCGGCGCACTCCTTCGGGCCGTCCACACCTTCGACGGCAGCCTTCCGTTTTTATTTCTCTCTCCCTGTGGGGAGCTTGGTCAGGTCACCCATGTCTGATTTAAGTCTTCAACTGCAGCAGGCCTCGAGCCAACTTCCGGTTTCCGCGTACTTCGACGAGGCGCTCTACGCCCGCGAGCTGCAAACGCTCTTCGCCGACGGGCCGCGCTATGTCGGCCACCGTCTCACGGTTCCCGAACCGGGCAACTTCCATACCTTGCCCCAGGAACAGCAAGGCCGCGCACTGGTGCACACGCCGAAGGGGGTGGAGCTGATCTCCAACGTCTGCCGCCATCGCCAGGCGCTGATCCTGCAGGGCCGCGGCCAGCTCGATGCCCAGGCCGGCGGCAACATCGTCTGCCCGCTGCACCGCTGGACCTACGCCGCCGCCGACGCCCGCACCACCGGCACCCTGATCGGCGCCCCGCACTTCGAGCAGGACCCCTGCCTCAACCTGCACAACTACCCGCTGACCGAATGGAACGGGCTGCTGTTCGAGCAGAGCGCCAACGGTCGCGGCCGCGACATCGGCGCCGACCTGTCCCGGCTCGGCCCGCGGCTGGACCTCGACTTCGAGGGCTACGCCTTCGACCGTGTCGAACTGCACGAGTGCAACTACAACTGGAAGACCTTCATCGAGGTCTACCTCGAGGACTACCACGTCGGCCCGTTCCACCCCGGCCTCGGCAGCTTCGTCACCTGCGACGACCTGCGCTGGGAGTTCGGCCATCATTTCTCGGTCCAGACGGTGGGCGTGGCCAACCGGCTCGGGCGCGCCGGCAGCCCGGTCTACCAGCGCTGGCAAGAGCAGCTGCTCAAGTACCGCAACGGCAACCCACCCCGCTACGGCGCGATCTGGCTCAGCTACTACCCGCACGTGATGGTCGAGTGGTATCCGCACGTGCTCACGGTGTCGACGCTGCATCCGATCGGGCCCCAGAAGACACTCAACATGGTCGAGTTCTTCTACCCGGAAGAGATCGTCGCCTTCGAGCGCGAATTCGTCGAGGCCCAGCAGGCCGCCTACATGGAGACCTGCGTCGAAGACGACGAGATCGCCGAGCGCATGGACGCCGGCCGCCGCGCCCTGATGCTGCGCGGCGACGACGAGAGCGGCCCCTACCAGAGCCCGATGGAAGACGGCATGCAGCAGTTCCACGAGTGGTACCGCCGCGAGATGCGCAGCCCCTCCTGATGCAGGCGCTCTGGATGGTGCTGGGCGCACTGATCTTCGCCACCATGGGCGTGTGCGTGAAGTTCGCCTCGGCCTGGTTCTCCAGCGCCGAACTGGTGTTCTACCGCGGCCTGATCGGCATCGTCTTCCTGTGGGTGCTGGCACGCAGCCGCGGCGTCACGCTGGGCACGCGCTACCCCGGCATGCATGCCTGGCGCAGCCTGATCGGCGTGGTCTCGCTGGGCGCCTGGTTCTTCGCCATCGCCCACATGCCGCTGGCCACCGCGATGACGCTCAACTACATGAGCAGCGTCTGGATCGCCGCCTTCCTGGTCGGCGGCGCCCTGCTCGCCTGGGTGCCGGTGCCGGGCCGCGACGGCAACATTGCGCGCCCGCCCCTGCAGGGCCCGCTGGTGCTGACCGTGCTGGCCGGCTTCGGCGGCGTGGTGCTGATGCTCAAGCCGACGGTCGGCGACAACCAGGGCTTCGCCGGACTGATGGGCCTGCTGTCCGGCCTGACGGCCGCCTTCGCCTACATGCAGGTCGTCGCGCTGTCGCGGCTCGGCGAGCCCGAGGCGCGCACGGTGTTCTATTTCGCGGTCGGCTCTGCCGTCGCGGGCGGCCTCGGCACCCTGCTGGGCGGGGCCACGCCGTGGGCCGAATGGACCTGGGGCCACGCGCTGTGGCTGCTGCCGGTGGGCGTGCTGGCGGCGCTGGGCCAGCTCTGCATGACACGCGCCTACGCCAGCGCCAAGACTGAAAGCGGTACCCTGCTGGTCGCCAATCTCCAGTATTCCGGCATCGTCTTTGCGGCGATCTACAGTGTGCTGCTGTTCGGCGACCGGATCGACGCCTCGGGCTGGGCCGGCATGGCACTGATCGTCTGCAGCGGAATCGCCGCCACCGTGCTGCGCCAGCGCTCGCTGCCCAAGGCGCCCGCCGAGGAACACTGAAGGGGAGCTTCCATGTACACGACCTTGATTTCCGCCGAGCAGCTGAAGACCCTGCTGGCAAGCGGCACCGCATCGATGGTGTTCGACTGCAGCTTCGAGCTGATGAAGCCCGACGCCGGCCCGCAGCTGTACCGCGCGGCCCACATCCCGGGCGCGGTGTACGCCAACATCGACACCGACCTGAGCGCCAAGCATGGCGCGCCGGGCGCCCACGGCGTGGTGGTGGCGCAGGACGATGGCCCGCCGGCCTCGGGCGGGCGCCACCCGCTGCCCAGCCGCGAGCGCTTCGCGGCCTGGCTGTCGAGCGTCGGTTTCGCCAACGGCATGCAGGCGGTGGTGTACGACCGCAATGGCGCCAACTATTGCGGCCGGCTCTGGTGGATGCTCAAGTGGATGGGCCACGAGGCCGCGGCCGTGCTCGACGGCGGCCTGCAGGCCTGGCAGGCCGCGGGCGGCGAGGTCACGAGCCGCGAGGAGCCGACGCATTTCCAGTCGAACTTCGTCGCCGGCGCGCCGCTGCTGAAGCTGGTCGACACGCGAACGGTCGCGGCCCGGCTCGAGCAGCCTGACCAGACGCTGATCGACGCCCGCGCCGCCGCAAGATATCGCGGCGAGGTGGAACCTCTGGACCCGATCGCGGGTCACATCCCGGGGGCCCTGAACCGGCCCTTCACCGAGAACCTCGGTCCCGACGGAAAGTTCAAGCCGGCCGCGCAGTTGCGCACCGAGTTCGAGGATTTGCTGGCGGGCCGGGATCCCGCGACGGTCGTCCACCAATGCGGCAGCGGCGTGAGCGCCGTGCCCAACCTGCTCGCCATGCAGATCGCGGGCTTCGGGCCGACCGCGCTCTATGCCGGCAGCTGGAGCGAATGGAGCAACACGCCGGGGCTGCCGACCCGGCAAGGCGCCCAAGCATGACCCTGTTCCGACGACCGTTCGTCACCTTCGCGATCACCGCTCTCCTGGCCGCTCCCCTGGCCGCGTCGGCCCAGGCACAGGCCGCCCACGTCCATGGCCAGATCAGGCTCGACGTCGTGGTCGACGGCCCGACCATCGTGATCGCGATGGAATCCCCGCTCGACAACTTCGTCGGCTTCGAGCGCGCACCGCGCACCGACGCCGAGAAGAAGACCGTCGAGGACGCGATCGCGCAGCTGCGCGCCGGCGCCGACCTGTTCAAGATCGATCCGGCCGCGAACTGCAAACTCGGCCCGGTGACGCTGCGCTCGGCCACGCTGGGGCTGGGCAAGGGCGAAGAAGGCGCCGCTGAAGGCCACGCCGACCTGGACGGCAGCTTCGCATTCAACTGCACCAACGCGGCGGCCGCCAAGTTCATCGATGTCGAGCTGTTCAACGCCTTCAAGGGGCCGCGCCAGATCGAGGCCCAGATCGCCGCGCCGCAGGGCCAGTTCAAGCGCACGCTGAAGCGGCCTGCGATCCGGCTGGCCTGGGTCAAGTAGCCTGACCGTGAGCCTTGTCCTTTCGGCCGCCGCGCTGCGCTTCGCCTGGCCAGGCGCCGACCGCCCCTGCATCGACATCGAGCGCTTCGAGGTCGATGCCGGCGAGGCCGTGTTCCTGCACGGGCCGAGCGGCTGCGGCAAGAGCACGCTGCTGTCGCTGCTCGCCGGCGTGCTGATCGCCGACGCCGGCCAGGTCCGCCTGCTGGGCCACGACTGGGCCGCGCTCTCCGGCGCCGCGCGCGACCGGGCCCGGGTCGCGCACGTGGGCTACATCTTCCAGCAGTTCAACCTGCTGCCTTAACTCAGCGTGCTCGACAACGTGCTGCTGCCCTGCCGCTTCTCGGGCCGCCGCATGTCGCAGGCTT
>Ga0182007_10000907_pt1 | contig 16400 bp, 15 predicted proteins | sample Sormic07211113_1_FD_123023 | JGI IMG/M metagenome (GOLD analysis project Ga0182007, IMG submission 123023) | Rhizosphere microbial communities from Sorghum bicolor, Mead, Nebraska, USA - 072115-113_1 MetaG | ecosystem: Host-associated > Plants > Roots > Rhizosphere | place: USA: Nebraska... | reverse complement strand
CCTCCCGGACCCAGGTCTCGATACGCCGCGCCGCCAGGCTGGTAATCAAGCGCACCGCGACTTGTCCGGCATCGGTCGCAATCACCAGGCGCTTTTGCACCGGACAGGACTTCTCCCGCAGAAAAGCAAACTCCCTTCCCTCCCCGTCCATGAAGCCGTCGCCGTGCGATTCCACGCTGAGCACACTTCCGGACACCGGGCTGCGCTGCACATGCATGTCCCAGAAACTGAGCGCGATCACCAGATAGCGCACTCCGCCGCGTATCTCCGCACCGGTCACTAGCCCGTCTGCCGGGGCCAGCATGCTGTTGCCGGGGGGGGCGATGCGCTCCGGATCATTGTAAAAATGACGCAGAAAAGCACGCTGAAATCTCCCCCGCCGCAGCCACATGCGGATTTGCGTTTCAGGCCAGCGTTTGCGCGGTGGAAGCCAGCGCCGTATCAGCGGCGATGGATACGGAAAATAAAGCGCCCAGAGCACGATGGCCGCGGCCATCAGGCATAAGATCACAATTTGCAGATCAAGTATCGTCATTTCATCGCGGATTGGACATCAGGTTAGATATCTAGCCGGTGACAAGCGTGTGCAACACGATAAACATTCAAAGCGGACCCCATTTAGATGTGGATCGAGTCCGTTCACTACGGTAAATCCGGGTGAGAGAAAAGCACCTCTTCGGTTCGGAAAAGTGACGTCGCGACACGATCCTGTTCCGGGGATACGAAGCGACGGTCGTGCATGAGGTTAGCCCAGGTGCGGACCTGCTGTCAGGATGGCCAGGCACGCTTGGTTGAAATGGCCGGGTATTTCTGGCCCCCCCAATAGGAACAACCTCTTCTACGAGGTGAATCAGGGGACATCGAAAAATAGAGGCTTCCGTCAAGGCGGAGGGCCTACGCTTGGTAGTGAGGCGGGTAACCCAGCGCCGCAGGCCGCCCAAACCATGGGGATTGCCGCCACGGCACTGCGCCGCAAACAACGGCTCACCGACCTGGAGGCGAAGCGGGACAAGGAGTACCCGCTGATCGGTCAGTCGGCATGGCGCGCGACGTGACGTTGTGGGCCAGCGGGCGATAACGTGCACTGGTTGTCGCGGCACTGTTGGTTCCCGTCTACATCGTGACGGAAGGGTTGCATCCCGGCGCGCCCAACACTGTGCTCCACGCATTCAACCGGATACCGCTGCACGCCCAGTTGACGCAACCCATCAATGGCCTGACCAACCTCGCGGATTCGGTCTGGCCACTACTTGCACTGGCCTGCCTCCGGCTTCGCGTGGGAATGCGAGCCCTGTGATATTTTCTTCCGACACTCGTGCTGCTGTTGTTTGCCGTTGAATGGACACAGCTCGGGATACCAGCCCGGCATCCCGATATCACCGCCGTATTTGCCAGCACAGCGGCTTGGACCACCGCTGCGGCTTATGCCGGAAAGTCACCACGTTGGGAATAAGCGCGAATGCACTAAACCTGGTTTTTTCGAATGTGCGAAGAATGTCCGCGCTTGGCGAACGGAGCGGCCGCTTGAGAATACGCGTCGAGCATGAGACACAACGTGGTTGTTTCAGAGCGCGGAGCGCTCACCACGAATATAGGCACGTTCAGGCTCGTGAGCTCCGCAACGGAGCCAGTACCGACCACGGAATCAAAGCCGGATTATAGCGTCACTACGGTTGCACGTCGCGATCGCTGATCACAGTATTTCTCCATCCAAGAGATAGAACGCCTTGCCCTTGCTATCCGCAAGGAACTTGTCTATACGCAAATCTCGAAAACAGCCCGCATACCTCGACCGCACTTCGTCTTGGTTGTCGAAGTGACGTACGTGCGAAGTAAACCCAAAATTGGGCACGGTACCGTAGAATCTGGATCCTTTGCGGATCTTGTTCAGTACTACCCTGTCTTCCTCAACGTGTTCGAGAAACTCCGTACATACAACGGTATCGTAGTCACACGTCGTAAAGAGGTCCGTCTGAAAGGCGTCCTGCTGTACAAACGAAAGATTAGGGTGTGCTTTCCGCGCAAATTCGACCCGTATTTGGCTAAAGTCGAAGCCGATATATTTACAGGCAACGTTGTCCTGTATAAGGCATGCGAGCTGCCCCGTGCCACATCCTATTTCGAGTATGGACCTGGCCGCAGTCGTTTGAATACGGTCGACGATCACCGACCATAAGAAATAGTATTCCGACTCCGTGTAGTGGCGGGCCCCAGTGCCGCCGGCATCGAACGACGCGTCGTACCATTCGAACCCCTTTTCACCAGGCTGCTCCGCTTGGTTACCGGGTCCGCGCCTGCGCGCGAGCAGTGCGATTGCCCCGCGCAAGGCGACTGGCGGGACAATGTCTCTGATCAAGCTCTTGAGCCTTGCGTTCATACCAGCCGGAACCCACGTGAGCGATCGGCATCAATGCGATGAGCTCAAGGCAACAAACCATCCTTGCGCCCGCGTGCACGCGATAGGGAGCAACGATACCAGAGTTACGGAGCAAGAGCGTATCCCACTCGAAACGGCGTGGGTCGTTTGCCGAACGGCAACTTTGGTGAGCCGCTCCAGCACCCTATGACTGACATGCTGGTTAAGTCCATGGGCTCGTCACAACACCAATTTTATATAAAGAAAGATAGCAGTTCAGCTGTGTCCGCGACTGGTGCCTTCCATCACCGAACCTCACGGCAATGCCCGAACTTCCTATTGGTTCGGCGCGCGGAGTCGGTGCATTAACTCCGCCATCAGGTAGACTCCCCAATCAGGTCACGTCATCGACCGTGCGGTGAGAATAGAATCCCCTCCAGGCCATTGTTTGGCTGGCTCCAAACCGGAGACTACGTCCGCCCCAGATATCACCAGCCTCGCAATACGATCTCGTTCGTTCCACGACAGCATGAAAGCAGAGTTTGTCTGGATGAAAATCCCTTGGTTCGCCAGAAAACTGAAAAGCCGGATACTGCGCACCCGGGTAAAGCCCTATGTGCCAAATTTTGCCGAAGGCGGCTTCGTACTCGCACTGAGAAAATACGTCGAGGCAGAATCGCTTTCCCAGGCTTCGCTTCTTGGCGCGAACCCTGACCGATGTCTGACTTGCGGTGAGGACGTCGTGGCATATTTCAGGCAGCGTCATTCACCATCATTTTTCGCGGACACCGAGACATTGGCTGCATTGGCGAACCGAATGTCGTCTGACCATCCCGGGTGGCGGGATCGGTTGCTCGCGATCGCGGATGCCGACCGGACTAACGGTCTTGAAATCTACTCGATGACAGGACCTCCCTTGCGGCCAGGCTTCCCGTGGGGAGGACTGCATCCTGAGCCAAACGACGACGATCTGTACTCCGTACGCCCGCATCGTTTTGGTTTTGCACCGCGACATGCGCTCGCGGTTCTATACGGCGAGGAGCCAGCAGCGGTACTTGCGAACATCCTTGAGGACTGGATGGCGTTCGTCACGCGCGGCACGAGCGAGTTCCCATACTGCAGTGCGCTGGTGGTGATTCAGCGGCTGCTGGCTTTGAGCTGGGCACATGCGTTTGCCATGGCGCTGCCGGGACCGGACGACGCAGCCAACACACGGCTGCATGCGAACATCCTGCGTATCCTGCATGCCGATATCGGCTTTCTCCTACCGAGGCTGGGGAAAAGCGCCGCGAACAACCATCTGCTTGCGGACAGGTTTGCGTCCTGGTACATCCATCTGCTTTTCCCCGAATTTGTCGACGATGCAATGGACTTGGAAGTCTGCGAGGCGGCATGGCTTGCCGAGCTGGAACGACAGGTTAATTCGGACGGAACAGGCTTCGAGCACTCTTTGCATTACCATGAACTCGGGTGCGAGATGGCTGCTGCGTATGTATTGCTATGCCGCCGCAACTCGCGGCCGATTGCGTCTGCGACGCTCGAACGTGTCGAGCGCATGCTCGGGTTCCAGGTGGGGTTGGCTGGTCCCGAGAGTGTCACCGTGCCCTTCGGTGATGCGACCGAAGATCCGCTTTTTGGCCTGGACAGCGGAGACGGCTGGGCTACTGCTGGTCTCCGGGAACTCTACCGTGCGCTGTTTCGACCGGATTTTAGCCCGGCGGCGCCTACAAGTCCCTCGGTCGAGCGCGCTTTCTGGCTACTCGGCGGCGCCCTCGCTCCGCGTGGATCGTTTTCCAACGATCGGGAGGATGGAGCGCGGCTGTGGCCTGACGGCGGGTTCGGCGTGCTCCCAGGCGGGCGTGGGTCGGCACGACTCCTTTTTCGTACAGGTCCCGCGATACAGCAGGACCTCGTGGCGGGCCACATGCATGCCGACCTGCTGAGCGTGTGTGTCACATACGGGGATCAGCCCGTGCTTACAGATCCCGGCACTTGGTGTTATCGGTGGCGTTCCGGCGAGACCGGGCCCGGGCGCGCCTATTTTTCGGGACCGGCAGCGCACAATGGGTTGGCTTTGGATGCGGTCGATCCGCTCGGTCCGGTTCAGGGCGATTTCCGAAATAAAACAATCCCGGTTCGGGTCAGTACCACGCGGTGCTTGATCGGCAGCAGATTCGCATGGTTGGAGGCAGAGGTTCGCGGGAGTTCGCCCTACGCCGGCTACCGACGCGGCGTGGTGCATGTTTCGGGAGCGTATTGGATCATCTACGACCGGTTACCGCCTGGCGTCGAGAAATTTTCCGCGGCGCTCAGCTTCCAGACCGGCGTCGGCGTTCAGGCGAGGCGAAAAGAAACGGGAACGGTGCTGCTGGAGACCTCGGCTGGAACGCTATGGCTGGCAAATGGACCCGGGCTCCATGAGCCGCAAATCATCCAAGGGGGATCCGATCCACCTGGTGGCTGGGTGGCACCAAGCTATGGAGCGCTGATACCGGCGGCCCAGCTTCGTTACGGCATAGCAAAGGAAGCCACCCTCACGGCATTGACACTGGGAATCGGTGTCGCCGCTGCGAGAGCTGTTGCAGTCAGCGTCCTAAAGACGGGTCTGGTCATAAAAATCGAGGGACCCGATACGTTTGACCTGTTATTGCTTGCTACGCATGATGAGCCCGTTGCCGTAGACATGGTGGACGCACACGGAAAAGCCGAAGCAGTATGGATGCGAACCAGACGGCAACGACCGGAACTGCTGCGTTGCCTTGGCTTCGCGGATAGCGTAAATAGGGAGAATTACTCGCCAAATGGGGACAAACATGTCAACGGCGGAGCCCTGTATCCTTTTGTCGGCGAGCAACATGAAATCGAATACGTCGACCCGGAAAATCTGTCTATAGCCCTGCTGGGCGAAACGTGGCATGGAATGCCGCGTTAATGGCTCGTTTTCCATCGAGCAAGGTCTGGCCAAAACGTGGTGACGAGTTGTGTTGGATACCTGCAGCATAGCTGTTACGCGTTTGCGCATAACGCTTTTTCACAACATCGCCTGATATCAGCTGCAAAGCTGGTGAGCATGAAGTACGAACTTCAAGCACGGACAACTTTCAGGACTGAATATGAATTCGTCGGAAATCCCAGCCAACACCCAAGTACGCGACGCGTTGCGGGACGATCTGGCATGTCCGCGTTGCGCGGGTCCTGTCAGGGACGCCGAGAGTGGACTCGTGTGCACCGCGTGTGGTGTCACCTACCCTGTCCGTGACGGTATTGCGGATTTTCGCTGTCACCGCTATGACTATTACTTCAATCCCGTCTCCCGCGCTGAGATGGAAGCACTCACCCGGGATGCCCAATTCCAACCTTGGGAAAAAACCATCCATCGCTTTTTGGAACGCGTGGGGCAAAACCCGGAATGGTTTGATGACCTGGTCGGGGACGGGCGCTACGCCTGGAAGTTATTTTTGCGGCTGCCGAAGAACGCAAGGGTTCTTGACCTCGGTTGCGGCCTCGGCAATCTCGTGAAAAACATCGCCCCGAATGCGGGACGTGTCGACGCATTGGACCTCACTCTCGAGCGCCTCAAATTCGCTCGTGTACGCTTTCAGCACGCCAACTTGACCGAGCGCATTACTCTGCTCGCAGGCGGTGATGGAACCTACCTGCCTTTTCCCGACAATAGTTTTGATTGTGTGACGTTATCTGGTGTGTTGGAGTGGGTCGCAGCAGACGACAAACTATGGAATCGTGGCAGTACGCGAGCGGCGACCGCGAAGCACGCATTCTTGAGTTTTTTTGACAAACGTAATCCACGATTGACACAAATACATTTCCTGACTGAGGTTCGCAGGATACTGAAGCCGCAAGGACAGCTATTTGTAGCCATAGAAAATCGGCTCAGCCATTGCTACTTCGGTGGAAGAAGGGATCATCATTCCGGCCTGTGGTTTGCCTCGTTGTTGCCGCGGTTTCTCGCCAACCTTTACTCCATTCTGGTCAAGCACCAGCCATATCGTACTTATACTTACTCCATAAACGGTTACCGTCGACTCCTGCGAGCAGCAGGCTTCTCGCAGGAGGAATTCTATGGACTCACGCCAGGCTACACCCAACTGGCGGAATTGATCTCGCTGCAACGGCGTGACCGGATCTGGCGTCCATGGAAGGCCCGTGGCGTGGAGCGATTGAAGCGCAGTCGGAACTTCGTTCCTGCATACGGAATCGTTGCCTACCCGGAGACCTCCAGCAGGCCGTCGCTGGCAGAACAACTGGCTGCGTCGCTGGAGCAACAACTTGGTTCAAGACAAGGTACCGCATGCTTCACCCGTTTCCAGGTAACGGACAAGAACAAGGGGATCATCAGTGCGAATGTCGACGGTCGCCCGATAGTGGTGAAACTGCCTTTCAACGACGCCATCGGTGCACGCGCTGCTCGCAACCATCAGTTCCTCGCCAAAGCACGGGAGCACGAATCCTTGCGAACGTACCTGCCGCACGCAGTGGGTACAGGCGAAATCATGGGAATCCGGTATTACGCGGAAGAGCGGGTAGCAGGGCACTCTTTGTTGGAAGAGCTCGACGCAAGTAACGGCATGCGTTGGTTTGACGCCGCAACCGCCTTTCTTGAAGCAGTAAATCCAGGACTTCAACAACGGAAACCGGAGGTTTTAACGACGGAGATGTTTCAGCGCCAAGTGTCGGCGCCTCTGGAACGGTTGGCATGCGTCGTTGATGCAACTCTTGTCGAAAGGATAGATAGTTATCTTAGGCGCAGCCTGGAAGGCTTGTTGGTACGCTTCGGCGTTGTACATGGTGATTTCAGTTACAGCAATGTTTTCGTCCAGAGCGGGTCGATAGTTGGAGTCATCGACTGGGACGATAGCGATTTGATGGGGATACCCGCACTGGACGCGCTTAATTTCGTGGATAGCCTGTATCGCGGCTCGAACCGTCATTCGACCGCCGTTAAAGTGATCTCGCGATTGGCCAGGTGGGGTGGGCTTGCTGATGAGGAAAAGGATTTCCTGGAGACAAGCTATCGCCGCTGCGGCATCGAATCGAGCTACCATTCTGCGCTTGTATGTCTTTATTGGTTGCGGCACGTAGCCGACCAGCTAGATGGCGACATGATTTATAACAAACCGGCAATAGACGAACGTATAACAATGGCATTCAAGGAATTATTACAGATCGGCCATGACGGGTAGTTTAATTTCGGTGAGATGACCTGCCTGTTTAATTGCGGAATATAGCGTTTAAACTTCGGACGCAACGACTGGGACGCTGTCGTTGAAGTGCGACCTTGCCACTGGACTTCGTTCTCCATAACCCCGGCCATGGTCAGGCTTGTTTAGCCCGCTGGGCTTGCCAGTGTTCCTCGAATTGCATCGGGCTGACGTAGTTCAAGATGGAGTGTAATCGGGACGCGTTGTACCAGGGCAACCAGGCAAGCATTTGTAAGCGTCCGCCACCACATCTTCTTCCGGCCCAGCCTGACTGCTTCGATGCGCGCCGGTTTTCACGGGGCCGTCGCAGTTGCGAAAGCGCCGCGCCTGAATCTGCGGTAGAAGGTCCTCACGATGTCGCGGGCGGTAAACGCGTGGTCTGGAAGATGGAAGAAGTTGCGGAAGATCTCGCCGCCACCGCCGTCCAGCGCTATCGACCCATCGGCGGCTTGTTGCAACCGAGTTCGGCGGTCGGCGCCCAGATCGTAGATGCCGTCCCTGGGCAGGGCATCGAAGAACAGTACGCTTCGCACAGAGGTACCTCATAATTGCACCCACCGGGGCAATCCGACACTTTCTCAGCACAGGTCCGTCGATGGCTATCCGAGAGGTCTTCAACGTCGTGCACCCCAGAGGCTTCTATCGCCCGGACATCGACGGCATACGTGCGCTTGCAGTATTGGCGGTAGTCGCCTACCACTACTCACCAGCGAACTTTCCGGGTGGTTTCATCGGTGTCGATGTCTTCTTCGTCATCAGCGGTTACTTGATCACAGGAATCCTCGTCAAGGCAATCGAGAACAATGAATTCCCGACCTTTCGTGATCTGTTGTCGGACTTCTACCAGCGCCGCATACGCCGTATTTTCCCCTCGCTCATCCTCGTGCTGACTGCCTGCCTTGTCATTGGTTGGCTGGTACTGTTTTCCTCGGAATACGAGAGCCTCGGAAAGTATGTCGCGGCGGGCGCCGGTTATGTGGAAAATTTTGTCTTGTGGAACGAAGCCGGCTATTTCGATCACGCCTCGATCGACAAAACGCTGTTGCACCTGTGGAGTTTGGCAGTAGAGGAGCAGTTCTACATTGCGTGGCCACTGCTTCTGTGGGTTATCACCCGCCGGCGCTGGCCGCTGCTGGGGTCCATTGCCCTGATCGCGGCAGTGACCTTTGTGTTGAACGTATCCCTTGTCTTCAGCGGCCATATCACCCAGGCCTTCTACTCCCCCATCTCCCGCACCTGGGAACTCATGGTGGGAGCGTGGCTCGCGATAGCGCATCGACAAGGTGTGACCTGGTTATCCAGATGGGGCTCTGTGCAATCGTGGGGAGGGATTACTCTCATCGTTGCAGGACTTGCGCTCATCGAGCCCACTAGCGCGTTCCCGGGCTTCTGGGTGCTACTTCCCGTGCTCGGGACCGCGTTGATCGTCAATGCGGGGCCGAGCACGTTTTTGAACGGACGCTTGCTGAGCTGGCGCCCGGCGGTGTGGGTGGGGTTGATCAGTTACCCGCTGTACTTGTGGCATTGGGTGTTGCTCTCGCTGGTGGTCATCGTGTTTGGCGACAACAACGCGACGTTTCGCCACGCATCCCGGCTCGTGCTGGTGGCGGTGTCGATCCTGCTGGCCTGGCTGAGCTATCGCTACTTCGAGGACCCAATCCGCAGGAGTCGGCGAGGATTCACTTCAGTCGGCCTCACGGTCACCGTTGCGATATTGGGTGCGGCAGGCTTGGCGGTTTACGCGGGGTCAGGGGTGCCGGATCGGCCAGCAAGTTTTGTTTCCCTCAAGGCCGAACAGTACGTCAAATCTATGCAGCTGGACACCCTTGCCGACTCCCGCGACTGCTTCAATCCCCAGACCAAAATGACATTTCTGCAGAAACGAGACCGTGGCACATACCTGCCAGATAAATGGTACTGCGAGATTGGCGACATACATTCCAAAACGGTAGTGCTGGCTTACGGTGACAGCCATGCGAGAGCCATGATCCCAACCTTGGACAAGTACGGCAAGGCTACCAACACGAGGATTGCTTTTTCATCAATAGGGAGCTGCTTGCCACTGACAGACGTCATCGTGCACACCGATTACCCGAATGCATGTCGCGAATTGAGCGAGAAAGTAACCCACTTCGCCAGTAAAGTGCGACCAAAAGCAGTCGTATTGATCGAAGCCTGGACGAGCTATATGGGTGCAGGAAAGATTCACATCCAACGCTCCATCACGGGCGGGCAAGCGTTGCACACCACATTGAGTAAAACGCTTAGCCTTTATCAGAACCTGGGAATCCCGGTGGTGCTCATGGAGGACAACCCGCACCAATACACGCCGGTCCCCATGGCAAGCATCCGATTTGCTGTGAACCCGTCCGACCAACGGCTGAACGCCAGTGCGGTGACGCGACTTGGATATGAACAGCAGCAAGCGCAAGCCAATTCGATACTCAAATCGGTCGCCTCGCAGTACCCGCTGGCGTCAGTACTGGGGGTCGGCAACGCCCTGTGCAACGCACATATATGTCCATGGGCGACGCAACATGAGTTTCTCTACTACGACTCGGCTCACCTGAGTGCAGCAGGAGCACTGCAGGTCTACCCGGTGTTTGCCGCACATATGAACGCAATATTGAGGCACGGGCCATAATTATGTCTCGAGACGTCGTGAGAGCCAAGCTGGATGTAGGTTTCCAGCGGAGCACCGTCATGCCTATTAATCGCGTCCCGTTCCAAGGTGCTTCCTGATTCCCCACATTACGCATCAAAGGTTGCGAGTCGGTAAGTCGGCGGTGGAGTTCGCGCGGGAGCGACGATGAGTCGGGGCACCAGCGCAGCCAAATCGAAGCGTCGATTGAAGCGGTAGCAGAATTCGTGCAAGTAGCGCTGCGGGTGCAGGTATTTGCTCCTGATCATGCCGCGACACCTACCAGTACGGCGGCCGGGCGACGCCAATGGGTCAGGCGCGAAGGGTACCGTCCTTCGCGACGCAGCATCGCGCCAAGCTCACCGTCCGCCAATCCGGCGGCCAGCGCAACGACCTTGCGTCTGTAGCCGAGCGTGAAATGTCGGGCGTCGCATTGCCCGGCGCTTCCGTGAAACCGGGCGCGAAGAGCACAGGCGCCGTCGCCGTGGAAAACGACGGGGAAATCATTTGATGCTCGGGTATCCATGAGATGAGCCTACCTTCAGTAATGGCGATGAGGCAGTTGTCCCGGGGCACATTGGCACAAGGGCGCCAATGGCGGCGCGTCGCACCCGTATTCGGCAAACGCCACGCTCGCGTGGCAGCGTTGCGTTAAGATCGCGCCGTCGTACCATGTCATCCGCGACAGCATCCCTCGGGAGACTGTGTGATGTACGAACAGAGCCCGCCTTCGCGCCGACGTTTCCTGCAAACCGTCATGGGTCTGCTGGGCCTCGCCACCTTTGTACCGCTGCGGCGTGTGTTTGCCCGCGCACCGACACCGCCGCCAAGGAATGGTGCGCACCTCGTTGTCGTGACGGTTATGGATGGGGCAAAGAGGACGTGGTTCGCGCAGGCGCTCGTGGGCGACGACCCGACGGTTGCCGCCAAATACCTCAAGCTCGCCAACGCGGGCGGCGTGGAACATCCCGGCCTGACTGCGTGGTTCTACGCGGACTGCGTGGAAGTGGGCGTGACCCGCATCGACTGCCCGTACGACTACCTCAACTGCCGTCTGAGCGTGACCTATGACGGCGTGGACGTGCCGCACGCTCCGAGTAGCAAGCCGGACGGCACCGTGGATTTCTGGCTGGGCTGCAGGATGCCGCCGATCCGGTACGGCAAGCAGGTTGGATGGGACGCGTCGAAAATAGATCGTTCGTTGTTCCCGAGCTATCCATGGAACGAACCCCAGGAGCTGTGGGCGCCGGACGCGACGCGTGACTACACATTCAATGGACTTGGCTGCGCGACGACACGGGGTATGGGCGGTGCCGGCGAACGTGCCGATATCGGTTATATGCCGCAATGGAATATGGCGTTCCTGCTGAATCCATCGGATGAAACGTGGGCCGTGGTGCGCCGGGCCGACGATCATTGCGGCAAGTGGCGTGCGGTGTATTTTTCCGAACCGGATACCGGCAGCATCCTCGACCGAACCAAGGTTCCGGAGCGTACCTGCTTTGCGCCCCAGTCACAGGTCCACGAATGGCCAAACAACGCCTTGGTGCCGTACGGCGGCAGTTATGACGGAGACAAGCTGATTCCGCCGGAACTCACGGGTGGCGCGACCGGGTGGGCAAAGGTTGTAAGCGCGTGTCCGAATGTTCCGAACGGCGCGCACCTGACGGCCTACGCATTGCTATCCGCGATGGTGACTGGTACCTCACGGGACCGCGACCATGCGAGCTTCTGGTGCAACTTTCCGCTGTTCGAGATGAGTCCGCTGACTACCGTCAGCGAGGGGGTTACGTCATGGGCTGTACGTCAGTTCGCGTGGTGCATTCGGAACATTTTCCTCGGCGCGTACGTCAGCTCGCACACGCAGTACTTCGAGGACGAGCTGAACCACGAGTTGGAAATCGTGAACCGGAAGTTCCTCAACGGGAACAAGTACGGGATCATGGACAAGTACGTCACATATCGAGGCACCAAAGGCACCCCTGCGGAGGGCTGGATGGGGATGCCGACATGGCAGCAGTACTACGTGTCGATGACGATGGATGCGATTGCGTACAAGCGTCCGGAGTGGCGGCCATTTGCCAAGTACATCTCTGGCCTTCCAATGCTGTTTTTCACAAAGCCGTACGCAACGCTTGGCGCGGTAAGCCAAGTGTTTATCCTCGACCCGAACCGCCAGATGCCCGACAGTTGGGATGAAATCTTGTACCGCAGCATCAGCTCATACTATGGGTACAACGAGGCCGAAGCACGGGCGATGATCAACGTAGGCTCAGCGGAGGAAGCGTACAAGATCGCCCGCGCGATGTACGCGCGCACCGGCGTAAAGTGGGCCGGAAAATACGAGAAAGGTGTGTGTGACCTGCACGGCAACCCGCTGTCGGTTGATGCTCACACGGTCGACTTCACGGCAGCGGTTGTCGCCGCGTACAACGTAGGCGCAACGGGCAGCGAAGAAGCGCTGCGGTACATCGAAAATCTCCCGACAAAACCGAATTTCAATACCAATCAGAAGTACCATCTCGTACCGAGATCGAAGCCATAAGCAGGGGATTTTTCGATGAACGATCCAGCTGAGGGCGTGCATTTGACCTACACCGCGGCGAGCGCGATCGGCAACGACGTCGGGCACGGTCTGTTCCGGGTAGCCGGATCCTGTTAGGCGTGTTCGTCTCGAACGCGGCGACGCTGGGGGCCCACACCACCCTAGCGCGATTTCGGTCGAGATCGACAATGCAATACGTTCGACAGCAATATCAGCCACGACCGGGACATTGCCTTGCTGCAGCCGCGATTCACGCGGTGGCAACGGGTGTCTGACTCGATGGTGACGGCGCTGCAGAAGATCAGCAAGCAGGCCGCGCACAAAGACGATCGGGCGTTTGTTGGGCGAGCCGCGGCCGGCCTCGCCACCCGGGTACTCGTCACCCAGGTAGGCGTCATCAAGCGGGGCGATTCCACCCAAGCGCTGCGCGGCATCGCGCGCCGCCATTGCTTGCATGAGCTTTGCTTCACCCGCCATGCCGTCCGATATGGCACACCCCAGGTGGCGGCTCAGCTCCAAGGCGGCCATGCCGTCGTCATTGGCAGCTTGGTGCCCGCACAGGCCCGCGACCATCGCGCCGATCACCCATTGGCGGGTAGCGAGTGACAGCCGGCTAGAGTATCCGCCGCCACGCTACTTCGACGGCAACGGCGCGTCCCAAAGCACGGTCATCCACCAATTGAGTGAGGTCGAGCAGCGAGTCCATGCGCCACTCGCCCGGCAGAAGCGCGCGGTACCGTTGCCACACCGCAGGTGCGACGCGCACATTCTGCAGATTTCGGCGTGTGGCATTGATCAGCGGGCGTAACCACACCGGACGGGCACACGCCGTCCATTCGGCGAACCGTGCCTTCCAACCCGGCCCAACATCAAAGCGAAAGCCATAGGTCGAAGGCTGCGCGGCGATAGCCGGATGCAATGCAGCGATCATGCGGCTTTGCAAGGCACCCGCATTCTTCCAGCGCAACGGGACCTGGAGCGCCATGCGCACGGACTCCAGATCCACCAGCGGCGTCGCATAGTACCCGCTGCGCACCGCCACACTGTTGTTGACACCCATCCAGTAGTGGCAGCGAAACAAGGGGTAGAGCAGCTCCACTTGCGCGTGAGACAGAAGCTCGTTTCCGACTTCAGACATGCCCACGATGTTCCGTATCGATGCGGCGAGCCGCGCTTCGTAACTGGCCAAACCATTGGGGTCGCGAAAAACGCCGCGGCTGAATCCGCGGTAGAAGGTTCTCACGATGTCACGGGCGGCAAAGGCGCGGTCTGGTAGGTGGAAGAAGTTGCGGAAGATCTCGCCGCCGCCACCATTCAGCGCAATGCACCCGTCGGCAGTTTGCTGCAATCGGGTGCGGCGGTCGGCGCCCGGATCATAGATGCCGTCGCTGGGCAAGCCGTCGAAGAACAGCGCGCTCTGCTCCAGGGATTCGATGTCCGGCGCCGGCAAACTGCGATTGATCACGTCTTTGTCGATTGCATCGAGTGCGAGGCTTGTCGCACCAGCCACCGTCCCCGCTATCGCCACATCAGCGGAATCGGCATCGCCATACACAAACAACCGCGGCTGTACGCCGGCCGCAAGCAACCCTGCGACAATCAGACGCGAGTCGAACCCGCCGGACAAAGCCGTGTTGACCCGACCCGGAAAAGCCGCAGCTACCTCGGTCGAAACCGTACGCAGATGTCCGGTGATAGCCTCCACCGCCTGGTCCGGTGAGCGGAACTCGGGGGCCCGCACATCGAAACCGCGGGGAAAGCGCTGCCACGTACTGCGGCGCCGAAAATCCTGGGCATGGCCGCGGGGAAGCAGGTCGACCCCGCGCGCGACCGATTGGCAAGAATGCGCCGCCCCCAGCAGCACGTATTCAATCGCCGAGGCCGCATCAAGTTCGACGTGCTGCAGATAGGCACAGGCGGCCAACCAACTCGTGCTGAAAAAGCAACGATCCGCACTGGCGTAGATGCGTACGAACCCCAACGCGTCATTCAGCAGCCAAGTGTGCTCGCCCGTATTGAGGAACAGTGCGAAGTTGCCGCGCAATGCGCCTTCCTCCAGGTGCCCGGTCGCGCGAACTTCGTCGAGAAGCATCGCCAACGCACTCCGACCAAAATGACCCCGAAACCACAGCGGGCCGACGCAACAGGCCGCCCCCAATGGGGTCTGAACGACGCAATCCTCGACCTGCCGCTGTTTCGGGTTCCCCCATGCAACAACGCTGCCTCCGCCCCACTCCATTCGCGTGGCACGGAAAAACCCCTGACGCTCCAGCGAGCACGCCGCACGGCCTTCCCCGGCGGGATCACCGTTGGCAAGGAAGACCGACAGCGCGTTCAGCACGGGTATGAGCCGCAGGCCAATACCCCACCGAAGGGAGGCGCATTCAGGCTCATGACGTCACCGCCGCTGAGTTACGACTACCGCCCCTATTCGACGCTGCGACCATGCGATTGCCCTCCGGATTCCGTTGTGTTCCGTGCAGCACACCGTTCACCACTGGTCGTTTCGCCAACATAACCGTCGAGTTCAATTCTGAAGTGCACCACCCAAAGTGGTAGAGCGGCGCAAGTGCGGCACAGCTTCATCGCCAAGTCAGCGAGAGCGGCGTGGAGTTGAAACGGGCGGCGACGACGATCAATCGCGAGCTTGGGCGCAACCTCGACAACGTGCCCAAGTATCAAGCGCGCGCCGCGCCCGTGTGAGGTCATTCCGTCGGTATCTCCACTCGCAATACGACATCTTCAATCTCCGACCCGGATCCGAACCTGTTAACCACCTCAAAATGCTGATCGTCTCCCCTGCGAAACAGCGTCCCATGGTTGACACGGTTTTCGTGTGTGCGCACCACAAACAGACTGCCGTGGGGTTTACGCAGGTAGCGCCCGATATTCGCAATCATTGTCGAAAGGACAGTGGGGGAAAAATATCCCTTGTTGAGCACGTTTGCTGCGCGAACAAAATCAAATCTCGCCTCGAACCCACTGTTGTACCGACTTATGTCGTCGGTGCACACGGTGATACCTGCCTTGGCCAGTGCACGTGGGGCAACCAACTTTACCTCACTGATTCTGGCGTCGCCCGGGTTACGCAATATTCGATACGCCCGGTGGGTGAATAGAGTGTTGATGAATTTGCGCAAGATGAAAAGCCCGTTGTAATAATCATGGCGTGTTACCCACGGTTTCATGGTGACAAGGGGCAAATCGAATCTGAGCGGAAACCCGCTTGGCTCGACCAACGCGTGGCATTTGGGGAACACCCTCACCAGAAAGGCGTCGACCAGAATGTCAGTGCCGAGAATCTCGACTTCAAGCCCACCCTGGCGCAGATCATCGTACAGCTCGAGGGTACTTATGCCGGAAGAAACGCCGACATCCAAAGCCTTGGGCGCTGGTGGCGCATGATGCAGAAGATACTCCAGGAGGTACGGGTTGATATCTGAGAAACGGTCGTGAAATGTAGTCTTGTACGTCTTGTTTCTCGTCATCAGCGAGGTGAAAAAGTCCTCTTCCATGCGTGGAGTAAGCTGCTCCAATGGGGTTTCGAAAAAAGTCTTGGCTGCTAGCATGAAGTTTGTATACCACGATAATATTTCATGATTGCGGGACTATCCCGAGGGCGTTCCGATTTTGCTGGCT
>Ga0182007_10000905_pt1 | contig 16411 bp, 11 predicted proteins | sample Sormic07211113_1_FD_123023 | JGI IMG/M metagenome (GOLD analysis project Ga0182007, IMG submission 123023) | Rhizosphere microbial communities from Sorghum bicolor, Mead, Nebraska, USA - 072115-113_1 MetaG | ecosystem: Host-associated > Plants > Roots > Rhizosphere | place: USA: Nebraska... | reverse complement strand
AGGATGTGGTACGCGATGCCCGGCTTGTCGGGCACGCCGAGCACCGAGATCTTGGCCTCGTCGCGGTTGAAGGCAATGCCGGATACGACGGCTTTTTCCATGTTTTCGTCTTCCTCGAAAGTGATCAGGGTGCCGGACTTGGCTTCTTCCTCGATGTCGATGTCCCAGGGCGTGAAGCTCGACAGCACGCGCAGCGGCACCTTGTATTTGCCCGCGAACTCGACCGAGCGGATCTGGAGCACCTTGGAGCCCAGGCTCGCCATCTCGAGCATCTCCTCGAAGCTCACGGTCTTGAGCCGGCGGGCGTCGGGTTCGACCCGCGGGTCGGTGGTGTAGACGCCGTCGACGTCGGTGAAGGTCAGGCACTCGTGGGCCTTCAGCGCCGCGGCGATCGCCACCGCCGAGGTGTCGCTGCCGCCGCGCCCGAGGGTCGTGATGTTGCCGCCTTCGTCGACGCCCTGGAAGCCGGTGATGACGACCACGCGGCCGGCATCGAGGTCAGCGCGCACGCGCTCGTCGTCGATGCTCTCGATGCGCGCCTTGGTGTAGGCGCTGTCGGTCTTCACCTGGACCTGCCAGCCGGCGTAGCTCACGGCCTCCAGGCCCTCGGCCTGCAGCGCGATCGCCAGCAGCGCCGACGAGGCCTGCTCGCCGGTGGAGGCGAGCATGTCGAGTTCGCGGTAGTGGCCGGCACCGGGGGTGGCGGGCGCCAGTTCCTTGGCGAGGCCGAGCAGGCGGTTGGTCTCGCCGCTCATGGCGCTCGGGACCACCACCATCTGGTGGCCGGCGCGTGCCCACTTGGCAACGCGCTTGGCGACATTCCGGATGCGCTCGGTCGAGCCCATCGACGTGCCGCCGTATTTATGAACGATCAATGCCATGGGTGAAAGTCAAAGAGAAGGATTCGGATGCCGCATCGCCGGCCATCGCTGGCTGACTGGCTGCGCTGGCCTCTGCAGGCACTCATGCGCCCGCCGGACCGGATTCAGCGCTTCAACGCTTCCGCGCCTGCGGAAGCTTCAGCGCTTCCGCGCCGGGGCGGCGGACTGCGACAAGGGCGAAGCATTGTACCAATGCAGCAGAGCACCCTCCCGCTCGACCCGCCCGGAGGCGATCTTGAGGCGGATCTGGTGCCCGCGCGTGCTGCAGGCCGCGATCTGGTCCTGCAGCTGCTCCAGCTGCGCCTCGCTCGGCACCACGCCGTGGTCGCGCCGCAGCCAGTGGCGCAGCGCATTGGCCAGGCGTTCCCGCGGCAGCGCCCGCAGGACGGCCAGCGCCGGCGGCGCGCCGGCCTCCGCCAGGTCCAGGGCCGCCAGTTCGGCCAGCAGCGCCGAGCCCCGCGCCGCGTTGCGCGCCGAGCGGGCGAAGGTCTCGCGGAACTGCGGCAGCGCGGCCTCCAGAGCCGGAAGCACCAGTTGCCGGAGCCGGTTGCGGGTGTAGCGCAGGTCGGCGTTGGTAGGGTCGACGACATGGGCGACGCCGCCGGCGGCGAGCCAGGCGCGCAGCGCGTCGGCAGGCAGGTCGAGCAGCGGCCGGTGGAAGCTCACGCCGTGGCGCTCCATGCAGCGCGGCATGCCCGCCAGGCCGTCAAGGCCGGCGCCGCGGCCGAGCGCGATCAGCATCGTCTCGACCTGGTCGTCCGCATGCTGGGCCAGCGCCACGTGGCGCAATCCCCGGGCCAGCGCCAACGCCGCCAGCGTGGCGTAGCGGGCCCGGCGGGCCGCGTCCTCCGGGCTCTCGCCGGGTGCGTGGCGGGCGTCGACGCGCGCCGAATGGAGCGGAACGCCCAGCGTCGCGCAGGCAGTGGCGCAGTGCGCCTCGAAATCATCGGCCGCCTGCTGCAGGCCATGGTGCACGTGCAGGGCATGCACCTGCCCGGGCCAGCGGGCCGCGGCCGCGTGCAGCAGCGCGGTCGAATCGGCACCGCCGCTGTAGGCGATCGCCAGCGGCAACGGCGCCGCCGCCCAGGACGCGAGAGCTTGGGCGGCCGGATTTTCCATGGAAACCGAGCGGGCGGTGGAGCGCCGGGCCTGCCCGGTGCTCAGCGCCTCACTTGCTGCTGTCGGCCTTGGTATCGGCGAAGCGGCCGTAGCTCTGGAGCCGCTCGTAGCGGCGGTTGAGCAGGTCCTTGGTCGACAGGTCGCCGACCTGGCGGAAGGCATCGTTGAGCGCCCGCTTGAGGAAGGCGGCCATCTGGCGATGGTCGCGGTGCGCGCCGCCGACCGGCTCGTTGACGATCTTGTCGACCAGCCCGAGCGCCTTCAGCCGGTGCGCGGTGATGCCGAGCGCATCGGCCGCTTCCTGCGCCTTGTCGCTGGTCTTCCAGAGGATCGAGGCGCAGCCTTCGGGACTGATCACCGAATAGATCGAATACTGCAGCATCACCAGCTGGTCGCCGACCGAGATCGCCAGCGCGCCGCCGGAGCCGCCCTCGCCGATGATGGTGACGATGATCGGCACCTCGAGCTGCGCCATCTCGAAGATGTTGCGGCCGATGGCCTCGGACTGGCCGCGCTCCTCGGCGTCGATGCCCGGGTAGGCGCCCGGCGTGTCGACGAAGGTGAAGACCGGCAGCTTGAACTTCTCGGCCGTCTTCATGAGGCGCAGCGCCTTGCGATAGCCCTCGGGCTTGCTCATGCCGAAGTTGCGCGTCGTGCGCTCGCGGGTGTCGCGGCCCTTCTGGTGGCCCAGCACCATGCAGGGCGTGCCGTTGAAGCGCGCCAGGCCACCGACGATCGACAGGTCGTCCGAGAAATGCCGGTCGCCGTGCAGTTCGACGAAATCGGTGAAGATCTCGTTCACGTAGTCGAGCGTGTAGGGGCGTTCCGGATGGCGGGCGATCTTGGTGATCTGCCAGGGCGTCAGGTCGCTGTAGATGTCCTTGGTGAGCTGCAGGCTTTTCTTGCCCAGCTGATCGATTTCTTCCGAGATGTCGACCGCGGATTCGGTCTGGACATAACGCAGTTCTTCGATCTTGCTTTCGAGCTCGGCCACGGGCTGCTCGAAGTCGAGAAAGGTTCGTTTCGCCAACGTCTTCTCCTGTTTTTCAAATTGCGACCGGTAGCGGGTCGAGCGATCGCCAAATATACCAAGTCGCCACGCTGCAATACGGGGCCCAGGCCACGGCGACCTCGCGGGCATCGCTGCGGCTGACCGGATCGCCCGAAAAGTAATTCTGGCTGATGCCGCTGATAAGGCCGGGGTCGTCCAGCGGCAGCACGTTGGGCCGCATCAGGTGGAAGATCAGGAACATCTCGGCGGTCCAGCGTGAGATGCCGCGGATCGCAACCAGTTCCGCGATGATCATCTCGTCGGACATGTTTTCCCAGGCGTCGACGTGCACCGCGCCCGAGTCGAAATGGATCGCCAGGTCGACCAGGTATTCGACCTTGCGCGCCGACAGCCCGGCGCCGCGCATGTCGTCGACCTTGAGCTTCAGCACGCTGGCCGGCGTGAGCTTGCGCGGCAGTTCGACGAAGCGGCGCCAGACCGTCTGGGCCGCCGGCACCGAGATCTGCTGGCCGACGATGCTGCGGGCGAGCGTCGTGAAGGCATCGCCGCGCGACTCCAGGCGGACGTCGCCGAAACGCGGGATCAGCCGCTTCATGACGCGGTCCTTCTTGCCCAGGTGCTTGCAGGCTTCTTCCCAGTAATCGGGCGTGAAGACCTGGACGATCGGCTCCTTGGCGGCAGCCATGGTTCGGGCGGCGGCGCTCACTGCGCCGAGGTCCAGGTGGTGCCGCTCGCCGAGTCCTTGAGCACGATGCCCTGGGCCAGCAGTTCGTTGCGGATGCGGTCGGCCTCGGCGAAATCTTTCGCCGCCTTGGCTTGCGCGCGCTGCAGGATCAGGCCCTGGATGGTGGCGTCGTCGAGCGTGCTGCCGGCCTGCAGGAAGGCTTGCGGGTCGGCTTGCAGCAGGTTCAGGCAGCCGGCCAGCGCCTTCAGCAGGCCGGCGGATTCGGCGGACTGCGTGCGGTTGACCTCACCGGCGAGGTCGAACAGCACCGCCACGGCCTCGGGCGTGCCGAAGTCCTCGTCCAGGGCGGCCTTGAAGCGCGCCGCATGGGCCTGGGTCCAGTCGATGGCGACCGGCGCCGGCGGCACCAGCGCCAGCGCGTTGTAGAGCCGGCGCAGCGAATTGCGGGCGTCGTTGAGGTGCACGTCGCTGTAGTTGAGCGGGCTGCGGTAGTGGGCCCGGACGACGAAGAAACGGATGGTCTCGGCGTCGAACTTCTTCAGCACGTCGCGGATGAGGAAGAAGTTGCCCAGGCTCTTGGACATCTTCTCGTCGTCGATGTTGATGAAGCCGTTGTGCATCCAGGTGCGTGCCAGCGGCTTGCCGGTGGCGCCTTCGCTCTGGGCGATCTCGTTCTCGTGATGCGGGAACTGCAGGTCGGCGCCGCCGCCGTGGATGTCCAGCGTCTCGCCCAGCAGCTGGCAGGCCATGGCCGAGCACTCGATGTGCCAGCCGGGCCGGCCGGGGCCGAAGTCGCTCGCCCACTTGACCTCGTCGGGTTCGCTGGCCTTGGCGCTCTTCCAGAGCACCGGGTCGAGGGGATCGTCCTTGCCGTCGAGCACCGCGACGCGTTCGCCGGCATGGAGCTCGTCTAGGCTCTTGCCGCTCAGCTTGCCGTAGCCGGGAAACTTGCGCACCGCGTAGTTGACGTCGCCGTTGGGCGAGCGATAGGCCAGGCCCTTGTGCTCCAGCGTGGAGATCATCGACAGCATCTGCGGAATGAACTCCGTCGCCCGCGGCTCGTGTGTAGGCCGTTCGATGCCCAGCGCGTCGGCGTCCTCGTGCAGGGCGTCGATCATGCGGTCGGTCAGGGCCCGGATGCTCTCGCCGTTCTCGACCGCCCGGCGGATGATCTTGTCGTCGATGTCGGTGATGTTGCGCACGTAGTCCACGTCCAGCCCCGAAATCCGGAGCCAGCGCTGCACCACGTCGAAGGCGATCATCGAGCGCGCATGGCCCAGATGGCAGTAATCGTAGACCGTCATGCCGCAGACGTACATGCGCACCCTGCCGGGTTGCAGAGGCGTAAATTCCTCCAGTTCACGCGAGAGCGTGTTGTAGATGCGAAGACTCATGAGGCTCGGAAACGTCGATTCGCGCACGTGCAGGGAACGGGCGAACGATGGGGTTTTTCAGGGGTGACGGGGGTGTGGCGACGAGCGGTTGGAAAAGACCCCTCGGCTACAATCTTCCAAGTATAAACGGCCACCGCCGGATGTTTTCCGCGTGTTTACGAGGCCCATTCCCTCCAACTCTCGAGACACCATGCCGCACGCCGCTTTCGCCCCCTCCTCCCGTCTGCGCATCGTCCAGGCCGTCGCGGCGCTGCTGGTCGCCCTGACGGTCGGCATCGCCCACGCCGACGACTATTCCGACGTCAACACCCTGCTGCGCCAGGGCAAGGCCGACCAGGCGCTGGCCAAGGCCGACGCCTACATCGCAGGCAAGCCCCGCGACCCGCAGATGCGCTTCCTGCGCGGCGTGATCCTGACCGAGCAGGGCAAGCAGGCCGACGCGATCGTGGTCTTCACGGCGCTGACGCAGGACTTTCCCGAACTGCCCGAGCCCTACAACAACCTGGCCGCCCTCTATGCGGCCCAGAGCCAGTTCGACAAGGCGCGCGCCGCCCTCGAGATGGCGATCAAGCTCAACCCCGACTACGCGACAGCGCACGAGAACCTCGGCGACGTGTATGCGCGGCTGGCGGCCCAGTCCTATGGCCGGGCGCTCAAGCTGGAGGCCGGCAACACGACCGCGCCGCCCAAGCTGGCCCTGGTGCGCCAGATGTTCGGCGCGCCGGCGCCCGACACCCTGCCGCCGGCCACGCCGGCGGTGCGCAAGCCGGTGCGCAACTGAAGCCTTCTTCTTTCCTGAACGCGCCGCGGCGCACTCCTTCGAAAGCGATCCACCCGTGATTCTTCAAGCCTTTTCGCGCCGCCGGGCCCTGGCCCTGGCCGCCACGCTGGCCATCGCCACGACCGCCGTGTCCAGCTGGGCGCAGGGCGCCCCGCGCGTCAAGCTCGCCACCTCGGCCGGCGACATCGTGATCGAGCTGGCACCCGACAAGGCCCCCAAGACGGTCGACAACTTCCTGCAATACGTCAAGGACAAGCAGTACGACGGCACGGTGTTCCACCGCGTCATCGACGGCTTCATGATCCAGGGCGGCGGCTTCACGCCCGACCTGAAGCAGAAGCCGACCCGCGCGCCGATCCCGCTCGAGGCCAGGAACGGCCTCAAGAACGACAAATACACGATCGCCATGGCGCGCACCTCCGATCCGAATTCGGCCACCGCGCAGTTCTTCATCAACGTGAAGGACAACACCATGCTCGACGCTCCCAACCCCGACGGCCACGGCTACGCGGTGTTCGGCAAGGTGGTCTCGGGCACCGAGGTGGTCGACAAGATCCGCGCCGCGCGCACCGGCAACAAGGGCGGCATGCAGGACGTGCCGCTCGAAACCATCACCATCCAGTCCGCCACCCTGGCGAAATAAGCAAAGGACCACAACCATGAGCAACCCCCAAGTCGAACTGCACATCAAGGACAAGGGCATCATCACGCTCGAACTCGACGAGGCCAAGGCGCCCAAGACCGTCGCCAACTTCCTCGAGTACGTGACCAAGGGCCACTACGACAACACCGTGTTCCACCGCGTCATTCCCGGCTTCATGGTGCAGGGCGGCGGCTTCGAGCCCGGCATGAGCCAGAAGCCGACCGGCGCCGAGATCCAGAACGAAGCCAACAACGGCCTCAAGAACGACAACTACACGGTCGCCATGGCGCGCACCAACGCGCCCCACTCGGCCACCGCGCAGTTCTTCATCAACGTCGCCGACAACGGCTTCCTGAACCACACCGCACCCTCGGCCCAGGGCTGGGGCTACGCGGTGTTCGGCAAGGTGGTCGGCGGCAAGGAAGTGGTCGACGGCATCAAGGCCGTCAAGACCGGCCGCAAGGGCTTCCACGACGACGTGCCGCTCGAAGACGTGGTGATCGAAAAGGCCGTCGTCAAGGCTTGAGCCTGACGAGCCGCCCATGGCATTTCCCGAGATCGTCGCGCCGCCCGCGTGGCGCACGGTCGACCTGATCTCCGACCTGCACCTGCAGCCGTCGGAGCCTGCCACCGTCGCAGCCTGGCAGGGCTACCTGGAGACGACGCCGGCCGACGCGATCTTCATCCTCGGCGACCTGTTCGAGGTCTGGGTCGGCGACGACGCCGCCGCACTGCCCGGCTTCGAAGCCCAGTGCGCCGAGGTGCTGCGGGCCGCGTCCGCGCGCCGGCCGCTGTTCTTCATGCACGGCAACCGCGACTTCCTGGTCGGCGCCGAGTTTGCGGCGCGCTGCGGCATGACGCTGCTCGCCGACCCGACGGTGCTGGTGCTGCACGGCGAGCGCTGGCTGCTCAGCCATGGCGACGCCCTGTGCCTCGAAGACACCGACTACCTGCGTTTTCGGGCCCAGGTGCGCACGCCCGAGTGGCAGCAGGCGCTGCTGGCCCGTCCGCTCGAGGAGCGGCGCACGCTCGCGCGCTCGGTCCGGGCCCAGAGCGAGGACCGCAAGCGCAGTCCCGACATGGTCTGGGCCGATGTCGACGCCGATGCCGCACGCGACTGGCTGCGGCAGGCCGGCGCCGGGACGCTGGTGCACGGCCACACCCACCGGCCGGCGGCCCACGACCTCGGCGACGGCATGCGGCGCATCGTGCTGAGCGACTGGGACGCGGCGGCGCATCCGCCACGCGCCCAGTTGCTGTGCCTGTCGAGCGCGGGCGTCCAGCGGGTCGATCTGCGCTGATGTTCGGCTGGCTGCGCAAGCTGCGCCCGCCTCCCGGCCTGCCCGACGCCCTCTGGCAGGCCACGCTGGCGCGCTATCGCTTCCTGGGTGAACGCCCGGCGGCCGACCTCGAACGGCTGCGCGCGCTGGCGGCAGCGTTCCTGCGCAACAAGGAGTTCCATGGCGCGCACGGCTTCGTCATCACCGACGAGGTGGCGCTGGCGATCGCCGCCCAGGCGGTGCTGCCGGTGCTGCACCTGAAAGGCGGCCTGGCCTGGTACGACGATTTCGTCGGCATCGTCGTGCACCCGTCCGAAGTGGTGGCGCACCGCACGACCACCGACGCCAGCGGCGTGGTCCACCAGTACGACGAGATCGTGGCCGGCGAGGCCATGGACCGCGGGCCGGTGATGCTGAGCTGGCAGGACGTGCTCGCGAGCAGCGTCACGCGGGCCGAGGGCTACAACGTGGTGATCCACGAATTTGCCCACAAGATCGACATGCGCAGCGGAGAAGCCGACGGCTGCCCGCCGCTGCCGCCCGGTTTTCTTGGCACGCGCAGCGCGCGTGAAGCCCGCGCCGCCTGGTTCGCGACGCTGCAGCCGGCCTACGAGGCGCTGCGCGAGAAGGCGATCGTGGCCGAGCGCTTCGGCGGCGAGGCGCCCTGGCTCGATCCCTACGGCGCGCAGTCGCCAGCCGAGTTCTTCGCCGTCGCCTGCGAGGCGTATTTCGTCAACCGCTCGGCGCTGGAAGCCGAGTTTGCCGGATTGGTGGGGCTGTTCGACGCCTTCTTCAAGGCGCCGCCAAGCCGCTGAGCACGACCGCCCCTTGCGGGACGGCCGCCGCCCTTACCCCTTACTTGCGCAGCAGTGCCTTGAGTGCGTTCTGCAGCCGGCGCGCCGAAGCAGCGTCGTGGCTGGCAGCCAGCACCTTGCCGGCGTCCTGGCCCCAGGTCTGTTCCGGGGTCGGGTCGCCGCGCCGGGTCAACAGCTTGAGCTGAAGGGCCCGGCGGGCATCGAGCTGCTCGGCCGGCGTCGGCACTTCGGCCGCCATCTCGAGCCGCAGCAGCGCTTCGGCGGCGTCGGCGGCCTGGGCCGACGGCGCAGCGCCGATCGCCTGCGACCAGCTGCTGCGCACCGCCGGCGTCACCGCGCGGCCCAGCTCCTGGACGCTGGGCAACTGCGCGGCGTCGCGCTTCTCCCAGGCGCCGAGCACCTGCGTGAGCGCTTCGCCATGGGCCTGCGACGCCAGCTTGCGCAGTGCGAATTCGGCCCGCTCGAGCGCTTCGCGCTGGGCCCGGAAAGCCGCGTCGCCGAGGCGGGGACCGCGGTCTTCGAAGCGCGGCGGGCGATCACCGAAGCGGCCGCCGCCGGCGGGTGCGCCACGCTCGCCCGGCCGTGCCGGGCGATCGCCGGTGCGGCCGCCCGGGCCGCCACGCGCATCGCGGCGATCGCCGAACTTGCCGCCGCGGCCGGCGGGCATGGCCTCGGCCTTCTTGTTGCCGGGACGGTCGTCGCCGCGCACGGCGATCACCGGCTTCGGTGCCGGCTTCGGGGGTGCCACGGGCGCCGGTGCGGCTTCGGCATCGGCACGCGCCGAAGGGTCGGCGCCATCGGCCGGCGCCACCAGGTCGGGCGCCGCGGGGGCGTCGGCCGGCGCGGCCGTCGGCAGCGCATCCGCATCCTCGGGCGCCGGCGCCTGGCCGGCGCTCTCGCCGAATTCGGCCGCCGCCTGCCCCGGGGCAACCACTTCGGTCGCCCCGACCGCGGGACCATCGCTCGGCGCGCTGGCCGGCGCTGCCGCGGGTGCGGGCGGCGGCGCCTCTCCGCGCAGGGCGGCCTCGAGCTGCGCCACCGCGGCGCGGATCTTCTGGGCATCGCCGGTGCTGTTGGCGGCCTCGAGCGCCTTGGAGGCATTCAGCACGTTGCGGTCGTGCTCGCTCATCGCGGCCGAAGCCTTCTCGCGCTCGGCCGTCTTGCGGTTGAAGGCTTCGTCGATCGGGGCCCGGAAGGCGTCCCAGAGTTTTTGTTCGTGGCGGCGCTCGAGCGGCACCGATTGCGCCTCATGCTGCCAGCGCTGCTGCAGCGCCTTGACCGCGTCGATGCGCAGCATCGGCGCCGCGCCGAGTTCGGCCGCCTCGGCAATCATCGCCTGGCGACGCTCGACGCTGGCCTTCTGGGCCGATTCGAATGGCGCACGGGCGGCACCGAAGGCCTCGTTCCACTGGGCCTGCAGCTCGGCGAACACCTTTTCGCCGACATGCCCGGCATCGCGCCAGCGATCGGCGAACTGGTGCAGGGCCCGGTTGTGCGCCTTCAGGTCGGACGCCTGGGCGTGCTCAGCGGCCCAGGCCTTGACTTCCTCGATCAGCGCGGTGCGCAGCGCCCGATGCTCGGCGGCGTCGGCACGGACCTTCTCGAGCCAGGCCTCGACCACCTTGTGGGCTTCGTTGCAGGCTTCGTCGAAACGCTTCCAGAGCGCATGGTTGGGCACGCCGCCCTGGTCGGCCTGCTTCCATTGGTCGCGCAGTGCGCGCAGGGTTTCCTGCATCTTGCGGCCGCCCAGCGCCTGGCCTTCGGGCCGCTTGAGCAGCCCTTCGGCCTTGGCGACCAGGTCTTCGCGCACCTTGTCGGCGCTCCAGCGCTGCCAGCCTTCGAGCTCGCCTGCGGCCACCAGCGCCGCATGGACGCGGGCCTCCAGCGGCGGCTCGACCAGCTTGCCGTGGTCCTTGAGCACCGCACGCAGCGCGGCCGCCGCCCCGGCGCTGGCCTTGCCGTGGCCCTCGGCGGTTTCCTGTTCGAGCTTGGCGAGCGCGGCCTGGACCGCATCCTGCGCGGCGGCGCGTTTCTCGGGGTCGACCTTGGGCGCGGGGGGCTTGGCTGGCGCCGGCGCGGCCTCGGGCGTGCCGCCACGGGCCACCCGCAGCTCGTCGGCCCAGACCGGCACCGGCGGCAACGGCGCCGCGGCGTCCGCGGCGGCGGCAACGGCCAGGGTCAGGGCGCCGTGGAAGGCGTCGGACACCACCAGCAGCTGCGCCTTGGAAGACTCGAGCTGAGGCGCGAATCGGGCATCGAGGCTGCTCCAGTTGGGGTCGGCCACGATTTCGGCTGCCTGCTGCTGCCAGTGCGCCACGTCAGCCCGCAGGGCCTCTTCGACGCCCTGGGCATCGCGCCAGCTCTTGGTCGAGAGCACCTCGAAGCGCTGCGCCAGCAGCACCGCCGCCTCGCGATGGACCTGGGCCCGGTGCTGCAGGTCCTCGATGCCCTTCACGCGCTCGGCCAACCGGGCCTTGAAACCGGCCAGGGGCTCGCGCGACAACGGCGCGCCGGCCTTGGCGGCGTCGCGTTGCCAGGCCAGCGCATCGGCGATGTTGAGCTTCGGCTGGGCCAGAAGGGCCTCGGCCTTGTGGGCCCATTCGACCGCGATCGCCTCCTGGCTCTTGGCGCGCTTGAGCTCGTCGAGCTTTTCGCGCAGCAGCCGGGCGGCGCCCTTGTCGCGCCCGCTCAGCTCCTTGAAGACGTCCTGCATCTGCTCGGGCGTCGGGTTGGCCGCGAGCCAATCCCGGATGCGCTGGGCGCGCTCGCCAGAGGTCGGCGCGGTGAAGGCACCCCCGGTCAAGGTGTCGAGGGACTGGAGGTCGTGAGGCTTGGAGGAAGTTGAAGTCACTGAGCGAATGTCGTTATCTTGAGGAAAAAGCGAGGCGCCGGCATTTGGCCGGCGCATGGCTCCATTTTCACCGACTTGCGGTGCTGCGGGTCAACGGGTCGCCAGTTTCAGTTCGGCGCCGGGTTTCCAGTCGGCTCCTTCGGCCTTGGTGCGGACCGCGCCGAGGAACAGCCGTTCGGTCGGCAGCTTCTGCTCGAGCAGGTAGTCCCGGGCCGCGGCGCCCCGCGCCACGGCCAGCTGCCGCATCGACTCCTCGTCGACCGGAATGCTGGCCAGCAGCAGGTCTTCCATGTCCTTGACCGGCAGGTCCTTGGCCAGGCCGACCACGTTGCGCGGCTTGGTGACCTCCGACCGCTTGTAGACGGCGGTCAGCAATTCCGGGTATTCGGCGTCGGTGACCGGTGCCACCTCGGCCGCGTCCTTGCCGGCGCGGATCGCGACTCGGCGCTTCTCGGCCTGCGTCATCTCGCGCAGCCGCTGGCGCTGGTAGGCGTCGCGCTCCTTATCGAGGCTGGCGGTGCCGACCACGGTCATCTGCAAGCCCGGCCGGTCGTTCAGCGCCTTGGCCACCTTGTCGAGGTTTTCCTTCGCCTCCTTGGACAGCTCGGCGCTGCCGGGCGCGAAAGCGATCGTGCTGGAGTCCCCGCCGCCGCCGCCGAAGCCGCCGGTCAGCAGCGCGAAGGGCGCGGTGACGGCCTTGGCGAGCAGGTTCACTATCGCCTTCAGGATCAGCGGGCCGACGCTGAACTGCGGGTCGTTGATCGATCCGCGCAGCGGCAGGTCGATGTCGATCACCCCGTTGCGGTCGGCCAGCAGCGCCACCGCCAGCCGCACCGGCAGGCTGGCTGGGGCCCCCTCGACCTGCTCGCCGAACTGCAGTTGGTTCAGCACCAGCTTGTTGCTCGCGGTCAACGTGCCGTCGGGGGCGATCTTGTAGTTGACATCCATGCTGAGCTTGCCGCGCTCGATGCCGTGGCCGGCAAAGCGGATCGTGTAGGGCGACAACGGCGGCAGGTCGAGCTCCTTCATCCGCGCCGTGATGTCGAGCTCGAGCGGCTTGACCAGCGGATTGAGCTTGCCGGTGATCTCCAGCGAGGCGGTCTGCTGTGCCTTGCCGCGCAGTTCGAGGTCGGCCAGCGCGGGCTTGTCGCCCTGGGGCTTCGACGAGAACGCGCTCAGCTTGCCGGTCAGCTCGGTCAGGTCGGCCGAGTAGTTGGGCTTGATGAACAGGTCGGAAAAGTCGATCTTGCCGTTGACCAGGCTCATGGGGCCGAAATTGATCACCGGCGCCATCGCGTTGTCGACCGGCGCCGGCGCGGCCGCCACCGGTGCCGCGGCCGGTGTGTCGGGGCCGCCGCCGACCACCAGCTCCTGCGGCGGCGCCTGCTGCGGCGCCGGCGCGCGGGGCCTTGCCGAGCGCGGCCGGGCAGTGGTCGTGGTGGTGCCGCCCAGGCTGCGCTTGCTTTCGACCTCGACCGCCGGAGCCTCGCCGGCCGCCGGCTCGCCGGGCTGCTTGACCAGGTACAGCAGGTTGAGCTTGCCGGTCGGGTCGATGATCACGCGGGCGTAGAAATCGGTCAGCGAGGTCTCCCGGACGTCGACCTTGAGCGGCGCGCCGGGCACCATCGCCACCTGCAGGCCACGCAGGCCCAGCGTCTTCCAGCTCAGCAGCTGCCGGTTGCTCGACAGGCCGGGCGCCTGCGTCAGCACGACGCTGTTGGCGCGAAATTCGTCGACCGCGGTGTCGCCGGCCAGGTTGACGCTCAGGCCCGCCGGCAGGGTCGCGACCTTGACCGTGCCGCGGTAGCTGGCGAAGGCGCGGCGGATGTCGATATTGAGTGCGTCCGCGTAGTAGGCCTTGAAGGCATGGGCCGGCAGCGAGCCCACCACCAGCCGGCCTTCGGCCGCGATCGGCTTCAGCACCAGATTGCCGTCGTACTCGAAGCGCCCCGCCTCGGCCCGCCCGGCAGCGATGCGGCCCGATAGCTTGAGCGGCGACACGGTGGCCGTGTTCGGCGCCAGCTTCTGCGCGTTCAGCGTGAAGGCGCTGATCTCGAAGGCCACCGGCGTGGCTCCGGCGTTGTCCTCGTAGCTCAGCGCGCCGTTGTCGATCGCCAGCTTGCCGATGGCGAGCGACCACGGCGTGGTGTTGGCGCCCGCCGGCGCGCCCTCGGCCGCCTTCGGATCCTTGGGCGCCGCCACCTTGGCGTCGGCCGTGCCGGCCTGGCTGCTGTCGGCGGGCGCCTTCAGCCAGCGCTCGAACATCCAGCGCTTCTCGTTGTCGCGCGCGACCCGCAGCTTCGGATTCGAGGCGGTGAAGGAAGCCACGGTCAGGGTGTGCTTCGTCATGTCGGCCTCGGCGTCGACCAGTTCGAAGCGGCCGACGCTGACCAGCGCCGTCTTTTCCTGCGTCAGGGCCAGCCCGTCGGCGACCACGCTGCGGGCCTTGAACTTCAGCTCAGGCTGCGTCCACTCGACATCGACCTTGCCGCTCAGCTTGCCGTCGAGCGAGGGTTCGAGGCTCTGCGCCAGATACGGCGCGGCCAGCGACAGCGGCAGCGCGTCGATCTCGGTGGCGACCCGGGCCCGTTTGTCGGTCGCCTCGCCGCTGAACTTGATGGGCGCGCCGCCCACTGAAGTCGAGCCGCTGAAGGTGGCCGGCTTCTCCATCGGCCAGGTCACGGCCTGGACCTCGAGCGCCAGTTGCTTGACGTCGATCGCCGCTGCGGGCCGGGTGGTCTGGTCGCGCCAGCCGATCTGGCCGTCGCTCAGGGCCACCTTGTCGACCTGGATCCGCCAGGGCTGCGGCTCGGCCGGCGGGGCCGCGCCGTCGGCGGCCGGCGCCGGCGCGGCCGCCGGCTTGTCGGCCGCGCCGGTGCTCGGGTCGGTCGCCAGCAGATTGAGGCGCCCCGCGGCATCGCGGGCCACGACCAGATCGGGCCCGGCCAGCGCCACTTCGCTCAGATGAATCACGCGCTCCAGGGGACGGACGTCGGCCAGCGCGACCTTGAGCGCATCGAAGCCGAGCAGGTCGTGCCCCTTCGCGTCCACCACCTTGATGCCGTTGGCCGCGATGCTCCCGGTGATCTTGAGCCCGGCCGTCGCCGCCTGCTCGAAATCGATCTTCAGGTCGGCATCCAGCTTGCCGGCCTTCAGCGCCGCCGGCAGCCCGCCCGGGATGTAGCCCAGGTAGGGCACCAGGTCGAGCCCCTGGAAGTTGATGCGGGCGTCGGTCTTGCGGTTGGCGGCGAACGGCGTCGACTCGGCCGCCGAATCGAACTTGCTGCCGTTGAGGACGAAGGCCAGCTTCGGCTCGGTCTTGATCTCGCGCTTGGAGGCCAGGTTGCTCAGAAAGGGCACGCTGAGTGCGAATTCGCGCAGCTCGTGGCGGCGCTTGACGGTTTCGTCGCTGAAGTCGACGGCGCCGTCGGTGATGGCAATGTTGTAGACGGCGAACCGCGGCGGGTCCTTCTTGGGCGCATCGGGGGGCTCCGGCGCGGGAGTCAGCCGGGCCAGGATGTCGTCGATGTCGTAGCGGCCATCGGCGAGGTGCGTGAGCTGGATCGCAGGCGCCTCGATCCGGACCGCGTCGATCACCGGTGCGAGGCGCAGGATGGACTGCAGCTCGGCGTCGACATAGATGCGCTTGACGGCGACCTGCGGCTGGCTGCCGTCGGCAGTGGCGATGCGCAGGTCGTTCACCGCGAGCTCGAGCGTCCAGGGCTTGAACTCGATCTTGCCCACCGTGACCTGGCGGCCCAGCTTGTCGCTGGCGATCTTCTGCACCTGGCCCTTGACGATCGGCGGTACCGCCAGCCATGCGATCACCCAGACCGCCAGCAGGATCAGCAGCGTCCAGAGCCCGCGCCGCACCCATTTGTTCTGTTTCAGCAAAGCAGCATTCATCGATGGGGAGTGTGCCCCAAACCCATGGCGGCCCCAAAGTGAGAAAGCCCGGCGGCTCGACGCGAAGTCAGGCCTCCGGGCTCGATGGCGGGCGAAACGCCCATGCCATCTTTTCGCTCGACCGGAAGTTCAATCGTTCCGGTCATGCTGGCAGCAAGGGATTGCCACCGTTGGGCCTCAGCCGCTGGACCGTCGGATTTTGCTCGTCGGGCCACTGGACCTTGGTAGACGCCTGATAGCTCAGGCAAGTAGAGCCTATGCGCTATGCGGATGGATTGCAAATCGCGTTTTCAATGGATCTCGTGCAGCCGATTCGTGCACTATTTCATACATTTCTTTACATCGAAATTAGAATATCAGACCTATCTTATATTCTTGACCAGATATTTAGCGGTCCCTAGAATGCCAATCTTTCCCGAGCCCCCGAGTGGCCGGACTCTCCCAAATCCGCTGCCGGCATCTGCCGGCTTGATCAGGCGGCCGCGCTCTCTCCCTATTTTTCGCGCGGTCCTGATTCGTACCAATCCAAGCGCCGCTTCCTTTCTGCTCCGCCCCCGTGGCGCTGCGAACGGGTGCCGCACAGAAAGGAAGAGCGATGAAACAGGCGTTAGATGCCACAGCCCGCGGGCTACGGACCTTCGTGTCCGACGTGGTCGACGGCTTCTTCGAGATCACCCACAACAGCTTCGCCCTGCTCGGGCTGGCGACCGTGTTCGCCGTTCTGGCGCTGGCCGCCCGCCCGGACCTGCGGCAGACCGGCGAAGAGCAGCTGATGGGCTGGCTGCAATCGCGCAAGCCCGTGCCCGAGGCCGTCGAGGTCAGCGACCTGGAGCCCACCGCGATCGAGCGGACCACCGCCGCCAGCCCCCACGAACTGCCCAAGCAGCAGGCCGCGGTGGCCTACTGGCTCAGCAAGAAGTACCGGGTGGCGGCCGAGCCGTTGAGCGCCCTGGTGGCCGAAGCCTTCGAGCTCGGCAAGAAGACCAAGCTCGATCCGACCCTGATCCTCGCGATCATGGCGGTCGAATCCAGCTTCAATCCCTT
>Ga0182007_10000904_pt1 | contig 16414 bp, 17 predicted proteins | sample Sormic07211113_1_FD_123023 | JGI IMG/M metagenome (GOLD analysis project Ga0182007, IMG submission 123023) | Rhizosphere microbial communities from Sorghum bicolor, Mead, Nebraska, USA - 072115-113_1 MetaG | ecosystem: Host-associated > Plants > Roots > Rhizosphere | place: USA: Nebraska... | reverse complement strand
GAAAGTCGACGCCTTTCTGAACCACCAGATCGACCCGGCCCTGATGAAGCTGATCGGCGACGAATTCGCCTCGCTGTTCAAGGATTCGGGCATCACCAAGATCGTCACCATCGAAGCCTCGGGTATCGCCCCGGCGATCATGACCGGCCTGAACCTCGGCGTACCGGTGATTTTCGCGCGCAAGCATCAGTCCCTGACCCTGACTGAAAACCTGCTGTCGGCGACGGTCTACTCGTTCACCAAGCAGACCGAAAGCACTGTGGCGATCTCCCCGCGTCACCTGACCAGCAGCGACCGCGTGCTGATCATCGACGACTTCCTGGCCAACGGTAAGGCTTCGCAAGCGCTGATCTCGATCATCAAACAGGCCGGCGCGACCGTGGCCGGTCTGGGCATCGTGATCGAGAAGTCGTTCCAGGGTGGCCGTGCGGAACTGGATGCCCAGGGTTATCGCGTGGAATCGTTGGCTCGGGTGCAGTCGCTGAAGGATGGCGTTGTAACCTTCATCGAATAAAGCCACTACACCGAAAAACCAATGTGGGAGCGAGCAGGCTCGCCCCCACATTTGATTTCGACTGCCAGTTATTGCGCGGTGGCTTTGAGGCCGGTGAGCAACAACCGCTGAAACAAATCCTCTTTCAACCCCTCCGGCTTCGTCAGCTGCATCCGCTCCAGATGCACGGGAAACTGCGAAGGTTCTGGCGCATCCAGCGCCGCCTTGCCCAATTCCAGAATCTCCGTGAGCTTGAACTTGCTCTTCAACCAGTTCAGCGCCCGCAATAAATCCCGCTCCTGCGCCGTGAAATCACAGCCCAACGGATATTCCGGAAACAGATTCGAATGCCGGGCCTGAATGGCCTGTAAACGCTGCGGGCTGTTGTCGGCGAAACGCGGATCGAGGCGAAAATGCTTCGATAATTTGCCAGCGTTCTGCGCCTGTTCGATCAGCCCCGGCTGGAAGCGTGAGTCGCTGATGTTCAGCAACGCCTCGATCACCGCCGCGTCGGTCTTGCCCCGCAAATCGGCGATGCCGTACTCGGTGATGACGATGTCCCGCAGATGCCGTGGGATCGTGCAATGGCCGTATTCCCAGACGATGTTCGAACTGACCTCACCGCCCGACTCGCGCCAACTGCGCAGGAGCAGGATTGAGCGCGCGCCTTCCAGTGCATGACCCTGGGCCACGAAGTTGTATTGCCCGCCAACGCCGCTGAGTACCCGCCCGTCTTCGAGCTGATCCGCCACGCCCGCACCGAGCAACGTCATGGTGAACACAGTGTTGATGAAGCGCGCATCAAGGCGCTGCAAGCGTTTGAGTTCTTCCTGACCGTAGAGCTCGTTGATGTAACTGATGCGGGTCATGTTGAATTCGAGCCGCTTGCTCTGCGGCAACTCGCGCAAGCGCTCGTAGAAACTGCGCGGCCCGAGGAAAAACCCGCCATGTACCGAGATGCCGTCGGTTTGCGCCGCCTCATTCAGCGTCCCGGCGTTCGCCTGCTGCTGGGTCTGCACATCCGGGTAGACCTTGCGTCGCACGATCCCGGCGTCCGCCAGCACCAGCAAGCCGTTGACGAACATTTCGCTGCAACCGTAAAGGCCCTTGGCAAACGGTTCGACGCCCCCTTCGCGCTCGATCAACTGCGCCCACTGGCTGAGATTCAGATCCGCCAGCAACGCCTTGTAACCGTCACTGTCCGCCTGCCGCGCCAGTAACGCCGCCGTCAGGGCATCGCCCATGGCGCCGATGCCGACCTGCAAGGTGCCCCCATCGCGCACCAGCGTGCTGGCGTGCAGCCCGATGAAATGATCCTGGCAACCTACCGGCATGTTCGGTGTGGAGAACAACGTGGTGTTGTCCTTGGCGTCGATCAGCAGATCGAAGGTGTCGATGCCGACTTCCGCGTCACCGGGCATGTACGGCAAATCGTTGTGCACCTGGCCCACCATCAGGATCGTCTCCCCCGCCGCCCGGCGCTTGGCGATCATCGGCAACAGGTCGAGGGTGATGTCCGGGTTGCAGCTCATACTGAGGCGATCGGGATGTTCGCTGTGGCTGGCGACCAGTTGCGCCACCAGATTCAAACCGGCGGCATTGATGTCCCGTGCGGCGTGGCTGTAATTGCTGCTGACGTAATCCTGCTGGGCCGGGGCGCTGTTCAGCAGGCTGCCCGGTTGCATGAAAAACTGATGAATGTGGATGTTGTTCGGCAGGCTGTCGCGATGCAGGTCGGCGAGGAAATCCAGTTCCGGGTAATCGCCGAACACCCGCTCGATGAAGGGTTCGAGAAGCGCTTTTGCAAGCCATCACCCAAGGGCGGACGGCCGAGACACAGGGCGGTGTAGACCGTCAGCTGCCGCTCGGGCAGTTGCGCAATGCGTTGATACAGCGCGTTGACGAAGTGGTTGGGTTTGCCCAGCCCCAGCGGCAGGCCCATATGGATATGCGCCGGCAACCGTGCCAGAACGTCATCGACCGCCTGCTCGATAGAACACAACTGCACCATCTGATCCTCCCGCCCAACCCATGAATTGGGTTGAACCGAGCTTGCCGGGTCTTTGCTGCAAAGAATAGCCTCAGACAAATCGCAGGCACAAAAAAGCCGCTCGCAAGCGGCTTTTCGTTGAAAACAGGCTTATTTCAGGCCAGACATCTTCTGGATGGCGCCTTCAAGGTCTTTCAGTTCGCAGTCACTGCATGTGCCTTTTGGTGGCATCGCATTGAGCCCGCTCAACGCTACCTTCGCCAAGCCAGCAGCGGTGCCGCCTTCTTTATCGGCACGTTTTTTCCAGTCTGCGGCATCACCGATCTTCGGTGCGCCCAACAGGCCGGTGCCATGGCAAGCATTGCAGTGTTTGGCAATAATTTCGTCAGGCGTTTTCGACGCACCGCCGCCAACCGAAGCAGCGACTTCCATCCCCTTGCATTCTTTACCCTGCACACAGACTTGGCCGACTGGTTCAAGACGTTTAGCGATATCGTCGTTGGTCGCAGCTTGTGCGCTGACTGCCCAAAGGGCCAATACGGTTGCTGGTGCGGCCAGCATTTTCATAATTAGGTTCACGCGTACACCCTCAATGGTGGCTAGTCACGCCTGCGGCCACGGTTCGCAGGCGGGCGCAAGTATAGCGGTAAGCCCGCCACACTGAAACAACCCCAAAGTCGAAGGGGTCTTATCACAAGGCGGGAATACAGCATGGGCGTCTGTGCAATCCGGGCACGACGCCGTGCCTCTTAGAAATTCGCTGGAGTGGCTGCGCTGATTAGTCGCGCCGGGGCATCGAACGGATTCCGGAAACGGTGCGGCTTGGTACTTTCAAAGTAGTAGCTGTCGCCGGCCTCGAGCACAAATGTTTCGAGCCCTACCACCAGTTCCAGCCGACCCTCCACCAGGATCCCGGTTTCCTCGCCCTCGTGGGTGAGCATCTCCTCGCCGGTGTCGGCGCCTGGCGGGTAGATTTCGTTGAGGAACGCGATAGCCCGGCTCGGGTGAGCCCGACCGACGAGCTTCATGGTCACTGCGCCATCGGAAATATCGATCAGCTCGTGGGCCTTGTAGACGATCTGAGTCGGCTTTTCCTGCAGGATTTCTTCGGAAAAGAACTCGACCATGGACATGGGAATCCCGCCCAGTACCTTCCTCAGCGAACTGATCGAGGGGCTGACGCTGTTCTTCTCGATCATCGATATGGTGCTGTTGGTAACACCCGCGCGTTTGGCGAGCTCACGCTGGGAAAGACCTTTGAGCTTACGGATCGATTGCAGTCGTTCACCGACGTCCAATGCTGGAGCCTCCAGGGATTCAGGTTGCAAGAATATTGAGCGTTATCATGGCGACAGCGTTCAGTATTTACAACACTTGCGCCTGAATCCAGCCTGGCGAAGCGACTTTCGGTCGGGAGCGCTGTTTGTCAGGCCCCGGAATAGAGCAGCGGAACCCGACGCAGGTTGCAGAAGATCTGATAAGGAATCGTGTCGGCGGCTGTCGCGACATCACTGGCGAGGATATTTTTACCCCATAGCTCGACGGGCGAACCGAGGCCGGCTTGCGGCACGTCGGTCAGGTCGACGCAGAGCATGTCCATCGATACCCGACCCAGTAACTGACTGCGTTGCCCGGCCACCAGCACCGGTGTGCCGCTCGGTGCCTGGCGCGGATAACCATCGGCATACCCCATCGCCACCACACCCACACGCATCGGCTTGGGGGTGACGAATTTCGCGCCGTAACCAATCGGCTCGCCGGCCGGCAGTTCACGCACGCAAATCACCTTCGATTCCAGGGTCATCACCGGTTGCAGGCGAGACGCCACGGCATTGGCCTCTTCGAACGGCGTCGCGCCGTAGAGCATGATGCCCGGGCGCACCCAATCGCTCGGAATCTGCGGCCAACCAAGCACCGCCGGCGAGTTACGCAGGCTGATTTCGGCCGCCAAACCCTTACGCGCCGCTTCGAATACCGCGACCTGATCGACGCTGGCGTGGCAGTGCAGTTCATCGGCGCGGGCGAAGTGACTCATCAACACGATCTTCGCCACTTGGCCGCTGGCCAGCAGCCGTTGATAGGCGGCCTGGTAATCCGCTGGATGCAGACCAACCCGATGCATGCCGGAGTCGAGCTTGAGCCACACCGTAATCGGTTTGCTCAGCGTGGCTTTTTCGATGGCTTCGAGTTGCCACAACGAATGCACCACACACCAGAAGTCATGCTCGACGATCAGCGCCAACTCATCGGCTTCGAAAAAACCTTCCAGCAGCAACACCGGCGCACGAATACCAGCGGCGCGCAGCTCCAGGGCCTCTTCGATACACGCCACGGCAAAGCCGTCCGCCTCGGCTTCCAGCGCCTGGGCGCAACGTACCGCGCCATGGCCATAGGCATCGGCCTTGATCACCGCGAGGGCACGGGCACCCGTGACTTCACGGGCAATCCGGTAGTTGTGACGCAGGGCTTGAAGGTCGATCAGGGCACGGGCAGGACGCATGGCGGCAGACTTCTAGTCGGTCATTGGGAAAAAAACCGGCGCTGGCTGACAGCGTGAACCACCAACAGCGCCGGGAGAGGGATCTTTGTGACTTGATTTATGGCAGAGCGTTTATGGCAGCGCGGCAACGACCGACAGCTCGACCAGGATTTGCGGTTCGCACAGCTTCGATTCGACCGTGGCACGGGCCGGCGCGACGCCTTTTGGCAGCCACTGGTCCCACACCGAATTCATGCCTGCGAAGTGCGCGTCGATGTCTTTCAGGTAAATGGTCACCGACAGCAGACGGTTCTTGTCCGTCCCGGCCAGATCCAGCAAACGCTCGATGTTGGCGAGGGCTTCACGGGTCTGCTGTTCAATCCCGGCGCTCATGTCGTCGCCGACCTGTCCTGCCAGATACACAGTACCGTTATGGACAACGATCTGGCTCATGCGCTCATTGGTGAGCTGGCGCTGGATTGACATGTTTTGCAGGCTCCTTAAGTGTGTTGCCATAACGGGAAATATCGAGGCCTTCGGCGCTGATCTGCGGCGTTCTCTTGGCCATCAGGTCAGCCAGCAAACGACCGGACCCACAAGCCATGGTCCAGCCGAGCGTACCGTGGCCCGTATTCAAGAACAGGTTTTTGAACGGTGTGGCACCGACAATCGGCGTGCCGTCCGGAGTGGTCGGACGCAGGCCAGTCCAGAAACTCGCTTCGGGCAGATTGCCGCCCTGAGGATAAAGGTCGTTGACGATCATCTCCAGGGTTTCGCGCCGGCGCGGGTTCAACGACAGGTCAAAACCGGCGATTTCAGCCATGCCGCCGACGCGGATGCGGTTGTCGAAGCGGGTGATCGCGACCTTGTAGGTCTCATCGAGAATGGTCGACGTCGGGGCCATCGCCGGGTTAGTGATCGGCACGGTCAGCGAGTAACCCTTGAGTGGGTACACCGGGGCCTTGATGCCCAGCGGCTTGAGCAACTGCGGCGAGTAACTGCCGAGGGCCAGCACGTAACGGTCGGCGGTTTCCAGCTTGCCATCGATCCACACACCGTTGATGCGATCACCGGCGAAGTCGAGGCGCTGGATGTCCTGGCCGAAACGGAACTCCACACCCAGTTTCACGGCCATTTCGGCCAGGCGGGTGGTGAATATCTGGCAGTCGCCGGTCTGGTCGTTCGGCAGGCGCAAGGCACCGGCGAGGATGTCGGTGACGCTGGCCAGGGCCGGTTCGACCCGGGCAATGCCGGCACGGTCGAGCAGTTCGAACGGCACACCGGACTCTTTCAGCACGGCGATGTCTTTGGCGGCGCCATCGAGCTGCGCCTGGGTGCGGAACAGCTGGGTAGTCCCCAGGCTACGGCCTTCGTAGGCAATGCCGGTTTCGGCGCGCAATTCGTCGAGGCAGTCGCGGCTGTACTCGGACAGACGCACCATGCGCTCTTTGTTCACCGCGTAACGGCTGGCGGTGCAGTTGCGCAGCATCTGCGCCATCCACAGGTATTGGTCGATATTAGCAGTGGCCTTGATCGCCAATGGCGCGTGACGCTGCAACAGCCACTTGATGGCTTTGAGCGGCACGCCCGGTGCGGCCCACGGTGAGGCATAACCCGGCGAAACCTGCCCGGCGTTGGCGAAACTGGTTTCCATGGCCGGCGCTGGCTGACGGTCCACAACCGTCACTTCAAAGCCGGCTCGTGCCAGATAATAGGCACTGGCGGTACCGATGACGCCGCTACCCAAGACCAGAACGCGCATTTTCATATCCCTCATCGCGGCTTACCGCTGACGTTTATTGTGCAGACCGAAGATGTGGGCAGTTTAAAAAAGATTAGCCAGTGCTTTTCACTATATAAGTGCTTATATTTGGCGACAATTCTCGGCAAAAACCCTTTTCACGGAGGCGCATCCCCTATGCGGACCAACACTCAGACCAAACGTGAGCTGGACAAGATCGACCGCAACATCCTGCGGATCCTGCAAGCGGACGGGCGTATCTCCTTCACCGAACTGGGGGAAAAGGTCGGCCTCTCCACCACCCCCTGCACTGAACGGGTACGGCGCCTGGAGCGCGAAGGGATCATCATGGGCTACAACGCCCGGCTGAATCCGCAGCACTTGAAGGGTAGTCTGTTGGTGTTCGTCGAGATCAGTCTCGACTACAAATCCGCGATACTTTCGAAGAGTTCCGACGCGCGGTGCTGAAACTGCCCCACGTACTTGAATGCCATTTGGTGTCAGGGGACTTCGATTACCTGGTGAAAGCGCGGATTTCCGAAATGGCCTCGTACCGCAAATTGCTGGGCGACATCCTGCTCAAGTTGCCGCATGTGCGCGAATCCAAGAGCTATATCGTGATGGAAGAAGTGAAAGAGAGTTTGAGTCTGCCGATTCCGGATTGAGCCCTACACCAACACCTGCCGGGTACTGGCCATGTATTCGTGGATCTGCTTCTCGACCCGCGGGTGAATCAGCTCCACTGGCCGCCGTCCATTGGGGCATGGCAATGTCTTGGTGGTACCGAACAGACGGCAGATCAATGGGCGCTCGTCATACACCGTGCACCCGTTGGGCCCCAGATGGACGCAATTGAGTTCGTCCATCGCCGCGTCCTGCTCGGCCCGGGTCTTGCGCGGCAGGCGGGACATTTCTTCGGGCGAGGTGGTGACCGGCCCACAGCAGTCATGGCAGCCGGGCACGCACTCGAAGGTGGGAATTTGCTGGCGCAGCGTGCGAATTTTCTGACTGTTGCAGCTCATCGAAGCGGTGACCCGAATGCGGAATAGACCGGGATTCTGACGCAAAAGCCCCAATCCAGACAGCGCCAACCGACCAATGTTGCCCGTATCCGAAGGGGCGGCTTATGCTCCGTCAACTTTTTCAAACACACGCATCAGGATGACGTCCATGAACGCCCCCGTTCAGCAACCTGCCCCTAACCACCGGCACGTCGCCTCTTATTACGCCGCCAGCAGCCTGCCGCAACCCGACCTTCCGGCGCTCACAGGTGAGCTGGTCGCAGACGTGTGCGTGGTGGGCGGCGGATTCTCGGGGCTGAACACCGCGCTGGAACTGGCTGAACGAGGCTTGCGCGTGGTGCTCCTTGAAGCGCACAAGATCGGTTGGGGCGCCAGCGGACGTAATGGCGGGCAATTGATTCGCGGCGTCGGCCATGGCCTCGATCAGTTCGCCAATGTGATCGGTGCAGACGGCGTGCGTCAGATGAAACTGATGGGCCTGGAAGCGGTGGAAATCGTCCGCCAGCGAATCGAGCGCTTTCAGATCGCTTGCGACCTGACCTGGGGCTACTGCGACCTCGCCAACAAGGCCCATGACCTGGAAGGCTTCGCTGAAGACGCCAGCGAGCTGCGCAGCCTCGGTTACCGTTACGAAACCCGTCTGCTGCAAGCCAACGAAATGCACAGCGTGGTGGGTTCCGATCGCTATGTCGGTGGTTTGATCGACATGGGCTCCGGGCATCTGCACCCACTGAACCTGGCACTGGGCGAAGCGGCCGCAGCCCGGCAATTGGGCGCCAAACTGTTTGAGCAATCGGCTGTAACCCGCATCGATTATGGCCGCGAGGTCAAGGTCCACACCGCCCGGGGCTCGGTCCGCGCCAAGACCCTGGTGCTGGGCTGCAACGCCTACCTCAACGATCTCAACCCGCAACTTGGCGGCAAGGTGCTGCCCGCCGGCAGTTACATCATCGCCACCGAACCCTTGAGTGAAGAGCAGGCTCACGCGCTGCTGCCGCAGAACATGGCGGTCTGCGATCAACGGGTAGCGCTGGATTATTACCGACTCTCGGCGGACCGCCGCCTGCTGTTCGGCGGCGCCTGCCATTATTCAGGACGCGATCCGAAAGACATCGCCGCATACATGCGTCCGAAGATGCTGGCGGTGTTCCCGCAACTGGCCGGGGTGAAAATCGACTATCAGTGGGGCGGGATGATCGGCATCGGGGCTAATCGCCTGCCGCAGATCGGCCGGCTCAAGGAGCAACCGAATGTGTATTACGCCCAGGCCTATTCTGGTCATGGCGTAAACGCCACGCACCTGGCAGGCAAGTTGTTGGCTGAGGCCATCAGCGGCCAGCACAGTGGTGGTTTCGATCTGTTTGCCAAGGTGCCGCACATTACCTTTCCAGGCGGCAAACATTTGCGCTCGCCGTTGTTGGCGTTGGGAATGCTTTAGCATCGTCTTAAAGAACTGGCCTGAACCCTTGCAGGAGCTGCCGAAGGCTGCACCTGCAAGGGATCGCGGTTCATCTCACAGATGCCAGAAAGGTTTAAGCCCCTCCTCCCGCGCCTGCTCCCGACTCAACCCGACATCCTTGAGTTGCTCCGGCGTCAGCTCCAACAACGCCTTACGCGTGTGCAGACGATGCCAGAACAGACCCCAGCGCCCCAGGCAGGACGGTGCATTGCGCATAATTGCCTCGCGCGCGCCGTTCTGTTGCCCTGCCGCCAGTTCCTGACTGTGTAACGTCAGCCGCACATCGCTCAAGCCGTTCATTTTCGTCGCTCCTGTTTACTTGGGTAGCCAGAGCTTTCATGATGCGCGGACGGCAAAAAGCATTACAGATTCAACAGAGCAGTATTAATTCCATACAGTTTTTCTGTTTCGGCCTCTGAATCGCTTATTTTTGCCCCATCTGTATTGGTTAACCGAATCACCCACATCGAGACTGCACCATGACCCTTTACGTCAACCTCGCCGAGTTGCTCGGCACACGTATCGAACAGGGCTTCTATCGCCCCGGTGACCGGCTACCCTCGGTGCGGGCGCTGAGTGTCGAGCACGGGGTCAGCCTGAGCACGGTGCAACAGGCCTATCGAGTGCTGGAAGACGTAGGCCTGGCGATGCCCAAACCCAAATCCGGCTATTTCGTACCGGTGAGCCGCGAACTGCCAGAGCTACCCGTGGTCGGCCGCCCAGCCCAACGACCGGTGGATATTTCACAGTGGGATCAGGTGCTGGAACTGATCCGCGCCGTGCCGCGCAAGGATGTCGTGCAGTTGGGCCGCGGTATGCCGGACATCACCTCGCCGACCATGAAACCGCTACTGCGCAACCTGGCACGTATCAGCCGCCAGCAGGACATGCGAGGCCTGTATTACGACAACATCTGCGGCACCCTCGAACTGCGCGAACAAATCGCCCGCCTGATGCTCGATTCCGGCTGCCAATTGAGCGCCAACGATCTGGTGATCACTACCGGTTGCCACGAAGCGCTGTCGACCAGCATCCGCGCCATCTGCGGACCGGGTGACATCGTCGCAGTGGATTCGCCAAGCTTTCACGGCGCCATGCAGACCCTCAAGGGCCTGGGCATGAAAGCGCTGGAAATCCCCACCGACCCGCTCACCGGCATCAGCCTCGAAGCGTTGGAACTGGCGTTGGAGCAATGGCCGATCAAAGCCATACAGTTGACCCCCAACTGTAACAACCCGCTGGGCTACATCATGCCGGAGTCACGCAAACGTGCGCTGTTGAACCTCGCACAGCGTTTCGACGTGGCGATTATCGAGGACGATGTGTATGGCGAACTGGCCTACACCTACCCCCGCCCGCGCACGATCAAATCCTTCGACGAAGACGGCCGCGTCCTGCTCTGCAGTTCCTTTTCCAAGACCCTGGCACCGGGCCTGCGCATTGGCTGGGTCGCGCCGGGCCGGTATCTGGAGCGCGTGCTGCACATGAAGTACATCAGCACCGGCTCCACCGCGACGCAACCACAGATTGCGATTGCCGAATTTCTCAAGGCCGGGCACTTCGAACCACATTTGCGGCGGATGCGGATGCAATACCAGCGCAATCGCGACGCAATGATCGATTGGGTCACCCGTTATTTCCCGGCCGGCACCCGCGCCAGCCGTCCGCAAGGCAGCTTCATGCTGTGGGTTGAGCTGCCGGAGGGCTTCGACACCCTGAAACTCAATCGTGCACTGCATGATCAGGGCGTACAGATTGCCGTGGGCAGTATCTTTTCCGCCTCGGGCAAATACCGTAATTGCCTGCGGATGAACTACGCTGCCAAAACGACCCCGCAGATTGAAGAAGCTGTGCGCAAGGTCGGTGCGACAGCAATCAAACTGCTGGCGGAAACCGACTGACCTTTCTTCGGGATACGGCGTCCATATGCTATCCGCCACCATCCGGAATATGCGCCGTGAGAATCAGACAGCCCCTGCTTGCTCTGCTGTTACTCGCCTCGTTCCTGGGTGGCTGCACGACGCTCCACGTCCCTCGCGAACCGAGCCAGGCCCTGCCGGCGACCGACTCTGCTTTCGGCCGCTCGATCCAGGCCCAGGCCGCTCCCCACCAGGGTCAGTCGGGCTTCCGCTTGCTATCCGATAGCACCGAGGCCTTCACCGCCCGCGCCGAGCTGATTCGAAATGCCCAAAGCAGCCTCGATTTGCAGTATTACATCGTCCATGACGGCATCAGCACACGGATACTGATCAGCGAGCTGCTCAAAGCCGCCGACCGAGGCGTGCGGGTGCGGATTCTGCTCGACGACACCACCAGCGATGGCCTGGACCAGATCATCGCAACCCTCGCTGTCCATCCGAAGATTCAGATCCGCGTCTTCAACCCGCTGCACCTGGGCCGCAGCACCGTCGTGACGCGTACCATGGGCCGGCTGTTCAACCTGTCGCAGCAACATCGCCGCATGCACAACAAACTGTGGGTGGCGGACAATAGCGTGGCAATCGTGGGCGGGCGCAACCTGGGGGATGAGTATTTCGATGCCGAGCCCAAACTGAATTTCACCGACATCGACATGCTCAGTGTCGGCCCGGTTGCAGAGCAGTTGGGACACAGCTTCGACCAATACTGGAACAGCGCCCTGAGCAAGCCGATCGAGCAGTTTCTCTCAAGCAGGCCGAGCGCCAGGGACCTGAGAAATACCCGGACCCGCCTGGACGAATCCCTGGAAGAAACGCGCAAACAGAACCACGCGCTCTATCTGCAGTTGATGACCTACACCACTCATCCACGCATGGACGTCTGGCGGCAGGAATTGATCTGGGCCTGGAACAAGGCGCTATGGGACGCACCGAGCAAGGTGTTGTCCGACGGAGAACCTGATCCGCACTTGCTGCTGACCACCCAGTTGGCGCCTGAACTCAACGGGGTCAGCAAAGAGCTGATCATGATCTCGGCCTACGTCGTACCCGGCCAACCGGGACTGGTGTACCTGACCGGTCGCGCCGATGCCGGGGTGTCGGTCAGTTTGCTGACCAACTCACTGGAAGCCACCGATGTTCCCGCCGTGCATGGTGGGTATGCGCCTTATCGCAAAGCCTTGCTGGAGCATGGCGTGCAGCTGTTCGAATTACGCCGCCAGCCCGGGGACAACGGCGGCAGCGGACCGAGCCTGTTTCACAGAGGATCATCCAACCAAAGCTCCGATTCCAGCCTGCACAGCAAGGCCATGATCTTCGACCGACAAAAAGCCTTCATCGGCTCATTCAATTTCGACCCGCGCTCGGTGCTCTGGAACACCGAAGTCGGGGTGCTGGTGGACAACCCGGAACTTGCCGAGCGTGTGCGCGAACTGGCGCTGGAGGGTATGGCCCCGGCCCTCAGCTATCACGCGCGACTGGAAAAGGGTCAGATAGTCTGGATCACCGAAGACGACGGTAAGCAGCACACATTGACCAAGGAACCGGGGAGCTGGTGGCGGCATTTCAATTCGTGGTTCAGCAGTACGATTGGCCTGGAAAAGATGCTGTAGCTTGAGTTGCCAGGATCTACGCCGGCTGCACCGTCCCAAACGCCCCTTGCCGCGATACCAGAATCACCAACCCCAACGCGCCCGCCGCCATCAGCAACGGCAAGGCATGCCCGCTGATCCACTGGCTCCCGGCACCGGCCGCCAACGGCCCGATCAGGCAACCGATCCCCCACAGCTGCGCGATATGGGCATTGGCCCGCACTAGCGCATCGTCGCGGTAACGCTCACCGATCAGGATCAGCGACAAGGTGAACAGACCGCCGGCGCTGGCGCCAAACAACACCCACAGCGGCCAGATCAGCAACGTATCGATCAACAATGGAATCGCCAGGCTCGACAGCAGCAAGAGCATTGCGCAGCCGGTAAACAATGTACGCCGCGACAAGCGATCAGCCAGCGCACCAATCGGCAATTGCAGCAAGGCATCCCCCACCACCACCGTACTGACCATCGCCAGGGCGATTTCCGTGGTGAAGCCCTGACGCAGGCAGTAGACCGGCAACAAGGTCAGGATCATCGCTTCGAACGCAGCAAACAGCGACACCGCCCAGGCAATTGCCGGCAGGCCACGGCAGAAGTTCAGCAAATCGTTGAGGGTCACGCTGCAGGCTTCACTGGTGGGTGCTCCGCTACGACCCAGCAGCAGGAACGGTGACGTCATCAGCAAACCGACGCCCACCCAGAAACCGTAATCGTGCTCGGTGCCCAACGCCCCCAACAGTAGCGGCCCGGCCAGCTGACTCAGCGCATAACTGCTGCCATACAGCGCTACCAATCGGCCGCGCCATTGCTCGACCACCAGTTGGTTGATCCAGCTTTCACCAAGGATGAAGACGAGTGTCAGGATCACCCCGATCATCAACCGCAGCACCAGCCAGATCGGGTAGCTCGGCCATAGCGCCAGCAAGCCGATGGACACCGCCCCGGCCCACAGGCACAGGCGCATCAGATTGGCCGTGCCAAGACGGGCCGCGAGATGGCTGGAGATCTTCGCCCCCAGCAACACGCCAATGGCCGGCATCGCCGCCATCACGCCAATCGCGAACGAGCCGTAACCCCAGCCTTCCAGGCGCAGCGACACTAACGGCATGCTGACGCCCAGGGCCAGGCCGACACTCAAGACAGACGCCAAGACGGCGAAATAAGTCGCCCAACGCATGTTCCACGCTCCTGTGGATTGTTATTTTTACTGGCCGCACAAAGTAAATGTGGGAGCGGGCTTGCTCGCGAAGAGGCCATCACATCCAACATCATCGTTGGCTGTTACGGCGCCTTCGCGAGCAAGCCCGCTCCCACAGGGGATCTGTGTCGCTCGGGAGCCCGATGTTCGATCGGGCTCCACACAGGCTTACAACTTGATCCAGGTCGCCTTCAGCTCGGTGTACTTGTCGAACGCGTGCAATGACTTGTCGCGACCGTTCCCGGACTGTTTGAAGCCACCGAACGGCGCGGTCATGTCGCCGCCATCGTACTGGTTGACCCAAACGCTACCCGCACGCAATGCCTTGGCGGTGAGGTGGGCCTTCGAGATGTCCGTGGTCCATACTGCCGCCGCGAGGCCGTAAGGGGTGTCGTTGGCAATCGCAACGGCTTCTTCGGCGGTATCGAAAGTGATCACCGACAACACCGGGCCAAAGATTTCTTCCTGGGCAATTTTCATCGCGTTGCTGACACCGTCGAAAATCGTCGGCTCGACGTAGGTGCCCCCGGTTTCCTGAAGAATACGCTTGCCGCCAGCCACCAGTTTGGCGCCATCGGTGTGACCGGATTCGATGTAGGACAGCACGGTGTTCATCTGCTGGGTATCCACCAGCGCACCGACGTTGGTCGCCGGATCCAGCGGATTGCCCGGCTTCCAGGCCTTGAGGGCTTCGATCACCAATGGCAGGAATTTGTCTTTGATCGAACGTTCGACCAGCAGGCGCGAACCGGCGGTGCAGACTTCGCCCTGGTTGAAGGCAATAGCGCTGGCAGCCGATTCGGCGGCGGCTTGCAGGTCCGGCGCATCGGCGAACACGATGTTCGGGCTCTTGCCACCGGCTTCGAGCCAGACACGCTTCATGTTCGATTCGCCGGAGTAGATCAGCAGTTGCTTGGCGATCTTGGTCGAACCGGTGAACACCAAGGTGTCGACATCATTGTGCAAGGCCAGGGCCTTGCCGACGGTATGACCGTAACCCGGCAGCACGTTCAGCACACCTTTCGGGATGCCGGCTTCAACTGCCAGCGCTGCAATACGAATAGCCGTCAGCGGCGATTTTTCCGAAGGCTTGAGGATCACTGAGTTACCGGTGGACAGCGCCGGGCCGAGTTTCCAGCAGGCCATCATCAACGGGAAGTTCCACGGCACGATCGCACCGACCACACCGACCGGCTCGCGAGTCACCAGCCCCAACTGATCGTGCGGGGTGGCGGCGACTTCGTCGTAGAGCTTGTCGATGGCCTCACCACTCCAGCTCAGGGCTTGCGCCGCGCCAGGAACGTCGATGTACAGGGAATCGCTGATCGGCTTGCCCATGTCCAGGGTTTCGAGCAGGGCCAGCTCTTCGGCGTGCTGTTTCAGCAGGCCGGCAAAACGAATCATGGTGGCTTTGCGCTTGGTCGGCGCCAGGCGCGACCAGGCGCCGGAATTGAACGTGGCGCGAGCGTTTTCCACGGCGCGCTGGGCGTCGGCGGCGTCACAGCTGGCAATCTTGCCCAGCAGACGGCCATCGACAGGGCTGATGCACTCGAACGTTTCACCGGAGACTGCATCGGTGTATTCGCCATTGATGTAGGCACGGCCTTCGATCTTCAGATCGCGAGCCCGTTGTTCCCAGTCGGCACGAGTCAGGGTGGTCATACGAGTGTCCTCCTCTTATTGAATACGAGCGCCCGCGCTCTTCGCGGGTGCTGTCAGGAATTCTGCCCGGCCAGCCTGCTTTTCGGCTCAAGGCAACCGTTACCCTAAACCAGCGACGGGTGAAGTTTCAATATATTTGACAAAGGACCGTTAAATGGCCTTGCGATGTTCATTTTAATAAACATAGACTTTCAACTTTCCAGTCAGTCGCGCCGCAATCACGTGGGAATACCAACATGAGCATTCAGGATATCGTCGATTTCAGTCAGGCCACCACCCAGCCCGATCGCTATCGGCCAGACCCGGCCAAAGTCCTCAAGGGCGACCCCGAACAAACGGTGTACAACCACTACAACAGCCCGTGCGGCCAGATGAGTGCAGGTGTCTGGGAAGGCGAAGTCGGTCAGTGGCGGGTGAACTACACCGAACACGAATACTGCGAAATCGTTCAGGGGGTGTCAGTGCTGCGCGATGACAACGGCGGCGCCAAGACCCTGCGCGTGGGCGATCGCTTCGTGATTCCGGCCGGTTTCAAAGGCACCTGGGAAGTGCTGGAGCCGTGCCGCAAGATTTATGTGGTGTTTGAACAGAAGGCTTGAGGGTTTGTGCCGCTTGAACCGACAGGCAACAAAAAAGGCCCGTATCTCGCGATACGGGCCTTTTTCGTAAGGAGGAAAAATCAATTACTTGATTTTGCCTTCTTTGTAGATCACGTGCTTACGAACAACCGGATCATATTTCTTGATCTCGATTTTGTCCGGAGTAGTGCGCTTGTTCTTGTCGGTAGTGTAGAAGTGACCAGTACCGGCGCTCGAAATCAAACGAATCAATTCACGCATGATTAGCTCCCTTAGATCTT
>Ga0182007_10000901_pt1 | contig 16469 bp, 14 predicted proteins | sample Sormic07211113_1_FD_123023 | JGI IMG/M metagenome (GOLD analysis project Ga0182007, IMG submission 123023) | Rhizosphere microbial communities from Sorghum bicolor, Mead, Nebraska, USA - 072115-113_1 MetaG | ecosystem: Host-associated > Plants > Roots > Rhizosphere | place: USA: Nebraska... | reverse complement strand
GGCCCTGCGCGTCGCGGGCGTACATCAGCTTGGAATGGCCGTCGAGGGTCGCATTGCCCTCCTGCGGTACTGCATCGAGATCCATGGCTACACAGCCTCCATGTAGATGAAGCCACTGGAGAAGCGGCCGCTCTCCGGCACGAACATCAGCAGCTTCTGGCCACGCTGGATGCGGCCCGAGCGGAACAGCTCGTCGAGCATGATGTAAGGCGACGCCGAACCCGTGTTGCCCTTGCTCGCAAGATTGCTGAACCAGCGCTCGCGCGGAATCGGCAGGCCCAGCGATTCGAGGCACTGGCTCACCGGCTCGACGAAGTACTGCGACGACAGGTGCGGCAAAAACCAGTCGATGTCCGCCGACTTCAGCCCGCGCCGCTCGATGATGGCCGCCAGCGGCTCGCCCAGCGTGGCGCGCACGATGTTCTCGTTGAGCAGGCGCACGTCCTGCTTCACGGCGAAGGTCGACTCGCTCTGCCATTCGGCGGGCGTCTTGCGCCCCCAGCCGTCGAGGCCGCCTTCGGCATTCTTCTCGGCGCCGGCGTACATGCACACCGGCAGCTCATGCGCAGCCGACGACAGGTCGATCCAATCGACACGCAGCGACAGCGGCCCGCGCGGCTCGCGCTCCAGCAGCACCGCGCCGGCGCCGTCGGACAGCATCCAGCGCAGGAAGTCCTTCTCGAAGGCCAGTTCGGGCCGCGCCTCCAGCGCCTCGAGCTTGTGCTCCAGCTCGGCCTCGAAGCGCGAGCCGCGCATGACGGCCGAGGCCAGCTCCGAACCCGTGGCCACCGCACGCTGCGCATCGCCCGCGCGCACCGAGAGCCACGCATGCTTCAGCGCGGTGGCGCCGGCCAGGCAGATGCCCGCGCAGGCCACCACTTCGAGCCGGGGCCAGCCGAGTTCGCCATGCACCATCACCGCGTGGTTGGGCATGAGCTGGTCGGGCAGCGAGGTGCCGGTGACGAGGCAGTCGACCGGGCCGATATCGCCGAGCGCGCGGATGGCCGAGGCGGTGAGCTGCGCGTTGGTCATGGCCAGCTCGCCGGTGGCGCGGTCGATGGCGTAGTGGCGCGACTGGATGCCGTTGCTGCGAAGAATCAGCCGCCGCGCGCGAGAAGCCTTGCCGCCGATGCGGCCGAGGACGTCTTCGATGTCTTCATTGCTGACGGGGGGAAACGGCAGAAAGGCGGCGGTGCGGGTCAGGAAGACATCAGTTGTCATAGAGAGCAGTGCGATCCGTGGCCGAGCCCGACGGGCACTCGAATTGAGCCGTCATTTTAGTCAGCCACCCTCTGAACAAAGGCCGCAGGAGCGCCTGCAGCGTCAGGCTCACCGGCACCACCGTGACGATCAGCGCGATCAGGAACAGCACGTACAACAGCAGCAGCGGCTTGCGCTGCCATGCACCTGGACTGCCGGCCGCCATGATCAGCTTGCCCCACAGGTAGAAGCTGCGGGTGCCGGCCTTCTCGCTGATGAGCAATTTCGCGTCGGCCCGCACGGCGCCCAGGCCGGCCAGCAAAGGCTGCGTCCCACGCTCCTGGCCGCTGTGCAACGCATCGCGCAGGGCACGCCCGAAGCGGGCGGTGCCGCGGATCTGGCTGTTGCTGAGCCCGGCATCGGGCATGCCCCAGAAGCCGCGCTTGCGGCCCCAGATCAGCCAGGCCGGCGTGGTGAAGAAGGTGGCGAGCGTGGGGCCGGGGTCGGTGAGCACCACGTTGTCGATCAGGCGCGCGCCCACGTCATCGAGCATGCCCTTGAGCTTCTCATGGGCCAGCAGCCACATGTTGCGGCACGCGATGACCGTGACCACGGGTTTGCCCTTGAGCAGCCGCGCCGCCACCGGGTGCTTCAGAAAAGCCGCAACGGGCTGCGAAGGTGCCAGGAACCACACCTGGTAGGGCAGCACGATCAGGTCGAAGTCTTCCTCGCCCGTGAGCGACAGCGGCGCGAGCGGCTGCGGCTTCATGTGGGCCGACTCGGGGAAGGCGTCGAAGAAAGTCAGGAAGGGCCAGGGAAAGGGATACGGCTTCTGCGGCCGCAGTGTTTCTTCGTGCACCTGGATCGACGGGTCGGCGCGCAGCGGGGCGGCGATCTGCTCGGCGACCTCGTCGAGCTGGCCGGACTGCGAATAGCGCAGGACCAGGACGCGCTTGACGCTTCGAGGGGCGGCTGCTGGGTCCGTGCGTGGGGGGCTGGAAAGGCTGGAGGTCACTGGCGGTGGCGTTTCGGGGGCCGTCGAATGTACGCGAAGCCCGTGCCGAACGCATCTGCCATTGGTCATGCGTCGCGACAATCAGACGGCCGGATCGGTCATATGGCCGCAATGCGGGAAAAGAACAAAAAGGGCCGCACCTCGCGGCACGGCCCTTGTCACGGCGATCTTTTCAGAACGCGGACGCTGTATGCAAGGCTCAGCGCACCTTGCCTTCCTTCCAGGCGGTCAGCAGCTTGTTGTAGTCGATGGTCTCGCCCTTCGGCTTTTCGTTGGCCAGCTTCTTCCACGGGGCGTGGTCGTCGCTCAGGTACTTGGCCGGATCACCCTTGGGGTTCAGCTTGGGTGCGCAATGGGCCATGCCGGCGCGCTCGAGGCGGGCCATCACGTTGTCCATCTCGTCGGCCAGGTTGTCCATTGCCTTCTGCGGGGTCTTCTCGCCCGTGACGGCCTCCGCCACGTTCTTCCACCAGAGCTGCGCGAGCTTCGGATAGTCGGGTACGTTGGTGCCGGTCGGCGTCCATGCCACGCGTGCCGGGCTGCGGTAGAACTCGATCAGGCCGCCGTACTTGTTGGCGTTCTGCGTGAAGTAGTCCGCACGGATGTCGCTGTCGCGGATGAATGTCAGCCCGGTGATCGACTTCTTCAGCGAGGTAGTCTTGGCGGTGATGAACTGCGCGTAGAGCCATGCTGCCGCCGTCTTGTTGGCGTCATGGCCCTTGAAGAAGGTCCACGAGCCCACGTCCTGGTAGCCGTTCTGCATGCCCTGCTTCCAGTACGGACCGTTCGGGCCGGGGGCCATGCGCCACTTGGGGGAGCCGTCGTCGTTCACGACCGGCAGGCCCTTCTTGGTCATGTCGGCGGTGAAGGCCGTGTACCAGAAGATCTGCTGCGCGATCTGGCCCTGGGCCGGCACTGGACCGGATTCGCCGAAGGTCATGCCCATGGCCTCCTTGGGCGCGTACTTCTTCATCCAGTCGATGTACTTGGTGAGCGCGTACACGGCGGCTGGCGAGTTGGTGGCACCGCCGCGCGACACCGAGGCACCGGTAGGCGTGCACTTGTCGTCGGCCACGCGGATGCCCCATTCGTCGATCGGCATGCCGTTGGGAATTCCCTTGTCGGCGGAGCCGGCCATCGACAGCCACGCATCGGTGAAGCGCCAGCCGAGCGACGGGTCTTTCTTGCCGTAGTCCATGTGGCCGTAGATTGGCTTGCCGTCGATGGTCTTCACGTCGACGCTGAAGAACTCGGCGATGTCTTCATAGGCGCTCCAGTTCAGCGGCACGCCCAGGTCGTAGCCGTACTTGGCCTTGAACTTGTCCTGCAGGTCCTTGCGCGCGAACAGGTCGGCGCGGAACCAGTACAGGTTGGCGAACTGCTGGTCGGGCAACTGGTACAGCTGACCGTCGGGTGCGGTGGTGAAGCTGGTACCGATGAAGTCCTTCAGGTCGAGGCCGGGGTTGGTGAACTCCTTGCCGGCGCCCTTCATGTAGTCGGTCAGCGACATGATCTTGCCGTAGCGATAGTGCGTGCCGATCAGGTCGGAGTCGGAAATCCAGCCGTCATAGATCGACTTGCCCGACTGCATCGAGGTCTGCAGCTTCTCGACCACGTCGCCTTCCTGGATCAGGTCGTGCTTGACCTTGATGCCGGTGATTTCCTCGAAGGCCTTGGCCAGTGTCTTCGATTCGTATTCGTGGGTGGTCAGGGTTTCGGAGACGACGGACACCTCCTTCACGCCCTTGGCCTGCAGCTTCTTGGCCGCATCGATGAACCATTTCATTTCCTCCATCTGCTTGTCCTTGGACAAGGTCGATGGCTGGAACTCGCTGTCGATCCATTTCTTGGCTTCGGCCTCGCCAGCCGTCGCCGCACCATGCGCGGCGAACATCGCCGCTGCCAGTGCCAATGCCGTGTAGCGCATCTTCATGAAGTTGTCTCCTCGGTTGTTGCTTCCCCGGTGTTGTGTTCGATCACGGCTCCGGGGAGGCGGAGAGCCGGAACGCGTCTGAGAAGACGAAAGGAAATGTTCAGCCCTTGCGCATCACCAGCGCGAGCAGGCCCATCGACAGCACGAAGCTGATCCAGATCGAAGGCTCGGCCTCGAGGCTGAACCACTCCTGGAACTTGCCCGCCAGGCCGATGAAGACCAGGTTCACATACGCCGCCGACAGCAGCCCGATGAACAGCCGGTCGCCACGCGTGGTGGCCATCGGCAGCCAGCCGCGCCGCAGCGTGGTGGGCGACTTGAATTCCCACACCGTCATGCCGACCAGCATGAGTGCGATGCAGCTGAAGAAAACGGCCACGGGGGTGGTCCATACCATCCAGTCGAACATGCTCTATTTCCTTGTCTTTTCTTGCTCCTTCCCCTTCCGGGCGAGGGAGAGAAACCATCATTCAAACGCGCCCCATCGCGAAACCCTTCGCGATGTAGTGGCGCACGAACCAGATCACGATCGCGCCCGGCACGATGGTCAGCACGCCGGCCGCTGCCAGCGTTGCCCAATCCATGCCCGACGCGCTCACCGTGCGCGTCATCGTCGCGACGATGGGCTTGGCGTTCACGCTCGTGAGCGTGCGCGCCAGCAACAGCTCGACCCAGCTGAACATGAAGCAGAAGAACGCCGCCACGCCCACGCCGGCCTTGATGAGCGGCAGGAAGATGGTGAGGAAGAAGCGCGGGAACGAATAGCCGTCGATGTACGCCGTCTCGTCGATCTCGCGCGGGATGCCGCTCATGAAGCCCTCCAGGATCCACACCGCCAGCGGCACGTTGAACAACAGGTGCGCGAGCGCCACGCCCAGGTGCGTGTCCATGAGGCCGACCGTGCTGTAGAGCTGGAAGAACGGCAGCAGGAACACCGCGGGCGGCGTCATGCGGTTGGTCAGCAGCCAGAAGAACACGTGCTTGTCGCCCAGGAACGAATAGCGCGAGAACGCATAGGCCGCCGGCAGCGCCACGGTGAGCGATATGACCGTGTTGATCGCCACGTAGATCAGGCTGTTGATGTAGCCCGAGTACCACGACTCGTCGGTGAAAATGCGCGCGTAATTGGCCCAGGTGAGCTGCTGCGGGAAGAACGAGAAGCTCGACAGAATCTCCTCGTTCGTCTTGAAGCTCATGTTGACCATCCAGTAGATGGGCAACAGCGCGAACAGGATGTACAGCACCAGGAAGATGCTGCGCTTGTGAAATCTCTTCTCGTTCATTTCTCCACCTCCGCTTCCTGCGTACCGACCCGCTGCATCCAGTTGTAGAGCACGAAGCAGAACAGCAGGATGATGAGGAAATAGATCAGCGAGAACGCTGCCGCCGGCCCCAGGTCGAACTGCCCCACGGCCTTCTGCGTGAGGTACTGGCTCAGGAAGGTGGTCGCATTGCCCGGCCCGCCGCCCGTCAGCACGAAGGGCTCGGTGTAGATCATGAAGCTGTCCATGAAGCGCAGCAGCACGGCGATCATCAGCACACCGCGCATCTTGGGCAGCTGGATGAAACGGAACACCGCGAACTTGCTCGCGCCGTCGATGCGCGCGGCCTGGTAGTAGGCGTCGGGAATGGAGCGCAGGCCCGCATAGCACAGCAGCGCCACCAGCGGCGTCCAGTGCCAAACGTCCATCACCAGCACGGTGAGCCACGCATCGGTAGCGCTGCCGGTGTAGTTGTATTCGATGCCCAGGGTCTGCAGCGCGTGGCCCAGCAGGCCGATGTCGGCGCGCCCGTAGATTTGCCAGATGGTGCCGACCACGTTCCATGGGATGAGCAGCGACAGCGCCACCACCACCAGCACGGCCGACGACTTCCAGCCCTTGGCCGGCATCGACAGCGCCAGGCCGATGCCCAGCGGAATCTCGACCAGCAGCACCGACAGCGAGAAGCCCAGCTGGCGCCACAGCGCCTGGTGCAGCTCGTCGTCGCGCATCACCGCGGCGAACCATTCGGTGCCCACGAACACGCGGCGCTCGGGCGAGATGATGTCCTGCACCGAGTAGTTGACCACCGTCATGAGCGGCACGATGGCCGAGAAGGCCACGCAGATCAGCACTGGCAGCACGAGCCACCAGGCTTTCTGATTGATTGGCTTGGTGGTTGCGTTCATGCGACCAGTTCCTCATCCTTGTAATAGCAGGTGTGCGTGTCTAGCACCCGCACCCATACCGTGTCTCCCACTGCGGGCGGCCGGTCGTCCGAATGCAGCCGCACCTTCAGCAGGCTACCGCCGGCTTCCACGCCCAGCATCACGTGCGTGCCCACGTCCTGCACCTGCTTCACCACGGCCGGCACCGCACCGGCCGCGCCTGCATTCGACAGACGCAGGTACTCGGGGCGGATGCCGATCTTCAGCGGCCCCTGCGGCAATTCCCGCGTGGACGCCAGCGGCGTGCCTGCCACTTCGATGGTGCCGTTCGCGCTCTGCGCGGACAGGAAGTTCATGCCCGGCGAACCGATGAAATGCCCGACGAAGGTATGGGCCGGCCGCTCGAACAGCGCGTCGGCGCTGCCCACCTGCACGGCCTTGCCGCGCGTCATGACCACCACCTCTTCCGCGAAGGTGAGCGCCTCGACCTGGTCGTGCGTCACGTAGATCAGCGTGAGCTTCAACTCGCGGTGGATCTGCTTGAGCTTGCGGCGCAGCTGCCACTTCAGGTGCGGGTCGATCACGGTGAGCGGCTCGTCGAACAGCACCGCCGACACGTCGCTGCGCACCAGCCCGCGTCCCAGCGAGATCTTCTGCTTGGCGTCAGCCGCCAGACCGGCCGCGCGCTGGTTGAGCTGCCCGCTCATGTCGAGCATCTCGGCAATCTCGCCGACGCGCTTCTTGATCTGGTCGGCCGGCACCTTGCGGTTGCGCAGCGGGAACGCGAGGTTCTCGGCCACGGTCATGGTGTCGTAGATCACCGGGAACTGGAACACCTGCGCGATGTTGCGCTCCTGCGGCGTGGCCCGCGTCATGTCGCGGCCGTCGAAGCTCACCGTGCCCTGCGAAGGCACGAGCAGGCCCGAGATGATGTTCAGCATGGTCGTCTTGCCGCAGCCCGAGGGGCCGAGCAAGGCATAGGCGCCGCCGTCGCGGAAGCTCATCTTCAGCGGGAGCAGCGCGTAGTCGCTGTCCTGCGTGGGGTTCGCACGGTATGCGTGGGCCAGGTCGAGATCGATGCGTGCCATGTCAGCTCTCCTTCACGCTTCCGCGTGATACGCAATGCATGAAACAGTCGAGGCCTTGTCGCGGAACACCGCGGAACCGGCTTTGCCGGGCCGCTGGTGTTGCCCCCTGGAAGGGGGTTGGCGAAGCGACACGAAGTGCGCGAAGACTGGGGGTCATCCTATTTCCTCGGCGCCAGCGCCAGTTTTTCACTGGCATCGAACACATAGGCCTGCGACGCGCTGAAGTACAGCGTGATCGGCGCGCCCAGCTCGAAACGATGCACGCCGGTGAGCTGCGCCACCAGTTCGCCCACCGCGGTCTCGACGTGCACGAAGGTGTCGGAGCCCGAGATCTCGGCCAGCTCCACCTTGCCGGGCAAGGCGATGTCGCCCTCACTTGCGCCCACGTTCAATGCGCTCGCGCGCAAGCCGACCGTGACAGCACCCGATACGCCTTCAGGCAAGGCCAGCGCCAGTGCGGGGCCACCCGCGAGTTGCACCTTGCCGGCGGCCGCCGTGCCCTGCAGCAGGTTCATCGGCGGATCGCTGAAGGCGCGCGCCACGCGCAGCGATTGCGGCGCATGGAATACCTCGGCGGTCGGGCCGTACTGCAGCAGTTCGCCGGCATCCATCACCGCCGTGTAGCCGCCGAGCAGCAAGGCCTCGCCCGGTTCGGTGGTGGCGTAGATCACGGTCGAGTCGCCGGTGGCGAAGAGCTGCGTGAGCTCTTCGCGCAGGCCTTCGCGCAGTTTGTAGTCGAGGTTGACCAGTGGCTCGTCGAGCAGCATCAGCGGTGCGTTCTTGGCAAGCGCGCGTGCCAGCGCCACGCGCTGCTGCTGCCCGCCAGAGAGCTCGGCCGGCAGGCGGTCGAGGAACATGCCGATGTGCAGCTTCTCGGCCAGCGCCTTCACCCGTGCCTCGATGTTCGTCTCGCCGCGCAGCTTCAGCGGCGAGGCGATGTTGTCCGACACCTTGAGCGACGGATAGTTGATGAACTGCTGGTAGACCATCGCGACATTGCGTTCGCGCACGGGCATGCCGGTCACGTCCTTGCCGTCGACCAGCACCTTGCCTTCGGTCGGCGTGTCGAGTCCGGCCATCAGCCGCATGAGGCTGGTCTTGCCGGCCTGCGTGGCGCCCAGCAGCACGGTGACCGCGCCGCTTCGGGGCGCGATGCTCTGCTCGTAGAGCCATGTCTGCGCTCCCACCTTCTTGGTGACGCGCTCCAGTGTCAATTGCATTGGCGCTGCTCTCTTTTACGGATCTAGTTGCTCTTGGGATGGGACTGCAGCCAGAGCGCGACCTGCTCGCGCTCTTCGGCCGTGTAGTGCAGCCCCAGCTTGGACCGCCGCCAGAGCACGTCTTCGGCGCTCACGGCCCATTCGTGGTCCTGCAGGAAGCGCAGTTCGCGCTCGTACAGGCCCGGCGCCACTTCGGCGCCCAGGTCGGCAAAGGACTTCGCATCACCGAGCAGGTCCGCAATGCGGGCGCCGTAGCCGCGCGCGAAGCGGCGTGCCAGTTGGCCGTAGAGCCACGGATACCTGGCCTGCACGGCCGATACGAAGCGCTCGAAATCGTCATCGGGCCGGCTGGCAGCGCCGATCCAGGCCGACAGGTCGCCGCCCGCGAGGAAGGCGCCGTCGGTCCAGGCCGGGCGTTGCGCGCTCGACTGCCCGAGCATCTTGCCGACCTCGTCGGCCGCGTCTTCGGCCAGCTTGCGGAAGGTGGTGATCTTGCCGCCCCATACCGACAGCAGCGGCGCGGCCGTGGTGTTCGATTCGAGCATGTAGTCGCGCGTGACGGCCGAAGGGTCGCCCGAGTCGTCGTCGAGCAGCGGGCGCACGCCCGAGTAGGTCCACACCACGTCGGCCGGCACGATGGGCTTCTCGAAGTAGCGGCTGGCCTGGGTGCACAGGTAGTCGATTTCCTCCTGCGCGATGCGTGCGGCGCCCGGGTCGTCGCCGGTGAGTTCGATGTCGGTGGTGCCGATCAGCGTGAACTCGTCCTGGTAGGGAATGGCGAAGATGATCCGCTTGTCGGGGTTCTGGAAGATGTAGGCGTGGTCGTGCTCGAACAGGCGCGGCACGACGATGTGGCTGCCCTTCACGAGCCGCAGGCTCTTGGTGGCCAGCGCCTCGCCCCTGGCCGACTGCGCGACGCCGCGCAGAAAGGATTCGGCCCACGGCCCCGCGGCATTGACCACCGCGCGGGCGCGCAGCGTGCGCTTGCCGCCGTCAGCGCCCAGCAGCGTCGCGGTCCAGCCGTCGGCATCGCGCTGCGCATTCACGCAGCGCGTGCGGGTCAGCACCTCGGCGCCGCGCGCCTGCGCGTCGAGCGCGTTGAGCACCACGAGGCGCGCGTCGTCGACCCAGCCGTCGGAGTAGATGAAGCCGCGCTTGTACTGGTCCTTCAGCGGCTTGCCGGCCGCGTGCTTGCGCAGATCGACGCTGCGCGAACCCGGCAGCACCTCGCGCCTGGCGAGATGGTCGTACATGAACAAGCCGATGCGGATCATCCAGGCCGGGCGCATCGACGGGTCATGCGGCATCACGAAGCGCAGCGGCCACATGATGTGCGGCGCGCTCTTGAGCAGCACCTCGCGCTCCTGCAGCGCCTTGCGCACAAGCGAGAACTCGTAGTACTCGAGGTAGCGCAGCCCGCCGTGGATCAGCTTGGTGGAGGAAGAAGAAGTGTGCGAGGCGAGATCGTCCTTTTCGCACAGCACCACGCGCCAGCCGCGGCCAGCGAGGTCGCGCGCAATGCCACAGCCGTTGATGCCGCCGCCGACGATCAGCACGTCGCAATCGGTGGCTGGCGCGGGCGAACTGGAAGAAAAATCGCTCACAGAAAGGAGTCCGTTGAAGCGTGACTTTGGTCACTGACGGCGGCCATTGTATTTTCGTATTTTTTCATTTGGATTCCTTTTAGCGCGATTTTCCCCCGAGTTTTCCCTTAGGCATCTTCGTTTTCGTTCGTTTTAAAGTGGCACGCGCTGTACCCTTGCCCCCACTCTTCCCGCTTTCCACGACGCCCTTGTGAACTCCAACCCGCGCCAGATCAACCTCCTGGACACCGTGCGAACGCGCGGTTCCGTCACCGTCGAACAGCTGGCCGACATGCTCGGCGTCACCCTGCAGACCGTGCGGCGCGACGTGCAGCGGCTGGCCGACGAGGGGTTGCTCACGCGCTTTCACGGCGGCGTGCGCATGCCCAGCTCGACCACGGAAAACATCGGCTACCAGCAGCGCGAGACGCTGCATGCCGAAGGCAAGGCGCGCATCGCCCGCCGCGTGGCGGAGCTGGTGCCCAATGACTGCTCGCTGATCCTCAACATTGGTACCACCACCGAGGCCATCGCCAAGGCGCTGCTGCGCCACACCGGCCTGCGCGTGATCACCAACAACCTGAACGTGGCCACCATCCTGAGCGGCAACACATCGTGCGAGGTGATCGTGGCGGGCGGCTCGGTGCGCCCGCGCGACCGCGCCATCGTGGGCGAGGCCACCATCGATTTCATCCGCCAGTTCAAGGTCGACATCGCACTGATCGGCGTGTCGAGCATCGAGGCGGACGGCTCGCTGCGCGACTTCGACCTGCGCGAGGTGAAGGTGGCGCAGACCATCATTGCCCAGGCACGCGAGGTGTGGCTGGCGGCCGATGCGAGCAAGTTCAACCGGCCCGCGATGATCCAGCTGGGCACGCTGTCGCAGATCGACCGGCTGTTCACGGATGCGGAGCCGCCTGCGCCTTTTGCGGACCTGCTGCATGCGGCGCAGGTGCGCCTGGAAATCGCGCGTGAATCTTGAGCACATCCCAAGTTGCTCCCGCCTTGCTCCGTCCCCCTCTGGGGGAGGGTTGGGGTGGGGGCACGGCGGCCTCCGCAGATGCATCGCGCCCCATCGAAGGCCTGCCCCCATCCCGGCCTTTCCCCTGAGGGGGAAGGAGCAAGACAACGTCGGTTCGATGAGCGGACTCAGAGAAACATCGCCCCTATGACCACCTACCTGCTAGCCCTCGACCAAGGCACCTCCAGCTCGCGCAGCATCGTGTTCGACCGCGAAGGCCACATCGTCGCCATCGCCCAGAAGGAACTCACGCAAATCTATCCGCAGCCCGGCTGGGTCGAGCACGACCCGATGGAAATCTGGCGCAGCCAGCTCGCCACCGCGCGCGAAGTGCTGGTGAAGGCGAAGCTGCAGCCCACCGACATTCACGCCATCGGCATCACCAACCAGCGCGAGACCACCGTCCTGTGGAACCGCAAGACCGGCCAGCCGGTGCACCACGCCATCGTCTGGCAGGACCGCCGCGCCGAGCCGCTGTGCGCGCAGCTGCGCGACGCGGGCATGACCGACACCATCCGCGAGAAGACCGGGCTGGTGATCGATGCGTACTTCTCCGGCACCAAGCTGCGCTGGCTGCTCGACAACGTGCCTGGCGCGCGCGCGCAGGCCGACCGCGGCGAACTGGCCTTCGGCACCGTCGACAGCTGGCTCATGTGGCAGCTCACCGGCGGCAAGGTGCACGTGACGGACGTCAGCAATGCCTCGCGCACGATGCTCTTCAACGTGCACCGGAACGAATGGGACGCCGACCTGCTCGCCGCACTGGAGATCCCCGCCGCGCTCATGCCGAAAGTGCAGCCGTCGAGTTCGCACTTCGCCGATACCGACGCGGCACTGCTGGGCCATGCGCTACCCATCGGCGGCGTGGCCGGCGACCAGCAGAGCGCCCTCTTCGGCCAGGCCTGCTTCGAGGCCGGCATGGCCAAGAACACCTACGGCACCGGCTGCTTTTTGCTGATGCACACGGGCGGCGCGTTCCAGCCCTCGCACAACGGACTGCTCGTGACCAGCGCCGCGCAGACCGACAAGACGCCGCAATACGCGATGGAAGGCAGCGTGTTCGTCGGCGGCGCCGTGGTGCAGTGGCTGCGCGACGGACTCAAGGCCATCAAGGGCAGCGCCGAGGTGCAGTCGCTGGCCGAGAGCGTGCCCGATGCGGGCGGCGTGATGATGGTGCCGGCCTTCACCGGCCTCGGCGCGCCCTACTGGGACGCGGACGCGCGCGGCACGATCACGGGGCTCACGCGCGGCACCACGGTCGCGCACATCGCGCGCGCCGCGCTCGAAAGCATCGCCTACCAGAGCGCCGCGCTGCTGCAGGCCATGAGCCGCGACGCAGTGGCTGCCGGCGGCAAGCCCGTGGCCGAGCTGCGCGTGGATGGCGGGGCGAGCGTGAACGACCTGCTGATGCAGTTCCAGGCCGACCTTCTGGGCATTCCGGTGGTGCGGCCCGAAGTGATCGAGACTACCGCGCTGGGCGCCGCGTACCTCGCGGGGCTGTCGACCGGCGTCTACACCGACGCGCGCCAGCTGTCGAAGCTGTGGAAGATCGAGCGCCGCTTCATGCCCACCATGGGCCGCGCGCAGGCGGAGGAGTCGATGGCACGCTGGGAGCGCGCGGTGCGGCAGGCCACGGCGACCTGATCGTCCCGGGGGCTACCGTGGGCGGTGCAAATACCTCGCCATCATCGGGCCACTGGGGCGCGTAGCGCAGGCCCCGGGGCAGAATGCGCCCGCCCCGACCTCCCGCGCTACCTGCTTGACCACCCGTCCCTCCCCTCCGCGCAATGCCCTGCCCGCCTGCGGCGTGGTAGGTGCAACACTGCTGGCGCTCATTGCGCTGGGCCACGACGGCCGGCGCATCGCGCAGCTCGCGGTGCTTGCAGCGCCCATGGTGCTGTGGCTTGCGTGGCCATTGCGCAGCACGCAGATGCGGCGATTGCGCACCCTGCTGGTCTGGCTTTGGGCCATTGGCTTCGCACTCGACGGCGCAGTGCGCGCCTACCTGCTCGACACCTACCAGGCCGCGCCCGACAGCGCGATGGTGCTCGGCGCCGCAGCCAACACCAACGCGCGCGAAGGCACCGAATACCTGTGGATGCATTGGCGCTCCGCGGCCGTGTGGTGTGCCGTGCTGGCCGTTGCGGGCGTGCTCATGGGCATGTTCGCGCGGCGCGGTGCGGTGGCCCCATCCGTCCGGCCCGCGCGATGGGCCGTGGCGCTGATCGCGCTGCTGCTGCTCGTCGCATGCGCCGCCTATGCAAGCAAGCCCTGGCGCCGGCTGCATCCCGCGATTTTCTGGACGCAGTGGGCGAACTCCGTCCACACGCTGCGATCCGCCTGGGCTGACCAACAGAAACAGCGCGACCGCCTGATGGCGCAGGCCAGGAGCATCGCGCCCGCCATATCGCAGGCAGGCCCCTCGACCGTCGTACTGGTCATCACCGACAGCATCAACCGCGACAACATGGCCCTGTACGGCTACGGGCGCCCGACCACGCCGCGCCTGCTGGCGCACAGGGCGCAAGCCGGAGGGCAGATGGCGGTGCTGAAGAACGCATGGTCGGTCGACGCCAGCACCCTGCCCGCACTGCGCAACATGTTCCGTTTCGGCCTGCCCGACAGCGACAACCCGCCGCATGTGCTGGCGCTGGCGCGCGCCGCGGGCTACAAGGTCTGGTGGATCAGCAACCACGACGACCTCGCCATCGAGCAGCAGCATGCGCGCCTCGCCGACGTGGTGGACATGGTCAACCGCACGCCGGGCCGTGCCAGCGCCTCGCTCGACGGCGAGATCCTCGACTGCGTGCAGGAGGCGCTGCAGGATGCGAGCACCGACCGCAAGCTGATCGTCGTTCACCTGATGGGCGCGCATCCGCACTACAGCCTGCGCTTTCCGGAGAACGCCAATCCTTTCGACGATGATGTCGACGCGGTCGAGAACGGCCTCGTGAAAGACGGCCGCTCGGCCTGGGTGCGCCGCTTCCGCCAGGAGTACGACGCCGCGCTGCTGTACCACGACTTCGTGGTGTCGGAGCTGCTGCAGCAAACACGCACCGCGGGCAAGCCTGGCGACTACCGCGCGTGGATGTACTTGTCGGACCACGGCCAGGAAGTGGGCCACGTCAGCGATCGCGCGGGCCACAGCCCATCGACCGCATCGGGCTATCGCATTCCGGCCTTGATCTGGCGCAACCGCGACGCCTTGCCGGTCGAAGCGGAGCAACGACCTTTTCGCGCGGACTGGACCGCCTGGGTCCTCGCGGACTTGCTCCGCATCCGATGGAATGGCCAAATTCCCACGCGCAACGTGCTGAGCGACGCCTATCGATGGCAGGCGCCGGAGATGCCGGTGGCCATCGAATCCTTTTCGCGCTGACGCCCCCTCCGGAGAGAAAACGATGACGAAGGAAGTAGTGTCGATGTTCCCGTGCTCGGGCAGGCACCGCAGGGTGCTGCCGGTGGTCCTGTGCCTCTTCGCCTTGCCGAGCGCCGCGGCCTGGAGCATCGACGACGATCGCTCCAATTCGTTCAAGCACGGCCTCTACGAAATCAGGGAAGAAGCGAGGCGATTCGTCTTTCAGGAGAACGCCCGCCACGGCACGCACTGGGAAGCCATCGAACCGAATGCCAAGGTCTTCGTTCCGTTGTGCAAGACACCGCTGAAAACCGGTTGGGCCACAGGATCGCCCCATCCCGGCGTCAGCGTGGCATGCGCCCGGTCCATCGACGGGAGCTATCGCGCGTGGAACGTCACCGTGCCGGTGCGCAACGGCCCCGCCGGATCGGCGCACTGGCCGTGCAGCCGCGCGCGCCCACAGGACCTCAGTGCGCAGGAACCAGGAAGTCCTGGCTGATGCGCCCGCCCAGCTCGTTCACCCGGTCGAGGAACTGCGTGAGGTACGCGTGCAGCCCGGTCGCCAGGATCTCGTCGACGCGCGCGTACTGCAGGTCGGCCAGCAGCTTGCCGGCGCGGCGCTGGGTTTCGGCGCTCTGCTCGTTCTGCACCTTCGCGAGGTTGTTCACCACCTCGACCAGGCTCGCGTGCAGCGAGCGCGGCATGTCGGCGCGAAGAATCAGCAGTTCGGCCACGCGCTCGGGCTTGATCACGTCGCGGTACACCTTGCGGTAGACCTCGAAGGCCGAGACGCTGCGCAGGATCGCGCTCAAGTGATAGAAGTCGTACTCCTGGTCTTCCTCGGTGGCGGTGCCGAAGAACTCGCTGTTGAGTGCGTGGAACTTCACGTCAACCAGGCGCGCGGTGTTGTCGGCGCGCTCCAAAAAGGTGCCCAGGCGCGAGAAATAAAACGCCTCATCCTGGAGCATGGTGCCCAGCGTGACGCCGCGCGAGAGGTGCGAGCGGAACTTGACCCATTCGAAGAATTGGCCCGGGTCGCGCTCGAAGTCGCCTGCGCGCAGCATGCGGTTCACTTCGAGCCAGGTGGTGTTCTGCGTTTCCCAGGCTTCGGTGGTGAGCGCGCCGCGCACGGCACGGGCGTTCTCGCGCGCGGCTTTGAGACAGGACACGATCGACGAGGCATTGCTCTCGTCCTTGACCATGAACTCCATCACTTCCTTGGGCGCGATCTGGTCGTACTTCTTGTTGTACCAGGGCAGCAGCTCGCTGATGGAGAGCACGCCCTGCCAGCCGTACTTGGCGACTTCGGCGGACTGGGGCAGCAGCGAGGTCTGGTAGTTGACGTCCAGCATGCGCGCCGTGTTCTCGGCGCGCTCGGTGTAGCGGGACATCCAGTAGAGATGGTCGGCGGTGCGTGACAGCATCGGTGGTGCTCCTACTACGATTGGCTTTGCGACTGCGCGGGCGCCGCCTTGGGCTTGGGTGCGCGGTCGGCTTCGAGAATCCAGGTGTCCTTGGTGCCGCCGCCCTGCGACGAGTTGACCACCAAGGACCCCTCTTTGAGCGCTACGCGCGTGAGGCCGCCGGGCACCATCTGCACCTCGCTGCCCGAGAGCACGAAGGGGCGCAGATCGATGTGGCGCGGCGCAATGCCGGCGTCCACGAAGGTGGGCGAGGTCGACAGGCTCAGCGTGGGCTGGGCGATGTAGCCGTCGGGCTTGGCGATCACGGCCTTCTTGAAGTCCTCGATCTCGGCCTGCGTGGCGGCCGGTCCGATCAGCATGCCGTAGCCGCCGGCACCGTGCACCTCCTTGACGACCAGGTCCTTCATGTTGTCGAGCGTGTACTGCAGCTCGTCCTTGTTGCGGCACATGTAGGTGGGCACGTTCTTCAGGATCGGCT
>Ga0182007_10000900_pt1 | contig 16480 bp, 21 predicted proteins | sample Sormic07211113_1_FD_123023 | JGI IMG/M metagenome (GOLD analysis project Ga0182007, IMG submission 123023) | Rhizosphere microbial communities from Sorghum bicolor, Mead, Nebraska, USA - 072115-113_1 MetaG | ecosystem: Host-associated > Plants > Roots > Rhizosphere | place: USA: Nebraska... | reverse complement strand
GATGGGCGGCGGCATGGGGATTTCGCAGGCGGCGCGGCATACGGGCGGCCTGCGCGTCGTGACCGACTCGACGAAGATGGCGATGCCCGAAACGCGCATCGGCCTGTTCACGGACGTCGGGATGAGCTGGTTTCTCGCGCGCACGCCCGGCGCGATCGGCCGCTATCTCGCGGTGACCGGCGCGACGCTCGACGCGGCCGGTGCGCTGTACGCGCAACTCGCCGACGTCTATCTGCCCGATGCCGCACTGCCGGCGCTGCTCGACACGCTGCGCACCGCGCGCATCGACAGCGGCGCGCAGGCCGTCGCGTGCGTGACCGACGCGGCTGCCGCGCACAAGGTCGTGCCGACGCCCGGCACGTCGGCGCTCGCCGATGCGCGTGCCGGGATCGACCGGCATTTCGCGCAGCCGGACATCAACGCGATCCTCGCGTCGCTCGACGCCGAACAGGATTGCGCGGCGGTCGACGGGTGGGTCGAGAAGGCGACCCACGCGATGCGCGAGCAGTTGTCGCCGCTGTCGATGGCCGTGTCGCTCGAAGTCGTCGAACGCGCGCGCGGCGCGACGATGGCCGATTGCCTGCGGCGCGATCTCGATCTCACGCGCTCGACCTTCGCGCGCGGCGACGTGATCGAAGGCGTGCGCGCGCTGATCGTCGACAAGGATCACCAGCCCGTGTGGCGTTTCAAGTCGGCTGCCGACGTCCGGCGCGCCGACGTGCTCGCGATGTTCGACAGCCCGTGGACGCCCGACGCGCATCCGCTGCGCAAGCTGAAGGACTGACGTCGATCAGGCTGACGCGCGCGAGCCGATCGGCGCGCAACACGGAAACGAAAAGGCCGCGTGCATCATGCACGCGGCCTTTTTCATGAACGACGTCGGGCGGGCGCGACCGAAGGGCGCGCAGCCCGCGCCGGCGTTACTCGTCGCCCGCGTCGTCGGACATGAACGCGCGCATGAACACGAGCGCGCCGAAACCCCACACCGCATTCGCCGCGAAGCCGGCCGCGAGCACGGGCATCATGTTGCCCGACGGCCAGATGCCGCGCAGCGGATCGATCGCGAACACGCGGGCGGCCGTCAGCACGATGCCGCCGAACACGAGCGCGCCGATCCACGATGCTTCGCGTTCCGGCGACACGCGCAGCAACCACGCCATCGGAATCGCGCAGCACGCGCTGATCAGCGCATTCGCGACGAATTCAGGAATGCCGAGCGGCGCGAACGGTTGTGTCGAGAAGCCGGTTGCGGCGATCAGGTCGGCCGTGTGAAGGAGGGCGAGCGTGGCCTCGCGGAAGAACAGTGCGGCCAGGAAGCCGGACAGGAAGGGCAGGATGACTTTCTGCATCGATGAGTGCACCGCAGGCGCGCACGGCGGGGGCCGGGCGCGCGGAGTTATTCGGATAGGTGCGCCATTATAGGGCCCGGCCACGACGATATTCGCTACAGCGTCGTGCTAATCACGAAAGCGGAAAACCTACGCTCAAAAAAATCGTTCCAAAGCCCTGTACCGATCCCTAGACTAATTTCCCAGAAACAGCCGTGCAATCGCGTCCTCGTCCGCGGCACGGCCTGACCGGCGAGCCATCCCGATTCGAATGCACACCATGCATGCGTCGCTCATCCGCGACGCGAGCAGGGCGATGTTTTTTTCAAATTTCGGCAGTGACAGTCAAGCAGGAGCAGCAGATGAATGTATTCTGGTTTATCCCCACGCATGGCGACAGCCGCTATCTCGGCACGGCCGAAGGCGCGCGCGCCGCGGACTACGATTACTTCAAGCAGGTCGCCGTGGCGGCGGACACGCTCGGCTACGACGGCGTGCTGCTGCCGACTGGCCGTTCCTGCGAGGATGCGTGGGTCGTCGCGTCGAGCCTGATTCCGGCGACACAGCGCCTGAAGTTCCTGGTCGCCGTGCGTCCCGGCATCGCTTCGCCGGGGCTGGCCGCGCGGATGGCCGCGACGTTCGACCGTCTGTCGGGCGGCCGCCTGCTGATCAACGTCGTCACGGGCGGCGATGCGGCCGAGCTCGAAGGCGACGGCCTGTTCGCCGATCACGACACGCGCTACGAGATCACCGACGATTTCCTGAACATCTGGCGCGGGCTGCTGACCGCGTCGCATGACAACGGCGGATTCGACTACATCGGCAAGCACCTGCAGTCGAAAGGCGGCAAGGCGCTTTATCCGCCCGTGCAACATCCGCATCCGCCGCTGTGGTTCGGCGGCTCGTCGCCGGCCGCTCACGCGATTGCCGCCGATCACATCGATACCTACCTGACGTGGGGCGAGCCGCCCGAGGCCGTCGCGAAGAAGATCGCCGACATCCGCGCCCGTGCCGACGCGCGCGGCCGCAAGATCAAGTTCGGCATCCGTCTGCACGTGATCGTGCGCGAGACCGAGGACGAGGCATGGCGTGACGCCGAGCGGTTGATCAGCCGGCTCGACGACGACACGATCGCGCGGGCGCAGAAGGCGTTCGCGAACATGGATTCGGAAGGCCAGCGCCGGATGGCCGCGCTGCACGGCGGCAAGCGCGGCGGCCGCGAGGCGCTCGAGGTCTATCCGAACCTGTGGGCCGGCGTGGGGCTCGTGCGCGGCGGCGCCGGCACGGCGCTCGTGGGCAATCCCGAGCAGGTCGCGGAACGCATGCGCGAATACGCGGATCTCGGCATCGAGACGTTCATCCTGTCCGGCTATCCGCACCTCGAGGAGTCGTATCGCTTCGCGGAACTCGTGTTCCCGCTGATCAAGGGCAAGGGTGTCGAGAAGGCGGCTGGTCCGCTGTCGGGGCCGTTCGGCGAGATCGTCGGCAACAACTATCTGCCGAAGACGAGCCAGAGCTGAGCGACGGAGGCTTGCGATGACAACGAAAACGTCGACGACGGGCGTCGCCGTGGCCGCCCGCGCGTGGCGCGGCGTTGCGCCGTGGCTCGTGCCGCTCGCATTGCTGGTGGTGTGGGAAGTCGGTGCGCGCACCGGCTGGCTGTCGACCCGCGTGCTGCCCGAGCCGGTGGCGGTCGTGCGCGCGGCCTGGTCGCTCGTGACGTCGGGCGAAATGTGGGCGAACGTGAAAGTGAGCACGTGGCGCGCGCTGTTCGGCTTCGCGATCGGCGGCGGCGTCGGTCTCGCGCTGGGGCTCGCGACCGGGCTGTCGAAGGCCGCCGAGGTCGCGCTCGACTCGACGATCCAGATGATCCGCAACATCCCGGCGCTCGCGATGATCCCGCTCGTGATCCTGTGGTTCGGCATCGACGAGAAGGCGAAGCTGTTCCTCGTCGCGCTCGGCGTGTTCTTCCCCGTCTACATCAATACGTATCACGGGATCCGTTCGGTCGACGCGAACCTGATCGAGATGGCGAAGAGCTACGGCGTGCGCGGCTTCGCGCTGTACCGCGACGTGATCCTGCCGGGCGCGTTGCCGTCGATTCTCGTCGGCGTGCGTTTCGCGCTCGGGCTGATGTGGGTGATGCTGATCGTCGCGGAAACGATCTCCGCCCAGTCGGGCATCGGCTACATGACGATGAACGCGCGTGAATTCCTGCAAACCGACGTGGTGGTGGTCGGCATCCTGCTGTACGCGGTGCTCGGCAAGCTGGCCGATGTGCTGGCGAAATCGATCGAGCGCGTGACGCTGCGCTGGCACCCCGCCTATCAATCAGGAGCAAAGGCATGAACGCGACGACTTCAGCGGCCGCCTATGGCCCGCTCGCCGGCGCAGACCTCGAGGCCGAACTGGCGCAGGCCCGCGTCGCGGACGGCGACGCGCGCGATGCGGCGATCCTCGAACGTGACGGCAGTGCATCGGTCGTGCCGCTCGCGCGGCGGCGCGGGGGCGGTCCGGCATCCGACGATGCGGTCACGCTGTCGGGCGTCAGCAAGCGCTTCGGCGCCCGCACGGTGCTCGACAACGTCGAGTTGAACATCGCGCGCGGCAGCTTCGTCGCGATCGTCGGCCGCAGCGGCTGCGGGAAATCGACGCTGCTGCGTCTCGTCGCGGGACTCGAGCAGCCGAGCAGCGGCGCGCTCGTGACGCACGGCGAGGGCGGCGGCGTGCTCGATACGCGGATCATGTACCAGGACGCGCGTCTGCTGCCGTGGAAGACCGTGCTGCAGAACGTGATGCTGGGCCTCGGCCGCGGCGCGCGCGACCAGGCCCGCGCGGTGCTCGACGAAGTCGGGCTGCTGGAACGCGCGAACGACTGGCCCGCGCAACTGTCGGGCGGGCAGCGGCAGCGCGTCGCACTGGCCCGTGCGCTCGTGCACCGGCCGCAACTGCTGCTGCTCGACGAGCCGCTCGGCGCACTCGATGCGCTGACCCGCATCGAAATGCACGCGCTGATCGAGCGCCTGTGGCGCGAGCATCGATTCACCGCGCTGCTCGTCACGCACGACGTGCAGGAAGCCGTGGCGCTCGGCGACCGCATCCTGCTGATTGAGCAGGGGCGGGTGGCGCTCGACCAGCCGGTGCCGCTCGACCGGCCGCGTGCCCGCGCGTCGGCGGCCTTCGCGGCGCTCGAGGACCGCGTGCTGAAACGCGTGCTCGCCGGCGGGCCCGGCGCGGTCGATCAAGACACGGAGCATGAAGCAGACAAGGTTCGACCGGTCGGGCAGATCCGCTGGGCCGTTTAATTCCGGACGGCTTCGGCCGCCCGTTCTGAGACTTTTTTCTTCGGAGCGATCATCCCGATGAGCATCACCGCAATCAACGTACGTAACCAGTTCAAGGGCAAGGTCAAGGAGATCATTCGCGGGTCGGTGGTTTCCGAAGTCGACGTCGAGACGCCGTTCGGCATCGTCACGTCGGTGATCACCACCCGTTCGGTGGATGAACTCGAACTGAAGGTCGGCGCCGAAGTCGTCGCGCTCGTGAAGTCGACGGAAGTCTCGATCGCGCGTCTCTGAGCGCGGGTCGAGCCTCGGTGCGGCGCCGCCGGGCAGGCAACGTGCCCGGCGGCGCCGCATTGCATCGCGCAGCGCGTTTGCCTCGGTATTCGACTGCCGGACGAAGTGCTAGGATGGAACGACACCGATGCCGGAGGCGAACGCATGACCCCCATCCTTTCCCCCGAAGCCATCGAGGCGCTGAAATGGATCGACCAGTTCGGCGACAGCCGGCCGGTTCCCGCCGCGTTCAATGACGTTGTCTACGCGTTGCTGAACGACGGGCTGATCTATCAGGCGACGGCCGACCGGGTCGACCTGACGGCCGATGGCCGGTCCTTTTTGTCAGACGAATACGATTGAGCGCGCGGCGCCGGCCGCGCACGCGGCCCGGCGCGGCGTCGCCACGGAGGCGTGCGATGGAACCGAGAGGCAGCGACCTCGGCGATTTCAGCGAGCCGTACCGCGGCTTCGAGATCGAGGTGAAGACCGAGCAGGTCTGGGACGGCGAGCACGCGCACTACCGCGTGCTGCGGGGCGACGCCGTGCGGATCGACTGGCGGCTGGTCAAGATCGACGGGGTGCTGCTGACCGAGCGGCGCGTGATCGAGCGCGTGTTCGACGAGGCACGCCGGGCGGTCGATGCGGAGCTGGACGACCGGTAGCGCACGTGTCGGGTGGGTATGGCCGGTATTGCGGTAAAATATCGGGTTGTTTCCGTGCCGCCTGGCCTGTACCCGAATTCCATGTCCGTTTCGCCTTCGCTTCCTCCCCGCCGCGTATCCGTCGCGCCGATGCTCGACTGGACCGACCGTCATTGCCGGTCGTTCCACCGCACGCTGACGCGCAATACGTGGCTGTATACGGAGATGATCACGACGGGCGCGCTGTTGTTCGGCGATGCCCAGCGGCATCTTGCGTTCACGCCGAGCGAATCGCCGGTCGCGCTGCAATTGGGCGGCAGCGAGCGGGCCGACCTCGCGCGCGCGGCGAAGCTCGGCGAACAGTGGGGCTACGACGAAATCAACCTGAATTGCGGGTGCCCGTCCGAGCGCGTGCAACGCGGCGCGTTCGGCGCATGCCTGATGAACGAGCCGCAACTCGTCGCCGACTGCGTGAAGGCGATGTGCGATGCGGTGTCGGTGCCGGTGACGGTCAAGCACCGGATCGGCGTCGATGCGGTCGAGGACTACGCGTTCGTGCGCGATTTCGTCGGCACGGTGGCCGAGGCCGGTTGCGAAACGTTCGTCGTGCATGCCCGCAACGCGATCCTGAAGGGGCTGTCGCCGAAGGAGAATCGCGAGATCCCGCCGCTCAAGTACGACTATGCGTATCGGCTGAAGCGCGATTTTCCGTCGCTGGAGATCGTGATCAACGGCGGCATCACGACGCTCGATGAAGTCGCGCGGCATCTGGAGCACGTCGACGGCGTGATGCTCGGCCGCGAGGCGTATCACAACCCGTACGTGCTGGCGGAGGTCGATGCGCGCTTCTACGGATCGAGCGCAGCGGTGCCGACGCGCGAAGCGGCCGAAGCGCAACTGATCGCGTATTGCGCGGCCGAGCTGAAGCGCGGCACCTACCTCGGCGCGATCGTGCGGCACGCACTCGGGCTGTATCGCGGCATGCCGGGTGCGCGTGGCTGGCGTCGCGTGCTGTCCGACAACAAGAAGCTCGCACGCGGCGATCTGGTCGTGTTCGACGAGGCACGCGCGCATCTGAACGCAGCCGAAGAAATTTTTGAAAAAAATGCTTTGCAAGATTCAAAAGTGTTCGTATAATCTTGTTCTTCGCTGCTGAAACACAGCAGCGAAACGAAGCAAGCAGTATCAGTGGTGGCTGTAGCTCAGTTGGTAGAGTCCAGGATTGTGATTCCTGTCGTCGTGGGTTCGAGTCCCATCAGCCACCCCAACAAATTCAAGCACTTGCAGCAGAATTAGGCTGACGTGTTACAAGTTTTGGAAGATGAGATTCCAAAATTTGGAAGATAAAAAACGAAAGCCCGCCGGTGAGCGGGCTTTTTTGCATCCGGGGAGGCCGCAATGATGTCGACTATTCAATCTACGATTCTCACACCAGGGTGGTGGATATCTTCTGTCGTTGGCGTCGTGCTGCTAGGTCTCGTCGGGATGTACGTGAAGGACGGGATCGACAAACTTCTCAAACTGATTCGTGGTAAGTGGGCTCACCGGAGCGAGCTCGCTCGAAACGCATTCGAGGAAGAAGTCGCGCAGTTGCGCGCAGATGTTGAAATGCGGAGTCGATACTTTCAGGACGAGACGCGAAATCGCATGCGTACGACATTGGGCACGGTTCAGTCGGTAATGAATTTGCTCTTGTTTCTCGTATTTTGCGGATTCGTTCTGGCAGCCGAGCATGGCTATGTGGGCGAGGTAAGCAGGTCTATCACTATCGCCGCCTTCGCGCTCAGTGTAGTCACGGGACTTGGTGCAATAGTCGCGAGTACGACCGCAATGGTTGCTCATTTTCGCGCCTCGAAAAAATCTGATCGGTTGATCGCGGCGCAACGAGCAGTCATCGACGACCCATCGACGACCTAACTTCTATCTAGTCGCGCGGACCTTTCTCTGTCGACGTCGATCGTATGTCTTCCGGACCATCCGCTCATCCGCGTGCCCAGTCGCATCGATAATGCGGTCGTCGCCTTCCTCCTGGCGATCGGTCACGGCGGCCGGCCGCATGTCGCGCAGGGCGAACCGTTCGAACAGCATGCCGCGCGCCTGCGCCTCCTTTTCGCAATATCCCATCAACCGCGACCAGTTCGTGTTCCATCCGCTGCGCGTGTACACCTGACCGGCTGTGTTCCCGAACACGTGAACGCTCGACGTGCGCTGTAACGCGAGCGCCTCGTCGATCACTGCTTTCAGCTCGGGCGACCACAGCACGAGCTTCACGCGCTGCTGCTCGCCGGCCTTGCGCTTTCCGATCGGCACCTCGACGCCATCGGACCGGATACTCTGGCGGTGCAGCTCGCGCATCTCCGTCGGCCGGCTGACGGTCAGATAGGCAGCCTTCACGCAGAGAGCGAGGATCAGGTACGCGGAACTCGGGTGCTGGTCGCCGACGCTTCGGCGTGACCGCGCGACTTCCACTGCCAGATCGACCTCGTCCTGACGTACATACCGCTGGCGCGGCCGCGTCGGGTTGTACTCGATGCCACGGCACGGATTCGTTTCGAGTTCGCCACGGCGCCGGCCGTATTCGAGGACCGCGGACAAGAGGGCGATTTCCTTGTTCGCCTTCGCCGGCGCGCCGAGCTGCGCACGTTTATCGAGGTAGCCGTAGACGTGCTTCGGCTTGATCGCGGCCGGCGTCATCTTCCCGAAGACCTTGACCAGGCGCTTCGACTCGACGCGGTTCTCGTCCAGGGTGGACTGGGCCTTGCGGCGCTCGTCGGTGTGCGGCAATCCGTCCTGCCATTCGAAGTACCGCGCGACGAGCGCCTCGACCGTGCCGGGTTCGATCGCATTCCCATTGAGCGCTTCCGCCCGTTCGATCGCCTGCTTTCGGATCTCGGCGAGCGCTTCCTTGTTGTGGGCCGGCGCCGACAGGCGGAACGCCCAGCGGCCGTTCGGCAGCTTGTAGCCGAAGCTGACCTTGTGTTTCCCGTAGTGAGCGTAGAGCCGGAAGGGTAACCCGTCCGGCCGCTTGCGTCGTCCGATCATGATTAGAGTGCGGCGAAGTTCGGTTCTTCTGAGGCGGCGGCGCGCTGCCGGCGCGCAGGTGATGGCGCTGCGGTGCCGTTCATGCGGGCGTCGTAGTACTCGCGCGCGACGAGCGGCACGCCGGCGATGTTGACCGCGTACGGCCAATGGTTGCGATCGAGCCAGCGTTTCATGCAGGCGTGGCTACGCGGCTTGCAGCCAACCAGTTCGGCCAGCTCCGGCGTGGTGAGGTAGAGGCTCATGTTCCTGTCCTTTCGAACTTATATGTCCGATGTTCCTTCCCATGGCATGCGCGACACAGCCAGCGAACTTGGAGCGGCCGGCTATAGTCATCGTGGTGGGCTGCGACCGTACGCGCGCACGCCGGGCGTGCGCATCGAGGCGATCGAGTTGAATCTGAAGTCAGCATAAGGAGCGGGGCCTTGAAAGCTAAAAGCAAACTCACAATCAACGCGATGATCGGGGCCATGAAGCCCGGCATCCGGTATTCGGCGCATGACCTCGCACGTCGCTTGAAGCATCCCGTTTCGTCGGTGCGCCAGCTGCTGTCGCTCGATGTCGCGCTCGCGCGACTCGACTGCCATTCGGAGAGCCGCGGCCGCATGTACTCGCTCGCGGGCACGAGCCGCTCGCCGGGCTCGCACGTCGACACGCGCGTCCGGCCGGACTTCACGAGCAACCTGTCGGGCTACATGGCCGAGCTCAACACGCGCCAGGCGCTGGCGATGATGACGCGGGGTGTGCGATGAGCGATGTCGTCGAGTTCAAATCGGCGTTCGACGCGGTGCGCTTCGCGCTCTGCTACTCGTCGCAGCAGTACGGCGAGACGATGATGGCGAAGCGGCTGCGCGGCGAGTCGATCGGCACCGGCATGGGGCTGGTCGGGCTCGATGGAGCCGGCCAGGCCGGGGAGATTCGCCGGCACCTCTGGGAACTGCCCGATCTGCACCTGTCCGTGCTCGTCGCACGCGCCGCGCCGCACGACCTGCCGTGCTCCTGCGGAGCAGCGTGCTGTAGCGGTCGGACGCCGAATCTCGAATGGCAGGCGGCAATCGGCTGGCTGATTCGGGCGTCGGCCGCCTACTGCTCGGGGTTCTCGCACTACCGCGTGCGGCGCGCAATCATCGAACGTCTGTTCGGGGTGAAATGCGACCTGGTCGACATCGCTCACGACTGCGAGGCGCACGTGAACACCGTGAGCAAGCACAACTCCGCGGTGCGGAAATGGATCGAGGGGGACAAGAAAGTCAACGAGGTGGGCGTCGAGGGGCTCGCTTGGTCGGTGATCGAACGACGGTTCAGCGAGCTCGGATTGCTGCAGGAACGATCGACCGCTTGACAATGTGTGTTTTGCACACAATAATCCGCCATATTCGATACACGTCATACGTGCGTCCGAAGTAAAGAAGCCCGCGAAAGCGGGCTTTTTTGTTGCCTTCGCGCCGCGCTATACTCGCTTCGGCCTTAGCTGCGCCGGCGGGAAAGACGCAGCGAGGTGATCAGCCAGCGCGCCGAAAGGTGCAGACGGGTTTCCGCCGCCCTGCTGGCACCACGCATATCGAGCCCGCTGAGCGAGCGCCAGCGGGTTTTTTACTCGGTCGGCAGGATCTAATCCGAATTTAAGTCACCCATTTCTACAGGGCGTCTATTTCCTTAGCGATCTTGGCCACGGTTGCGCCGATAAATTGTCCGAGTTGCTCTCCATTTTTGGCAGGGTCAGTGAACCACCGGTCACCGGTGGCTGGTGCGACCAACCCGGATGCGAGTGCTGTTTTGACGAGTTCGACGGCCTGTTCGGTTGCTCGTGCGGTAGTCATTAATGCTCTCCTGTTTGCGTTTATTAGACGATTGTCCGTGACCGCGTTCCCAGCACGCGGCCATGAGGATGTTGCGTTAATCGAGTGATTTAAGTCAACGCCGTTGAATTATCTTAATAATTTCGCTATTTGAATAAAATTGGCGGAATTGAATCGAGTGTTTCATTATTCGAATCAAACTGCAGATATCACAAGATGAGCAGATCTGCCGCGATAGCGAATGCGTTACCAGTATCTCGCCCGGCACCCCCCGACATCCTCTTCGACGACTCGAACTGGATCCGGCACATCGTGCCGGCCGACGGCGTTGCCGAGTGGGTGAACGAGACGCTCCTCCGCGACGGTGCGCCGCTGCACAACCCTGATCACGAGCACCTTGTCGACGCTGACGTCGCCTACCTGTGGGCGGCCGTCGAGAACGTGCGCCAGATGCGGCGCGTCGTCGGCCAATGCGAAGAGGTGACGATCCGCGCCGGCGGCTGGCAGCGCGCCCGGCAGGAACAGCAGTACCTCGAATGGTTCGGCCGCGTGCCGGCGTTCCTGATCACGCTCGACGCGCACTACGCGCGCGAGTGCAACGACCTGCAGTGGTGCGCGCTCGTCGAGCACGAGCTGTATCACATCGGTCAGCGCACCGACGAGTTTGGCGCGCCGGCCTTCACGAAGGACGGCATGCCGAAGCTCGGCATCCGCGGGCACGACGTCGAGGAATTCGTCGGCATCGTTCGGCGCTACGGCGTGGCCGGCGGCGCGGGCGACACCGCGAAGCTCGTCGCCGCTGCCCAGCGCGCGCCTGAGGTCGGCCATGTCGACATCGCGCGCGCCTGCGGCACCTGCATCCTGCGGGCCGCATAACCCGACCGTTTTCCCGCTATGGCAGCACTTCCCGACGCGATCAAGGTGTTCATCGTGCAGTCGCTGGCGTGCTTCGACACGATCGCGCGCACCGTGAAGGACGTGCGCGAGGTGTTCGGCGTCGAGGTGTCGTCGCAGCAGTGCGAGCGCTACGGCCCGACGAAGCGCGCCGGCTAGACGCTCAGCAAGAAGTACCGCGAGATCTTCGAGCGCACGCGCGCGGAGTTCCTCAACGGCACATCCTGCATCGGTGTGTCGCACCGCGCGGTGCGCTGCGCGCAGCGTCGCGCGAGTCGTGACGTCTGGAACGAAGTAGCATCCTCGTATTCAACGAATCAACCACGATGCCATTTCGGCCTCGTGCGCGTCAAAAGAGCTCTCGCATAAATCGAGTCGCTCGGGCGATATGACGTCGATACCGAATATGAGACCTCGGACGATGCGACGAGGCCCCCGGGCCTGCTTCGTATCGCGTTTCCTTGTCGTTGCGCTGACAACGTTCGCACCTGTTCCCGCGACGTTTCTCTTCCCGCCTAAGGTTCCCGCTCGCCGTGCCGTTATCTTCTCTGGACAGCCCTCGTGCCTCGAATGCTGATCCGTTTTCTTGCCTGCTCGCGCCAAACGCGAGCAGGCTTTTTTCGTTTACGGCCGCCCATAACCGGTTGATTGGCGGAATCGAACAGGGGCTTGGCGCAAACCGACAAAGCGCAACAGTCTTACATGTGTGTAATGTAGGACCTTCCTCGTGCCCTCATGCTTTGCAGGGCCGTTCGATCCCGACGACCGGAGAAGGTGTCGGGATTTTTTTTGCCCGCTCGCCGACGACCCGCCGACAAGCCCTGCGAAATATCATCCCGCAAAGCACGGTATATTTTGCGACGACACAGGCCGATCAAGAGAACCTACACAAGGAGTGGCTACCGATGCCGGACACCCGGGTCACACTGCGCGCCGCGACGCCCCACGACGCGAACCACATCGCTCGCCTGCACACGCTGAGCTGGCAAACCGCCTATAGCCACATCCTTCCGGCCGCCTATCTGTCCGACGAGGTGCCGACTGAGCACGCGGTCCGGTGGCGCAACTATTTCGATCGCAACGAGAGTGAATGGGGCCTCGTACTGATCGCCGAGTCGAACGGCGAACCCGTCGGCTTCGTCAGCGCAGAGCGCCCCGTCGATCCGGCGCTGGGTGTGCTGCTCGACTGCCTGCACGTTCATCCTTCGCATCACGGCGGCGGCACGGGCAAGCGCATGATCGAAGCCGTTCGCGCATGGGCTCGCTCGATCGGCGTGGCCAAGGTCCATCTGCAGGTGCTGGAGGACAACGTGCGTGCGATCGGGTTCTACGAACACAACGGCTGGCAATTGGCCGGTGTCGAAACGTGTCGCATCGGCCAGACGGAAGTCACGGACCGGATTTACGCGATCCACGCTTGAATGCTTGTCGGCATCGGCATCGGCATCGGCATCGGCATCGGCATCGGCATCGGCATCGGCATCGGCGCTCGGCCGCACGCGAGTGCAGCCGCAGCCGGCCGCTATGGCATCGCGCCAGGGGAAAGCCGAAAGGATTTTGCGATCACTCGCCGCAATACCGGACAAGCAAATCGGCTTCGGTCTCGTGAATTTCGACGGGCAAGATCGTCGCGCCAGCATAGGCGAGATAGCGCGCGCGATGCTGGCCGTTGCGGAACGATGCGACGCCGATTTTCGACAGGCCGGGAATGCCGAGCAACGTTCGCGTTCTCGTCTCGCGAAACGTGATGAACGGCATGTCCGGAATCCGGTCCCGGCTCGGATCGAGGAATTCGCGAATGCCCGCGGCTTTTCCAGGCGCCCAGTACTGGACGGACGGCAGCACATAGTCGGTGGTGTCGCGGTCCGCGCAGGCGAGCAGTTTCCTCAGGTCGATCGTCACGACCCGATGGCGAGAGTCGTCGGACGAGAATACCCGCTTGAGGTGTGTGTAGGCATAGGGAACGTGCCCCGGAAGCTGGACGATCCAGACATCTACGCCGCTTTGTCGTGCGTGAGCAAGCGTCATTATTTCCTCTGGTGGCGCAAGCGGTCTTCGTGATTCGAGTTTAGCAGCGCGGACGACTGCGCAGCAGGTCGAGACCAAAAATACGAAAACGGAGCGCCTTGCGGCTCGATCTGCAAAAAGGAATGGGGCGGTCATCCGTTGACGGTCCGCGTCGACAGGCGGCGACAATATCGCGATACGGCCAGCGAGAATGAAGCCCTGCGCGAAATTCACGCAAGATTCATACTGGGTGGCGAAGCACGCGTCAGGCAACGGGCATCATGAAAATTGAGAGGGCACATTGAACGGAGAGGCCAGGTCGTCGAAACTCGAGATCGACTATCTCGATTACTGCTTCACGGCAACGCTCGAAATCACGGAGTCCGGCCGTACCGCCGTTGTCGACAGGCAGCTCGAATCCGAAGTGCGCGGCAAGACGCTCGGATGGATCGTGTTCGATCGTTTTCTCGAGCGAAACGACTTCGCCGATGAGGAGGACGCGCGTGCCAATATCGTCGACTGGCTGGCGCGGCTTGCCGATCCGAGGCCCGTCCCTTCGACCGAGATTGCGAAGGCGCGCGCGGTGGCAACCGGCGTGGAGGCGGCAGATCTGTCGACCGCCGAAATCGTCGGCGACGCCGCTATTGAAGTCGTCGGCAATCTGGACTGGATCGATATGGTTGCCGACTGGTTTTCCAGTGGCGCGTTGTAGCGACGAACTCGTGGTTTCGTGACGCAGATCATTGCGCGCGAGAAATTCCGTTCGAAAAACGAGGCGAGAATTGCATTGCGCAAAAAATAGAATAATCCTGCTTTGACAATATCCGCGGCTTACCGGAAACTGCGCCCGGGTCTGAAAGATCGACTTGAATTAAAACAAGATAAAACGCTGAAATGAAAAGGCGACGCTGTCGCCGGCTCCTCGTCAAAGCGGCCGGCAAACAAGGCGTCGCGCTTGAATCATGACGGTATTCGCCGGCACGCGAGCATGCCGGTTGCCGCCACATTGTCACTAAAGGGTGAGTTGCCGCACAGACCGTCGCGCGACCCGCGATCACAATTTGACCGGTTGGCCGTTCTTCCCCGGCCGGTCAACCATTTCCCCGCTCGCTCGTGCAGGAGCGGGGGCTTTTTGCCCCCGACGCCGGAAGGTTGCGTCGGCGGAACCGGACAGGCGTTCGGCGGGCTGCGCGACGGCACACGTTCGCACCCCGACATCCGTTCGCCCGATCCGTACGAATTGCTTTCCTCGTGCCTGAGCGAACCCTCAGGCCCATCGCCGGTCTTTGCCGGCGATGCCTTGTCCCGGCGGCGCGTCACCGCGCTGCCGGGATGTTTTTTGCGTCGCCTGCATGACGTCACATCGCGCGTCATGGGCATGGCGCTCCGCTCAGCCCGCCTGTTCGACGCTGGTTTCCCATCCGTCGTAGTCCCCGCCGAGCGCGCGCACCTCGCGATTGAGCGCGATCGTGTGGCGCGTGATGTCGGCGAGCGCCATCGTGCCCTCGTGCGAAAACCGTACCGCCGACTTGCCGTCCTCGGTCGGCGCCACCGACTCCACCGGATAGCCTTTTGCTTCGGCCCAGTCCGCGAACTGGTGCGCGTCGCTCGGGTCGGGAAAGTACGCCCAGTGCATCACGCGCCGGCTCACGTCGGGCGCGTCGCCTTGCTGCCGCAGCGCATCCAGCGTGCGCATGTCGCGCATGATCTGCCAGTCGTCGTCGGTCGGGTAGAGCGTCTGCCAGTATGTCGTCTTGTCCGGGTCGTCCTGATGCGCGTACTGAAGCGCATAGGTCGTCTGGTCGGCCAGCGAGTCGACGATCTCCGCGGCCGCCTCTTCGTCGAACGGTACGTAGAAGAGAAAATCCCGGTTGCCGTCGACGGTGATACGGCCGACCTGCACGCCGCCTTTCGCGACGATCGAGGCGTCGAGCAGATCCTCGATCTTCGCGAGATCGGCGAATTCGTCGCCGGCCGGCAGACCTTCGGGCGACGGACGCGCAAAGGGGACGCGCACGCTGAGCAGCGACGTGCGCGGATCGCCTTCGGCGATTTCCGCAAAGCCGTGGTTGAAGCTGATGAAAGCCTGATGGTCGCCCATTCTGGCTGGGAAGGTTCCCCAGGCGTCGCTCATGTGTTTCTCCCGTACACGATTGTCTGTTGACGGTTGCAAAGCGTCCCAATGTATCATCGAAAATCCCGTTGGCCGGACCCGCGTCCCTGATCGCGGGCCGTGCGCGCCGCGCACGCTGGATCCGGGCTGTTCGCAGCGCGCCGCATGCATGCGGCCGGCCGTAAAAAATTCAAAGGAGATGCCGATGTCGACGTTCGCGGTGAATGGTGTCCGAATCGATCCGCTCAGCGCGCGCGTGACGCACGTGCGCTGGGCGGCCGTGAACCCGGCCGATCGCTCGTGGGCGGCGACGCCCCGCGAGGCCCCGGTGGCGGACGTGGCGCGCGCGCTCGCATCCGGTAACGATGTCCGCGCGATCTTCTCGGCATCGGACACCACGGCGATCGGGCCCAGGCTGAAACGCGTGCTGTATCGCGATGCGTCGGAAGGCATCGAGCTCGACATCGACGCAACGAGCGAGTCGCACACGTTGCGCGATCTGCCGCAGATCTGACCGCAAGCCGTTACCCAAACCGAATCGCGCGAACGCGCCCACGACCATGTCCAGATTCGCCATCTTCCCGCCGGCATTCGCGCTTTGTCTGGCGCTTGCCGCCTGCCAGACCGCGTCCGGGCCGACGCCCGTGCAACCGTCGCCCGAGACTGCGTCGACGACCGTTCCCGCATCGTCGCCGCCGGCCGCGCCGATTCGCGGCATGGGCGTCGCGCCCCGTCTGGCCGGGCAGAGCCACTGGGCCGTCGGTCAATGCACGACCAACGGTACCGTCAACGTATGCCATTGACCGACGTCGGCGCAATGACGCCTGATGCGTGCAAACGGAATCGAAGTCCCGACATGCCGCCCGCGTCGATGGACCGGCGGCCGTCGACACGAGCCGGCGTGCAATGAACGACGAACGCGAAACGACGGATTCCGGCTGGCACGTCGATCCCGGTGCGGGAACGGTCATCGGCGCGTTGCCGGTGACGCTTGCGGTCGACAGCCGAAGCCTGAAAAGCAGGGCGGCAGGATGTGCGGGGCTGGCCGCGGCGAGCCTGTGCGGTTACGTGGCCGCCCCGACGCTCTGGCCGGTAGCGG